>Ga0187850_10000459_pt1 | contig 52149 bp, 49 predicted proteins | sample June2016WEW_4_15_FD_132436 | JGI IMG/M metagenome (GOLD analysis project Ga0187850, IMG submission 132436) | Peatland microbial communities from SPRUCE experiment site at the Marcell Experimental Forest, Minnesota, USA - June2016WEW_4_150 | ecosystem: Environmental > Terrestrial > Soil >...
CCTCGACACCTCCCCGGCGAGCTTTCGCGATCAGGTCGCGGTCCTCGACCTCCCGAAAGATCAACTCTGGGCTCCGTGTTCAAAGACGCCCACGCCTCGAAAAAAGTCTGAGCGCGGACGGGAACTCCCAGTTTAAGCCCGCCGGGGGCATCCGACGACGGGCTCAGCCCTGGAATCCGGACGCCGTCTCGGATATCATTTGCTTGATGGGCATTGACGAAGGCCTCACCCAGGAGATCGTGCGGCGCATCCTCACCGTCTCGAAGCCCGACCGCATCATCCTCTTCGGCTCGGCGGCAACGGACCGGATGACGCGCGACAGCGACATCGATCTGCTGGTGGTCGATCCTTCGCCCTCCAACACCATTGAGGAGCGCGTAAGGCTCCGCCGGTCTCTTCGCGGTCTCGGCTTTCCCTTCGACGTGTTCATCATCGCCACCGGGAGCTTTGAGGAATCGAAGGACATCTTCGGCGGCATCGCCTACCCGGCCCACAAGTATGGGCGTGTAATCTATGAGGCAGCCTGAGCAGGTTCTGCGGCAGCTTGTCGAGCAGTGGCTTGCCAAGGCGGAAGTGGATTATCGGACCGCCCAGCGCCTCGCGGGTGACTCGGAACCGATCCGCGAGTCCGTGGCGTTTCATTGCCAACAAGCTGTCGAGAAGTTTCTAAAAGCTGTTCTGGTCCGGCATCAGATCGAGTTCCCGAAGACGCACAACCTGGAGCAGTTGCTGAGCTTGATGGCGCCGGTTGCTCCGGATCTTGCCGCCTCCTTCGAGGAGATCGAGATTCTCACGCCCTACGGCGTCGAGGTTCGATATCCGGGAGACCTCCCGGAGTTGCTCCCGGGGAGGGAGCAAGCCCTATTCGAGCTGGCCGGCCGGGTGCGGGGCGCGGTGACGCTCGAGCTAAGCCCCTTCCTGGCCAGGACTTAGCCCGCCATTCGGCGGGAGACCGCAGGGCCGGGTCGGGCTCACACCGGCGCGCAGGGCCTCACCGAGCACGCCGCGGACCAGCTGGATCAGTTCCTGCACCTCGCTCCCGCGCGCCACCGGCCCGTGCCCCGGAACGGTGACCGCGGGAGCCAGCCGCTCGATGCGGTCGAGCGAGTCGAGCCACTGCTGCCAACCCGGCGTCGCCCCGCAATCGAGGTTCGGGAGGTAACCGTTGACCAGGCAGTCCCCACAGTAGACCACGCCCTCGGCAGGCACGTGAACCGTGAGGTTCGTGGGCGTGTGGCCCGGGGTCAGGAGCACCTGTACTTCCAAATCGCCCAGGTCGAACACCGTATCGGCGGCGATGGGCTGGTTGGGAAGCGCGAGGCTCGTGCCGGCGTAGAACGCCGCCGCCTCGCCCAGGGCGCGGCGCGCCGCGTCCGGGATCGCACGGTTGTACTGGGCGATCTCAGCGCGGAACTCCTCCTCCGTTCGGACCACGCCGGGATGACCGAACACATCCGCTCCGCGCTCGCGGAACCAGGCATTGCCGCCGATGTGGTCGAAATGCTTCTCGGTGTCGATCACCCTCCAACGATTCCCGGGACGAGCCAGCGAGGCGTAGCCGTGGATGGTCGAGGCAGCCAGCGCATTGGCGCCCGTATCCACGACTAGCGTCGTATGCCGGCCCACGATGAAGCCGGCATTCACCGTCCACGGCGGAATGCAGGCGAGTCCTGTCACCGCCCAGCAATGTTCGGAAAGTCGCATTGGCCAGACTACAACCTACCACAGGAGGTCCCGGGGGCCCCCTCAGGCGGGTACTGTCTGCAGAGGGCGTTGATACCAACTCACTCTAGTCCCATCTTCTGACGAAGTTTCTTCTCGTATTCGCTAACTTCTTTCTGATGATAATGCTTCACCTTCCAGGAAGCCCAGGTGTCTCCTTGCGCCCTGAGACTTTCCACGAGTCTCTCCCTAAACGCAGCAACTTCAAGGTCTACCTGCCGCTCTTTTCGTTTCCGATCAATCCTCGGAGCCGCTGCATCAAGCCACCTTTGTGCTTCAGCAACGTCCGGGTGGGTTTGATTCTGTTCCAGCCAAGTCGACACCTGCGCCGTCGCAGACTCCAGATCGTTAGCTGGTGGCCCTGGCACAAACACGCAGCCTTCGCCGCGAAGGATTTGTAGATCCTTGCTGATATTCAAGTACCTTGGCATAGTCCACAGGCCTCGCACGTCATGCTAGCAGTTCCGCAAGCTCCCAAGCGTGATCTGTGATCTCGCTTCCTTCGCGGGAGTAACGCGGATCGAGCTGCAGATCTCAGGCACCCCCCTCAGTCGAGGGACCACAGGCGCAGGGCCGGGATGTCCGCGAAATCGGCGCCGTTCAGAGTCCAGAGCTCCGCCTGGCGGCTGATCGCGCAGGCGGCAATAGCCAAGTCGATCTCGCGTCCGCGGGGACGCCGCAGCGTGCGGTAGAGCTTCGCGCTCAACGCCGCCTCCTGCGATCCAAACGGGACCGCGGATTCACTCGGAAACAAGGCTTCCTGCGCAGCAACCTCCTCGGGCAATCGGGGCCCCCGCAGCCACTCGTACAGCACCAACGCCGGGAGCTGTAGGCGCTCTCCCCGCTCGATCGCCCGGCGAAGCGCCGGCGCGGAGCGCTTCGGCCCGGTCAGACTGTCGATCAGCACCGAGGTGTCGAGGACGATCACGGGCTCCTCCGGCCGCCCGAGCGCCGGGCCTGGCGCAGGGCTTTCAGCTCGCGATCAACTTCGCCAGCATCGCGGGCGGGAATCCGCGGGAGGACTTCATCGAAGGTGCGCAGCAGGCTCAACCTCTCCCGTTCGCTCAGCCGCCCGATCCTGTCGTAGTACTCGAGGATCGCCTCCCGGACCACCTGACTCTTGGGCATCGCCAGGCGCACCGCGGCCTCCGCAAGCCGGTTCACGGTGGCTTGATCCAGCGTGAACGTCACCTTCGCTGTTGCCATATTGATACCATACTACCATATCCAAGAAAGAGTTCGCTGGCGGCCGCTCTCAGCGCTTCGGCTTTTTCTTCTCCGGGGGCCGCTCCGCCGCCAGCTTGGAGCGGATCTCCTTCACCCGGGCCTCGACGGCGGCCGCTTCCTCTTCGCGCTCGAGCAACCGCAACAGTTCGGCGTATTTCTGGAGCACCATCCCCAGCTCCACCGGTTCGTTCATCTTCTCGGCGATGGCCAGGGCCCGCTTGTAGAGTTGCTCGGCCTCGGGGTACTTCTTCTCGCCCGCATAGAGCGAGGCGAGCTTGTCGAAACTGGCCAGGGCGCTTTTCTCGCGAATGGAAAGCGCGCGGCGGTAGAGCGGCTCGGCTTTGTCGAACATCTCCTCGGCGACGTAGACCCCGGCCAGGTTGTCCAGCGCGGTTGCCACCGTGGGATGGCCGGCCCCGACTGCCTTCTCCCAGATGACCAGGGAGCGCCAGTAAAGGGGCTCCGCCTCGGGAAACTTCCGCTGTCCGTAACAGACCCAGGCCAGGCTGTCGAGCGTCGGGACCAGGTCGGAATGCTCCGGTCCCCAGGCCTTCTCGCGGATGGCCAGCGCGCGGCGGTAGAGCGGCTCGGCCAGGGCGTACTTGCCCTGGTCGCGGTACAGGCCCGCCATGGCATCCAGCGTGGTCGCCACGCCGAGGTGCTCGGGGCCTTGGGACTTCTCGCGGATGTCGAGGGCCCGGCCATAAAACAAGGCGGCCTGCTCGAATTTCGTCGCCGAGCCGTACAGCGCCGCAAGGTTCTCGAGACTCGCGGCCACGTCCGGATGCGCATCGCCGAGCGCCTTCTCCCGGATCGTCAGGGCCCGCTGGTACGCCGATTCGGCCTCCTCATACTGGAGCGCGGAGGCGTACACCATGCCCAGTCCGTTCAGGGTGGGAACCAGCCGCACATCCAGCGGCCCCCAGGTGCCTTCCTGGATGCCCAACAGGCGGTGATAGTGCGGCTCGGCCAGCACCATCTTGCCCTGGGTGCGGTACACGGTGATGATCTGCTCGAGGGTGGTGGCCAGGCGCGGGTCGCGCGGTTCAAAGCCCTCGGCCCCTTGGAGCGCCGACCTCAGTTGCTTCTCGGCCTCCTCGTAGCGCCCCTGTTCGTAGGCTTTCCGCGCCGCCTCCATCACACCCTCCCACACGACGGACTGGCTCTGGCCGAGCGCCACAGCGGCGACAGCGGTCACCAGGATGGCGGCCCCAGCGATGCGCAACGTGTCAACCCTCCCCTCACGCTAGTATACATTCATGTCCGAATTCCCTTCCGAGTGGCGTGCGGGAAGGTGGCCGTGCTGACCTTCAACTTCGAATCGTCGAACCAGGAGCTGCCGCGGAGGGGATAATGGCCTGTAATGCCTGAGCCGCGGCTTCGCCTGCCGCGAGTCGAGGGGCAGACGCGTGCGCGCATGAGCTACGACGAAACGGTCCAGTTCCTGTATTCACTCGGCAACGAGGTGCGGGCGGCCAAGCTCGGCCTGGAGCGGATGACCGTGCTGCTGGAGAGGCTGGGCAGCCCACATCGGGAGTGTGCCTGGGTGCACGTCGCCGGCACCAATGGCAAAGGCTCCACCTGCGCCATGATCGAGTCCGGCCTGCGCGCGGCGGGCCTCCGGACCGGACTCTACACCTCTCCGCACCTCAGCCAGCCGGTCGAGCGGATCCGCATCGCCGGCCAGCCCGTCACCCGCGAGCAATTCGCCGCCGCCTTCCAGCCCGTGCACGAGGCCGCCGAGCGGCTGATGGCCGAGGGCCTGCTGGAGGCGCATCCCACGTACTTCGAAACCGTCACCGCGATGGCGTTTCTGCTGTTTCGAGACCTGGGCGCCGGGATCGTAGCGCTCGAGGTCGGACTCGGCGGCCGCCTGGATGCCACCAATGTCGTCACACCCCGGCTGGCCGTCATCACCCCGGTCGATTTCGACCACGAGAGTTTCCTCGGAAAGAGCCTCGAGTCGATCGCGGCGGAAAAAGCGGGAATACTGAAGCGCGGCGTGCCGGCCGTGTTCGCCGCGCAGAGGCGGCAAGTCGCGACGACGCTCGAAGCGCACGCGGCGGCGCTCGGAATCGAGCCCATTCGGACCTCACTGTGGCAGGTGCGCGATCTGGCGCTGGATCGGGAAGGCAGCCGGTTCCTGGCGACCGGTCCGAAGGACCTCCGCATCGAGTGCCCACTGGCGGGGGAGCACCAGGTGGAGAATGCGCTCACCGCGCTCACGGCGCTGGATGCCCTTGGGTTGCCGCCGGAGGCCATCCGCGACGGCATCCGCCAGACCCGCTGGCCGGGCCGCCTGGAACGCGTGTCGGAGGCCCCGGAAATCATCCTGGACGGCGCTCACAATCCCGCGGGAGCGCGCGCCCTGGCGCGCTACATCGAGCGCTTCTTCGCCGGGCGCCGGGTGTGGCTCATCTACGGCGCAATGCGCGACAAGGCGGTGGCCGAGATGGCCGGAATTCTCTTCCCGTTGGCCCACCAGGTCATCCTGACCGCCCCTGCGCAGGCCCGCGCGGTGCGTCCCGAAGTCCTCCGGGAACTGGTGGACCACCCACGCCTTCGCGCCGTCCCGCGGCTGGCCGAAGCGCTCGACATCGTCCGCCAGGAGGCCGCGCCCGAGGACGCCGTCTTCATCAGCGGTTCGCTGTTCCTGGCGGGAGAGGCGCGCAGCCTGCTGGTGGTATAGCGCCCGCAACCGAGGGACTGCCTCGGCCGTCCGCTGTGGGGACGGCCCAGGCTGTCCCCGGTTGCGTCATGCGAGAAGACTCTCGCCGCCGTGGCAATAGTCCGGCGCGCGGACAATCCGCTGTAGCTCGCCGTAGTCCAGCCAGTGGAGAAAGCAGTTCTCGCAGGTATCAAGTACGATGTTGCCGGGGCCGCCGTAGGGGTGCGTGTCCATCGGCCCGTGACAGCGCGGGCAGCGGATCGTCCGCTCGAGATCCTTCGGGTTGAGCGGACGCGCGATCGCCGAGGCGTGGTCGTGATGGGCGCGGAGGTCGTCGATCAATTGCACGAACACCGGCACCGCCAGAAGAATGCCGCGACAGCGGCCGCAGTGCAGAATCCGCTGACCGCCCACCGCGGCGTGAACCAGGGGAATCTCGCACACCGGACACAGCTCGTAGGCCGGCTCGCCGAGCACTCGGACGCCGTCGTCGTTGGCCTCGGGGAAGTACATGCTCCTGCAATAGTCGCAGTTCAGGTAGTCCTTGTCTTCCTCCAGGCGCATTGGGGCGCCGCAGTCCGGGCAGTTCACCTGGCGGTCTCCTCCCGCCGATCATAGCTCATCTGCCGCGGGCTACAATAGTCCCTTCCATGTTCAGTTTTCTTCGCGCGGCGCTGCTGACGGACCCGCTGATCGTGCTGGCCACCATCGGGATGGGGACGGCGTCGCTCGCGACCTCGCTGTTCGATGCCACGGGGCGCGCCCAGCACGGCGTGGCGCGACTGTGGGCGCGGATGCTGCTCGGAATCGGCGGGGTGCGCGTGCAGGTGGAGGGCCTGGAACGGATCTCGCCGGAGTCCAGCTACGTCTTCGTGTCGAACCACCTGAGCTACATGGATACCCCGCTGGTGATTGCGCACGTCCCCTGCCAGTTCCGGTTCCTGGCCAAACAGGGCCTCTTCAAGGTGCCGTTCATCGGCTACCACCTGAAACGGGCCGGCCACATTCCCGTGCCTCGCGGCGATGCACGCGCATCGCTGCGAACGCTGGCCCAGTCGGCGCGCATGGTTCGCGATCGCGGCGTCTCGGTGCTGGTGTTTCCGGAGGGCGGACGGTCCCCCGGCGCGATGCGGGAGTTCAAGGAAGGGGCGGCCTACATCGCCATCAAGGCGGGAGTCCCCGCCGTGCCGCTGGGGATCGCCGGCACGCGCGAGATCCTGCCGATGGATTCGCTGCTGGTCCGCGGCGGCCGCGTCCGTTTGCGGATCGGGGAACCGATCCCCACCTCCGGCCTGGCGATTCACGACCACCGGCAGCTCACTCAACGGCTTCGCGAGCGCGTGCTCGAATTGACCGCCGATCAGCGCGACTGAAGGAAAAGCACCAGCCGCTCCAGCGCGGGCTGGAGGATCTCGCGTTCGGCCGCGTAGCAGATGCGCACCGAGCCTTCCCCGCCGGCGCCGAACGCCACTCCGGGCGCCAGGCCTACCTGGGTCTCCTCCAACAGGCGGCGGCAGAAATCGAACGAGTCGGTCAGGCCATCGATCCTGGGAAACAGATAGAACGCGCCGTCGGGCTCGGGAATGGTCACCCCAGGCGCCTTGCGCAGGATCGCCAGGCAGAAATCTCGGTTCTGCTTGAGGCGCACCAGCATCTTCTTCAGCTCGATCTCGCCCCAGACCAGCGCGGTCTCGCCCGCGCGTTGCGCGAAACTGGGCGCGTGGGAGACGATGAATTCGTTCAACTGGGCGGCCTTGCGCGCCAGGTCGCGCCGGGCGACCAGCCAGCCCAGACGCCAGCCGGTCATGCAGAACGTCTTGGAAAAGGACTGGACCACGATCACGGCGTCTTCGCGAGTCGCCTGGCGCAGAATCGAGGGCACGGGCGTCCCCAGCGCGGGCGTGCGATAGTACAGCCGGTCGTACACCTCGTCGGCCAGCAGCCAGATGCCATGCCGCCGCGCAAACTCCAGGAGGCTCGCCTCCTCTTCCTCCGTGGCGACCCAACCTAACGGGTTGGAGGGCGAGGTGTAGATGAGCAGCCGGGTGCGCGGCGTCACCGCGGCCTCGAGCGCTTCGAAATCGATCCCGTAGCGCCCGCCGCCCAGCGGATGCGCAACCTCGCGGGCGATACCGTTGGCCAGGACCACGTTGGAGCTCCCGTTGGGCCAGGCCGGCGTCAGCACGATGGCCTCGTCGCCCGGATCGATGAGGCACCGGATGGCCACGTTGAGTGCCTGCACGCCCGACGCCGTGACCACGATTTCGCCCTGCGGGTCCAGTGGGACGCCCTGCAATCGCTGGTAGTAATCGGCGAGCCCCTGGCGCAACGAAAGCAACCCGGCGTTCTCGGTGTAAAAGGTGTAGCCATCGGCCATGGCCTTATACGCGGCCCGGCGGATGTACTCGGGGGTAGGCTGGCTGGATTCCCCGAAGTAGAGCTTGGAGACGCCCTCCATCGACATGGCGATATCGGCCAACTCGCGGATGCGCGAATGCGGCACCCGCTCGGCGGAAGAGGCAACACAGGCAGGCATGGCGGAAGCCATTATAACTTGCTGCCGCCGGCGACGAACGAGTTTACCCGCCTCTACTTCTTATTCATGGGCTGGTAGATTTCGACCTCGGCAATGCTCAAGGTTCCGGCGCGGTCGAGTCCTGCTCCGGTCGCAGCGGCGTCGCGGATGTTCGCCAGTTCTCTAATGTTGATCCCGTCCTGGCCGCGAGCCGGCGCGGTCAGCTCGATCCTCAGATGCGAGCCGGTCACGGGCCGCAACGGCAGATGAACGTATCCCAGGCTGACGGGGGTGGCGCCGGCGAAGACCTCCTGGCCGTCTACCGTAACGCGAATCGGATAGCTCCGACTGCGCCAGCTCATCAGCTTCATGACGACTTCACTGGGGGTGGCGGGCGCGGCGAAATCGTACTGAATCCACGCCGTGGCCAACTGGCCGTCGCTGTCCCAGTGGGTCGTCTCGTTGTCGTCAAAGCTCCTCGACGCCTCATCGACGTTGCTGCCTGCCGTGGCCCCGGCGATCGGCACCTCAAGCCGGGACACAACAAACGAAGGCCCCTTCGGTGTCGGCCCGCGCTCCAGGTATGACCGCAAGCCGGCATCGCGCTGGTCGGTCGACAAGCCGCCGGCAACGGCTACCGCCTTAGAGGACACCTCCAGCGAAGCGGGGCGGAGTCCCTCCGCGGTGGCCTTCAGCGCAATCCTGCCCGCCTGCGTCGCCGCGCGAACGATGACGCGATTGATGCCGCCTTCGACCGGCAGATCCTTCGAGAGGATATGGTTGTCCGGCCCCTGCGCTATGCCGCCTCGCCATTCGGCGGGTCCGCTGATCTCGAAGCGGACGGGCATCAGCGCGGTGGGGCAGCGGCGGCCTTGGGCATCCACTACCTCCACATCCACTAGCGCCATGTCGGATCCGTCCGCCAGCAGGCCCAGCGGGCCGGTATGCGGGGTGAGCCGGATCGCCGCCGGCGGCCCGGCGGTGCGGAGCTCCTTTTCACAGAGCCTGTTTCCGCGGGTATCGTACCCCACGGCCTTCAACGTACCCGGCTGCCACTCCAGGTCCTTGAAGGTGTACAGGAATCGGTAGCTCTGTTCGCCGAAACCCTTCGATTCCCCGTTCAGGAACAGCTCCACCTTTTCGGCGCTCGACACCACGTACACGTTCTTCTTCACGCCGGGCCGGTAGTTCCAGTGGCCGAGGATGTGGATGCGGCGATGTTCCACGTCCACCCAGCCGTCCCACATCACCTGGTGGGCGAAGTAGCCATCCTTGGGAATCCGCATCGCGTCCACCTCGCCGCTGCGGCGAAAGTTCTCCTCGCCGCGGAAGTGAGTGTTCGTGTCGGAGAAAATGATGTTGACCCCGCCGGCATTCACGCGCTCGCCGGTGCCCGGCCGTTCCCGCCAGTAGTCGAACCAGCGCCGGACGTTCTCGATGGCGTGGGAGTCCTGGTTGCGGTTGTAATCGGGCTTGTCCGCGTGGAAAGGCTCGGTGAACTCGTCCCAATACTTGCGCAGGCCCTCGTCGCGCGAGTACTCCATCTGCCAGAGCGGCTTGGTGCGGCTCTTGTTGATATAGAGCATTTCGCCGCCGTACTCCGCCACCTGGCTATCGAGCATCTCACGCGATCCCGCGGCGCGCCCGCCGTGCGGGTCCCACTGGTCGCGGAGCGCCTTCATCTGCCGCATATGCTCTTCGGTTACTCCCTTGTTACCGGACTCGTAGAAGAGAATGCTGGGATTGTTGCGGTTCTGGATGATGGCGTCGCGCATCAACTCGACGCGTTGCTCCCACTGCCGGCCAGTCGAGTCCTTCTCGGCATCGCCCGCGGGCATCGCTTCGATCAACCCCACGCGGTCGCACGACTCGACGTCCTGTTTCCACGGCATTACGTGCATCCAGCGGACCAGGCTGCCGTTGCCTTCCACGATCATGCGATTGCTGAAATCGCTCATCCAGGCCGGCACCGAGGAACCCACTGCCGGCCACTCATTGGTCGTGCGTTGCGCGTAGCCTTTCAAGTGGATGACTCGGTCGTTCAGCTTGACCATGCCGCGGGCGAACTCGGTCTTGCGGAAACCGGTGCGAATGGCGACCGTGTCAGACGGTTTGCCATCCACCTTGAGAGTGGTCCGCACGGTGTAGAGATAGCCGTACCCCCAGCTCCAGAAATGCAGTCCGTTGATCCGGGCCGACGCCGAGACGATCTTGGTCCCGCCCGGCGCGAGGGCGTGGTTTCCTCCCTTGATCGTCCGCACCGGCTTGCCGTCCAGGTCTTCGATCGCAACCGAATACGCGAAGGTTTTCCGAGTGGGGTACTCATTCTTGACCTGTGACTCGGCGGTAATCTGGGCGCTCCCGCCTGAGATGTCGAATCCCTGCGCGTACACGTAAACTCCCGTCGTCCCCAGGTTCGAATACAGGGGCAGCGTCTGGTACAGCCTGTCGGCAACATGCAGGTAGACGCTCTTGTTGATGCCGCCGTAGTTGGCGTAGAAGTTGCGGTCTTCCCACTGGAACTTCGTGCCGGTCGCTTTCTCGCGGTAGTCCCAGGAGTTGTCGATGCGCGCGGCCAGCACATTCACTTCCGGAGCGAGCTTCACGGCGTCGGTGATGTCGAAGCCGAATGCCATGACGCCGTTCTCGCTGCGTCCGATCGGCTTGCCGTTCAAGTAGAACTCGCCGGCCTGGCGAATGCCCTCGAACTCGATGAGGATCTTCTTGCCGGCCGAGCCGGGAGGAAGCTTGAAATGCTTGCGGTACCACGCAACGCCTGTGGAAAGGTCGTGAATGCTCTTCCGGAAGGCATCGTCCTCGTTGAAGGCGTGCGGCAAGGTGACGTCCTGCCATCGGGTGTCGTCGAACCCGGGGGCCTCGGCCCCGGCGGCATCGCCCACCTGCAACTTCCAACCGGGGTTGAAGTTGAATCTTGTCCTCGCGGTCTGCGGCGGCTGGCCGGCCCAGCCCAGCGAGCAAGCGATCAAGATGAGGGCGGAAAGGGATTTCATAAGGTCCTTGGTACCACAAACCGGGCGCATCTGAAGGCCCGCCCATGTAGCTTTGGGGGCAAAACGGTCAGTGATGTTCCCGCCGAGTCTGCCGCCGGGAACCGGACACCGGCGCCACACCGGGCGCCGGCGACAAGCCACAGGCCACAAGCCAGTTTTCAGCAGCGCCGCTCTTTGGTCTGCATCAATTGCTCGATGTTGACCAGTTCTGTCGGGTAGTCGCCGGTGTAGCAGGCGTAGCAGTATTCGTGGCGCTGGTCGTCCACCGCCTCGCGCAGCCCGGCGAGCGAAAGATAGCCCAGGCTGTCCGCCCCGATGAAGCGCCGGATCTCCTCCACTGTGTTGTTGGCGGCGATCAGCTCCCGCTTGGTCGGGGTATCCACCCCGTAGAAGCACGGGGACCGGGTGGGAGGGCAGGAAATCCGCATGTGCACCTCGCGCGCCCCCGCCTCCCGCACCATGCGCACGATCTTGCGGCTGGTGGTGCCGCGCACGATCGAGTCGTCCACCAGGATCACGCGCTTGCCCTCCAGCAGATACCGGACCGGGTTCAGCTTCAGCTTCACCCCGAAATCCCGGATCGCCTGGCTCGGCTCGATGAACGTTCGCCCGATGTAGTGGCTGCGGATCAGCCCGTGGCGGAAGGGGATGCCGCTCTCGGCCGAGTAGCCGATGGCCGCCGCCACGCCCGAGTCGGGCACCGGCACCACCACGTCGGCCTCCACCGGATTCTCCCGCGCCATCAGCCGTCCCAGCATTTCGCGCGACTGCTGCACCGGGCGGCCGAAGACGACCGAATCCGGCCGTGAAAAATAGACGTGCTCGAAGACGCATTGCGCGCGCGGCTGTTCGGGCGTGTAGCGCTCGCGCGTCAGGCCCTCCGGCCCGGCAATCACCATCTCGCCCGGCTCGACCTCGTTCAGGTAGACGGCCCCGATCAGGTCGAACGCGCAGGTCTCCGAAGCGAAGACGTAGCATTTCTTGCCGCCGGAGAGCTCCATCTGGCCCATGGCCAGCGGTCGGAAGCCCTGGGGATCGCGAGCCACGATGACGCGGTCCTGCGCCAGGAACACCAGCGAAAAGGCGCCCTCCAGTTGCAGCAGCGCCTCTCTCAGCGCGCCGGCCATGGTGCGCTCCCGCGAGCGCGCCACCAGGTGCAGCACGACCTCGGTATCGCTGGACGCCTGGAAGATCGAGCCCCCGGACTCGAGGTCGTGGCGCAGCTCGGCGGCGTTGGTGAGGTTGCCGTTGTGCGCCACCGCGATGCGCCCCTTGTTGCAGGTCACCGCGAACGGCTGGGCGTTGTTGAGATTGGTATCGCCCGCGGTTGAGTACCGCGTATGACCGATGGCCATCGAGCCCGGCAGCTTGGCGAGCTGCTCCGGCGTGAAAACGTCGGCCACGTAGCCCATCTGCTTGATGCAATAAATCTCGCGCCCGTCGCTGGAGGCCATGCCGGCGCTCTCCTGACCGCGGTGCTGGAGCGCGTAGAGTCCCAGGTAGGCCAGGTTGGAAGCCTCCGGGTGGCCATAGACGGCGATCACACCGCATTCATCGTGGAACTTGTCGGACATGCCAACTAGCCTCTCAAGCTGGCTTCCAGCGCCCCTGCCCAGCTCTCGCGGAGGGGCTGCACTTCACAGTCTATCAGGGTCTCCCCCTGGTTGAGGATCGCGATCCTGCCGCTGACGGTTATGCCGGCCGCGAGCGCCTCCACTCCGTGCTCGGCGGCGACGCGGCGAACCTCGCCGGGCCACTCCGTCGAGATGAGGATGCGCGATGGGCCCTCGTGGAAGAGCAGGAACTCCGGCCGCAGATCGCTAGAGAATTCCAGCTCCGCGCCAACGCCCGCGGGGCCGAACGACGCTTCGGCGAGCGCCACCGCGAGGCCTCCGTCGCTCAGGTCGTGTGCCGATACCGCCAGCCCCTGATTCACGATCTCGCGCACCGCCTCCTGCACGCGTTTCTCGTAATCCATGTCGAGCGCCGGCGGCAGGCCCCACAGGCTCTTGAGCACGACTTTGGCGTACTCGGTGCCGCCGAAGCGAGTGTCGTCGCAAGTGCCGAGGCCCCCCAGGAGAACCACCGTGTGACCCGGCTGCTTGAAGTCGATGGTCACGGGCGCGCCGGTTTTCATCAGGCCCACGATCCCCAGCACCGGCGTGGGAAAGACCGGGTCGCCTAGCGTCTCGTTGTAGAGGCTCACGTTGCCGCCGGTGATGGGCGTCTCGAAGTGCCGGCAGGCCTCGCCCATGCCTTCGATCGCCTCCACCAGTTGCGCCATGATCTCGGGCCGCTCCGGGTTGCCGAAGTTCAGGCAATTGGTGGCGGCGACCGGCAGCGCACCCACCACCGAGAGATTGCGGCAGCACTCGGCCACGGCCAGCCGCGCGCCCTCCCGCGGGGATAGGTGGGCATAGCGGCCGTTGCCGTCCAGCGCCATGGCCACCGAAGAACCGGTTTCTTTCACCCGCACGATGGCCGCGTCGCCGCCGGGCGCCTGGATGGTGTTGGTGCGAACCATGTGGTCGTACTGCTCCCAGATCCAGCGTTTCGAGCACAGGTCCGGGGAGGAAACGAGCGCCGCGAGATCCGCCGCCAGGTTCTGGCTGTGGAACGCGGGCGCCTCCATCGGCGCGTCGCGGCGGGGCGTGGTGTGCGGGCGGTCGTAGAGGGGCGCCTCGTCGGCCAGCGCGCGGTTCGGAATCTCGGCAACCACCTCGCCGTGGTCCTCGACCCGCAACATGCCGTCGCCGGTCACCACGCCGATGATGACCGCGTCCAGGCCCCACTTCTTGTAGACCTGCACCACTTCCTCTTCGCGCCCCTTCTCCACCACCAGCAGCATGCGCTCCTGGGATTCCGACAGCATGATCTCGTAAGGGGTCATGCCGGTTTCGCGCTGCGGCACCAGTTTCAAGTCGATCTCGACGCCGGTCCCGCCGCGGCTGCCCATCTCGCAGGTCGAGCAGGTAAGGCCCGCCGCGCCCATGTCCTGAATGCCGACGATGGCGCCGGTCTGCATCGCCTCCAGGCAGGCCTCCAGCAGCAGCTTCTCCATGAACGGGTCGCCCACCTGCACGTTGGGACGCTTCTGCGAAGACTCCTCGGAGAACTCGGCCGAGGCCATCGAGGCGCCGTGAATGCCGTCGCGGCCGGTCTTGGCGCCGACGTATAGGACCGGATTGCCCACTCCGCTCGCCCGCGCATAGAAGATCTCGTTCTTCTTGAACACGCCCAGCGCAAACACGTTCACCAGCGGGTTGCCGTTGTAGCTCGGCTCGAAAATGCATTCGCCCCCGATCGTGGGCACGCCGAAGCAGTTGCCGTAGTGGGCGATGCCCGCGACCACGCCCGCCACGATGCGGCGGTTGCGCGGGCCCACCTGCGGGTCGTCGAGCGGGCCGAACCGCAACGAGTCCATCACCGCGATCGGCCGCGCGCCCATCGTGAAGATGTCCCGCAGGATGCCGCCCACACCCGTCGCCGCGCCCTGGAACGGCTCGATGAAGCTGGGGTGATTGTGCGATTCGATCTTGAAGGCGATGGCATAGCCGCCGCCGATGTCGATGATGCCGGCGTTTTCCCCGGGGCCTTGCACCACCAGCTCGCTGCGCGTCGGCAGTTTCTTGAGGTGCAGGCGCGAGCTCTTGTAAGAGCAGTGCTCGCTCCACATCACGCTGAAAATGCCCAGTTCGGTATAGGTGGGCTCTCGGCCCAGGAGAGAAACGATTCTCGCGTACTCCTCCTGCGAGAGTTGGTGGGATGCGATCAGCTCGGGAGTAATCATATAGCTCGTAGCTCGTGGCTCGTAGCTCGTAGTTGCCTGCGCCCGTCTACGGGCTACGGGCTACGAGCTACGGGCTATTTCATCGCCAACGCCGCTGCCATGGACTGCAACACCAGCAGCCCGTCGCTAGAACCCATCAGCGGTTCGCTCGCACGCTCGGGGTGCGGCATCATGCCCAGCACGTTGCGGCCCTCGTTCAGGATACCGGCGATGTCGCGCATCGATCCGTTCGGGTTATCAAGGTACCGGAACACCACGCGGTCTTCCGCCTCCAGTCGGTCCAGCGTGCGCTGTTCGGCGAAGTAACAACCCTCGCCGTGGGCGATGGGCATCGTCAGGACCTGGCCTTCGGCCGCGGCCGAAGTGAACGGGGAGGACGTGGTTTCGGTCCGCAGCCGCACCGGGCGGCAGATGAATTTCAACCCGCGGTTGCGGATCAGCGCGCCGGGCAACAGGCCGCTCTCGACCAGGATCTGGAAGCCGTTGCAGATGCCGAGCACCAGCCCGCCCTGCCGCGCGAACTCCTTCACCGCCCCCATTACCGGCGAGAACTTCGCGATCGCGCCGCAACGGAGGTAATCGCCGTACGCGAATCCGCCGGGCAGAATGACGGCGTCGCAGTCCCCGACGCTGGCTGCGTCGTGCCACAAAAACTCCGCCGGCTGGCCCAAGATCTGGGACACCGCGAACCAGGCATCGTGATCGCAGTTGCTTCCTGGAAAGACCACCACCCCGAATTTCATTGGAGAGATTAGTTTAGCATCAGTGGAAGGTCAACCTTGCCCGCCCATTCCGGCAAACGGGGCCTGCTGCGGGGTCAGCGCATTTATTCAACGACGAGCGCCTGTCCCCGCGAACGGGGCCTGCCGCGCGGTCAGCGCCGCCCGGCTTCCCGTACCTGGGGATGATCGGGGATTCTCCCTACTGCGCGGCAACCGCGGCAGCGGGAGCGGGGGCGGCAGCCGCCTTCGGTTTGCGGCTGCGGGAGCTCCGCTTCTCGACGGGAGGCACCCGGTCGCTCTTCTTGAGGGCGGTTACCACGATTGGGGTGACGAATTTCTTCTCCCCAAAATCGTCGAACTTGATGACTATGCGCTCTTCGTTGCAGGAAAGAACCGTACCGAAACCAAACTTCAGGTGCTCTACCTGAGCGCCTTGTGGATAAGCTGTTCTAATACCCATCGGTAGTACTATCATAGCAGACCGGCAAATCAAAGTCGAATTGAGTTGTTTTGGAGGGCGAACGCGTGAAGAAGTGGTATGAGGAGCTGTTCGAAGATTACGCGGAGACCTACGACAAGCAGCCCTTTACGAGCGGCACGCTGGCGGAGGTCGATTTCATCGAGCGGGAGATCGGCTATGACAAGTCGGTGCGCATCCTGGACATCGGGTGCGGCACCGGCCGCCACGCTATCGAGCTCGCGCGGCGAGGCTACGACGTGACCGGCGTGGACCTTTCCGCGTCGCAACTCGGAAGGGCCCGCGAGAAGGCGCAAGCGGCCGGCGTCGCGGTCCGGTTCCAGCAGGCCGATGCCCGGCAGCTTCGCTTCCGCGGCGGGTTTCAGTTGGTCATCATGATCTGCGAGGGCGCGTTTCCCCTGATGGAGACCGACGAGGAGAATTTCGCGATTCTCGGAAGCGCCGCCGCGGCTTTGGAGCCGAACGGGAAGCTCATCTGCACTACTCTGAATGCGCTCTTCCCGCTGTTTCACTCCGTGAAGGAATTCCTGGACAGCAACCCGGCGGAGGGCTGCAGCCGGGACAATCGCTTCGACTTGACCACGTTCCGCGATCACTCGCTGTTCGAGGCGGTCGACGACTCCGGCCGCACGAAGACCCTGAGCTGCAACGAACGCTACTACGCGCCTTCGGAAATGACCTGGCTCCTGAAAAGCCTCGGCTTTCGCAAAGTCGAGGTATTCGGCTGTCCCACGGGCAACTTCAGCCGGGAGAACAAGCTCACACCCGGCGACTTCGAAATGCTGGTGGTCGCCGGAGAGTATGCTGCTGCCTCTGCGATAGTGGCCAGGTGCGCTGGGTAGCACCGGCCTGCGCGCCTCAGCAGGAGGTTTCGGCTGCCGCCGCCCGAAGCATCGAGCGCAGGCTGCGCTCCACGTCCTCGCCGGTTGTGGCCCACGAGGAGACGCTGATCCGCATGGCGACGCGCCCGCGCCAGGTGGTCTCCCCGCACCAGCAGACACCGTCCCGCTGGATTCGATCGACGACGCGCCGGGTGGTCGCGGCGTCACCGAACGCAACCAGAACCTGGTTCAGAACGACCTCGTTCAGGATTTCGTAGCCGGCGGCTTCCAATCCCTCGGCAAACCGCTGCGCGTGCCGGCACGTCCGTTCGATCAAATCGGCCAGGCCCGCGCGACCCAGCGACCGCAGCGCCGCCCAGATCTCGACGCCGCGGGCCCTCCGGGACAGTTCTGGCACGTATTGCGACGGCTCGCGATGATCGCCCTGCGGCAGGTAGGCTGCCGCCAACGACATGGCGCGGTTCAGATGCCGCGCGCTGCGCACGAAGGCCAGCCCGCTATCGTATGGCACGTTCAGCCATTTGTGCGCGTCGGTGGCCCAGGAATCCGCCTCCGCCGCGCCGGCAACCAAATGAGCGCGCCCGGGGCTCACCGCGGCCCACAGACCAAAAGCGCCATCGATGTGAACCCAGGCGCCGCACTGGCGAGCGATTGCGCAGATCTCAGCCGCCGGGTCGAACGCCCCCGAATTCACGTTGCCGGCCTGCATACAGACGATCGCGGGACTGCGCAAGCTCGGAAAAGCCTCCACGCGCATGCGCCCCTGGTCGTCCACGGGCACGCGGATCGCCCTCTGACGGCCCAGCCCCAGGAGCCCCAGCGCCTTGATCACGGACGGGTGGGCGTCCTCGCTCACCACCACGGCGAGCGGGGGCGCGCCAATCAGACCTTCGGCCTCCACGTCCCACCCGGCCTGCTCGAGCACCGCATGACGCGCCGCCGCCAGCGCCGTGAAGTTCGCCATCGTTGCTCCGGTCACAAACGCGCCGCCGCACTCCGGCGGTAGCCGAAGCACGTCGAGGAGCCATCGCAGGCTGACTTCTTCCAGAGCCGTCGCGATGGGAGTGGCCACGAAAAGGCCGGCGTTCTGATCCCAGGCGCCCGCCAGCCAATTCGCCGCGAGCGCCGCCGGCACACACCCGCCCAGGACGAACCCGAAGAACCGGCCACCCGCCGTGGCAACCGTCGCCGGAGAACCGATCCGGTCCAGCATGTCCAGAACGGCCTCGGCGCTGGCGGGTTCCTCCGGAAGAGCTTCGTTCAACTCGGACAAGCGCTCGAGCGCCTCGGCGCTGGGCGCCACCCCGCGCGCATCGAGTCCTTCGAGGTAGCGGGCGGCGGTAACCGCAGCCCGGTTTAACAAGTCTCTCATAATGTAATTATGGCCCGCCCCCGCCGCCACGGTTTTGGTACAAGGAAGATAGCGGCATCGCTCTTTTCTCGAAACCACGTAGTCCGATTTCCCGTCCGAAAGATGACCATGAAACGGCCCTTGACACTGGTGCTCTGTATCGCGTTTCTTCTCTCGCTCCCGCTGGGGGCTGAGAGCCGCCGCTATGCGCTGATCCTCGAGGACCCCCCGATCACCGCCAAGATCGCATCGCGCAGAGAGTTGCGCTCGAAGGCCGCCCTGGATGCCGGGGCCAGGATCGAGGCGGTCCAACAGTCGCTCCGCCAGCAACTGGCCGAGCGCAAGATCCACGTCACCGGATCGGCGAAAACCCTGGTGAACGCCGTTTTCGTTCAGGTCTCGGACCCGCGGCAGTTGCAGGGCCTCGCGGGCGTCCGATACGTGGCCCGGCTCCGGCCGATGCACCGCCACCTGGACCGCGCACTCCCCCTGGTCAAGGTCCCGGAGGCATGGACTGTGCTGGCGGGAGCAGGATTCCAGAACCCCGGCGCGGGAGTCAAGATCGGCATCATCGACACGGGCATCGACCAGACTCACCCAGGGTTCCAGGACCCCAGCCTCCAGGCGCCGGCGGACCGCCCCGCCTGCAATGACAAGCCCGGCCAGCCGGGCAATAACGATTGCGGCTACACCAACTCCAAGGTGATCGTGGCCCGCAGCTACATCACCATGGACGCGGCGGCGAACCAGTTCGACGACCCCTTGGGCTTGCTGCCTGACGATTACTCGCCGCGCGACCGGGTGGGCCACGGTACGGCCGCCGCTATGGTAGCGGCGGGGGTGCAGCACCAAGCCCCGCTGGCCAGCATTAGCGGCGTTGCTCCCAAGGCCTATCTGGGCAACTACAAGATCTTCGGCTCTCCGGGCGTCAATGACGGCAGCTACGGAGACGCGCTGGTGGCCGCCCTCGAGGACGCCTACAACGATGGCATGGACATCGTCAGCCTCTCACTGGGCTACCCGCCTTGGTACGACTCGCTGGACACCGGCGCCACCTGTGGGGAGTTCACGGGGTTTCCTTGCGACGTCGAGGCTTGGTTCGTGGAATCCGCGGTGCAGAACGGGATGTTGGTGGTTGTTTCGGCGGGCAACGATGGGACCGCGGGCATCAAGTTCCCCGCGCTGAACACAATCCACACCCCCGGTACCGCGCCGTCCGCGCTAACCGTGGGCGCTTCCCGGAACAGTCACGAGCTGTACGCCAAGGTGGGACTGACGGCTTCGGATGCGCCAGCCAACCTGCGGAATCTCCGCGCCAACTTCGGCGACGGACCGAAGATCGGTGTGACCGCGCCGCTGCGCGACGTCACCAGCCTGGGTAATGACGGGCTGGCCTGCGCCGCGCTCCCGGCGAGTTCGTTGAACGGCGCCATTGCCCTGGTCCAGCGCGACCCCACCCAGTGCGATTTCGCCACCAAGGCGAGAAACGTGCAGGCCGCCGGCGCGCTAGGCGTCGTGATCTATCTGAACGGCGGAGACGCACCATTCGCGCCATTGGGAGTGGCCGGCACGGGCATACCCGCGGCGATCATCGGCACTACCGACGGGCAGACGCTGAAGAGCTACCTGCAATCCCACGCCAATGCTCAGGTCGTAATGGACCCGGCCCTGACCGCATACGACGATCCGAGCTTTGACACCATGGCCGACTTCTCCTCGCGCGGGCCTTCCATCGGCTATAACGAGATCAAGCCGGAGGTGGTCGCGCCGGCTACCGGCATCTACACCGCCACTCAGCGATACGACACCAACGGCGAGATGTACAGCGCCACCAGGTACACCGTCGCCGAGGGAACCAGCTTTGCGGCGCCCATGGTGGCCGGCGCCCTGGCCCTGGTGGAACAGAAGACCGGCTTCTCCCCGGCGCAATTGAAGTCCGCGGTCGTCAACACGGCCAGCACGGGCATCCAGGAGGGCGGGCCGGCGCGCCTGTCCGCCGTCGGGGGTGGCAAGCTCAATGTGCAGGCTGCCGTCGAGACCAATGTGACGGTCGATCCCGCCACGCTGTCCTTTGGCGCGCTCGCCGCCGGTGCGCTCCCAGCGCAGATCTCGCGGGTCGTGTACAACAACAGCGGCAGCCAGTTGACGCTGGCGATCGCGCAGACCACCCCAGATTCGAACGCCCACCTGCAGCTCAGCCAGGCCACGATCCCCGCTGGCCAGGCCCGGACCACCCTAACGGTCTCTCTTGTGGGGAAGCTTCCGGCGCCCGGGGCCTACGAAGGGGCCATCACCATTACCGGGGGAGCGGTGCCACTTCGGGTTCCCTACTCGTACTTGGTTAGCGACAACGTCCCCTATAACCTGTTCCCGATTAACAACGGCGATTTCATCGGCGTCGTCAACAGCCAAATCCCATACGAGTCCATCGCGCTCCGCGCGGTCGACCAGTACGGCGTCCCCGTTGAGGGTGCGCCAGTGACTTGGACCGGCACCCAGGGCGGCACTACCATCGACACTACCGTCTTCGATCCCAAGACAGCCTTGTACGGGGTAGCCGGAGCCTGGGTCTATCTGGGTCCGAATCCCGGCGCCCAGGAGTTCACGGCAACGGTGGGCACTACTCAGCCGCTGGTCTTTAAATTCCAGGGCCGCGCCCGCCTTCAGCCAACCATTGACTCGGGAGGCGTGATCAATGCGGCGAGCCAGCTTGCGCCTCAATCGGGGCAGGGCCTGGCGCCCGGTTCCTACATCTCCATCTGGGGACAGAATCTGGCCGAGAGCAGCCTGGACTTCAATTCCACGCTCCCGGCGGGCATTGACCCCTACCTGCCAGTCTCGCTGGCCGGCGTGCACGTCAGCTTCGATGTCACGGACCAGCTTGTGAGCGTCCCCGGACACCTGAGCTGGGCCGGATCGCGCCAGATCAACGTGCAGATCCCTTGGGAGCTCCAAGGGCATTCTTCAGCCTTGATGAAGGTGAGCGTGGGCGGCACTCGCGGCATCGACACCGATCCTTACACCCTCCCCCTCTCCGACTCCGCACCGGCGTTGTTCGAGAATCCGCCCGGCTCCGGCGTGGCCGTCGCGCAGGACCCCTTCAACCCTGCCGTGCTCTTCACGGCTCAGCACCCCGCTCAGAAGGGCCAGTGGGTAACCTTCTACGGCAACGGACTCGGGCCGGTGGACCACACGCCTCCTTCCGGCGACATGACGCCCCCGGCCACGCAAGGCTTGGCGCGGTGTACGAAACCAGTCACGGTGGCCATCGGAGGCCAACCCGCCACCACCCCGGACTTCGCCGGCCTGACTCCGACCGGCATCGGCTACTACCAGATCAATGTCCAGGTGCCCGCCAATGCGCCCTCCGGGAATCAGCCCGTCGTGCTGAGCGTGGACGGCGTCGCTGGCAAGACGGTCTACTTGCCGATCCAGTAGCGCCGGCGGTCTTGCCGCCGGTCTCGGCCCGCCCTCTTCCGGACCCGCTCGCGCACCACCTGCTCTATAATTGGGATCTGGGAGCAGTTCTCCTTTCATGGAAGATCTCAAGAAGAAACTCCAGGAAGAAATCGCGGCGCTCGACTATGAGCTCCACAATGAGCTGCCAGCTGAAATCCGCAAGGCCAGGGCGCACGGGGACCTCAGCGAGAACGCCGAATACCATGCCGCCAAGGAGCGACAGGGGTACGTGAACGCGCGGCTCAACCAACTGCGGGAGCGGCTGGCGCAGTTCTCCATGATCGACTTTTCCAGAATCGCGCGGGACAAAGTCGGGCTGGGTTCCGAAGTGGTGGTGCTGGATCTCGCCAAGAACGAGGAGCTCACCTTTACGCTGGTCACCAGCGAGGGGAGCGACGCGGCCAAGGGCAAGATCTCCACGGGTTCTCCCATCGGCCGGGCGCTGCTGGGCAAGGAAGTGGGCGACGTGGTCAAGATCCAGATCCCGGGAGGAACCCGGGAGATGGAAGTAATCAAACTGACTACCATTCACGATCTGGGAAGCTGAGCCGCGATGACCTATACACGCGCCATCGGCGTCGCCTGCAATAAGGTGATCTCGTTGATCGTACGGGGGCTAGCCCTGTCGCGCATCCACCCCGACGTGCTGACCTTCATCGGGCTCGTGATCAACGCGGTGGCGGCCGTCCTGCTCGCCTCCGGCAGGTTCTTCGCCGCCGGCGTGGTGATGATCACCGCCGGGCTGTTCGACATGGTGGACGGGCGGGTGGCGCGGGAGACCCAGCAGGTCACGCTGTTCGGCGGGTTCTTCGATTCGGTGGTGGACCGCTACTCGGACCTGGTGCTGCTCATGGGCCTGCTGGTCTACTATGCTTCGATCAACCGCTTCTTCTACATTGTGCTGACCGCGGTGGTGATGACCGCCTCGGTGATGGTGAGTTACACCAGGGCGCGCGCCGAGTGCTCCATCCCGAAATGCAAGGTGGGGTTCATGGAGCGGCCGGAGCGGATGGTGTTGCTGATCATCGGCGCCCTGTTTAACCGGATGGCCCCGGTGCTCTGGGTAATCGCGGTGGTCGGGAACATCTCGGTCGTCCACCGCATGCTCTTCACCTGGCAGGAAGCCAAACGGCTGGAAGAAGCCCAGTTGCGGGCCGTGCCGAGCGGCCTGGGGCAAAAAACCTAACGCGCAATCGAGGGACTGCCTCGGCCGTCCGTTGTGGGGACGGCCCAGGCTGTCCCCGGTTGCCCCGTGGGATGCCGCACACGCCATGACCGCGTCCGTCACCGCATACCGCGGGGCTCACGATTCCAGGATCACCAGCGCCATCGCCACGGCGGCGGTGTGAGTGAGCGAGAGCGATACCGATTGCACCCCCAGGCGTTCCGCGGCGCGGGCGGCCACTCCGTGGAATTCCAGCGTCGGCCGGCCCGAGTGCAGGTTCGTCACCTCGAAGTCCTGCCAGCGCACGCCGCCTCTCCAGCCCGTCCCGATGGCCTTCATGGCGGCCTCTTTGGCGGCGAACCGCGCGGCGTATCGCTCAAACCGGTTGGCCTTGCGCTCGATGTATGCGATCTCGCGCGGCGTGAACACGCGCTCGATGAAACGGGGCCCATAGCGCTGGATAGCCGCGCGGATGCGGTCCACTTCCGCCAGGTCGACGCCGGTGCCGACGATCACAGCCCCGCCCCCGAGGTGGTGATGGTCAGCCGGCCGTGCTTCACCCCCTTGGTCGAGATCAGCGTGTCGGCGATCTTCTTCACCTCGCCGGCTTTGCCGCGCACCACCAGGACTTCCAGGCAGTGGTCGTGGTCCAGGTGGACGTGCAGCGTGGAAAGCACGTGGTGATAGAACTCGTGCTGGAGGTCCGTGAGCCGCTCGCTGAGCAACCGCACGTGATGGTCGTAGACGATCGACACCGTGCCCACCACCTTGCGCTCGGGCGACTCCCAGGCCTGCTCCACCAGCTCTTCGCGAATCAGGTCGCGGAAGGCCTCCGAGCGGTTCGTGTAACCTCTTTTCGCGATCAGGTCGTCGAACTTCTTCAGCAGGTCGGAATCGATCGCCACGCCAATCCGGCTCAGCTCGCCCATGGGTCCAGCGTAGGATAAGAGCGCAGGCTTGTCCACCAGCGGCCGCACCCGGCAACTCGAGCGCGGACTAGGCGTTTTGCGCCAGCTTCAACTGCGCCGTGCACTGCGGGCACTTGATCGCCTTCACCGGGATCGCCAGCGTGCAGTACGGGCACTCCTTGGTGGTCGGTTCCGCCGGCGCTTCGGCTGCCGGTTTGCGCAGCCGGTTGACCTGCCGCACCAGCAGGAACACCGCAAACGCAACGATGAGAAACTCGATGACCGTGTTGATGAACAAACCGTAGTTGATCTTCGCCCCGCCGAGCGCCACCGACAGGTCCTTGAAATTCACCTTCCCGGTCAGTTGCCCGATCGGCGGCATCACGATGTCGTTCACCAGCGAGTTTACGATCTTGCCAAAGGCCGCGCCGATGATGATGCCGACCGCCATATCCATCACGTTGCCGCGAACCGCGAATTCCTTGAACTCCTTGAACATGAACCCTCGCTTTCAGATTGGGCCATTGTAGCGAAAACGCCGTATCGATGACCATGCCGCCCGGCGCTGGTACGATGGGGCAATGGATCGGCGGACGTTCCTCGAGTGCGCCGGGGCGGCCTTGTTGCTTCCCCCTCCGGCGCCGGGCGCGGACCTGAGCGGCCCCGATCCCAAGCTCCGTTCGCGCGCCAGTTTTGACTTCGACTGGAAGTTCTTCCGGGGCGACGCGCGAGGCGCGGAGCTGGCGGCCTTCGACACCGCCGCCTGGCGCGACGTCCATCTGCCTCACGATTGGAGCATCGAGGGACCGTTCGACAAGGACGCCCCCTCCGGCGGGTCGGGCGGGTATTCGCCTTGCGGTGCCGGTTGGTACCGCAAGGAGTTCGTACTGCCCGCTGCCGGCAGGGATCGGACCGTGTGGATCGAGTTCGACGGCGTCTACCACAACAGCGACGTCTGGATCAATGGGAAGCACCTGGGCGCCAGGCCGTACGGATACGTCAGCTTCCACTACGACTTGACGCCGCACCTCGCCTTCGGCGCCAGCAACGTTCTGGCGGTCCGGGTCGACAACTCCGACCAGCCGAATTGCCGCTGGTACTCCGGCTCGGGGATCTACCGCCACGTCTGGCTCACGCAAACCTCAGCCGTGCACGTGGCGCATTGGGGAACCTCGGTCACCACGCCGAAGATCTCGGCGGAGACCGCTGAGGTGTGCGTACGCACGCGCGTCCGCTCGCGCGGTGCGGCGGCCAGCTTCCGCCTCGAGACCACGATCCATGACCGCGACGGCCGTCAGCTTGGCGCTGAGCGCACCGCGGGAACAACCGGCGCCCAGGTTTCCCAGGTTTTCACGCTGCCGCGGCCACTGCTCTGGTCCCTGGAAGACCCGGCGCTCTACTACGCTCGAAGCGTCGTGTTTGTGGACGGCCAGGCGGTGGACGACTACGTCACCTGGTTCGGCATCCGCGAGGTGCGCTTCGACAAGGACAAAGGATTCCTGCTAAATGGCCGCGCCGTTAAGATGAAGGGCGTCTGCCTGCACCACGACGCAGGCGCGGTGGGCGCCGCCGTGCCGGACAGGGTTCTCCAACGCCGGCTCGAGATCCTCAAGTCCATCGGCTGCAACGCCATCCGTTGCAGCCATAACCCGCCCGCGCCCGAGCTGCTGGATTTCTGCGACCGCATGGGTTTTGTCGTCATCGACGAAGCGTTCGACAAGTGGGCCGGCAAGGAGGACCCGCGTCAGTGGTGGATGAAGAGCCCCAGCTTCCCCAATTGGTGGCAGCAGGACCTCCGGTCGATGCTCGAGCGCGACCGCAATCACCCGTGTGTCGTGCTCTGGAGCGTCGGCAACGAGACCGGCGAGCCAGGCACCGATGAGGTCAATCCGACGCTGAAGACGCTCGTGGACTTCGTCCACCGCGAGGAGCCGGCCCGACCGGTCACCTGCGCGCTCATCCTGCCACACGGCAAGACCCTGGAGGACCGGGTGAGCCAGGTCCTCGCCAGTTCGAAGCTCATGGATGTGGCGGGCCTCAACTACCAGGAGCCGCTCTACCCCCATCTGAAGAAGGCCGACCCCAACCTGGTCATCGTAGGGACGGAAGCGTTCAAATACTGGCGCAACAGCGAACAGCTCCGGCACGCCTTCGATCCCGCGAACACCTGGTGGGACGTGCTCAAGTACGATTACGTCGCCGGCCAGTTCCTGTGGACCGGCATCGACTACCTGGGCGAATCCGGCGCCTGGCCGGACAGAGGCTCCACCAGCGGGATCATCGACACCTGCGGTTTCCTCAAGCCCGAAGGCTGGTTCCAGCGCAGCGCCTGGCGCGCGGACCCGGTCGTGTTCCTCAGCGTCCTCGACGAATCCCTGGGATCCGGGATGCCCGCCTCGTCCTGGGAAGCGCCCACGATGCTTCCGCACTGGAACTTCCAGAAGCGCCAGGGGCAATTGCTGCGCCTGCAAACACAGACCAACTGCGAAACCGTGGAACTGGTGCTCAATGGCGTATCCTATGGCGAGCGCCGGTCGGCCGGCTTCTTGAACCGGGCGGTGATCTGGCACGTTCCCTGGCAGCCGGGCAGGATCGAGGCTGTCGGCAGGAATGATGGCAGGATCGTGGCGCGCCACGAGCTGCGCACCTCGGGGCCTTGCGCCCGGATTGCCCTGCGGCCCGACCGCGAGAAGCTTGCCTCCGATGGGCGCGACATTTCGCATATCGAAGTTCAACTCACCGACGGCGAAGGCGTTCTCGTGCCCGACGACGACCGAGCCATCCAGTTCGAGATGAGCGGCCCGGGCGTGATCATCGGAGTGGACAACGGCGACCTCCGCAGCCTTGAGCCGTACAAGGGATTGTCGCGGACGACGCGCGCCGGCCGCTGCCTGGTCATGGTGCAGTCCGCGAGGAACCCGGGCGTCATCCACCTCGCTGCCACCGCCACCGGCCTTCCGACCGCCTCCGTCGCCATCCAGACGGGGTAGGACAAGCCTCTGGCTGGTCCAGCCGGGACAAGGCGGAGCCTTATCCCACTGCCTGAGAACCGTTGCTCCTCTCGGGGACTGTGGTTATGCCTGGGGCAAACGCTGAACTGCTGTTTGGCGCGAACATCGGGAGCTATGAGGGCGCGGCGCGGATCCGGCTGCTGAACCTGGGCGGCGCCATCGGGCTGCTCGCGGCGCTACGGCGCCTTCGGCGTCGGGTATCATAAGAGCTTCGGGAGGTTTCTTGAGCGTCGCAGCACCTGCTACTGGCATGCCGGTACGGAAGGCATTGAGCCGCCGCCAGTCCGTCGGGCTGGTCTTTGTGTGCACCCTGCTCGGAGCGGCCGGCCAGATCCTTATCAAAACCGGGGCCAAGGCCTCCGCAACCTCGGCGCCGTGGACGACCGTGAGCGGCGTCTGGACCAACCTCTACACCATGGCCACCGACCCGCACCTGATCGGCGGCTACGCCCTGTATGCCCTGATGACGGTGGTGTTCATCTTCGCCCTGCGCGACGAGGAGCTGTCCATCCTCTACCCCGTCATCTCGCTCACCTACGTGTGGGTGGCGGCCCTGTCGATCTGGCTGTTCGGCGAATCCATGAATTTGCCAAAGCTCCTGGGCATTCTGATCATCGTGGCCGGGGTCGGCGTGCTAGGCAAGGACGGGAAGAAATGACGGCGCACGCGGCCGCCACTCCCTTTCAGTCCATGCTGCTGGTGGGGATCGCCTCTTTCTTCGGCTCCTTCGGAGCACTCTACCTGAAGACCGGCGCCGCCAAGCTGAACCTCGGCCTGCGTTATCTGATACTGAACGGCCGCCTGCTGCTCGGGGTGACGCTGTTCGTCACCTCGTCGCTGGCCTACGTGGTCGGAATCCGTCATGGGGAATTGAGCGTCCTCTATCCGCTGGTCTCGCTGGGCTACATCTGGACCCTGCTGTGGTCGGCGCTGTTCCTGAAAGAGCGCATCACGCGGAACAAGCTCTTCGGACTGCTGCTGATCGTGCTGGGGATCGTACTGATCGGCATCGGCAAGAGCTGACTACCCCTTGCGCCGGCTCTCTTTTTGCAGTACATTCGGCTTGGGATTCTTCGCGTCCGACGCATCACAGGGAGGGTGTCCAATGCCGATTCTCACCAAGCTGCGCGAATTCCTGGATCAGAACCAGGTGGATTATACGCATACCGTTCATCCGCTGGCCTACACAGCCCGGGAGGTCGCCTCCGCCGAGCACGTGCCGGCCCGCGAAATGGCGAAAACCGTGCTCTTCCTGAGCGAGCAGGGCTACGGCATGGCGGTCCTGCCCTCCGACAGCGTGGTGGACCTGGAACAGCTCCGGCAGGACCTGGGTCTGTCTCGCTTGCGTCTGGCCACCGAGGCGGAACTCGGCGAGCTGTTCCCGACCTGCGAGCTGGGCGCCATGCCGCCGTTCGGGAACCTGTTCAGTCTGCCGGTCTACGTGGACAGCCGCCTAGCCGGCGAGGATACGATCACCTTCAACGCCGGCACGCACCGCGACGTCATCCACATGCACTTTCTCGATTTCAAGCGCCTGGTGAACCCGTCGATCATCTCCTTCGCCCGGCGCGCCAGCGCGACGACGTAGGATAGGGCTCCAGCCCTGTCCCGTTGCCCACCTCGCCGCCTGTCCCGTAGTTCCCGCTCTTGGTATTCTGGAAACTCGCCGGGAGGAGTGTGCCAATGCAATACGGATACTTTGACGATCGGAACAAGGAGTACGTCATCACTCGCCCCGACACCCCCAAGTCGTGGAGCAATTACCTGGGGACGACCGAATACGGCGCCATCATCACCAATAACGCCGCAGGGTACAGCTTCTACAAGTCGGCCGCCCAGGGGCGCTTCACACGGCTGCGGTTCAATTCGCTCCCCATGGATCAGCCGGGGCGGTACATCTACCTGCGCGACTGCGAGACCCAGGACTTCTGGTCGGCATCGTGGCAGCCGGTGGGCAAGCCCCTGGATCAGTACAAGTCGGAGTGCCGCCACGGTACGGCCTACACCGTGATCTCCTCCGAATACGCCGGGATACGGACGGAAACGACTTATTTTGTTCCCCTGGGGAAGACTTTCGAGTGCTGGCACGTCAAGCTCACCAACCTGAGCCAAAGGCCTCGTCACCTGAGCGCGTTCACCTATGTGGAGTACGCCGGCAATTGGGATGCCTACCACGATCTGATCAATCTTCAGTACACTCAGCACATTCTCAAAATGGACGTGGCCGGCAACATCATCGACCACGGCACCAATGTGAACCTCCCGTACATGCCCGACAAGCCCGAGGAGCACGACCAGGGCCACCACTCCTTCCTCGCCGTGGTGGGCGCCGATGTCACCGGCTTCGACACCGACCGCACGGCCTTCATCGGCACTTACGGCACCTACGCCAAGCCCGAGGTCGTCGAGCGCGGCCAATGCACCAACTCGCTCGCCGCCGGCGACAACGGCTGCGGCGTATTCCAGATCGATATCGACCTCGCCTCCGGCGAGGCCAAGGAATTCCTGGTGCTCCTCGGCGTTGGCGCGGCCCACGACGCGGGCAAGCGGGCGGTCGAGGAGTTCAGCGGCATGGAGCGCGTCCGCGAGGAACTCGCCCTGCTCAAGAGCTACTGGCACGGCCGCCTCGGCGCGCTCGCCGTGGAAACGCCCGACCCAGAGCTGAACAGCATGTTGAATATGTGGAGCCAGTTCAACTGCCTGATGACGTTCGCCTGGTCCCGTGCCGCCAGCCTCATTTACGCCGGCGAGCGCGACGGCCTCGGCTACCGCGACACCGTGCAGGACATCCTCGGTGTGCTCCACGCCATCCCCGCGGAAGCCGGCCAGCGGCTCGAACTGATGATCACGGGGCAGGTCTCTACCGGTGGCGCGATGCCCGTGGTCAAGCAGTTTGCCCATCGCCCCGGATCCGAGGCTCCCCCCAGGGAGGAAGAGTACCGCTCCGACGACGCCTTATGGCTCTTCAACACCATCCCGGCGTACGTCAAAGAGACCGGCGACCTCTCTTTTTACGACAAGGTGCTGCCCTATGCGGACCGGGGGGAAGACACCGTTTTGGGCCACCTGAAGCGGGCCATCGAGTTCAGCCTGGAGCGTTCCGGCGCTCATGGGCTGCCCTGCGGTCTGTGGGCGGACTGGAATGATTGCATCCGTCTGGGACATCGGGGCGAATCGGTCTTCGTAGCTTTCCAGTTGCGCTATGCCCTCGCGGTTTTTCTGGAGATTTGCCTTTTGCTGGGAAAGACCGGCGAGGGCAAGTGGGCGCAAACACAACTGGCCCGGCTGGACGATGACCTGGAAAGGCACGCCTGGGATGGGCAGTGGTACCTGCGCGCCTACCGGGCCGACGGCCATAAGTTCGGCTCCAACGAGAACCCCGAAGGCAAGATCTTTCTGAGCCCCCAGTCCTGGGCCGTATACAGCGGACATGCCCGCGCTGAACGGGCCGAACAGGTGATGGAGTCCGTCCGCCAGCGGCTGGCCACCCAGTGGGGCTTGATGTTGTGCGACCCTCCCTTCGTCCAGACCGACTTTCGCGTCATGCTCGCTGCCCTGTTCAATCCGGGAATGAAGGAGAACGGGAGCGTCTTCAGCCATACCCAAGGGTGGGCGATCATTGCGGAAACGCTGCTGGGCCACGGCGACCGGGCCTATGAGTACTTCAGGGCCTACCTGCCGGCAGCCTACAACACCAAGGCCGAAGTCCGCCAGATCGAGCCGTACGTTTACTGCCAGTTCACCCACAGCAAGTACAGCCCGCGCGCCGGCGCCTCGCGCATCCCCTGGCTGAGCGGGTCCGCCGCCTGGTCCTATTTCGCAGCCACGCAATACATTCTAGGACTGCGGCCGGAATACGAAGGGCTCAGAATCGACCCCTGTATCCTCTCCGCCTGGAAGGGATTCAAAATCACCCGGGTGTTTCGAGGGAAGCGGCTGAACGTGGAAGTCAGGAACCCCGCCGGCGTTCAGAAAGGGGTGGCCAAGCTCGTGCTCAACGACGATCTGCTGGAGGGGAACCTCATCCCGGCGGAGAAGCTGCTGGCCGAGAACCAGGTAGTAGTTGAGATGGGTTGAGGCTGCGTAGGGCGGTCCCCCCGGACCGCGCCGGGTCTCCAGACCCGGCCCTCAATCTTGCCGGCGCGGAGTCTCCTTCAGGCCGCTCAACTCAGCCGCCGGAAGCGGTGCCGCGTTGGTCCCAGCCTGGACGATCTCCCGCTCGATCTCCTCCAGCATCTGTGCGATGTCGGCCGTCGGAAAGGAGTACTCCGCCGCTTCGCGCACAGCCTTCAGCTTCGCTTCGCGTTCGTCGATCGGTTTGGAAGAGTCCCCCACGCCTACTCCACTTCCATTGGCGCGTGGTGGTGCTCTTCGATGGCGGCACCGGCTTTCACCAGGCCGTACTCGAAGCCTTTGTCGAAGGCGCGGCGGTTGAGCTCGCGCGTGGCGGGCGGCACGGAGTCCGCAACCGCCTGGCGCAGCGCCTCGGCGGTCACCAGACCGGTCACCGCGGCGAAGAACCCCACCATCACCACGTTCGACACCATCCGCCTTCCCAGCTCTTCGGCCAGCCGCGTGGCAGGCACGCTGTAGACGCGGATGCCGCTCCTCAGGCCGGAGATCCTTACGAGCTCTTCCTCGACGATCAGGATGCCGCCGTCCTTCAGCTCCGGCGCGAATCGCGAGTAGGCCTCTTGCGACATCACCACCAACACATCGGGCCGCGTAACGTACGGATAGTCGATCGGCCGGTCGGAGAGCACCACCTGCGCGCTGCACGCGCCGCCGCGCGCCTCGGGGCCAAAACTCTGGGTCATGGTGGCGTGACCGTCCTCGAAAATCGAGACAGCCTTGCCGATGACCATGGCGGACAGGATCACGCCCTGGCCGCCAAAGCCCGCGATGCGAATCTCGGTTACTGGCATACCGGACTCTCCCATTCGACGTACCGCTCGCCCAACTGCTCCGCCAGGCGGGCGCGCATCGATTCCATGTAGTCGGGCCGCTCGCGGTCCACGAACTTGCCCACCGCGATCTCGCCGTCCTTGGTCAGCGCCACTTCGCCCGTGGGCGCGCCGTGGCGCACCTTGCTCTTTTCCTTGTAGAACTTCATCGTGTCCAGCCCGTCGCCCATCTTGTTGCGCCGCTGGTAGAGCGTTGGGCAGGGCGAGAGCACTTCAATGAAGCAGAACCCGCGCTTGCGCAGGATCTCGGACATGGACTTGGTGAGCTGCCGCACGTGGAAGGTGGTCCAGCGCGCCACGTAGGACGCCCCCGCCGACTCGGCCAGCGCGCACAGGTTGAACGACGGCTCGTAGCAGCCGTAGGGCGCCGTCGCGGTGATCGCGGAGTAAGGCGTGGTCGGCCCGGTCTGCCCGCCCGTCATCGCGTAGACCAGGTTGTTGACGCAGATCACCTTGATGTCGACGTTGCGCCGCGCGGCGTGAATGAAGTGGTTGCCCCCGATGGCGAACAGGTCGCCATCGCCCGAATAGACCACCACCTCCAGCGACGGGTTGGCCAGCTTCAGCCCGGTGGCGAACGGGATGGCCCGCCCGTGCGTAGTGTGGAAGGAATCCAGCTTGACGTAGCCAGCGACCCGGCCCGAGCAGCCGATGCCCGAGACAATCGCCACGCGGTCCAGGTTGCGCTTGGATTCCAGCAGCGCCCGCGCGAAACAATTCACCGTGGTTCCGATGCCGCAGCCGGGGCACCAGATGTGCGGCATGCGCTCGGTGCGCAGGAACGGCTCCACCGGGTTGATGACTTCGGGCAGTGCGCTCATCGTGCAGCCTCCATGATGGCCTCGAATATGTCCTGGGGCTGGTGCACGCCCCCGCCGGCGTGCGTCACCGGGATGGTGCGGGCCGCGCCCCCCGCCGCCCGCTCGACCTCGCGCGCGATCTGGCCCAGGTTGATCTCCGGCACCACGAACGCCTTTACCCGCGCGGCCAGCGCCCGCAGATGCCGGTCCGGGAACGGCCAGACGCCGATCAGCCGGCACCGTCCTGCCTTGACGCCTTTGCGGCGCGCCATTTCGATCGCCCGTTCCGCCACCCGCGACGTGATGCCGTAGGAAACCACCGCCACTTCCGCGTCCTCGATGCCCTGCTCGTCCACGATGGTGAGCCGGTCCTCGGCGGCGCGGATTTTCTCCACCAACCGGCGCACCAGCCGGTCCTGCGTCGCGACGTTCATCCCCGGGTAGCCCCACTCATCGTGCGTCAGGCCGGTGATGTGGAACCGGTATCCTTCGCCGGCGTGCACCATCTCCGGCACCAGATCGGCCTCCGGCTCGTACGGCTTGTAGGCGCCGGGCGCGCGGCGGGTGTGCCTGCGCGGGTAAACCTCGACTTGCTCCGCGGGCGGAATGACAACCTTCTCGGTCATGTGCCCCACGCACTCGTCCATCATGAACATGACCGGCGTGCGGTACTCCTCGGAGAGGTTGAACGCCCGCACCGTCAGGTCGAAGCACTCCTGCGGCGAGTTGGGGCAGAGCGCGATAATCTCGTAGTCGCCGTGCGAGCCCCAGCGCGCCTGCATCATGTCGGCCTGGGCCGGAAGCGTCGGCAAGCCGGTCGAGGGCCCGCCGCGCTGCACGTTCACGAACACGCACGGCGTCTCGGTCATGGCCGCGAAGCCAATATGCTCCATCATGAGCGAGAAGCCCGGCCCCGAGGTCACCGTAAACGCCTTCGCGCCGGCCCAGACCGCTCCCTGAATCGCGATCGAGGCAGCCAGCTCGTCCTCCATCTGGATGAACGTGCCACCCACCGTGGGGATGCGCGCGGCGAACCGCTCGACCACCTCCGTGGATGGGGTGATGGGGTATCCTGCGGCAAATCGCGCACCCGCGGCCAGCGCACCCTCACAGCAGGCGTGGTCGCCATCGAGGAAATGGACTCCCGTTAACACCCCGCGAGGATCAGCCTGCATCGGACGCCTCCTGGCCCGGGGCCTCTTTGATCCGCCAGCCGAAGATCGCGAAGTCCGGGCAGTACATGCCGCAAAGGTCGCAACCGCTACATTTCTCAAGCGCTACGACGTGCGGCGAATGGTATCCCTTGGAATTGAACGCCGAGGAAAGGGCCAGCACCTTGGTGGGACAGAACTCCACGCAGAACGCGCAGCCCTTGCATCGCTCAACGTTGATCGTGACATTGCCTTTTGCCATAAGGGGGCTATCGAAAAGCGCTGTCGTATTATACGCACGCCAGGGGCCAAAGCGAAAGCTGAAGGCCGCAACCGAGGGACTGCCTAGGCCGTCCGCTGTCGGGACGCCTCAGGTTGTGCCCGGTTGCGGGCTACGGGAATGGCCGGGGGTTCACTTCGTCATTCGTCCTTCGTACTTCGTACTTTGCATTTCCCACTTCCAACTATGGCAATCTGTTGACATGCTCAATCGTCGAGACTTCCTGCTGGCCAGTAGCGCGGGGTTGGCCACGCTCGCCGCCGCGCCGGCCTCCTCCTCGAAACGCCAGGTCTTCCCCCTGAACCGGAAATGGCTCTACGGCGGGAAGACCGTCGAGGGCGCCACCGCCCCGGATTTCGACGATCGCCGGTTCGAGCGCGTGACGCTCCCCCACACCAACCGCCTCCTGCCCTGGCACAGCTTCGACGACCAGAGTTACCAGTTCGTTTCCATCTACCGGCGCCACTTCCGCCTGCCGGGGGAGTTGAAGGGCCAGCGCGTGTTCGTCGATTTCGCCGGCGTCATGACCGCCGCCGCCGTCACCCTCAACGGCAAGCGGCTGGGCGAGTATCGCGGCGGCTACACGCCCTTCTCCTTCGAGCTGACGCAGCACATCAACTGGTCCGGCGACAACCTGCTCGCCGTCGAGGTGGATTCCACCGAACGGGCCGACGTCCCGCCCTTCGGCGGCAGCATCGACTACTTGACCTTCGGCGGCATCTACCGCGAGGTGTCGCTGCGCGTGGTCCCGGACATTTGCATCGAGAACGTGTTCGCGCGGCCCGTCGACGTGCTCGGCGCCGAGCGGCGCGTCGAGGTGCGCTGCCACCTTAACGGCCTGGCCGGCGACCGCGCCCCGCTCGCCCTCGCCGCCGAGTTGCGCGACGGCAGCCGCGTGCTCAAGACCGTCAGCCAGTCCATTGGTTCGGGCGCCTCCGATTTCCACGATCTCAAGCTCGAGGACCTCGGCGAAATCGAGCTCTGGGATCTCAACCGCCCCAAGCTGTACCAGGTCGTGGTGCGGCTCTCCGGCAACGGCCTGGCCGACGAGTATGCGGTGCGGATCGGGTTCCGAGAGGCGCGCTTCACCGAGAAGGGTTTCTTCCTCAACGGGCAGCACGTCAAGCTGCGCGGGCTGAATCGCCATCAGACCTTTCCCTACACCGGCGGCGCCATGCCCGCCCGGGTGCAGCGCCGCGACGCCTTCATTCTCAGGAAGGATCTGAAGTGCAGCATCGTGCGCACCTCGCACTACCCGCAGTCGCCGCATTTCCTGGATGGCTGCGATGAAGCCGGGCTGCTGGTGCTCGAGGAGATCCCGGGCTGGCAGCACATTGGCGACCAGGATTGGCAGGACCTGGCCGTGCGCACCGTCGGGGAAATGGTCCGCCGCGACTGGAACCACCCCTCGATCGTGCTCTGGGGCGTGCGCGTCAACGAATCGCGCGACAACCACGATTTCTACGTCCGCACCAACGATCTCGCGCACAAGCTCGACCCCTCGCGCCAGACCGGCGGCGTGCGCAATATTTACGAATCCGAGCTCCTCGAAGATGTTTTCACGATGAACGATTTCGGTTTTCCGCTGCGTCCGCCCAACCACCCTCTGTATCTGAACACCGAGTTCAACGGCCACATGTTCTCCACCAAGCACGTCGACGCCGTCGAACACATTGCCGAGCACGTGCTGCGGCACGCCCGCGTGCATAACCAGCTCGCCTCGGACGAGCGTTACGCCGGCGGCATCGGCTGGTGCGCGTTCGACTACGCCACACACCGCTATTTCGGCTCCGGCGACCGCATCTGCTACCACGGCGTCAGCGACATTTTCCGCATCCCGAAACCCGCCGCAGCTCTCTACAGGTCCCAATGCGACCCCATGGAAGAGATTGTGCTCGAGCCGGGGTTCGCCTGGTCCTGGGGCGACAAGCCCGCCGGCGGCGGCCCGGGCCTGGTGCCCGTCTGCTCGAATTGCGACCACCTGAAGGTCTACATCGGCGGCCAGCTCAAGACCGAGGCCGATCCGGCCCGCGAACAGTACGGAAATCTGCCCCACCCGCCCTTCCTGGTCGACCTGACCGGCTGCCGCTTCGATCGCTGGGGCGATCTGAAGATCGAGGGCTACCTCGACGGCAAGCTGGTCATCACGAAGACTCTCTCCGGAAAGGGCGCGGACGCTCAATTGCTCGTCGAGCCGGACGATACCGAACTGGTGGGCGACGGCAGCGACGCCACGCGCGTGGTGCTGCGCGTGACCGACGAATACGGCAGTCCGCGCCAGTTCGCAACCGGCTCGATCTCGCTCAGCATCGAGGGCCCGGGCGAAATCATCGGCGAAAACCCGTTCGCACTGATGGGAGGCGTGGGCGCTGTGTGGGTGAAAACAAAGGAGGCCGCCGGCACCGTCCGTCTCTCGGTCCGCCACCCCTACCTGGGCGTGAAGACCGTCGAGATCCAGGTGAAGCCGGCGCCGCCCGAAGGGGTGTGAGATGGAGCATCTGCTCACGCTACTCGACGAGGCATTCGATAAGAAGTCCTGGCACGGACCGAACCTCAAGGGCGCGATTCGCGGCCTGTCGGCGGCGCAAGCGGCCTGGCGGCCCGCCCCCGGCCGGCACAATATCTGGGAACTCGTGCTGCACGCCGCCTACTGGAAATACGTCGTGCGGCGCAAGCTCACCGGCGCCCGGCGCCGCTCGTTCGCCGTGCCCGGCTCGAATTGGTTCGCCCGCACTGGCGAGCCAAACGTGGCCACCTGGAAGAAAGATGTCGCGCTGCTTGCCGCCGAGCACAAGCAGTTGCGGCAGGCGGTTGCCGGCCTCTCCGCGGCAAACGACGACCAACTCAAGTTGATCCGCGGAGCCGCCGCTCACGACCTCTATCACGCCGGCCAGATCCAGCTCCTCAAGCGCCTCTGCCCGCTGGCCTAGAAACCGTTATAAGATGATGCTCGATGGACACGCGCGCATTGCTGTTCCGCGTTTTGCGGATCGCCGTCGTCGTCTCCGTCCTTGCGCCGCCGGGCGCAGCGGAGTTCGCGGCCCAGACTCAGGCCGCCGGCAAAGCCTTGACCGTGCGCCAGGTGGAAGCTCTCATCCGGCAGGGATCGCCGGACAGCTTCGTCAGCCAGGAACTGCGAACCCGCGGCTTGGCTAGCCCCGTCGACCGGCCGCTGATCGAGAAGCTCACCAACCTCGGTGCGGGACCCGAGACCCGCGCCGCGCTCGAACACCTGTTGCCGAAAGTCCGGCTCGTGATCCGGACCGCTCCCGGCGCCGACGTGGCCCTCGACGGCATCCCCGTCGCCACGGTCGGAGATGCCGGCGAGATCGTGCTCGCCGTCGGGCCCGGCGACTATCAACTGCTGGTCACCAAGAAGGACCACAGCTCCGTCTCGAAGCCGGTCCGTTTGGTCCTCGACCAGCCGCAGACCGTGGAGGCGCCACTCGCCTGGACGATCGGGTTCCTGACGCTCGACGCCGGACTCCCGGATGCGCAGATCACCATCGCCGGGGCCGGACAGTATCCCAGTCGCGTGGAGCGGCTGCCTCTGCCTGTCGGCCCCCACGAGATCCGGGTGGCCGCTCCTTTCCGAATCGCGTTCTCCACCGTCGTGGTCGTCGAGGGAGGAAGAACGCACGAAGTCCCCGTGACCCTCGAGATCGACAGCGCCGCGCTCAAGGCGGTCGGCGACGAGATCCTCCGGGACTATTCGAAGTCCGACTACCTGATGGCGACTATGCGGGGCCAGTTGTACCTGCAGCGCGGAGGCGCAGACCCGGAGATCCTCAGGGTCCTGGCGCTCAGCCATTTCCAGGACAAGCGCTTCATCACGTTTCCGGCCATCGCGGCCAAGGCCCTGGCCGCCGGAGTGGAACTCACCTTCCACACCACTCATTACCACTCCGCTTTCACCCTCCGGGGAGGCCACGGCGCGGAGCTCGGTGTCAGCGCGGCCACGATCCGCTACACGCCGCTTGGCAAGTGCAGCCTGGGCCCGCTCACGGTTCCTGTCGCGCAGGTGCGCTGCACCCTGCGAAGTACGGGGAACTCCACCACGCTCACCCTGACCTTCCCGAATCCCAAGAACCCGTCCAAGAGCCTTGACCTCAACCTCGTCGACGAGGCGCCTACCGACTTGGAAGCCATCATGAGGCTGATCGATGTGTCGCGCGCGGCGGCGCCGGCCCCGCCCCGTCCATAGTGGCACAGGCTGAGTGGTCCACTTCTGCTACAACAGTGGCAGGGGGCGCTCCAGCATGAGAATCGGATTCATCGGAATCGGGAACATGGGCGAGCCGATGGCCCGCAACTTGATCCTCGCGGGACATCAAGTCGCCGTCTACAACCGCACGCGGGAACGCGCCGAGACGTTGGGTCGGGAAGGCGCCCGCATCGCCGCGTCTCCGGCGGAGGCCGCCACGGACGCCGACGTGCTGATCACGATGCTCGCCGACGATCCGGCGCTGCGCGGCACGGTCCTGGAGGGCGGCCAGCCCGCGATCGACGCGCTCCGACGCGGCGCCGTTCACATGTCCAGCAGCACCATCAGCCTCGAAATGTCGAAGGAACTCGAGCGGCGGCACGGCGCTCGCGGCCAGGGCTACATCGCCGCGCCCGTGATCGGCCGCGCCGACGCGGCGGCCGAGAAGAGGCTGTGGGTGATCGCCGCGGGCCCGCCGGACCAGATCGCGCACTGCCGTCCGGTGATGGAGGCGCTCGGCCGGGGAGTCACCGTCGTCGGCGAAGAGCCTTGGAAGGCCAACCTGGTCAAGATAGGCGTGAACTTCGTGCTGGCCTCGATGGTGGAAGCGCTCGGCGAGAGTTACGCGCTCATGGAAAAGCACGGCGTGGACCCGCACCAGTTCCTGGCGGTGCTCAACGGTGGGGCGTTCCAATCGCCCGTGTTCGAGAACTACGGTACGCGCATCGCGGACCATCGCTACCAACCCGCGGGTTTTTCACTGCGCCTGGGCCTTAAAGACACCCTGCTCGCCCTTGCGGCCGCGGAATCCGCCACGGCGCCACTCCCGTTCGCCGGCGTCCTGCGCGACCGATTTCTGCAAGCCCTTGCTTACGGCCACGGAGATCTCGACTGGGCCGCCATCGCCGAGATCGCCCGCATCAACGCGAACCTGGTCCGCCCGCTCGGCGCCGGCGGCTGACCCACGTCGCGCTGTCCACCGCCGGGCTGTTGGCTCGACGAGCTGGCGGACCACTGCATCGGCGCGCCGCCCGCGCGGAGTACTATTGTGCCTATACGACGTCCCGCTCTTATTGCCCTACTTTTGCCGGCTGTCGCCATTTGCCAGCCGGCCCAGATGTTCCGCGGCAACCTCGCCCATACCGGCGTCTACGATGCCCCCAGCGTGCCGAAGTTTCAAAAGCTCAAGTGGAGGTTCCAGACCGACGCGCGCGCCCTGTCGTCGCCCGCCATCTCGAACGGCACGGTCTATTTCGGCAGCGGCGATGGCCACGTCTGCGCGCTGGATGCCGCCACCGGCGTCAAGCTCTTCTGGCTCGACGTGAAGATGCCGGTGTTCTCCTTCCCCGCCATCGCCAGCGGCGTCGCCTACTTCGGAACCTTCGACGGCCGCCTCGACTTCAACGCCGTCACCCGCCCCTATTTCTACGATGCGATGGTGAGCGGCGCAACGAAGCTGTTTACCATGGGCTCGATTCGGTCCTCGCCCGTGGTCGACCAAGACGTCCTCTACTTCGGCTCGGCCGACGGCGCCCTTTACGCGCTCATGTAGAAGCGGCGCGGCCGAAGTGGGTGAGCACGCGGAGCGCGAAGTAGGTCAGCCATTTGCTCGGCTTTCCCTTCGCCTCCACGTCCACCCACATCTTGCCGTTTAGCGAGCTCTCCATGACCCATTTGCCCTCCGGCGTCATCTTCTCTTCGATGACCCGGAGGGGCTTTTCCAGCGCGGCGGACATGGGAGTACCCAGTTCGGCGAGCGCGTACATGGCCTCGAGAATGTCCGAGTTGTAGTGCAGTGGAAAGCCGAACTTCAGCCACCCTGGCTTGGGTTTCGGCGCGCCCGAGCCGCGTTCGGCCAGGAACTGGTCCCGCCGATCGGATACCCACTGTTTCACCGTTTGCCCCGCGGGCAATCCGCCGCGGCCGGGGTTGCGCTCCAGAATCTTCAGCCACTCCTTCTGATTCCCCGGCACGTACACGAAGACTTCGTGCTCGAGCATGCGGCCGGCCAGGAGCTTGATCGCGGATTTCATGGCCGGAGTCCGGTCCTTCGGAGGCACCTGCGAAAAACAGAGCAGCAGTTTAGGCTGGGCCATGTAACACCCGGGCAGAAGGGAATAGGCCATGGCGCTGCAATCGATGCCTCCGCCTTTTACGACTCTCCGTGCCAAGGCCTCTCGCTCCTGCCGAACCACCGGATGGCTCCCGCAACCCAAACGCGTCAGAGCCGCGAGGATATTGGCAGTCAGACACTGCAAGCCGTCTTTGCTCACCCACTTGCGCTGGTCCAATATGTCGCCGATCCCCGCGGCGATGCGCCGGTCCTTCCCATCGGCCAGGAACTGGCCCAGGAAAATCAACTGCCAGTACTTGCCCATGTATTTCTCGTAGGCCTTGTCGCCGTCACCCCAGAAGTGGTCTGCGTGCTTGAGTATCTCCAGGGTGACTCGGTAGCCCATGAGGCGTGACTTCGCCCGAGCCAGCTCAGGCTCCGTCTCCGGCGTCCGCAACAGGTTCTTCAAGGTCAGGTAGCGAACCGGGGGATTATTCTCTTCGAGCAGCCAATCGATCGCCTGCATGTCTTCACTGTAGACAAAAAAGAGCCGCCCCGAGGCGTATCGGCCGGGGGCGGCTCTAGGTACTCTACCAACGCGCGCCTGTCCCCGCAAACGGGGGCCGCCGCGCGGTTAGCGCTTAGTAATCCATGTCCCCGCCGTGGCCGCCGGGCATGGGCGGAGCTTGCTTCTTCTCCGGAATCTCCGCCACCAGCGCCTCGGTGGTCAGCATCAGCGCCGCGATCGACGACGCGTTCTGGAGCGCCGTGCGGGTCACCTTGGTCGGGTCGATCACGCCCGCCACCACCAGGTCTTCGTACACGCCGGTTTCGGCGTTGAAGCCGAAGTTCGGGTTCTCGTTCGTGCGCACCCGCTCGGCCACGATAGCGCCCTCAAACCCGGCGTTGCCCACGATCTGCCGCAGCGGCTCTTCGCAGGCCCGCTTCACGATATCCACGCCGACCTGCTCGTCGCCGCCCAGCTTCAGCCCGGCCAGGGCCCCGCCGCCCCGCATCAGCGCCACGCCGCCGCCCGGCACGATGCCTTCTTCCACCGCCGCCCGCGTTGCGTGCAGCGCGTCTTCCACCCGGGCCTTCTTCTCCTTCATCTCGGTCTCGGTGGCCGCGCCCACCCGGACCACCGCCACGCCGCCGGCCAGCTTCGCCAGCCGCTCCTGCAGCTTCTCGCGGTCGTAATCCGAAGTGGTCTCCTCGATCTGCGCGCGCAACTGCTTGATCCGGCCCTGGATGCCCTTCTCGCTCCCGCCGCCGTCCACGATGGTGGTGTTGTCCTTGTCCACGGTGATGCGCTTGGCTTTCCCCAGGTCCTCCAGCCGCACACCTTCCAGCTTGATCCCGGTCTCTTCCATGATGGCTTTGCCGCCGGTCAGGATCGCGATGTCCTCGAGCATCGACTTGCGCCGGTCGCCGAAGCCGGGCGCCTTCACCGCGCACGCGTTCAGCGTTCCGCGCAGCTTGTTCACCACCAGCGTCGCCAGCGCCTCGCCTTCCACTTCCTCGGCGATCACCAGCAGCGGCTTGCCGCTCCGCGCGATCTGCTCCAGCACCGGCAGCAGGTCCTTCATGTTGCTGACCTTCTTCTCGTGGATCAGGATGTAGGGCTCCTCGAGCACCACTTCCATCCGCTCCGGATCGGTGATGAAGTAGGGCGACAGGTAGCCGCGGTCGAACTGCATGCCTTCGACCGTGTCCAGCTCGGTCGACATGGTCTTGGACTCTTCCACCGTGATCACGCCGTCATTGCCGACCTTGTCGATGGCCTTGGCGATGATGTCGCCGACGGTGGTGTCGCCGTTGGCCGATATGGTGGCCACCTGGGCAACCTTCTGCCGGTCGTCCTTGACCGACTGAGAGAGCTTCTTCACTTCCTCGATCACCGCCTCAACGGCCTTCTCGATGCCGCGCTTCAGCGCCATCGGGTTCGCGCCCGCCGCTACGCTCTTCACGCCCTCGCGGAAGATCGACTGCGCCAGGATGGTCGCCGTGGTCGTGCCGTCGCCGGCCACGTCCGAGGTCTTCGACGCCACTTCGCGCACCATCTGCGCGCCCATGTTCTCGAGCGCATCCTTCAGCTCGATTTCCTTGGCCACCGTTACGCCGTCCTTGGTAATGGTGGGGCCGCCGAATTTCTTCTCCAGCACTACGTTGCGTCCCTTGGGACCCAGCGTGACCTTCACGGCTTCCGCAAGCTGGTTGACGCCCCGCAGAATCGCCTGACGGGCATTCTCGCTGTATACAATCTGCTTCGCTGCCATGTGTGTTCCTTTCTCCTCTTTACGCGTCCGCTACCTTGGACGCGCCTTCCAGAATCCCGAGGACCTCGTCCTCCCGCATGATCACGTACTCCTCGCCGTCTATCTTGATCTCGTTGCCGGAGTACTTTCCAAACAGGATCCGGTCGCCGGCCTTCACGTCCAGCGCCACGACCTTGCCGCTATCCAGGCGTTTGCCCTGGCCCACGGCCACCACTTCGCCCTCCTGGGGCTTCTCTTTGGCCGTGTCCGGAATGATGATCCCGCCCTGGACTTGCTCCTTTTCCTCGATGCGCTTCACGACAATGCGATCGTAGAGCGGTCGAATGTTCATACGCATGCCTCCAATTGGTTCGCTTCTGGTAGTTTGAATCTCGGAAATCGGACCCGGCAGGAAACGCCAAGCCCCACAACTATTATTAGCACTCTGGCACGACGAGTGTCAAGCGGCCACTCTAACCCATTGTAAATACTTACCTTTTCACCGGATCAGATCGTGGAACTTCATCTCCAGGAACACCGCCCCGCGCGGCTCACCCGCCCCGCGGTTGGCGTTGCAGGCATATCCCGCGGTAAACGATACGTGGGAACCCAGGGTCAGGCGCCCGCCGCCGCCCAGGCCGTAGCGGACCAGGCGCGAAGAGGGCGCTGGGCCAACGTACGCGGTGTCGAAGATGAACACGGGATCGACCGAGACCAGATTGATCTCCTGGACCAGGGCCGTCAGTGCTCGGTCGACGATCCGGAAGTCCTCCGCCGCTCTGCTCTCCGCGCGAGCGAGCGCCGCTGGATCGGTGACCGCCGTTTCGATCTCCGCGCGCCGCTCGACAACCTGACGGGCCGCGGCGTGGATCTCCGCGTTGTCGAGACTGCCGTTGAGTTCGTCCTCGCAGTCCCGGATCAGGCGGGGCAGGCTGCGTGGGAGGTTCGGACTTAGCAGCGGGCTGAACATCCTCTGCTTGCGGGAGCTCTCGAGCTGATCCAGGACCAGTTCGAGCGTGTCCCGGCAGCTTTCGAGCGCTTCCTCCTGATTGCTCGGAACGGCGAGGGATTCGAGTTGCGCTTGCAGGCGCTCGAGCACGGGCCCCAGTTTCTCGGCGGCTGCGACGGCGGCGTCGATGGAGGGTTCTTTCGAGGCATGGTAGGCGGTCAGCGTCGCGCGGGCGGTGCCTTTCTGGCCTTCGATCCGGGTCAGGAATTCGCCATTGGTGTAGAGTTCCCGGGGAAGCAGGGGCAGGCGCCAGGCAGTCAGCGCGGCGGTTAAGTTCATCGAGACGAATCGCTCGCGCCCGGATGGGTCGCCGGCGATGAGGGCGTAGAAGCGGTTGTTCGGGAAGCTCCGGATCGAGGGCGAGGCACGGACCTCCCAATCCGGAATATCGGTGAAAGGGCGGGGAACCAGGCCGCCGAAGAACCGCTCGTTCTGCGGAGCGTGGCCGTTGCCCAGGGGCGAGAGCCATCCCGCGGTGACCCGGCAATCCAGGTCCAGGGCGCGGTGGTCGGAGAAGGCCATGCGAACGGCATAAGCGCCATCGAGCAGCAGTTTGCGGTACGCCGGGTTGACGCCGGCGGCGCCGCCGACCTGGAAGCCGGCGTTGAGCGAGTAGTCGTGCGGGCCGCTCCCGCCGGAGACCCCCGCGAGCAGCTTGACGGCGGCATAACGGGCGTCGCCCTGAAACGCGGCGGAAGAGAGCGCGGAGGCCTGGTAGCCCTTCTCGAACTGGACTGCGTACCGGATGGGGCTCCCGATCCGCGCCAGCGGTCGAGAGGCCGCGGATAACCAGCCGAAAGCGTAGCCCTGGCGCAGGCGCTCCTCTGCCAGCGGTTGTCTCTCGAAGTGGTAGCCCGCGGCCCAGGAGGCCTGCCAGAGGGCGGCGTATTCTAAGACCTTGCTGCCGGAAAGCCGCAACGCCGCGTTGGTGTAGCGATCCGAAGCCGAGCCTTCAACGGCGAGTTGGAACCCGGTGGAGGGGGCGAGGAAGCTGGTTTGGCCGCCCGCGACCAGCAGGTTCGAGCGGTCGAAGGCGACTTTGGGTTCGACAGCGAGACGCGGCTTGCGGGGAGCGATGCCGGAACCCGCGCCCGGGTCCTCGTGAAGTGCCTGTCCGAATTCCCAGCTCCAGGAAGAGGGAGCCGCGATGCGCGAGGTGAAGAGGTAGAAGATCAGGTCGAGCTCTCTCTTCTGGTCGTCGCAATGGTCGATGAAGGCGGCGGCTGCGGTGACCGAGGCGGGAGGATCGACCAGCGCCGTTGAGGAGCGGACCGAGTCCTCCAGCGCCTTGATCGTGGCAGGGATCGCAGCCGGATCGAGAACACTGCCCGGGGCGGGTAGTTTGGCGCGCCCGGGCGCCAGGGCTTGGTCAAGGATGTGCAGAAAAGAGAAGGGGCTTCTCAGCTCGACGCTGTGCAGCCGGTAGCCCTGGTAAGCCGATAGCCTGGGCCCGCACTGCGCTCCGGCGGCGGACTGGTCGGCCGCGATCAGAAGGAACAAAACCGGCGGGAAAAACCAGCGCAACAGGTCAGCCATTCCGGGCAGCGAAAAGATCGCTGACGGTCCGTTTCATCCGGCTTTCTTGGATCTTCCCTTGGCTGAGTTTGTCGGCATCCGACGCCACCGCGGTCAAGGTGTACTCCACCTGAGGCTTATTCAGGCCTTTGTCGGCGGTAGCCTGGACGGCTTCCACGGGGACCTTCTTGAGGTCCAGGTCTATGTCGAGGAAGACCGCGCGGGCGAACTGGGCGTCGGCCGAAGCGCGGTCCAGCAGCTCGAAACTGACGCTCCACTTGTCGAGGTCGTTTTCTTGAGTCTTCTTCAGGCCGAAGACGAACTTGCGCAGCTTGCCCTTGGCTAGAACCTCAAGCTGAACGGAAAGAGCGACCAATACCTTCTTGGTCTCGCCGGTGACAGGCATGGAATTCCCTCCTCTCTCGCGCAACTCAGAATACACGGGCAATTCGCCAAAAACAAGGGGACTGCGCTCCGAAAACCCGTGACAGTACTGTCACGGGTTTTCGTGCCGACGGCTCGGGCTGTCCGCGGTTGCCCACCTGCTATGCTGGAAACACGATGTTGCGGAGCACGCGCCTGTTGCTGCTCCTGGCCATTGTCCTGATCCTCGGCGCGGTCGGAGCTACCTATTACCGGCAGAGAGCCGCTCTCTCCAGACAGGCCCCGCCGCCCCCCAAGTCGCTTCCGCTCGATACCGCCGCCACCGCCTCCAGTTGGGTTTACACCAAGTACGATGGCCAGCGCCTCGTCGCCGAGGTCCGCGCCAAGGACTTCCGCCAGTTGAACGAACCATCCCGGCTCGAACTCGATCAGGTGGAGCTGCGGCTGATCAAACCCGATGGCAAGCGCTACGATTGGATCCGCAGCGCCAAAGCGCAACTCGACCAGGCCCACGACACGCTGTATTCCGACGGTGAGGTCGAGATCACCATGGGCGTCCCGCTGGAAGGCCCCTCCCGCGGCCGCCTGCTCGCCATTCGCAGTTCCGGAGTCAGCTTCGACGTCAAAACCGGCAGGGCCACCACCAGCCGCCAGGCCAGCTTCACTTTCGACCTTGGCGATGGCCAGGCCGTCGGCGCCATTTACGATCCCAACCTCCGCGAGCTGATCATGCAAAGCCAGATCGAGCTCCACTGGCGCGGCGCCGCCTCCAGAGCCAAGCCCATGAAACTCGAGGCCGGCGACCTGATTTACCGGGAGCGGGACTCGGTTGTGCTGCTCAACAACTGGGCCCGGCTCACCCGCGAGAATACCGAGCTGAACGCATCCGGAGCCGTCGTCACCCTGAAGGACGGAATGATCCAGAAAGTGGACGCCCAACAGGCCCGCGGGGCCGGCCGCTTTCCCAACCGCCAGCTCGACTACGCGGCCGACGGCCTCATCATGAACTTCAACGCGGACGGTGAGGTAGAGAAGATCACCGGCGACCGCAACGCCCGCCTGGTCTCGACCTCTGAAGCCACGCGTACCACCATTACCGCCGACCGCGTCGACCTGGATTTCGCGATCGTCGACGGCGAGAGCACGCTCTCCAAGGCGCTCACCACGGGCCACAGCTTGTTGGAATCGGTCCCCGTACCCCGCCAGGGGGTGTCTCCGCCCGAGAGCCGCCTGCTCCGCAGCGAAGTGATCTTGCTGACCATGCGGCCCGGGGGGCGGGAAATCGCCGGCGTTGAAACGCACACCCCCGGCCACCTCGAGTTTCTGCCGAACAGCCCCGGCCAGCGTCATCGCACCCTGGATGCCGAGCGCATTCAGGTCGCCTACGGCCCCGCCAACCAGATCCGGTCTTTCGGCGCCTACAAGGCCGCCACGCACACCGATCCCGAGCCCCGCCCGCCCAATGACAAGCGCCCGCCCGGCGCGCCCGTCCAGACCTGGAGCGACGACCTGGCCGCCTCCTTCGACCCCAAGACCGGCCAGCTCGCGCGCCTCGAGCAGTGGACCAACTTTCGCTACCAGGAGGGCGACCGCAAAGCCAGCGCCCACCGCGCCGTCCTCGAAGAAGCCCGGAACCTGATCTCCCTCGAACAAGCGGCGCGCGTCTGGGATGCCAGCGGCTCCACCGCCGCCGACCACATCCTCCTCGACCAGAAGTCGGGCGACGTTCTCGCCGAAGGCCACGTCGTTTCCACCCGCCTCCCGGATCAGAATGGGAAATCGTCCTCCATGCTTTCCCATGACGAGCCGCTCAACGCCACGGCCGGCCGCATGCAGACTTCCGAGCGGAACCGCAAGATCCACTACGAGGGGCAGACCGTCGCCTGGCAGGGCGCCAACCGCATCTGGGCCGACAGCCTGGACATCGACCGCGCCGGTCGCCGCCTCTCGGCCCGCGGCCACGTCCGCACGCAGTTCCTCGACCAGCCGAAGGACTCCCCCGGCAAGAGCAGGGCCGCCCCGGCGTTCGCCAACGTCGAATCCGCCGCTCTGGTCTACACGGAGGCCGACCGCCTGGCCCACTACGCCGGTGGCGCCCACCTCACCCGCGCCGGCATGGACGTGAAAGCCTCCGAGATTCGCGCCTACCTCAACGAAAGCGGCGCCGACTCCTCCCTCGACCGCGCCTACGCCGACGGCCGCGTCGCGATCCTGCAGCCCGCCCGCAACCTCACCGGAACGAGCGAGCACGCCGAGTACTACGCCGCGGATCAAAAGGTCATTCTCTCGGGCGGCGACCCCACGCTGGTCGACAGCGTCCGCGGCTCCACAAAAGGCCGCGTGTTGACCTACTGGGCCAATGACGATAAGCTGCTCGTGAATGGTACGGAAAAGGAGCCGGTCAAAACTCGGATCAAGCGGCGCTAGCCCGCCCTTCTCACGCAGGATCGTGACGAGGCGCGTGAGGGGCCCGTGGATACGAGGCGGGCGAGAGGCGGCGCCCGGAGGCGTACTTCAACAGTACGCTGAGGACGTCGCCCGAGCGCAACGAAGTAGACATGGGCGCATCGCGCGCCGCAGTAGATCTTGTGTGAGAAGGGCGGGCTAGTCCTCCATGAGAAAACTCCAGACCAGTGAAATCAGCAAGGCCTACCGCGGCCGCCGCGTGGTCGACGACCTGTCGATCTACGTCGAGCAAGGCGAGGTGGTCGGCCTGCTCGGCCCCAACGGCGCCGGCAAGACCACGTCCTTTTACATGATCGTCGGGCTCATCAGCCCCGACTCCGGCCGCATCCTGCTCGATGAGCGGGAGATCACCGGCCTCCCCATGTATCAGCGCGCGCGTCTCGGCATCAGCTACCTGCCCCAGGAGCCCTCCGTCTTTCGCAAGCTCACCGTGGAAGAGAACCTGATGGCCATCCTCGAGACCCTGCCGCTTTCGGCCGGCGAGCGCCGCGCCCGCATGATCCAGCTCATCGAACAACTGGGCCTCGAGAAAGTGCGGCACAACAAGGGCTACGCTCTGTCGGGCGGCGAGCGCCGCCGTGTCGAGATCGCCCGCTCCCTGGTCATCCAGCCCAACTTCCTGCTGCTCGACGAGCCGTTCTCGGGCATCGACCCCATCCAGGTGCTGGAGATCCAGCGCATCGTCTTCGAGCTCAAGCGCAACGGCATCGGCGTCCTGGTCACCGACCACAATGTCCGCGAGACCCTCGCCGTCACCGACCGCGCCTACATCATCAACAACGGCCAGATCTTCCGCGCCGGCAGCCCCGAAGCCCTCCGCTGCGACGCCGAAGTCAAGCGCGTCTACCTCGGCGAAAGCTTCACCACCGGCGTCGGGTGATGTCGGCCCGTGGCTTGTGGCTCGTGGCCTGTGGCCTGTAGATCCAGCGGCGATTCACCTGCTGGCGCTCCTACCGCGCTCCCAGGTGCGCCAGCGGGTACGCGGTTGTGGAATCCACAGGCCACAAGCCACAAGCCACACGCCTGGTCGGGCCGCGCTCCGATCCACCCTCCACCCCTGTTTGTTATCATTAGGGGCAGATGAACTTGCTGTCTCCGAGACTGCAGTTGAAAGTCGCGCAGAAGCAGATCCTGACCCCTGGGTTGGTCCAGATGGTAACGGTCCTGCAACTGAACCGGCTCGAGTTGCGCGAGATGATCACTCAGGAAATTGCCGAGAACCCCGTCCTGGAGGAAGCCACCGACGAGGCCGGCGAAGAGCTCAGCCCGGAGGAGCTCCAACAGCTTCTGGAGGCCGAGCGCGTAGCCGAGCCGGCCGATCAATCGCTGCTGGAGACCGCCAGCGGCGACGTGGAAGTTGCCCCCGGCGTGCTCGCCGACATCGACACCGAACCGCCTGCCGCCGCCGGCGCGCCCGTGGCCGAGGCCGCGGAGGCCGCCGAGCCGGTCGAGTCCAAGCCGGCCACCGATCCGTTCGAGGAGATTGACTTCGGCTCCTTCTGGGACGACTACCTCGATCCCGGCTACCGGAGCCCGTCCTCCGAGCAGGTCGACAAGCCCTCCTTCGAGACATTCCTCTCCTCCCCGGTCACCTTCGGTGACTACCTGCGCTCGCAGTTGACCATGGTGCCGCTGGCCGAGGGCGTGCGGGACGCAGCCGACTCCATCATCGGCAACCTGGATGAGAGCGGATACCTCACCGCCTCGCTCGAGGAGATCGCCTCCTCCGGCGACCACTTGATCGAGGACGTCCAGGCCGCCCTCCACGAGGTTCAGAAGCTCGACCCGGCCGGCGTCGGCGCCCGCGACGTGCGCGAGTGCCTCCTGCTCCAGCTCGAGAGCCGCAACGGCCGCGGGGGCGTAGCCTGGCAGATCGTCTCCGACCACCTCAAGCTGGTCGAGTTGCGCCAGATCCGCGAGTTGGCTAAGGCGCTCGGCCGCCCGCTCGAGCACATCCAGACCGCCGTCGAGGTCATCCGCCACCTCAATCCCCGGCCCGGCCTTCGCTTTTCCGGCCCCGGCGCCCGCCAGGTGGAGCCCGACGTCCAGATTTTCAAGGACGGCGACCAGTACATCATCCAGCTCAACGACGAGGATCTCCCGCAGTTGCGCCTCAACGCCCAATACCGGCGCATGCTCGACCGCCACCAGGAACCCAACAAGGATGTGCGCAACTACGTCAAGGAGCGCTATGCCTCGGCTCTCCAGTTGATGAAGAACATCGAGCAGCGCAAGCACACCATCTTGCGCGTGTGCCATTCCATCGTCCGGCGCCAGGCCGATTTCCTGGACCGCGGCATCGACTGCCTGAAGCCCATGATGATCAAGGAAATCGCCGAAGAGATCGGGGTGCACCCGTCCACCGTCAGCCGCGCGGTGGCGAACAAGTACGCGCACACCCCGCAGGGAGTCTTCGAACTGCGCTATTTCTTTTCCGAGGCCGTGCAAGGGCCCTCGGGCAGCGCCACTCCCCTGCTGATCGTCAAGCGCATGGTCAAGAAAATGATCGCGGAAGAGGACCCGGCCCACCCGCTCACCGACGAGCAGATCACCGCTCGCCTCCAGGCTGCGGGCATTCAGGTTACCCGCCGCACCGTGGCGAAATACCGGGAAGACATGAAGATTCCATCCACGCACCAAAGGCGCATCCGCGCCTGACAACCCGCGGATCGGAGGACGCAATGAAGATCACCTACACAGGCATGCCAGGGGCGTTGAATCCCGCCGAGACCGGGAAGGTCGAGGCCAAGTTCGGGATGATCGCCAAGCTGCTCGACGCGCCCAAGGGGGAACGTGAAGCACACGTCATCCTTAGCCAGGAGCGGCATCTGACCCACGCCGAGATTACCGTCCGCTACCAGGACCACCATTTCGCAGGCATTGGCGCGGCCGCCGATGCGTATACCGCCATCGGCGCCGCCATCGAGAAGCTCGAGAAGCAGATTCTGCGGCTCCGCGAGCGCACGCGGGACAGCTACCGCGGCCCCAAGGTCGAAAAAACGGCGGTTGAAGCGCCGGCCACCCCGGCTTCCGAAGCGGCCGCCGAACCCGAGACCGCGGGCCCGCCCCAGGTCTTCCGCGTCAACCATCACCAGCGGCGCAAGCCCATGACCATCGAGGAGGCGCTGCTCGAAATTGAGGGCCGTAACTACGTCGTCTACCACGACGCGGAAACCGACCGCGTTTCCGTGCTCGTGCGCCGGCGGGACGGCAACTTCGACTTGATCGAGGCGTGACCCACAAACCCACGCGTTCCCACCGCCCCGAGTCTCCGGAGCTGGTGATCATCACGGGTATGAGCGGGTCCGGCAAGGGCACGGTGCTGAAGTGCCTGGAGGACCTGGGGTATTACTCCGTCGACAATCTCCCCATCGAGCTGATCCCCAAGTTCGCCGAGCTCACCAAGGGCTCGCCCCAGATCGCCCATGCCGCCCTGGTCGTCGATATCCGCGAGGGTCAGGGGCTCCAGCGCTTCCCCAAATTCTACGCACAGATCCGCCGCCGCGTCCACACCACGCTCCTGTTCCTGGAAGCCGACGACGAGGCGCTCATGCGCCGCTTCAGCGAGACCCGCCGCCCCCATCCCCTGGGCACCCACCGCTCGGTCGCCCGCTCGATCCGAGCCGAACGCCAGTTGCTCGCTCCCATCCGCGAGCTCGCCGACCACGTCGTCAACACCTCGAAGTTCACCGTGTACGAACTGCGCGACGCCATCGCCGAAAAGTTCCACGGCGACCGCGAGCCGTCCAAGATCATGATCTGCGTCACCAGCTTCGGCTATCGCAACGGAGTGCCCGCCGACAGCGACCTGGTCTTCGACGTCCGCTTCCTTCCCAACCCCAATTACATCCCTCAGTTCAAGAAGCTGAGCGGGCGCCACCCCTCGGTCGCCCGCTACATCCGCTCTTTTCCCCAAACCACCGAGTTTGTCCAGCGCATCTCCGACCTGCTGGTCTACCTCATCCCCCACTACATCCGCGAAGGCAAGAGCTACCTCACCATCGCCTTCGGCTGTACCGGCGGCCAGCACCGCTCCGTCATGATGGCGGACGAGATCCGCCGCCGCCTCGCGCGCGCCGGCTTCAAAGTCAAAGCCACCCACCGCGACATCGTCAAGTCCGCTTAGCCCCAGTACTGTTCGTTTTGTCTTCGTAGGGCGGACCTCCGGTCCGCGGGCCGACGTCCACGTCGGCCCAAAG
>Ga0187850_10000460_pt1 | contig 52138 bp, 37 predicted proteins | sample June2016WEW_4_15_FD_132436 | JGI IMG/M metagenome (GOLD analysis project Ga0187850, IMG submission 132436) | Peatland microbial communities from SPRUCE experiment site at the Marcell Experimental Forest, Minnesota, USA - June2016WEW_4_150 | ecosystem: Environmental > Terrestrial > Soil >...
AAAACGGTAAGTGCGTTGTTTGAGCCGGGGAACGCATAAAGAAGATTTTGCAAAGCATATAAGTATATGCGTATATACTTATATGGTGCGTCACCAGTCGAGGTTTTTAGGGCGAAGATTTTTAACCACCCCTGCCGTTTTGCAAAGCATATAAGAGCATATAAGTATATGCGTATATGCGTATATACTTATGGAGTGCTTTAACGGTCGAGGTTTTTGAATCCATGCTTTTGAGGCTCGGTTATTGAGATGTGGATTTTTTGAGCCACCCCCACACTTGTCTTCGACAAGTAGCTGTGGGAGCAGGCAAGACACTAAGACACGAAGTTTTTTTAACCACCCCCGCCGTTTTGCAAAGCATATAAGAGCATATAAGTATATGCGTATATGCGTATATACTTATATAATGCTCCAACAGTCGATGTTTTTAGGCATAGGTTTTTGGGACATCCGCCTCGCCGCATAGCGGCGGGCGAGATCTCGCTCGCCTTTGGCGAAGCGGACGGATTTGGTCAGTCGATAGTGTTTAGTCGTTAGTATATAGTCGTTAGTATTTAGTAATTAGGATGCCGCCTCCCATGAGGGACACCAAACGGCGGGAGGCCCGGCGGACAGTAAAATGACGCGGGTTGAAGCGGCAATTTAAACTTTATCGCGGGAAATTTCAATATGAAAAAATTTAACCACCCTTCGACGATGCTCAGGGCAGGCAGATGACACAGATTACACTGTCTTAATTAGCCACGAGAAGGCGTAAAATACACAAAGTTTTTTTAACCACGGATTCACCCCGTGAGATAGGCGAAGCTGCCATCTAACGGGGTAAACACGGATTTTTTTAGCCACCGAGTTCACAGAGAGCACAGAGGACAGTCAGCTTTGTGTGCTCGATACAACCAATTCTCCAAATATGATTTGTGCGATTGGTAAGTATCTTCGCCCACCAGAGCTAATCGCTCTTTTATAAAGCTGACTGTGTTTGCGCGGCTTGCGTACTTCGTTTTAGGCCGGGGATTTTACAAACGGAGGGTTTTAACGTCTCTGGAGGGCATGTTTTTATTCGTCGTTAGTCGTTAGTATTTAGTATATCGTAATGCGGATTGCGGATTTTTTGGCCGCTTTGTGCTTGACAGTCGAACCTGTGGTATATAAGTATATGCGTATATACTTATATACTGCTGACAGGCATTGGTTTTGTGTTTTTGCCTTTTGTGTTTTGGGCAGTTTTATGTTTTTGCATAAGATTTGTGTTACGTGAAACGTTTGTGTTACAGGAAATACTTGTCTTACGATAAATAGAAAGGTGAACCGTTATGGCTGACGCGGAAAAGCTGGCAGGGATATTCAAATTGTTTTCGGTTGAGACGAGGGTACGCATTGTTCAGGCACTTAAGCGGCGATCGCTGTGCGTTACGGAACTAACATCGCAACTGGGCATATCGCAGGAGGCGACTTCTCAGCATCTGCGGGTCATGAGAGATGCGGGAATTGTATGGTTTCAAAAAAGAGGGTTTCATGTTTATTATTCACTCGACAAACAAAATATGGCTTTTATTCACAAAACGGTAAGTGCGTTGTTTGAGCCGGGGAACGCATAAAGAAGATTTTGCAAAGCATATAAGTATATGCGTATATACTTATATGGTGCGTCACCAGTCGAGGTTTTTAGGGCGAAGATTTTAGACGCGGATTCCTTCGACTGGTTCGACAAGCTCACCACAGGCAAGCTCATTTCGATAAACTCAGTGCAAGCAAGACAGGTTATGCAGATTACGCTGTGGCACGATAGTATATAAGCATATGCGTATGTACTTATATAGTGCTTCAACTTTTTTAGACACGGATTCACCCCGTGAGATAGGCGAAGCTGCCATCTAACGGGGTAAACACGGATTTTTTCAGACGCAGATTGCGCTGGTTACGCTGTTTTTTGTTTAGCCACTGATTTCACTGATTACACAGTTTTTTTAGCCACAGAGTTCACAGAGAGCACAGAGAACAGTCAGCTTTGTGTGCTCGATACAACCAATTCTCCAAATATGATTTGTGCGATTGGTAAGTATCTTCGCCCACCAGAGCTAATCGCTCTTTTATAAAGCTGACTGCTTTTGCTCGGCTTGCGGACTTCGTTTTAGGCCGGGGATTTTACAAACGGAGGGTTTTAATGTCTCTGTCGGGCATGGGCGTCATTCGTCCTTATCATTTCCCTTTTATTTTTTCTATCCACCCCTCCACCATCTTCGCCTCATTCGGCAGCCCTATCTTCTTATACAAATCCAGCGCCTTCTCCCAATATTCCCTCGCTCTTCCCAAATCTCCTCTCTGCTTATAAATTCCCCCTAAGTTGCCATATTGGTCTGCCATAACCTCACGCAGGCCAAGTTTCTCCGAAATCTCTAACGACTTTTTGTGCATCTCTTCGGCCTTATCCAATTCGCCCCTCATTTGATAAATCAGCCCTAAGTTGTCGTACTGGTTTGCCATTCCCTCAAGCAGGCCAAGCCTCTTCTCTATCTCCATCGCCTTTTTGTACATCTCTTCTGCTTTATCTAATTCGCCCCTCGTTTGATAAATCAGCCCTAAGTTGCCGTACTGGTTTGCCATTCCCTCAATCCGGCCAATCTTCTCCGAAATCTCCATCGCCTTTTTGTGCATCTCTACTGTTTTACCTGATTCGCCCCTCATTTGATAAATCAGCCCTAAGTTGCCGTAATCGCTTACCATTCCCTCAAGCCGGCCGAGCTTCTTATCTATCTCTAATAACTTTTTGTACATCTCTTCTGCCTTGCCTAATCCGCCCATCGTTCGATAAATCGGCACTACGTTGCCGTACTGGTTTGCCATTCCCTCAATCCGGCCAAGTTTTTTCTCTATCTCCAACGACTTTTTGTGCATCTCTACTGCTTTATCCAAGTCGCCCCTTGTTAGATAAATCATCCTTAAGTTGCCGTACTGGCTTGCCATCCCCTCAAGCCAGCCAAGCTTCTCATTTATCTCCATCGCTTTTTTGAGCATCTTTTCTGCCTTGTCTAATTCGCCCCTCTTTTGACAAATCAGACCTAAGTTGCCTAAAACCATCGCCACTTCCTTTGAATCTTTCTTCGCAGCCCCCAAAGCACGCTCTGAAAAACTAATCGCCTCATCCAATAAACCAAGATTCCGCAATGGCTCAAAGCACTCATTTACAAACGCATCGACAAACGCCCCTTTGCCTTCAGCCACAAGAATATGCTCAGGCAACCTCACCGCCGCCAATTCATCCGGCTTTATCTGTTCTTTTTCCGCCTTTTTCAATTTCCCCCTGTAAATTTTCATCGCTCGCTTATGATATTTATTCTTCTCCTCCTCGCTCATTTGACCAAGGGCATAATCCACCAATATTGAATGATAAATCCTCTTTCCACCCGCCTCCTCTCTCAAAAGCCCCCTCAGATACTTATCGCCCTGCAACCGCTTTCTCGTTGTCGTCCCCACCTCACTTACATATTCCACCACATCATCCGGCACCGCTACCTCCAAAACTGCGTATGCCTCAAATAGCTTCATAGCGTCTTCACCAATATCGCATACCTGTTCCCATTGTCCCTCTGCAACTCCTTCTTCCGTCGGGTCTTGTGGCAACCCTTCTATTGTTTTTGTCTTTTCAATAATACCTAACGCTGCCTGTATCGCATATGGATGCCCCCTATACCGTTTCACCGCTCCTCGCAGCGCAAGTTCTTCTTGACCTACTTCTTTTGCACGCAGTCGCACCAAATCATCCACTTCCTCTATTGCAAGAACATCGAGTTTCGCCTTCGGTATCCATATAACATTCTCTAATCCTTTGAATGCTCTTCCCTTCACAAGTTCATCCTCTGTCCTCTGTGCGAAAATAAACTTTATTTTTTCCGGCAAACTCTTGACCACAATTGCCCATGTCTGGTCGCTGTCTTTGGCCATATATTTTTCAGGGTCAACAATGAATATCGCACGCCCATTTTCCGGCATCCGCTTTGAAATAAGCTCCAACCGTTCTAAGAATTGCTGACGTGTATCTTTGGCCGGATCTCGACGTAAACTCGCCATAAGTTCAATCAATTGCTCTCCTCTTGGAACAAACGTCTTAAATAGCGCCAGCCATTGCCGCTTTCTTTCCGGAACATTATCGATACTCCCCGGTTCAGTACTTGCTGCCTCAAAGGCGCTATCAATCATAAGCGACATTGTAGAATCAGGGCTGTCCGTCGGCGTCACCTCATATCGCACGAACCCGCATTTAAGTGTTGGATGGTCACTTGCTAATTTCGCCATTCTATTGACAAGCCAGGTCTTACCCATTCCCCTGTTGCCCACAACAATAATCGCCTGTCCTTGCGGATTCTCAATGGCCTTTGTGAATTCGTTGAGTTCGTCTTTTCTTCCTACAAATATCTCGTTGTTGGCCATAAAACAATTGTCTCCTGATTGAGATAGATTTTAACAGATTCCTCGACTACGCTCGGAATGACAACGACCCCGAAGCAGGCCCGCCTATGGCGAGGTAAACTTCGGGGCTAACCACAACTATTTTTCATTCTGCCCCAGTGGGATAGCAGAAGACGCATCCCATGAGATAAACAAGACCATCTCACGGGATAAATCCCACGTGGTAAACATCTACGGGATAAATTCTACCCTTAAATTGGGAGGAAACAAGGAGTTTCGTATTTATGATTTTCGATTTATGATTGATGCCCGCCTTCGTTAAAACTTCGGCGGGTAAAATTTGGGGATGCGGAGTGAATAATTGCGGATTTGGGATTGTAGATTGCGGATTGACGATTGTCGAATGGCGATTTAATTCAGCGAACCTCACGTCTGCAACCCCGGCCAGAGGCCGGGGCTATATACAAACGCCCGAGGCGGGCGTTCAAAAGGGATTTAAGATTTAAGATTTGAGTAAAGAAATCCTGGGCCCCAGATCGTAGTCTGGGGGGCTTCGCTTCCGTCTTCGTTGCACTACGCCGGACAGGTCGCTACGAGAAAATATTAAAAAACAAAAGGCAACCCGAGGAAAATTTTGGTATGATTCTGCAATTGGACTGTTTGGCTGCGCAGCGAGGCGTTTAATCCACCTGCGGCGGATAAATATGGGAAATATCAGATTAAACAACAAAATTTTAATACCTAACCGACATCGAGTTAATAATTCTTGTCGTGTAATTTATATATTACACCGGTATAAAATTTTTTAAAGCGAGAAAGGAGCACGGAAATGAATACGTTTCCGAAAAAAACACGGATGGTGGCGTGCAGTTTTCTCTTTCTTTTTTTGTTGGCGGCCTTGTGTTGGGCAAAGGAAGCAATTCCAACGGCTGCGGAAGTATCCAAAGGCCTTGCTACCCTGGCGAGTGACCCGTCTTCCGCGGCGGAAGTCAAACAGAAGCTGTTCGGAATCAGCGAAGAAGGATTTGCCAAGCTCTGCGAGCAGGCAAAGCCGGAAGAGCGCGGATTGCTTTCCCTTCTGTACTTCTCGAGACAAACCCTACCAAACGGTATGACGGACGCCAGTTTGGAGGGGAACTTCAAGGACGGCAGAGTTGTCAAGGATGTCTCATATATCTTTGACAAACCGGAGGTTATTCAGAAACTATCCGTTCTTGAGGATTATTCTCCAGACGACCTGAAGAACCTCTTTGTTTCTATAGCTGCTGTCTGGTACGACACGATTGGCGGATTGCCGTATGGAGCATCCAGAACGACCTGGGCATCACAGAGGATGACGACAGCGGTTGAAAACATAAGGAAGGTGGAGCTGGCGAAAAGGTCCGCAGTGCTAAAGCTAATGGTCTTGCAGAAAGACATCACCTTGCCAAGTTCTGCTGTTGCCATTTTCGACTGGAGCTCTGCTCCAAGTATTAAGATAGACCTTCTTCCGCCAAGCTGGACAAAGGAAGATGTTTCGGCATTGAAAAGGCTCAAGGACAGCAAGTACGAGTATTATCGTGCGGCTGCCGGGAAAGTGCTGGAACAGTTGGGCGAAAAAGGGGGACTGGAATCGTTTAGCGAGAAAACGGCGTCGGGACAGTCCGATGGGAGAATGCTTACGGGCGTCTGCTACGGACCATTCCGGGAAAATCAAGACCCGGAAAGCGGAATTTTTCCGAGCCGGAAGGAGATAGAGGAGGATATTCGCTTAATTTCTAAAACGGCGAAAGCTCTCCGCACCTACGGCTCCGGACAAACACCCGGTTATATTCCTGCCATTTGCGACCAAATCGGAGTAGATTGCTTTCTCGGAATCTGGCTCGGCAAAGAAAAAGATGACAACCGGAAAGAAATTGAGGCAGGCCTGAAGATTGCCAACGAGAGGCATAAAAGCGTCAAGGCCTTGATTGTCGGAAGCGAAGTTCTGCTTCGCAAAGATTTGAGCGAAGATGAACTCATCGCTTACATCAAAGAAGTGAAAGACCGCACCAAAGATATCCCCAACCTCAGGATAACCACGGCTGAAACCTGGAAAGTGGTGCTTTTACATCCGAAAGTCGCGGAAGCTGTGGATTTTCTATTGCCGCACATCTATTCTTATTGGGATGGCATCCCTATTGAAAACGGTGCGCAGTATATAGTTGATTCCTGGCGGAAAGTTTCAGAAGCATTTTCCGGCAAGGAAGTTATCATCGGAGAAACAGGCTGGCCTTCAATGGGCAGCGCAAATGGCAAAGCGAAGCCATCGGAAGAAAATCAGGCGAAGTTCTTCAAGGAATTCATTGAGCTGGCCCGCCAGAACGGCATCAAATATTTCTACTTCGAGATGTTTGATGAGATGTGGAAGGAAAAGTTTGAAGGCAACGTCGGCGCTCACTGGGGAATCTACGATTCCGGAGGCAGTGTTAAGCCGAAGAATGAAAGTATCGTGCCGGAAGCGGTTAAGGCGGGAATTAAACGGCCGAAATTTATTCCTGCACCAGTCGAAGTCAACGCTCCGTTTATTGTATATGACGGCGAGGGCGACAGAAGCAATTTTTATCCGTCTGGTTGGATGGGGGACCAGGGACCAATCAGCCTTGATAAATCATGTTCGGTAAACCCCCATTCCGGGAAAATTTGCGCTCGTATATCCTATGACCCGTCTCGCGGAGTCAGCCAACGCTGGTCCGGCATCTACTGGCAATTCCCTCTGAACAACTGGGGTAACTATCCCGGCTACAAGATGAAAGGCGGAGTAAGCGCTTTGAATTTCTGGGCCCGTGGAGAAAATGGCGGAGAGAAAGCAGAGTTCAAGGTCGGGGGAATCCATGACAGTAAATTCCCATTTCGTGATTCTTTCGGCCCGAAAAGCAGCGGAGTCATCGAGCTCACCAAAGAGTGGAAGCAATATTCCATTGACCTGAGGGGACAAGACCTTTCAAGTTTCATTGGTGGGTTCTGTTGGGTAACCAACACATCCCAGAATCGGGACGGTTGCGTCATCTATGTGGACGATATAGAAATCGTGCCATAAGCTTATGACAATTGAAGTGATTCCGTAAACGTTTTCATGGTCCGTGGTTCTCGAACTTTGGACTAAAAACCCCTTCAAGCACTTAAAAAATGCGAAGAGGGTTTTTTATTCCAAAACCACATTGAGCCGCTGTGTAGAGAAATTAATAAAGACCCCGGCCACCCCCGACAAAAACATTCGAGGGCAGGGGGGAGCCGGGGTTAAACAATGAGGATAAAATTAAAAAATTATTTTTCGGTTGTCAATTTAAAGACAATGGCGAGGTCGCTGGGTTTTTTGGCGGGGGTGGTAACGACGAGGCCGGCGTCGGTCCTTTGCCATTTGATTTTGCCCCAGACGCCCGGCATGGTGACATCTTTAACCTTGATATTTTCCGCTTTGCCGCCTTTGGCGAACAGGGCAAAAGTGACCTGAGTATTTTCGCCCGGCCAGCCGAGGACGATGGCGTAAACGGTATTGCCTTTTCGGGTGTAGCGGATATCTTTGGCATTGTAGCCACCCTTCATTTTGGCGAACATGCCGCCTGATTCCATTTTCGTCGGGCCTTCGCCATATTCGACAAATGGTCTTGTGCCGTAAATGGCCTCGCCGAATTGCTTCATCCAGCCGCCTATTTCGAGAAGCACTTTTTTCTGGTTATCGGGTATGGTCCCATCGGCTTTGGGGGAGATATTGAGCATCAGTTGGCCATTTTTGCTGACGATATCCGCAAGGGTACGCACGATTTCGAGGGACTTTTTTATGCCGAGGTTTTCCGTATAGCACCAGGACCCGCGGCTAATAGTATCATCGGTGAGCCAGACATAATCGGTGAGTTTGTCCGCCCTGCCCTTTTCGTAATCCACCATGCCGACTTCTTTTGGTAAATCCTCCTGCTTGTATGTTACGACAACTTCCTTATTCAATCGGGCGGCGTCGTTGAAATAATGCGCAAGATATTCCATTTTGTATTTGTCGGGGATTTCGTCGAGCCAGGAGTCGAAATACATCAAGTCGGGATGATAATGGTCGATGACCTCGATGAGCTTATCTTCCCACATCTGGTAGTATTTGTCGGCGGGCATATAGCCATACATAATCGCGCGGCAGGGGTCGTTGAGGAGGTCGGGGAAGTTTTTCTTCACAAATTCATAGTGGCCTGTCCAATAAGTTTTGCCGTCCTTTGTGATTTCGTAGAGGCCATTGCGCTCGTGGTGAAAGGTGGTGACGAAGCGCATACCCCGTTTGCGGATTGCTTTTTCAAGCTCGCCTACGATGTCGCGGTGAGGGCCCATATCTTTGGCGTTCCAGGGGGTAAGTTTGCTGGCCCACATCGAAAAGCCATCGTGGTGTTCGGCTACGGGGCCGGCGAACTGAGCGCCTGTCTTTTTGAAGAGGTCCGCCCACTCGTCGGGGTTGAATTTTTCGGCTTTGAACATCGGGACAAAATCCGGATAGCCGAATTTGTTCGGCTCGCCCCAGGTTTTGACGTGATGCTTATATTCCGGGGAATTTACGTCATACATATTGCGGGGATACCATTCGTTGCCGAAGGCGGGGACAGAATAAACGCCCCAGTGAAAATATATTCCGAATTTAGCGTCGCGGAACCATTCGGGGGCGGGGTTGCGTTTCTTGAGCGATTCCCAATCTGCGGTAAACGTTTGTTTTGGTTTGGCGGCGGCGGGTTTATTCTGGCAGGTTTGTTGTGCGCAGCCAGTTAACAACGCGATGATAATCGACGCGCAAACGATGTTGATTGTTCTTTTCATTTTGGCCCCTTTCGGCATTCGCCCCAAATTATGATTCAAACATCTTATCTGACGCCGGCCTAAAATAAAACCATAAATACCCCCTCCTGAGATTGAAAAACTTTTTGCCACCCTACCAAAAAACCATATAATAACACCCTGTTACAAATTACGACTTTATGATAGGAAAGGATATTATATGACCGGATGTTTGTTGTTGACAGGTACATTAGGCACACTGGACTGGGCAGCAATCGGTGCATATTTCGCTGTCATTCTTGGTGTTGCCTGGTGGGTTGTGAAAAAACGCAAAGACACCGCAGCGGACTACTTCCTCGCGGGACGTAACCTCGGCTGGTGGGTCATCGGGGCATCCATTTTCGCCTCCAACATCGGCTCAGAACACATCGTCGGCCTAGCAGGTTCCGGCGCCGCCGACGGCGTAGCCATGGCACATTACGAATTGCACGCATGGTGTTTGCTGACCCTGGCATGGGTTTTCGTGCCTTTCTACTCACGTGCGCTGGTATTCACGATGCCGGAATTTCTCGAACGGCGTTTCTCCACGAGTTCGCGGTACGTCCTTTCTATTGTTTCTCTTATCACATTTGTTGTCTCGAAGATTGCCGTGGGCATTTTCGCCGGCGGCGTCGTTTTTGCTACACTGCTTCCGGAGGTACATCTTTATCTTGGAACAGCCCATATTAACGAATCCTGGCTGCGGACGGTGCTGGAAGTGTTAAAGATTTATCAGCCAGATACCGGCATACTCGACATCAACAGTTTCTGGATAGGTTCCGTGGCAGTGATTGTTATGACGGGTCTTTACACGGCACTGGGCGGTATGCGAGCCGTGGCTTACAATGACGCTGTACAGGTAATAGTCCTCATAATTGGTTCAGCAACATTAACAGTTTACGGGCTGATTAAGCTGGGCGGCTGGCACGAGCTGCGCACGCTTTGCGGCTCAGATATGTTCAACTTATGGAAACCGCTCATCCCGCCGGGCGTTGAAGGCACCTGGGCGCCGGTTTTGGAAAAAAGCGCCACCGGCCAGGTAGTCAGGCAAGCCTGGTATTTTAACGGCTACTACCCTGGCTGGGCATGCTCTTCTGCGCGCCCATTATCGGCCTATGGTATTGGTGCACAGACCAATATATAGTTCAGCGGGCATTGGGAGCACCAAATGAGCAAACAGCTCGCCGGGGCAGCATATTCGCGGGCTTTTTGAAGCTGTTTCCGCCATACCTGTTCATTATTCCGGGCATGATATGTTTCGCGCTAGCCAAAAGCGGGAAAATTCCGGAATTCGCCGCAATGGTAACTCCGGACGGTAGATCGGTTCCTCACGCGGCGCAGGCGGCGTTCCCGATGATGGTAAAATATCTGCTGCCGGCTGGTTTGCGCGGATTGGTTGTCGCGAGTTTGCTCTCTGCGTTAATGGGTTCGCTGGCGGGAGTATTCAACGCCTGCTCAACACTGTTTACCGTGGACCTTTACGAGAAATGGAAACCAGGCGCCTCGCAGCACCAGTTAGTGCGGACGGGACGTATTGCCACAGCCGTTATGGTGTTTATCGCGCTAATGTGGATTCCGGTAATTCAGGGCGCGCACGGCCTGTACAATTACCTGCAAGCGGTGCAGGGTTATCTGGCGCCGCCTATTTTCGTGGTGTTCTTCTTTGGGGTGTTCTGGAAACGACTAAACGCCAAAGGATGCTTATGGGCAATGATAGTAGGATTCACGCTTGGCGTGTTCCGAATGCTTGTCGATACACCTGTAACGATGGGGTTATTCGGCTGGCTTGATCCGGAAAAGACAGTCGCGCAGGGATATACGACAGGGTCATTTTTCTGGATAATCAACAACATCTATTTCCAGTACTTCAGCGTGCTCATTACAATCGTGTCGATTATAGTGATGATAGTAGTAAGCTATATGACGCAGGAGCCGGATTACAATAGGATAAAGAGTTTGACCTTCGGCACCGCGACGGCGGAAGACCGAGCGAAAACGCGAGCAAGCTGGGATTGGCGAGATGTTATGGCTTCGGCCTTTATCCTTCTGTGTATTCTCTGTGCTTATCTATACTTCAGGGGGTAATATGAAATACACAATCGGTCTGGATTACGGGACGAATTCGGTCCGGTGCGTAATTGTCGATATCGCGAACGGCAGCGAGGTCGGGACGGCGGTTTATAATTACCCCACAGGCCAAGCGGGTATCATCTTAGACAAGAACGACCATAACCTGGCGAGGCAGAATCCGGCGGATTACGTCAAAGGTATCGAAGTAACAATCAAAAAAGCCATACTTCAAGCGAAAAAGACAGTCAAAAAATTTGACGCAGGCCAAATTATAGGAATCGGCGTTGATACGACAGGGTCAACTCCCCTGCCAGTGGATAAAAACGGGACGCCATTGGGAATGCTGGCTGAGTTTAAGAAGAATAAAAATGCGCAGGCGTGGCTGTGGAAGGACCATACGGGTTTCGCGGAGGCGGCGGAAATAACGGAGCTGGCCAAAAAAGAGCATCCGGAATATCTGGCAAAATGCGGACAGGTATATTCATCGGAATGGTTTTTCAGCAAGATACTTCATTGCCTGCGGACTGACCCGAAGGTTTTTGACGCGGCGTATAGCTGGGTTGAGTGCTGCGATTATATACCCGCGATGCTAACGGGGACAGAAAAGCCGGAGGCGATGAAACGAAGCAGGTGCGCGGCGGGACATAAGGCGATGTTCAACGCAGGCTGGGGCGGGCTGCCCACGAAGGATTTTTTAGCGAAATTAGACCCCAAACTTGGCGAGCTTCGCGGCCGGCTGTATGACAAGACATATACCGTCGAAGCGGAGGCGGGGAAACTCACGCAGCAATGGGCGAAAAAATTAGGATTGAAGGCGGGGATATCGGTTTCGGTTGGCGCGTTCGATGCGCATTTGGGAGCGGTTGGCTCAGGTATTGCGCCGGGCAAGCTGGTCAAGATAATAGGGACAAGCACCTGCGATATGCTCGTATCGGAACAGGGTAAGCAACTTGCGGATGTGCCGGGGATATGCGGGATAGTTGACGGGTCGATACTGCCTGGGTATATCGGGCTGGAGGCGGGACAGTCGGCGGTTGGGGACATATTCAACTGGTTTGTGAATTATATCCAGCCAGGAGGCAAAATAGCTGGTTCGCACGATGCGCTAACCAAAAAAGCGGCGAAATTAAAGCCCGGACAATCCGGATTGCTGGCACTGGACTGGAACAACGGGAACCGCACTATTTTGGTTGACCAGCGGTTGACTGGATTGCTTCTGGGCCAAACGCTGCATACAAAGCCAGAGGAGATATACCGTGCATTGATCGAGGCGACGGCATTCGGGGCATTGACAATCATAAACAGGTTCGAGGAATACGGCGTTAAGGTTTCGGAAATAATAAACTGCGGCGGGATAGCGGAAAAAAGCCCGCTGGTCATGCAGATTTACGCGGATGTTACAGGAAGGGAAATGAAGGTGTCACGCTCGGCGCAAAGCTGCGCGCTCGGCGCGGCAATCGCGGCGGCGGTTACGGCGGGCGGTTATAAGAATTTCGCCGAGGCGCAGAGCGCGATGTGCGGGATAAAAAAGGTCATTTACAAACCTGTCGCGGAAAACCACGCCATTTACAAAAGGGTTTACACCCTTTATAAACAGATTCATGATGCCTTTGGTTCGGGAACGCTTGTTAACGTTATGAAGGAACTTTTGAGTATTAAAGACCTATGCACGAAGAGCTGAAAAAAAATGTTTGTGAAGCTAATATCGAACTGCAAAGACGAAACCTCGTTATTTACAGCTGGGGCAATGTAAGCGGAATCGACCGGGCAGCGGGAATAGTCGCGATAAAGCCCAGCGGCGTATCATACGATGAATTGACGCCGGAGAAAATTGTGCTGGTGGATTTGGCGGGGAAAGTCGTCGAAGGCAATCTCAAACCATCATCGGATACGACGACGCATCTTGAGCTTTATCGAAACTTCAAATCGATTGGCGGGATATGCCACACGCACTCGATGTGTGCAACAATCTGGGCGCAGTCGTGCAGGGAAATACCGTGCTTAGGCACGACGCACGCGGATTATTTTTACGGCGCGGTGCCCGTAACCAGGCCGCTGACGAAAAAAGAAATACAAAACGACTACGAGCTGAACACAGGCAAGGCAATTGTCAAACGGTTTGCCAAGATTGACCCGATGCAGATGCAGGCGGCGCTTGTCGCCAATCACGGGCCTTTCAGCTGGGGAAAAACCGCGGGGCAGGCAGTCGAGGCAATGGTCATTCTCGAAGAAATAGCGACGATGGCTATGAGGACGCTTGTGTTAAGCCCGAAACAGCGTCAAATCAGCAGGGAACTATTGGACAAACATTATCTGCGCAAACACGGAGAGAAGGCCTATTACGGACAAGGGGGCAATTAAAAAGCAAAAGGCAAATGTAAGCCGCGATGCTGATCTTTAACTTTTGTTTTTTACATACGTCCATTCGCACGCATCGGTGTATTTTTTATCACCTTTTTGGCTAATGACGCTTATCTTATTCAGGCCGGGGCTAAGCACAATGTCTTTCCAGACAATTTTGTGAATATCCGAATCCATTTTCTTACTCGAAATCAGTTTTTCATTAACATACAGCTCGACTGCGTCAAGATTCGTATAAACCGCCACCTCTGCTGCTTCGGCAGTTCGCTGCGTATTACGTCTGCTTAAAATGTAAAGCACCGGCTCATCGGACCAGTTTGCCTTGTAGAAATAGAAGGCATCTTTTTTCACCTGGCGGTCATGCGTAACAAGTCCTTTGTGATTAATAAAATCACGGTCGCCGCGTTTGGCAAAGGTCCAGCTGAAGTCGAACATGTTCCATACAAATTTGCACCAGATGTCGTCCCTGTCTTTTATATTCTTCCAGACCTCTTCGTGGTAAAGGCGCTGGTATTGTTCGGGGAAAAACCTGCCATAAGGATTAGGACGATTCGGGTCTTCCTGCTGCTGGCTGATACAACCTTCGGCGCCGTATTCGCTCAGGCCGCCTTTTATCTCGGGGTGTTCTTTGTGAAGTTTGTCATACCATGTAACGTATTTGTCAAACTTGTCGTAGTACCAGCCGAAGTACCAGTTCCACGCGGCAACATCTGTAACAAAATGTCTGCCTGTAACCTGCGTGAAGTCCGCCTGGGTGGTCAAACGACAGGGGTCCAGTTGCTTGGCGGTCTGATGCAGATATTTTACATCTTCGGCAGAGATTGGAATTTCATTGTACATTCCCCAGAAGAAAATCGCTGGGTGATTGTAGTTTTGTTTGATAAGTTCCGTCAGCTGCTCTTTGCAGTTCTGAAGATATGCGGGATTTTCCGCCCGATACGCGGGAGTGTTAGGGATTTCCGCCCAGACAACAAGGCCTTTCTCGTCACACAAGCTGTACATCCTGTCCGCCTGCTGATAATGAGCCAGACGAACGCCGTTGGCGCCAAGCTCAAGAATCAATTCGATATCCTTTTCGTGCTGCTTATCGGTCAGAGCGGAACCGAATCCTTCCCATTCCTGGTGTCTGCAGACGCCGTGCAAATGATACGGTTGGCCGTTCAGTATAAGACCTTTGTCCCTGTCAACTTCGAAGAAACGCAGCCCAAGCGGCTGGTCTATTTCGTCTATTTTTGTTCCATTTGCGTCTTCCACGCGGACATTCAGCTTGTATAAATACGGGTCTTTTTTAGCGTTCCAGAGATGGGGATTATCTATGTGAATTTTTGAAATGCTTTTGGTCTGTTGACTGTTTTTAACAATGACTTTCTGGCGGTTTTGAGCAATCACATTATTATTGTCCAGCACGGTCGTCTTCAACACTACTTCGGCGTCGTTTGCTGCGCTGTAATCCAAGAGCGTCACCACTTCAATATCCGCTCGTTTCTGTGAAACATTCACGGGGCGGATATATACGCCGCTCGAAGCGTAATCGAGAGGGGAAACACATAAGCAATCCGTGCTGAATACGGTGACAGGACGGTAAATGCCGCCGAACAAAGGATAAAGATAAGTCCCGGAAGGAGCGACGTCCGGCTGCATCGAATTATCTACCTTGACGGAAATGCTGTTTTTTCGCCCGGATTTTACCTGTCGGGTGATTTCGTAGCAAAAAGCCGAAAACCCTCCTTTGTGCCGGCCAATGAAAAGGCCGTTGACATATACATCAGACACCAGACATACGCCTTCAAAACGAATAAAGTATCGCCTGCTATTTTGCTTCTTTGGCAAATCAAAACTGCCGCGATACCATCCTACCCCCTGATAACAATGGTCTCCCTCAGTTAAAACGTCTTTCGCATTCCAAGTATGAGGGACAGTCACGCCTGCCCATCCCTGTTCCGAGATTTTGTCGCCGCTTTCGGCAGAGTGTATATCGCCTTTACAAAACTTCCAGTCAACGATGTTGAAGTTATCGCGATGCCCCAAAAAATCCTGTGAAAAAACATTAACGGTTCCCAAAAGGACCGCCAAAACCGCCACAATGTAAATTTTAATTCTCATTTGTCTTAGCAGTTTATTCCTTATTGCCGGGCTTTTCAACACGAAACAACAATACGGACGGGAATGTTGCTGTGGAATCCGGCGGCTTTGTGTGCTATAATGCCGGCTTAAATTAATACAGCAAGAAAGGATATAAAATGCAAAAGACGACGTTTGGAGTAATAGTCGGAAACAGGGGATTTTTCCCGGACATACTGGCAAAGCAGGGACGCAAAGATATTCTCGAAGTGCTTAAAAGCAACGGTTTCGGCGCTATTGCGCTATCGATGCAGGATACCAAGTACGGGTCGGTTGAGACGTACGCGGACGCGAAAAAGTGCGCGGAACTTTTTGCTAAAAACGGCGAAAAAATCGACGGCATCATAGTAACGCTGCCGAATTTCGGCGATGAGAAAGGCGTGGCGGAATCAGTAAAACGCGCGGGGCTTGATGTGCCGATTCTGATACAGGCGGAACCCGACACAACTGAGAATATGCAGATAGAACACCGGCGGGACTCATTCTGCGGGAAAATGAGCGTCTGCAATAACCTCAAGCAGGCAGGCATACCATACACCCTGACGAAACTGCACACTATGGGGGTTGCTTCGGCGGAATTCAAACGGGAGCTGGATGATTTCGCGTCGGTTTGCAGGATTGTCAAAGGGCTAAAGAACGCCCGCTTCGGCGCAATCGGCGCAAGGACAGGGGCGTTCAACACCGTCCGATACAGCGAAAAGATTCTGGAATTATCGGGCATAGCGGTTGAGACGATTGACCTTTCAGAAATTGTGGGCAGAATCACGCGGCTCGCCGACAACGACAGGAACGTGAAAAAGAAGCTGAGCGAAATCCAGCAATACACATCAACCGAATCGATTCCGGCTGAATCGCTTTTGAAAATGGCGAAGTTCGGACACGTGGTTGACCAGTGGGTGAAAGACAACGAGCTTGACGGGACAGCGATTCAGTGCTGGACGAGCTTAGAGGAATTTTTCGGGATAGTGCCCTGCACGCTGATGAGTATGATGAGCGAGTCGCTGATGCCAAGCGCATGCGAGGTCGATATTACGGGCTTATTGGGGATGTATATCCTGCAATTAGCTTCGGGGACGCCGAGCGCGCTATTGGACTGGAACAATAATTACGCGGACGAGGCGGACAAATGCGTGCTGTTTCACTGCAGCAATCTGCCGAAGAGCTTTTTCAAATCCGCACAGATGGATTACCAGGCAATCATCGCGGGGTCGGTCGGCAAGGACAACACATACGGGACAATGGTCGGGAGAATCGCGCCGGGAAGCGCAACATTCTGCAGGACTTCCACGGACGACGCGGCGGGCGTTATCAGCGCATACGTGGGCGAGGGCGAATTCACAAACGACCGGCTCGACACATTCGGGGGCTACGGCGTGATTAAGATACCGAATCTGCAGAACCTTTTGCAGTTTATATGCAGGATGGGCTTCGAGCATCACGTGGCGATGAATATGTCGCAAAAGGCCGACGCAATCGCCGAGGCAACAGGCAATTACATGGGCTGGGAGCTTTACCGGCACAGGTAACGCTAAACAATCACGAATGCACAGTTTAATAGTCGCAAGACGCCGATTCCGTTTATTCTGACGGCCTAATTTGCTTGCAAAACAGGGGCGGACACATATAATTAGGGTGTTGGACGCGGAATTATAGGCGATTTTAGCGTTGGACAATAGCGGCTGTAGCTCAACTGGATAGAGCGTTGGTCTACGGAACCAAAGGTTGGGGGTTCGAGCCCCTTCAGCCGCATTGAGAAATCAAAAATCAAAATGCAAAGAGCAAAACTGCGGAGGCCCTTCGGGCGAGATTTATAAAATGTTACACGTTGAAGCGGAAGTTGATGATGTCGCCGTCACGGACGACGTATTCCTTGCCTTCGAGGCGGAACTTGCCAGCGGCCTTGACGGCTTTTTCGTCGCCTAACTGCTTTATTTCGCCGTAAGCGAATGTTTCGGCGCGAATGAAGCCGCGTTTGATATCGGAGTGGATTTTGCCGGCGGCGTCGAGAGCGGTTGTACCCTGCCTAATGGGCCAGGCACGGACTTCGTCGGGGCCGACAGTGAGGAAGCTAATCAAGCCAAGCGTTTTGAAACAGGCGTGGACGAATTTGCCCGCGGCGGATTCGGTGATGCCCAAATCGGCCATAAATTGCGTTTTGCTCTCGGCGTCCAGCTGCGACAATTCGTATTCAAGCTTCGCGCAGACGCTGATTATGGGCGTGGAAGTGTCGCCGGGGATTTCCAGTTTTTGCTCCTGTGCACCTTCGCCTATATTTACGGCGACGACCATCGGCTTGAGGGTGAGAAAACCAAGAGCCCGAACCATTTCCAATTCGGCGTCGCTGGTAACGACGGAGCTGATGGGCTTTTCGGATTCAATCGCGGCCTGAAGCTTTTTGTGAAGCTCAAGCTCGGCTTTATCGTGGGCCTGGGTTTTAGTGGGCTTGTGGATTTCCTTTTCAAGCTTTTCAATTCGTGTTGTTACAACAGCAAGGTCTGTAAGCAACAGTTCCGTGCGGAGGTCGATAAGGTCTTTGGCGGGATTGGCAGAATCTTCATACGCGCCAATAACCAGGGCAATCATATCGACGGTGCGAATCTGGTCGATGAGGCGTCTTGCGGCCGCCCTGCCGTGGTCGTCGGAGAAGTTGAGGCCGGGGACATCGAGACATTCGATTGTCGCGTAAACGGTTTTCTTTGGCTTGTAATGGCCGGTGAGCCAGACGATTCTTTCATCGGGCGAGGCGACGACGGCCTGCTCAATGTTCGTGGTCCCGGCGGGAAGCATTTGTTTGCCGCTGATTGCGGAAAAAAGGGTGCTTTTGCCTGACTGCATTAAACCAAGTAACGCGACTTTCAAATGATAATCTCCTTCGTTTTATAATTTTGGACGAGTTTGATTATAAAAGAGTTATGAGGGGAAAACAAGGGCGTTTAATCCGGACGGGAGTTTATCAACTCCGTTATCTCAGCAAGTGTAGGCGGTTCAAATACGGAGGGGAAGCGGAGGCAGGAGACGGCGGCGGTAGCGGAGGCGAAACGAACGACCTCCAAATCTGACCAGCCCTTCAAAATGCCATATACGACGCCCGCACGGAAGGTGTCGCCTGCGGCCAAAGTATCGACCACGGTGATTGGGTATGGCTGAAAGGTCTCAATTGCTTTACCGGCGGAAGCGAACAGGACGGGGTTACTGCCAAAGGTGAAAATTATAAGGCCTGCGCAGTTTGACTGGTATTGCTCAAGCATCGCCTCGTAATCGACGCCAGAGTATTCGCGGTCGAGGAATTCTTTAGAGCAGATAATCACCCTTGCGCCTTTGGCGATAACGGTATCGAAACCACTGTCGATGGTCACGAAATCCTTATGGTGCTTGAGGCATAACCAGGCGACTTCTTCGGATTCAGAGCCGAAGAACGGGTCGAGAGCGACGCATTTGGCGGATTTGATTGCCTGCTCATTGGGTTTATTCCAGAATTTGTGTGCGCCTGAGAAATAATCGATGAACCAGCCGAAGACGGTGCGGGTATCGCCATCGCAGAAGACGATATCGCGCCAGCCGGGGAAGCCGGGATGATGATGCAGAAGGGAACAATCGACGTTGCGTTTTTGCAAATACGCGCGAAGTGGTTCGGCGGTCGAATCGCCGAGGAATGGACCATCGAGAATTACGGAGACACCAAGGTTACTTAATACGATAGCGGCGTTGGCCGCCTCGCCGCCCGGTATGACAAAGGTATTGGTAATTTCCTGATAACCGTCGGCGGAGGGAAATTTCGCCTTCAACTGGTGAATCGTTGAAAGGACGGTCATACCATAAAGATATACGTCATAATCATTCATTTATAAACGGAATTACCGAAACAATCGTAAGCGACGATGGCGGGGAAATCGACGACTTCAAGACGCCTGATTGCCTCTGTGCCGAGGTCTCCGTAGGCGATAATTTCGGCGGAGGTGATGTGTTTAGCAAGCAAGGCCCCTGCCCCGCCTATGGTTGAAAGGTGAATAGCACAATGCTGTTTGAGGGCATCGCGGACGGCCTGATTGCGATAGCCCTTGCCGAGCATCGCCTTGAGGCCCGCGGCGATAAGTGCGGGGCTGAAGGCATCCATCCTTGCGGAAGTTGTCGGGCCGGCGGAGCCGATAACTTTGCCGGGAGGAGCGGGAGTCGGGCCGCAGAAATAGATGAGTGCGCCTTTGATATCGAAAGGCAACGTTGCCCCTTTGTTAATCGCTTCACAAAGGCGCTTATGGGCCATATCGCGGGCGGTGTAGATGGTGCCCGCAATGATGACCTCGTCGCCCGCTTTGAGCGAGCGGACAAGCGCATCCGTCAACGGCGGTCTGATAAGTTTAATGGCCATAATCAGAAGAAGTTTAACGCAGGTTGGCAATTATTTCAATTAGTAAGTATGCGTGGTATAATATGGGAAAAGGCAGAAGTAAGAAGTGAGAAGGCAGAAGTGAGAAGAGAAAAAAAATGGCGAAATATCCGATATTCCTGGATTTGAACGGCAGGCGAGTCGTTATCATCGGCGGCGGCAGCGTGGCCACGAGAAAGGCAGAGGCGATTCTCGGTACAGGCGCACGCCTGGTCGTGGTAGCCCCGCATCTCGATGAGACGCTTCGCAAGGTATGCTCAGGAACCAAAGCTGAATTGATAGAAAGCAAATATTCAAAGGATTACATCGGGAGGGCGACGCTTGTCATAGCGGCGACGAATGATGAAGCGTTAAATAAGCAGATTTACAAGGATTGCCAGCAATTGGAGATATTGTGCAACGTGGTCGATTCGCCGGGGCTTTGCGATTTTTATGTGCCTGCGGTTGTGCAACGAGGGGATTTGCAAATTGCGGTGGGAACCGATGGAAAGAGCCCTGCTTACGCAGGACACCTGCGAAAGAAACTGGAAAATATTTTCACAGAGAAGCACGGGGAATTTTTGGGGTTGCTTGAGACGATTCGAGGGTTCATAATTGAAAAGATAGCAGACGCATCGCAACGCAAAGCCATATTGGGAAAACTGGCGGATGACGAATCGTTCGAGTATTTTCTGCAAAAAGGGCCTGAGCAGTGGCGGAAAAGAGCAGAGGAAATAATTAAAGCGGAAAAGTAAATAACCGTGCGTAGCTCTTGTTTGTTTTAGAACGGCCAGCCAGCAGGACACTTATTCGGCCAGTAACCGGCCAGAACATTTAAATCAGCTAAATCCACGCCGCCATCATGGTTAAGGTCAGCACTAAGATTCGTGCCTGTCTGTCGCCACTGGTCAGCAAAAGCGGCAAAGTCGCGGAAATTGACAACTCGGGTGACCTTTACGGCGATATCTTTGCTGAAATCAGGCAGAGTGTATGCCAACATACCCGAAACCGGATTAGCATAGCCCGATGCAATAATGCCGCCGGCACCTCGTGTGGCGTAAACTTCAACGAGGTAGGAACCATTATCGAGTCCCTTGACGATAACGGGTTCATTATGAAAGGTGCCGTTTGCCGTCTTTCCGAATTCACTGCCGATATCATAAATCCAGATGTAGGCACGTTCGTTATTGGACAGTCCTATCGAGTCAAGCAGAGAAATGTTATTGGGTACAAACTCATAACTGGTTATATGGAACCAGTCCTGGCCAGTATTTTTAATCTGCACCGTTTGCTGACCCGCAGACAGCGGGACCGTGATTATAAAATCGGATGCGTTATTGGGATACCCTGATGAAAAGACGGAAGAACCATTAACAAGCACTTGTAAGCTGTTGTCGCCGGCCGGCGACACGCTTTGAACGTGTATTTTCAGCGAGCCGGCATCCAGCATATTCAAATGAAAATTCGGGTCTGACCTGTAAGCCGATTCCCAGCTCCCGTGGAGCCATTGCGAAAGGTTTTCCATCCCGGGAAAGTAATCCCAATCAAGAGAAAATACAGTCTGAGTAGACACCGCCCAGAAATCAGAGAGGACCGGATTTGCAGAATACGCTTGAGCTCCGGAAACGGCCCGCTGCGCCTTCGACAGGTTATAGTCCGCTATGTTCTCATTCGCGGCATAAATCGCTAAAGGCGTGAATTCGCCATAGAGATTAAGAGGGTCGATATAATAATCCCAGAACCACATATGGGCGCTGCTCTTGAGATGAAAACTGCTCCAGATTGAGTTATGCAGCATAAGCGCTTCGTGCATTTGCGTCTTATACGGCTCAGGTAAACTATTTATGTCCTCCTCAGGATATTGCACACCCGCTAACGGTTCCGGCGCCCCGATTTCTTCTATCATTATCGGCTTATTGTAATTTGTCAGGCCCAAAGCAGTCTGCACGATTATCTTGATAGTATCCATCCCGTAGTAATGCATCTGAACCGTATCGATGTCCGGCAAAGACCAGATATTCTCGAACCCCGAGCTGTGACTGCTGGTGATAACAGGATGCCTGAATGGGTCTATACTGTGTATATACTTCGATATCTCATCATGCCACGCGACGACGCTTGCCTGGTTGCTGCTCCAGCCGTCCGTCCACTGCACCTCGTTCCAAAGTTCCCAGGCCAGGATTGAGGTTGAATATCCCCATCTGGCAACGATATAACGATACTTATTTTTAGATAACCTTATCGCATCTAGGTCGGTAAAAAATTGAGCGGGGTTGTCCAGAAATCCCCCTGCCTCGACGTTGTATGGGTTATTGTTCCAGTCGGCGTCGGCATAAGAGCTGAATTGACCGTGATGCTGCAGGGCAAGATGCATCGCGATGTCGTTTTCTTCCGCGATTTCGACAAACCTGTCTAACCGCTGTGCCGTCTGCATTGACAATTTCCCTGCCCCCTGGAAATATCCATACCAGCCATTTCTCCATTCCAGAATGACACTTCCGTCGCCCCCGTACCAGCTCATCCAGAGCCGTGTCCAGTTCTCGCCCGCCGCGTGCATTTTTGTGATGTAATTATTCCAGCTATTGACCTCACCGGCACACCAGCCGATATGATGCCCGATATTCAGCCGGGTATCACCGTTATCATATTTCATAAAGCTGTGATTATTCGGGTCCACCCTGATAAAACCCTTTTTGCCGCTCTCCTGGCAGGTAAAAGAACCGGCGTTTGTGTCAACCACCGTTCCGTTAGCGTCTTTGATAGTAATATCGAAAGTATGTATTCCCAGTTTTGACGGGGCAAATCGCGCCTTCCAGCACGCCGAGCCGGATGTGCTGGGATAATGTTCAGGATTGCTCCCTGACACATTATACGCTTGGTAATAAAACGCCGGAATTGTCACGTTGTTTCCGCCCGGCTCATGAAAAATGACCCAAACGTCAATGATGCATGGGTCAAAAGGATTGGTGTAATTTTGGTCAAGAGTGAAAGTTGCCTCAAACTTCTCGTACCTGCCGATATCGTTGCCATTTTGTGAGATGTTACTTATTGTGGTGGGTTTAGGGACATAAGCTAATCCGATATAAGTATCCCATTGACCTTGAATCAAAACCTGGCTTTCTAAACCATCAGCCGGGTTTATAATATAAAGACCTTCCGGTGGTCGTGTTCCATAAAGATAGCCATTGGAGATATTATAAGTAAGCGTGGTATATGTTTGCCAATTAAACGGAATTTCCAAACCATTCATCGGGTCTATCATATAAAGACCTTCCGGCGATCGCGTTCCATAGAGATAACCATTAGAAGTGTTGTAAGCCAACGCGGTATAAGTTTGACAATTAACCAGGCCTCCTGAACCATCAACCAGATTTATTCTAAAGAGACCTTCGAATGTCGCTCCATAAAGATAACCATCAGAGGTATTGTAAGCCAACGCGGTATAAGTTTGACAAATTCCGCCAAAGACCATGGTTTCCAAACCATTCGTCGGGTCTATCATATAAAGACCTTCCGGCGGTCGCGTTCCATAAAGATAACCATTAGATATATCGTAAGCCAACGAGGTATAAACTTGCCAATTAAGCTGGCTTTCTGAACCATCAGCCAAATTTATCCTATAGAGACCTTGAAGTCGTATTCCGTAAAGGTAATCTGCAAAAGCCAATTGAAGAGGACAAGAGGTAATTGTAAACAAAACCACGAACACTAATAAAAGAATTGGTTTGCCTCTCATAATTCTCATCTCCGAGATGCCTTTTGCCCCCAGAACAAAAAGCACAAGCTGATATTGTATTATATAGACGACGAATAGAAAGTAAAGGAAAAAGGGTATGGAATTGCGGATTTATGGTTGAAATTCCACCAATGGCGGAAGATGCTGGTGGACAGACAAATCACATCAGCGATGAAAATAACCTGATATTACAGGCGGCGGTGGAAATCAAACCCGCGAAATAACGGTTTTGCACCCCCCGAAATTAAGAGTGCCGATATCGCACTTCAGCCATTACGGCTGACTGCAACGATAAATCCTTTTCTAAAGGCATGATTTGTTCTAAAATCATTGTAATGACAAGAAGAATTGAATTATTGGCGCCGGCGAAGGACGCGGCAACAGCAATAACAGCAATACAATGCGGGGCGGACGCGGTCTATATGGCGGCACAACGCTTCGGGGCACGCGAGGCAGCGTATAACACCGTCGAATCGATAAAGCAGGTCGTGGACTTCGCTCACCAGTACTACGCAAAGGTCTATGTTACGCTGAACACGCTTTTGAAGGATGATGAGCTTGCGCCGGCGGAGATGATGATTGGCCAGCTTCAAAAAGCGGGAATCGACGGGCTGATTATTCAAGACACGGGGCTATTGGAATTGAACCTGCCTGGCCTGCCGATAATCGCGAGCACGCAAATGAATAACGATACGCCTGAGAAGGTGCGATTCCTGCAGGACGTCGGGTTTTCGCGTGCGATATTAGCAAGGGAATTGACACTCGAACAAATCAGGAAAATACGCGAGGCGACAACAATCGAGCTTGAGTGCTTCATACACGGGGCGCTATGCGTTGGGGCAAGCGGGCAGTGTTATATGAGCTACGCAATCGGCGGGCGAAGCGGCAACAGGGGACAATGCGCACAGCCATGCAGAAGAATATACGGCGTCAAAGACCAACAGGGCAAAATAATCGCCAAAGGCAGGCATTTGTTATCGCTGAAGGATTTGAATTTGTCGGAGCATTTAGAAGAATTGATTGACGCGGGGGTTGATGCGTTCAAGATTGAAGGAAGATTGAAAGACGCAGCATACGTCGCGAATACCGTTAGTTTTTATCGCAGGCGTTTGGATGAAATCATAGTGAAAAAGAACTTCAAACGCGCTTCGTCAGGAACAACGCAAATTAACTTTGAGCCGAATCCGGAGAAGACGTTTAATCGGGGATTTTCCGATTACGGCATCACAGGCAAGAAAGCAAATCTTGGCTCAATTGATACGCCCAAATCGATGGGCGAATTTGTGGGTGTCGTCAAGGAAGTTGGTAAAGACCATTTTATTTTAGATATGGATTCCCGCTTGCGCGGGAATGACAATGAGAGCAGCTTGGAGATGCACAACGCAGACGGACTTTGCTTTTTTGACAGACAGAAGAATTTGGCAGGGACGGTCATCAATCGGGTTGAGGGCAGAAAGATTTACCCGCAAAAGATACAGGATATAAGCAAGGGGCAGAAGATTTACCGTAATTACGATTATGAGTTTTATCGCAAGCTGTCGGGCCAATCAGCGGAACGTAAAATCGGACTGTCGATGGTTATGCGTGAAACACCCGATGGGCTGGTTTTGAACGGGACGGATGAGGACGGCAATGAGACAACGGTGGAGATAAGCGGAGATATGCGGCCGGCGTTGAAAAAAGAGCAGGCAAGGCAAACGATTATCACGCAGTTAAGCAAACTCGGGAACACGATTTTCGAATGCTCAGAGGTGCGGGTTGAGACGCAGGATGTTTATTTTCTGCCCGTATCACGGTTGAACGCGGCGAAACGAGAGCTGGCGGAGAAGATGCTCGAGGCGAGGGAAGCGAATCGGCCTCGCGCGACGGGGCATATCCTGAAAAACGACGTGCCCTACCCAAAGAAACATTTGGATTTCAGGGGCAACGTGCTGAATAAACAAGCGGAGGTGTTTTACCATCGGCACGGCGTGGAGACCATTGAACCGGCGGCGGAATCGGGGCTGGACTTGTCGGGACAGGTGGTAATGACGACAAAATACTGCTTGCGCCAGGAACTGGGGTTATGCGACGGAAAAGGCAAAGGGACGCCCGCGGAGCCGCTTGTTTTGCTGGATGAGGACGATAGGGAATACGAAGTAAAATTTCAATGCGGAAAATGTGGGATGGAAATAATATACTCCCACGAAAAAAAATAACCCCCAGGCAGGCCTGGGGGCTAAACATTTTTAGGATTCAATTTTGTCGATGGTAATGCGGAGGAATTTCTGGCGATGGCCGGTTTTCTTGTTGTAGTTTTTGCGCCTGCGGAAATACTGGGACTGAATCTTTTCGCCCTTAACAACCGCTTCCTTTGCTGAGGTTTTGAATGAGGCGATAACCTTTGCGCCTTTGAGGTATGGGGCGCCGATTTTGACGTCCGAGCCGTCGCTGATGAGCAGGACCTTGTCAAGTTCGAGCTTTTCCGCGTCCGGGGCAACAGCCGTCAACTCTATATCGAGCGATTCACCCTGTGCGACTTTATATTGTTTACCGCCTTGTTCGATTACTGCGTACATTTCAAGCACTCCGACGTTCAAATTCAAACATTCGTAAAAGCTAAGTATTATAGCAACTGCAGTATTGCAGTAAAGGGAAATATCGGATATTTTTGAAGAACCACGCCCACTGGCCCGCCACAGGCGGGTAAAAGGCGGGGCTAACCAATTAAGGAGTATGTAATGCAGATAGCGATGATAGGCGACAGGATGATGGGCATTGAGGAGGTAGGCAGCGAGCACCTTGACCGGGGGATGTTCTTCGGCGACGGGGTTTACGAGGTGCTGAGGAGCTATAACGGCAAAATATTCGCGATAGATGAGCATTTTGAGCGGTTTGCCAACAGCTTGAAGGCGATTGAGATAGCCGGCGTTGACGTTGGGAAAATCCGCTCGAAGGTGCTAAAGGCATTTGAGAAGGCGGGGATTGCCAACGCCAAGATATATTTTCATATCACTCGCGGCTCAGGCGCGAGAGACCATTTGCCAGCGGCGGATTTGAAGCCGAATTTCTTTTTGACGATTTCGGAGCTTAAGGAAAATCCCAAACTCAAGGCCGAGGGCGTAGCGGTATCGACGTATCCCGATATTCGCTGGAAGAGATGCGATATTAAGTCGCTGAATTTACTGCCCAACGTCCTTGCCAAGGGCGATGCGGACAAAAAGGGATGCTGGGAGGCCATATTCGTGGATGATAACGAGTTGATTACGGAGGGGTCATCGTCGGCGTTTTTCGGGATTGTTAAAGGGAAATTGCGCACGTCGCCTCTTAAGGCCAATATTCTGCCCTCGGTGACACGGAAATACGTCGAGCTGGCGGCCAAAAACATCGGGCTGGGGATTGTCGAAAAATCAATGACGCCCAAAGAGGCGGCAGGCGCGGATGAGCTGTTTTTGGCGGTAACAACCAAGGACATAATCCCGGTCGTTAAATTCGACGGCAAAGTAACAGGCGACGGTAAACCCGGCAAATGGACGAAACAGCTTATCGAGGAATTCAAGAAATTTACGGCTTAATGAAGAAGCTGCTTGAGGGCGCGGTAGTCGGTTTTGCCTGTGCCGAGGAGGGGAATCTGGTCGAGTTTGATTACCCGGCGGATACTGTGCAGGCCTGAAAGGCCGGCGGCGAGGATTTTTTTATTGGCTTCCTCGCGTTCGATATCGCGCGAGGTAAATAAGACAAGCTCGGGTTGTTCGGATTCTGTCGATTCAACCGCAAGAGTTGGTCCTTTATCCGGTTCAGTGGGGAAGCCGGCTTCGAGAATTGATTCGATGGCGGGCAGAGAAATCATTTCGCCGCCAAGTTTGGCAAATCTTTTCAATCGGCCCTGGAAGGTCATCAGGCCTTCCTGGTCGATGCAGACGATATCGCCTGTGTTGTAGTATTGTTTGCCTTCGATTTCGACAAAGGGCGAGCCGCCCGAATAATTAAGATAACCTGAGAAAACACTGGGGCCACGGACGAGAAGGACGCCGGTGGCGGGAGGAGAAAGCGGCTTCAATGTTGCTGAAGCAGGCCCTGCGATGCGCTGCGTGTCTGGATGAAGCAGGAGACATTCGAGAGACGGCAGAAGTTTGCCGATGGAGAAGAATTTGGGGGCGTTTTCATCGTTGAGCGATATAACGGGGGAACATTCGGTAACGCCGTAGCCCTCGAAGATTGCGGCTTTTTTGCATTTCGCGGCAAGGGCATCATAAACCTGTTGGGGACATTTTTCCGCGCCGGTCACGGCGAAACGCAGGGTGTCGAGCTGTTCAGCGGTTGCGACGCGGACGATACCGCCCAGGAACGTAGGCGTGCCGACAAGAACAGTAACGCCGTATGCCTCGATGATTTTAGCGAGGGTGTCGGATTCGGTAGGATTGGCGTAATAGACGGCCTGCCCGCCGATGATGATGGGGAGCACAACGGTAACGGTCAGCCCGAAGGAATGGAAAGGGGGCATAAAACCGATAATGCGGTCTGTTTCGTAAATTTTGACTGTGCCAAGCACATCGCGTATATTGGTAAGTATATTGGCGTGCGAAAGCGGGACGGCTTTGGGAAGCGTTTCGGAGCCGCTTGTGAAAAGGATGGCGGCGGTTTGGGGAACTTTGGCGTTACGCAGAGAGGCCCAGGACAATTGCGAGGTAAGCCAGGCGATTAGTTTGCGAGTTCGGGAGATTTTTTCGCTCAACTGCTCAAGAAAACAGAACCGTTCGGTAACGGCTGAGAGGTCAATACCCTGCAAAGTGATTCTGTCAACGAGGGTCTTGCTCGTAAGGATACGTTTTACGCCCACGGAATCGAGGGAAGCGAGGACATTTCTCGGCCCGGCGGTCCAGTTGACCATAACGGGAACTTTTTCGGCAAAAAGCGTCGCAAGATAAACGATATCGGCGGTAACGGAGGCGGGGAGCATTATGCCGACGCGGTCGCCTTCGAGCTGTTTGATAAACGGACGAAGAACGAGACAGGCGGTGATGATGTCACGGTATGATTTCGCGCCGGCAATCTGGTCGGCAATAACGATGCTTTCCGGATGACGCGCGGCCTGCGTAAGGAAGATATCGGTAATAGAATCGCCGTCTGGCACCGATGCACGGATTTGGGGATGAGGCCTGGACCACGCTGCCGGAACCGGCTTAATGGAAGTCGTCGCAAGATAGACAAACTGCCCGCAGGCGGCGAGCATAACGTCGCCGATTGTCTGCATCGCGTCGGCGTCGGCCTGACGGGAGCCGAATTCCTTTTCGAGCCAGAGGAGCAAATCAGTGCGAACCAAACTGTCCATTCCCAAATCGGCAGCCAGCCGGTCGGTCTCTTTGAGATTCGATATCCCCGTTTTTTCGGACATATACGCCATAACAATCTGCCGAGTCGCGGGCGGGATTTTCGAATAATCTGACTGCAGCGTCGGCGGCGTCGGCTCGGGGACAACGCGAGTGCCGCCCTTTTCCCAGAGCGTATAGGGGACATAGGTGTTGGGCGGAGCATCGGCGTTATAAAAATCCTCGAGGAAACGATTAAAAGTATTACGGTCGGCGTTTCGAGGGAGGTCAGGCGGCTCGTAAAATTCGATTGTGATTTCCCTGCGAGGCGCAAAGAAAATAAAACTGGCGAGCAACCGCAAAATGCCTTTCCGCAAAACCGGCGTCACAAGCGGCTCTTTGCCGGACGCCCGACTGAATGAGCTGCCCCAAAAACCGCGTGTGCGGACAAGAACGACGCGGACATCGGGAGAACCTTTCAAAATCCGCTCTACGGAGCTGTTTGCGCCCAATGATTCCTTATAACTGTGATACACCCTTCCGCCGGGCCATACTATGAGGTTTTCGCCCTGTTTAAGCCCCCTAATTGTTTCGTCGAGGACTTTTTCAATTTCGGCCTTGGCAGATGGGCCATACTTCTCGACACTCGGAAGTGTCCGCACGCCCCACCTGCCGGCAAAAAAGCCAATAAGAGGTCTATCGACCTGGTCAACGTCGCCTAAACCGTGAGGCGCGAAACGCTTCTGAAGATATGTATAAAGGATAATGGGGTCCATAAGGGCGGGATGATTCGGCAGAAAAACAATCCCGGTCTTTCCCTTCGCCTCGATTGCGTCGAGACCAACGAGGCGTATTCGGTATCGCAACCAAAGCAGGAACCTCGATATTATTATCATCCCATCATCAATAAGCATCTGGGTTTTTCTCCCGCAACGATATTAAGAGCCAACCCGCTGCTGCTAATGTTAAAACCGCCACAATCGCAAAACAGTTACTGGGCATTATATTCAGGCAGTTAAAAATATAAAATACCGCGCCTGAAAGTAATATGCCTATGAAGTCGGCAAAGTTCGACGAGGCAATCATTGTGCCTTTCATTTGGGGGACAGGTCTGACCTGAACAAAACTCGTTACCGGAATCGAAAATACGCCGCCGGCAATTCCCAGCACCGCCAGTGCGGCTATGACAACCGGTTTGTGCGTAAACAAAGGCAGATACGGAACAGCTGTCACCGCGAACATAGCAATCGCCATTACAACGCCCGAGGGAACCAGCACCCGATACCATTTCTCACCTTTTGCAATCAAAGGAGCAAGCAAACTGCCGATACCAACTCCCACAAGCTCAATGACAATCAGGACACTGGTCATTGTCTTGGTAAGGCCAAACTGTGTCAAGCCCAGCGGATTAATAACAAGTATTTGCAGCGAGGCGGCGAACCAGAAAAAGGCCTTGGCAAAAATCGAATTAGCGAGCAGAGAATCGCCGCTGGTTTGAGCAAGCGTAATTACTGACTCCCAAGGCCCCTGCCAGGGAAAACGGGCTTTGGGTGAGGCGGCGGGAAATTTGGGGACAAAAAATGATATTATCAGCGTAATAAAAGCGACGCTTAAGCCGACTGCCGCGGCAAGAAACATACCGAGAGGGACATCGCATACTGCGCCTTTGATATCGAGGACAAGCCCAGCACCGGCGATGCCAAGCAATATCGCGATGTTGACAGCCGCGGCGATAATGCCATTTGCGGTAACGACAAAGGCAGGAGGATACAGTTCGGGAATAATACCATTTATCGCGGGGCTAAAGACCGCGGCCTGAAGGCCGAGGATAAATACCGTAACTAAAATAATCGCCCAGCTATTCAGATAAAACCCGATGATTCCCAGAATATATGCGACGAAGGAGACGAGCTTAACGCCAATCACCACCGAGCGTTTCGAGAAGCGGTCCGCCAGGAAACCGGCGTAAGCGGCGAAAATAATAAACGGCACCGTAAACAGAACGGTAATATAACTCTGCATACGGGCCAGGCCCCATGCCACTGCCAGAAGCATCACACACTGGCGGCAAAAATTGTCGTTGAGCGTGCCGACGAAATATACCCCAACCATAGCGGCGAATTTACGATGAGTGTTTTGGGAACGTGCGTCGTTAGGCGTGTCCATTTCAGTCCCGCCAAAGATTACGAGTATCCTTGATTATGATGTATAACATCCCGATGAAGCCGAGAAAGAAACCGGCGAGAAAAAACCAGGGACTGGTCTGTAATTTTTCGTCGAGTTTATAGCCGAAGTAGCAGAACAGGATAATAACGCCGGCAAACTCGACGCCAAGCCCCGACCATTTCATAAGGGCCTTCCATTTTTTGTTTTCCGACTGGTTTTCCTGCGGGGACATTTATGCGGTACTCTCACCGGCCAAATCAAGCGGATTTGATTCGCCCCCCGCCAACAAGGTCTTCAGCAGGGCGACTTTTTGTATTTCGTGCTCCTGCTGGTCCGGGGGGTAAGCGGCGGCTGATATTTTTTTATTGATGTGTTCAATCACACGCTCGATTCTTTCCTTTTTAATATCGGTCGAGGAAAAAGCGTCATTCGAGACGATAGTCGCGAGATTTTGCCCGATGAGGGCAAAGCCCGTGTCTATAACCACGAGCGCCTTATTGTGCTGCGTCTCGCCGGCTTCTTCAGACACATATTCGATTTCCATCATTCCCAGGCCAAGCTCGCAGAACATCGGCATATGGTCATACAGGACGCCGACCATACCGTCGTGAGCGGGAAATACAATCGACGTAGCTTTACAATCGATGATTTTGCCCGGCGGGGCAACTACAACGCATTGAAAAGTATTATCCATATTCAAAACAGACCGATATTATTTTCCTTTGGAAAGTGTCGCCGCTTTTTGCTCGGCGTCTTCGATTGAGCCGACATACATAAACGCCTCTTCAGGCAGCTTGTCCCATTTACCTTCGCATATCTGTTTGCAGCTTTCGATAGTAGCGGAGCGTTCGACGTATTTACCTTCGAGACCGGTAAACTGCCTTGAAACGAAGAACGGCTGGGAGAAGAACCTTTCGAGTTTTCTGGCTCTTGCCACGATTGTCTGGTCTTGTTTGCTCAATTCATCGACGCCGAGAATCGCGATAATATCCTTGAGGTCATTATATCTCTGGAGGAATTCGAGTACCGTCTGGGCGGTTTCATAATGTTCTTTGCCTACGATATTCGGGTCGAGCAAACGCGATGTGCTTTCGAGCGGGTCAACGGCGGGATAGATACCTTTCTGGGTTATTGCCCTGTTTAGCACAACAAAGGAATCGAGGTGCGTAAACGCAGCAGCCGGGGCGGGGTCGGTCAGGTCGTCGGCGGGGACATAAATGGCCTGCACCGATGTTATCGAGCCGGTCTTCGTGGAGACAATACGTTCCTGCAACTGTCCCATCTCCGTCGCCAGGGTCGGCTGGTAGCCGACCGCCGACGGGATACGCCCGAGAAGCGCCGACACTTCCGAGCCGGCCTGTGAGAACCTGAATATGTTGTCGATGAACAGGAGCGTATCACCGACGCCGCTTTCGCAGAAAAATTCCGCCATAGTCATCGCGGTAAGGGCGACTCTCAATCTTGCTCCGGGCGGCTCATTCATCTGGCCGAAAACCAGGCAGGTATGATTGAGGACGGTGTCTTCGCTGCTGCCGATTTTGGTGTGTTGCATTTCGAGCCAGAGGTCGTTTCCTTCTCTTGTTCTCTCGCCAACGCCTGCGAAGACGGAGTAGCCGCCGTGCTTGGTAGCGATTCTCGCGATAAGCTCCTGGATGATGACGGTCTTGCCGACACCTGCGCCGCCGAAGAGGCCTGTCTTGCCGCCGCGGACAAACGGGCAGAGTAAGTCAATGACTTTTATACCCGTTTCAAACATTTCAGTTTTGGCGGAAAGGTCGATGAGCTTGGGCGGGTCCCTGTGGATTGGCTTTGTCATTGAGACCTGTATGGGGCCACGCTGGTCGATTGGTTCTCCGAGCAGGTTAAATACCCTGCCGAGCGTTTCTTTGCCCACAGGGACCATCAATGGCGAACCCGTATCGATGATTTCCATACCGCGTTTGAGGCCCATTGTGCTGCCGAGTGAAATAACGCGTACTCTTCCGCCGCCGAGATGCTGCTGAACCTCACCGTAGAGCTTGGTGCGTCCTTTGCCGAAATCGCCCGGTATCTGCACCGCGTTGTAAATAGAGGGTATTTTTTCCGGGTCAAATTTAGCGTCAAAGACGCTGCCTATCACTTGAATTATAGTTCCTTTATTCACGCCAGATCTCCTGTACCGCCAATAATATCGAGTAACTCTCCGGTTATCTGCGTTTGTCTCGCACGGTTATATTCCGTAGTCAAATCCTTAATCATCTGGTCGGCGTTGTCGGTCGCGTTTCTCATCGCGACCATTCTCGCTAAGTGTTCGCTCAGAGCGGCTTCCATAAAGCACGCTGATATCCACGCGGACACAATCATCCTGGCGAGCGATTCGACGCTTTTATACATCGGCGGCGAAAAATGGAAATCATCGAAGGATAAATTCCAGGGCCAAATAGGCGTGGACCTCGTCGCCAGCTCCGCAATCAAATCCGTCAGGGGCAAAATCGTCAGCGACTGCGCCTGCTGGCTTGAGGCGGAATGGTAATGCATATACACCATCGAGAACTGTTCGAGGTCGCCCTTGATGTACTGTTCGATAAAATCGTCCGCTATTTCCTCGATTTGGAGATATGTGGGCATCTCGTCGAGGGAGGTATAAACTTTTTTTGGAGTAACGCCATAATGGATAAGCAAATTTAACAGCCGGCTTTCGGGCAGGTAAATATCAAGCTGCTTACCCTCGGCCTGGGCCATTTTCAAATGGACGGCGAGAAGCTTGAAAACCTCGGAGTTATAAGAGCCGCACAGACCCCGCGTTGAGCCGACGGCAAGGACCGCACGTTTTTGACCGGTCCTTTCGCTTAGCAGAGGATGCTCCAGGGCGGCCTCGCCGGTAGTCATAAGATAGCCGGCCCTGGCCAGGGCGTTGTGATAATCACTGACGGACTGCCACAGGCGATTATACGACTTGAACTTGGCGGTGGATATCATCTCCATCGTCCTGGTTATACGGCAGATATTCTGTGCCGCATTTTTTCTCTGAAGTATTTGTCTTATGGCAGCCATTGTTCAGCGTATTTCTATTTCCGTGTTTCCTTGAATTTATTGATATCCGCGGTGATATTTGCCGCCAGCTCATCGCTTAATTTGCCTGTTGTATCAATGTCTGTTATGCAAGCCGGATGCTCTTTTTTAAGCCACTGGATGAGCGGGACGCCGAATTCATTGACCTTGTCAACGGGGATATCATCGAGGAGTCCCGTAGAGCCAGCGAAAATAGTTATGACCTGTTCGCCGACCGTCATCGGGGTAAATTGCGGCTGTTTGAGCAATTCGACCATTCTGGCGCCCCTGTCGAGTTGTGCCTGCGCAGCAGCGTCAAGCTCGGTTCCAAGCCGGGCGAAATTGAGCAGCTCGTTATACGACGCCAGGTCGAGACGCAGTTTCGCGGCGACGCGTTTCATCGCAGCAACCTGCGCGTTTCCGCCTACTCGGCTGACGCTGATGCCTACGTTAATAGCGGGCCTGATGCCGGCGTGAAAAAGGTCCTTCTGTAAATAAATCTGGCCGTCGGTGATTGAAATAACGTTGGTGGGAATATACGCTGAGACCTGGCCTTCGAGCGTTTCAACTACCGGCAGCGCGGTAAGCGAGCCGCCGCCAAGTGCATCGGAAAGCTTTACGCTGCGTTCAAGCAATCGGCTGTGCAGGTAAAATATGTCGCCCGGGTATGCCTCTCGTCCCGGAGGACGCCGAAGAAGCAAGCTCAACTGGCGATACGCTACCGCGTGCTTGCTGAGGTCATCGTAAATACAAAGCGTGTCGCGGTGCTGCTCATACATAAAATATTCCGCTATAGCGCAGCCCGCGTAAGGAGCTATATATTGCATAGGCGCGCTGTCGGCGGCAGCGGCGGCAACAACAATCGTATATTCCATCGCGCCAAAACGCCTGAGCGTCTCGACTATTTCCGCGATGGTGGATTCCTTCTGACCGATGGCGACATAAACGCAAATTACGTTTTGCCCTTTCTGGTTGATTATCGTATCAACGGCGATAGCAGTTTTGCCCGTCTTGCGGTCGCCGATGATAAGCTCTCTTTGTCCCCTTCCGATGGGTATCATAGAATCAATACTTTTTATACCCGTCTGCAGCGGCTGTTTGACCGGCTGTCTCTCGGAGATATTCGGGGCGTCGGACTCGATGAATCTCCTGGATGCGGATGTTATGGGCGATTTGCCGTCAATCGGCTCGCAAAGCGGGTTTACGATTCGGCCTATCAATTCAGGCCCGACCGGCACCGAAAGCACCTGGCCCGTCCCATAAACATCGGACCCTTCCTTGACACTGGTATAGTCGCCGTAGATGACGGCTCCTATTGAGTCCTCTTCGAGGTTAAACACCTCGCCGCGGACGTCGTTTTCAAAGCGAAGCATCTCGCTGGACATAGCGTTGTCCAGGCCGTAGATACGCGCGATGCCGTCGCCCACTTCGACAACCCTTCCGACGGAAGAGACGTCGAGCTTGTTTTTATAGCGGGTTATTTCCTGCTTTAGAATACTGCTGATTTCACTGATATTGGACTTCATCTTTTATCCTTACCTGTTTACAACTGTCCATTACCGTATGCACGGCTCGGCAAAGCCGGGCTTTTATCGAATTATCGATAACGCTTTCGCCATATCTTATTACCGCACCGCCCATAATGGCGGGCTTAACCTTCAATTTAAGCTGAACCTGCTTGCCCATCGCATTCGAAATGGCCTGCGTAACGCCGGCCAGCTCATCAGGATTGATATTTTCGTGAAGCGTCAGCTCAACAATGCTGATACCATGATGGGCATCCCATAATTCGCCGAAACTGGTTATCATTTGCGGCAGGTACATCATCCTGTTATGTCTGTCAACTGTAAGCAGGAAATTCAGGGTCAAATCACTTGTTTTACCCGAGAACATTTTGTTCAGCAGCGACTGCTTGTATTCGGCGATAAACTGCGGCGACGCCATAATGTGCAGAAATTCTTTTTCCTGCCCGATAAGCGTCTCAAGCATCGTCAGTTCGTCTTTGACCTCTTCGACAATTCCGAACTCCGCTGCAAGGTCATACAACGCCTTTGAATAGAGGTCGCCAACATGCAGCCCTATATCGGTTCCGGTCATCGTCCACCCGTCTGTTCGCGTTTGAGCTTTTCTATGGATTCATAGAGAAGCCGGAGATTGTCCTCATGAGTAACCGCCCTGCCGACAATTTCGCCGCTGAGCGCAAGCAGCATATCCTCGGCCTCCTGCCACATCTGCTGCGACGCGGCAATTCTGGCGTATTCGATGTCCGCCTGTGCCCTGCGCTTCATCTGGGCAATTTCGTCGCCGGCCTTGCCAATCATTTCCTTTTCGAGCAACTGCGCCTGCGAGGTCAGCTTGTTCACTATTTCGATGCCCTGCTGCTTGTACTGGTCAAGCAACACCTCGGCATTTTTGCGAGACGTGTCCGCTGCGTCTATCTGCTGCTTTATATAATCCTGACGGGCCTGGAGTTGTTTGACCAGCGGCTTCCACGCAACTTTGGTAAGGATTACAAGGAGCAGCACAAAGGCAATCAGAGTCCATAACGAATCAGCGAACGTACCGCTGAAGATGCCTTGCTCCTCGGCCGCCGCCTCGCCGCCTGACGCCAATGCGCACGCGCTTGCTGAAAGCACCAGCAACACGACTACTGTTGTTTTTAATCTGAGCATTTATTTGCCCTCTTGTTTAACCCTTCGTCCAGAAGATAGCCAAAAAGCTGATGACTAAGGCAAAAAGTGTAACGCCCTCAATCAAAGCCGCCGCGATAATCATCGCAGTAACGATTCTTCCGCCTATTTGCGGCTGGCGGGCGATTGCCTCAGTTGATTTGCCTCCGATGAAGCCGATACCGATGCCCGCGCCGAGTATCGTCAGGCCGCAGCCGATGCCGGCGCCGAGAATCGCCAGACCATTGCCGCTCATTTCAGCCAACATACTTCCTGCTAATTCAGTCATTTTTACAAAACCTCCAAAAACATTAACTCGTCAACCATGTTCTGATTCCAAAGCCAAACTTATAAATAACGTGGAGAGCAAGGTAAAAATATACGCCTGTATGAAAGCAATGAGCAACTCAAGACACGACATCGCTACTATCGCCCCAACCGAACCCGCAGCGACAAACCAGTTCTTGAAAATCAGTATGAGGCCGATGAAGGTCGCCAGTACTATATGGCCCGCGAGCATATTAGCGAACAAACGAACAGCCAGGGCGAAAGGTCTGACCAGCGCGCTTAATATCTCCAGAACATAAATCAAAGGCAGTATCGGCCACGGCACCTTCGGCGCCAGCATCGAGAGATATTTTAACAGTCCGTATTCTTTTATCCCGACAGCGTGAGTAAGAACAAATGTTACCATCGCCAGAGCGCCTGTAATCCAGATGTTGGCCGTGGCGCCGCCGCCTAAACGCTCCTCTCTTCCCGTTACGAGATAATAAGCCGATTCGGTGGGTATCATCCCGAGCAGGTTCATCGTCAAAATGAAGAAAAATATCGTCCATACGAAAAAGATGAACCTGTCTGTGTTGTGTCCGAGGATCGGGCGGGCGACCTCATCACGAAGAAAAACGCATAAACTTTCGACAAAGTTCTGCCACCCGCGAGGCGTCAAGCTTTTCCTGCTTATCCCAAGGGGGATTATTATCAGCAAGACAACCGCGGCAACCGTTACCATCAGCATATGGTTGCTGAATACAATCTCGTATCCGTCTATTGAAAAACGAAACAACGGCGCAGCTATCACCGGCTTCAACGGATTCAGTTCAGCTAAAACAACACTTTGTAACATCTGGCATCCCAATGTTGCCATCCCGCCTTATCGGTCTTTCATTTAAATGTTCGGCAAAATCAACGCAAATGCGCCAGTCAATCTCACCTCAAAGATTGGGTTGTTGACCATTTCGGGGCGGGATGGTAGTATAACTTGTGCGGCAAACAAGTCAACATGTATCAGGTTTAGGAAAGGAATAAAAATGTGTAATACGTGTGGATGCCGGTCGGGAATGAAAAAGAGCATCAAAAAGGTCAAAAAGAGCAAAGGCAAGAAAAAGAAATAACAATCTGCCTCCTGCTCGCCTGCCTGTTTATATTATTCTGTTCCCGCTAATCTACTGAAGTATGCGGCCAAGGGTCGTGTCATCAATTGTTGTCTTTGGCTCAAAGTGGTCAGAGTTCATATACCGCAACAAGCTGCGCAATAACTGCCGGGCTTCGGGTTTATCCTGTATCGCAGGCAGATTTATTGAGCAGACAAGCAACTTCCCCTTACCCATTTTAACTTCAAAGACATTCCCCAGTTTCTTCGCACGTTCGAGGTTGTCGATGACCTGGACAATCGGCCTGTAGCCGGCGGGCATAGCGTCTAGAATCATCGTGCGGGAACTTTGGAGCAAATTGAACCACTGCCAGTTGGAGTGGAACTCCGTGGGAAAATCAGCAAACGCAGGATGATTAGGGTCACACAGAATACCCAGTGTCCCCGGCGCGAGGGGCTTTTTTCTTTCCTCTGCCAGTTTTTTGAACATTCCATAATTCCAGAAATCAGAGGCAAACATACCAGGGAGCGAATTGTTAAGGTCGTTCGGTTCCGGTATGAGCAGAACACTTTTGCCCGCCGACAAGGCCTCTCGCGTCACATCGTCATATTTTCGGCTTATGAAACAATTGCCCGCGGATGTGTCGGCCTTATCAGGATATAACCAGATATTATATGAGTTTGTAAATTTTGTACCTTCAATCGCAAGCGTAAGCTTGAGTTTGGCCGGCGGAACAATGTCCTTAAGCGGGATATTTATGTCGCCGAGCGACACAAGCGTCCCCTGAGATATATTTTGTGCAGGCAATCGTCCGGAAACAAGAGTGTCCCCTTTGGCATTTTGCAGCATCCAGACGCCGACGGCATCATTGATGTCGGACGAACCAAAGTGAGCAACCTGCGTCTTGGCGTTAAATGTCTCGCCGACTGTCCAGGTGTATTTAGTCATACGGACAAGAGGAACAGTTTCGCAACAGAACTGGCGCCACCGGGCCGGCTCGATGAGTCCCTTCGATTCCATAAAAGCATCGAGTATGCCCACAAGCGCGGTGCCCTGCCCGGGGAAATCCTGCAAATCGAGAAGCTGGAAGCCCCCGAAACCGCGAGTTCGCAATGCCGCCTCGATATCCTCACGATAACACAGCACTGCCAAAGCCCCTGATGCACGGAAGAAAGCGTCTGCCTGGTCGAGCATTCCGTTTTGTTTCAGGCGGTCGCGGAAAATTTCAAAATTGCGCGCCCGCACAACACCGGTGTACTTGTCGATTTCACGATAATCGGGATATATTTGATATTGGCCTATTTCGGTTGAAATCACAGGCACGGTAATGCCTTTGATTTCGCGAGCGTAATCTTTATCTGTCCCCGGCGGGCCGACCTGGATATGTCCCAGAGGAATATCGACCGCTGCGTATGAACCGCGGATTTTCTGCCAGCGAACCTGCCAGCTCACCCAGAAATCGTCGCCTGCGTCAACCATGCCGAACCAGTTGTTGGTGCCCTGGGCATAGAGATGGCGGGAGTCCAGTTGACGGAAGTGCCTCACAACCGGCGCCATCAGCTCCTGTTTGCCGTCAAGCTCATTTCCCAGCGCAAACATAACAAAAGACGGGTGATTGCCGAAGGTCTTCAGAAGTCGTTCGCCCTCCGCCAGGCAGAAGTTATCATGGTTTGGCTCGCCGAAGTTGGCCCAATTCGGCAATTCCGGCTCCATATAAATGCCTGTCTGGTCCGCGGCCTCGAACGCCGCCTCTGGCGGACACCAGGTATGAAACCGATAATGATTTATGCCGTATGATTTAGCGATATTGAAAACCTTCAGCCAGCCATCGACAGTCATAGGCGGATAACCCGTGAGCGGAAAGACACAGGCGTCATGTTTGCCACGAAGGAACGTTGTCCTGCCGTTGATATTGAATTGTGTCCCCTTTGCCTTGAAATCTCGCAGACCAAAAACAACTTCTCTGTTATCGGCATACTTTTTTCCTGCCGACGAAGCATCAAGAGAAACGGCAATTCTGTAAAGCACAGGAGAAAACTCATCCCAACGTTGCGCGTTATCGCCAAGCGGATAGTTGACTTCAACTATTGCTGGCTTGTCGCCTGCCGGAAAATGAATCGAAACAGGCTTGCCCTGCTGCGTCCCGTTTGTCTTCAATGCGTTAAGTGTCAAGGTTGAGTTGGCCGGCAGCCCCGTAGTGTTGATTACGCTGACGCGAACTTTGACTGTTTTTGCAGCAACATCCGGATAAACCTGGACATCATCGATATAAACAGGGTCGGTCGCGATAAGTCCGATTTTGCCTGTGACGCCATTCCAGTTGGTTTGCGTCTGGTCGCTAATCTGGTGAGGGTCGTTGATGGGCGGATATTCGGAATTATTGATTCGCAGCGTTAACTGGTGCCTGCCCGGCGTCAAAAGGCCAAGCGAATAAATATGCGGAGCAACTAACGAATTCTGTGTGCCGAGACCGTTGCCGTCAACCCAAAGCCGGCTGTTCTTTGTGCGTTCGAGAAATAATGTAACACGTTTGTTTGACCATTCAGCCGGTATGTTTATATCCTGCTGATACCAGGCGGAACCACCAAAAGTATAAACGCGCGTCAAATGGCTTGTTTCACGGGCATTATTGAGTGTCCCCTTGCGATTTTCATCGGTGGTGCCGGGCAGTTGAATGGTGTCGTCGAGAGCTTTTTCGAACCATTTATCTTTTACGCCGGCGTTGTTTGCATCGAGAGCAAACCGCCATTGGCCTGCAAGATTAACCATGTTGTCTCCGGCAAAAGCGGATGCAGAGCAAATCACAAGTATCGACACAACAATTGCATTTGCTGTTCTCATAACTCGTCCTTTTACTGGCTGACTGTGAGATTATAACTTTGGTTCGCCCCGGTTTTGAAGGCCACGACATTGGCTTCGGGTCTGGTTAACTCAACGGCTTTCCCCTTTAAGGTGACATTTATCGGCGCTGCCGTGCGAACACGAACAGCGTTGCCGTTGAGCGATTTTATAGTTGCGCTGTCCAAGCGACCATCCTTCCACGCGATATCCACCTCGAACCCGCCTCTGGCCCTTAATCCTTTTACTGAGCCGGTAGGCCAGGCCTTAGGCAGCGCAGGCAGCAGTTCTATTTCACCATTTATGCTCTGTAGAAGCATTTCCGTTATACCGGAGGTTCCGCCGAAGTTGCCGTCAATCTGGAAAGGCGGATGTGCATCGAACATATTCGGGTAGGTGCGGCCCGGGGTAATCAGCATACAGAGGATTTTATAAGCATGCTCAGCGTCGTGGAGTCGCGCCCAGAGATTCAAACGCCAGCCGAGTCCCCAGCCGGTGGCGTCATCGCCGCGAATCTCCAGCGATTTCCGGGCTGCCACGGCAAATTCAGGCGTTTTGCGCACTGAAATCTGGTCGCTCGGGAAAAGCGAGTAAAGATGCGATACATGACGGTGATGAATTTCCGGCGCCTGCATATCCCAGTCATCGAGCCATTCCTGGAGCTGCCCCGCTTTGCCGATTTGAACCGGCGCAAGACGGGCGCGTGCGACAGCAAGACGTCCACGAAAATCTTTGTCAATGCCGAGAATTTCCGATGCGTTTATGCAGTTGGAAAACAGGTCCCGCAGAATCTCCATATCCATCGTCGGCCCCGCGCAAATACTCACGCCTCCGAATGGATGAATATTCTCAGGCGACAGCGACGGGCAGGTAACAAGCCAGTGATGATTCGGCTCCTCAACGAGTGTATCCAGAAAGAACTGAGCCGCACCTTTCATAACAGGATACGTCTTTGCCAGAAATTCCTTGTCGCAACTGAACTGGTAGTGTTCCCAGATATGCTGGCAAAGCCATGCCCCGCCCGTAGGCCAAAAGCCCCACAATGGCCCATCGACCGGCGCGGTAGCACGCCACAAATCGGTGTTATGATTACAAACCCAGCCGTTGGCGTCCCAGCATACTTTAGCGGTGTGAGCGCCGGTTTCGTTCAAGTCCATTATCATCGCTATCAGCGGTTCTACGCATTCAGAAATGTTCGTCGTTTCCACGTGCCAGTAGTTCATTTCGGTATTGATATTAACCGTGTATTTACAGCCCCACGGAGGATTGGTGCTTTCATTCCACAAACCCTGCAGATTCGCGGGCTGGTCGCCGGGGCGAGAGCAGCAGATAAGCAGGTATCGCCCGAATTGAAAATATAACGCCGCAAGCTGTGGGTCATTGGCGGAAGCAAAGGTTTTGATTCTCGCGTCGGTGGGACGTTTGCTCGCTTCAGTATTACCGAGGTCTAACTTTACCCGGCTAAACAGTCGCTGATGTTCGGCTATATGGTCTTTACGAATAACTTCAAAAGTTCTTTTTGTTGCCTCACTGATATGTTTTCTTGTAATCGCGTCCGGGTCGCCGGTGATATCCTTGAAACTTTTATAACTCGTTGCCGCATCGACCAGAAGCGTCGCGGAATCCGCGTTGGTAACGGAAACCTGGTTTTGGTCACTGCTGACTTGCCCGCCGGTAACCATCACTTTCAAAAGGGCTTGAAACTTCAACGCCCCCTTTATGCCAGCCGCCTGCGGGTTGACGCCGCGAATCACTACCGTATCCGGCGATTCCACTATGACTGCCGCTTTTTGCGGTGTGCGCATCGCCGCGGCAAACGAAATCTTTCCCGGCTTGTCCGCTGTCAGGCGAATAACAATTACATGGTCAACCGGGCTGGAAAATACTTCGCGTGTGAAATTTACATCGCCGGCGCTGAAATCCACACGGGCGATGGCAGTATCAAGGTCAAGCTGCCGGCGGTAATTTGAGGCCCCTTCGACGTTCTGGAACGTCAGGTTCAAATCTCCGACCGTCTGATACGGCATCTGCGTTATCGGCCTGTCCATCATTTTTTCGCCGATGAGCTTATTGGCCTGGTTAAAGTCACCAGCGAAGATGAGCCGGCGCGCCTCGGGCAGCGCAGCGAGGGCATTTGGATTAGTCGGGTCGTATGGCCCGCCCGCAGATAGAGTGTCTTCGTTAAGCTGGATACGTTCTTTATCGATGCCGCCAAAGACCATAGCGCCGAGCCGGCCGTTGCCGATGGGCAGCGCCTCGACCCATTGTTTCGCCGGCTGTGTGTACCACAGCGTCAAATCCTGAGAAGAATCTGCCGAATAGACAGACGTAATCGCTACCAGAAAAAATAATGCCGGGATACTCACTAAAATCCGTCTTTGCATTCTCATTTTAATGTTCCCCCTGTTCCAGTAAATTATCCTTAAATTTTTCTATTTGTGGCCATGAAGCTTGCGGTACTCCAGCGGCGAGATTCCAATTTTCTCCTTGAAGTACCGGGCAATATGATTGGTATTATCATATCCCAGGCCTAACGCAATATCCGATATCGACAAATCCGTCTCAAGCAGCATCTGGCTGATAAGGTCTATCCGCACTCGCTTAATCTCGTCATAAACCGAACGTCCCAGCGTCTTCATAAATTTGTCGTGCAGGTTACGCCGTGAAACACTCAGATTTTTTATGACGTCATCCACCTGTATAAGGCGTTTGGCGTTATGATGAATATAATTCAACGCATGGCTGACTAATTTGCCCTCTACCGCAACGATATTGGTTGACTGCCTCATCACCACCCTGTTCGGGGGAATAATCACCATCTGTGGCGGCATCTTTTCCCCTGCCATCATCCTGTCAAGCAGTTCGCTCGCATGGAAGCCGGCCTTCTCGACATCCAGCGCCACACTCGACAATGGCGGGTTTGAAATATCGCATACCTGGTCGTCGTTATCGACGCCGATAACAGCCACCTCATAAGGTACGTCGAGCTTCGCATTGGCGCAGGCCTCGGTAATATGCTGCCCCCTGTCATCGTTACACGCCATAATCCCTACCGGTTTTGGCAACCCGCGCAGCCATTCCGTAAGAATTGCCTCCTCTCTGTACCATAAACGATTCGCATGGGATTTGGGCTGTTTGTAAAAGCTCGTTTTGAAACCCGCCTCTGATATGCGTGCGCCGAAATTCTCCCCTCGCTGGCAGGACCAGTACATATCATCAAAACCACAGTACCCGAAATTACGGAATCCTCGCTCAAGGAGGTGCTCCGCGGCCATTCTGCCTACCGCACGATTATCGGTTACTATATTGTTCCGCTGCGCCGCAGGCGGCTCCATCGCCACCGCAACAAATAATGGGATGTCCCATCCTGCCAACTCTTCGATATCTCTCGTATCGCGCGATATTATGCCCTGTGGCCCCCACTTTTTCAGGTGCTCTAATTCGGCTCGTTCGCTGCCCCTCGCAACATAAAACAGGTCCTGTCTGTAGAACACCCACGGAAACACCCACGGCCCGTGCAGCCGGGAATACCTCATAATCCCGCGGACCAGGTCTCTGCCGAATGCACGAGAGCTTTCAATCATCAACGCGACTCTTTTTAGATTCTTCACACCCGCATTATATGCCGAAAATGGTGGATGTTAAGCAAAAAATGGCGTTCCTTTTTTGGCCCGCCTCGCGCAAAATATAAATTAGCCACAAAGGCACTAAGGTACTAAGAAAGAAAATGTAAATAAACCTTTGTGTCTCGGTGTCTTCGTGGCGAATTTAGGATCATTATGAGCAAACGCAGCGGGTCCGGATTTACATTAGTAGAACTGTTAGTCGTTATCTCTATCATCGCTCTGCTGATGGCCATATTGCTTCCTGCGCTGGGCAAAGCGAGAGAGCAGGCCAAAATGATCGCCTGCCTTGCAAATCTTAAACAATGGGGTATTATCGCCACTACATACGCTGAAGACAACAACGGCAATTTATGGAGTGGCGGCGCCAATCAGTATGCCATTAATAATGGTCAAATTGGGTTCTGGTGGATAGCTCAACTCAGAGGAAAAGACCAGAACTGGAAAGAAAACAAAATCTGGTTTTGCCCGTCAGCTAAAAAACCAATGATCAATGAAAGTGGCCAATCCACGGGTGCAATTTCTCATTTTAGCGCCTGGGGAATTGAAAGTCAAGCGTCCCTTGCAACTGCTCTGACAAATCTGGCGCTACCGCAATTAAATCAAAACGGAATATCAGGCAGTTACGGCATAAACGGTTATTGCCTGAACATGAATGGCAATACAGTGAGTTCAGGGAGCCAAAACTGGAAAACCCTAAATGTAAAAGGCGGAGAGGTTATCCCGCTTTTCCTGGAAGCTTTGAGGTATGACGGGTGGCCTGTTGAAACAGAAGGAGCCGCACCAGACCCATATACAGCAGTATGGGGCTCAAACGAGATGGCCAGATATGTAATCAACAGGCACAGAGGATTCACGGACGTTCTCTTTATGGACGGCCATGCGAGGAAAGTGGGACTCAAGGAGTTGTGGACTTTAAAGTGGCACCGGACTTGGAATATCGGTGGACCGTGGACAAAAGCCGGCCATGTCGCGGCATCTTCCTGGCCGGACTGGATAAGAGCTTACCCGGATTATTGAAATATTGAAGAGGCAAACCACTTAGTTCTTTCGCAGAACAGCAATACCACCCTGCGAAATTTTACACGCCGAAAAATATATATAAAGAGGGCCGGTCGTTTTTCAGCCGGCCCTTTTTTTAACTAAGCTCCATTAGTTGGATACTACCTGCTTTGAACGACAATACCCGCGGGGGTCAGGCCATCGCTTTCGGCGGTTATGTGAATGTCGCCGGCCTGCCCTTCTTTAGTTCGCAGAATCAGCATTGCCTTGCCGTAGAACAGTTTCCTGTAATCCGCCTGGAACGGCTCATAAGAAAGAGGATTGCCGTTATCGACTCCCGCGATTTCAGCGGGACCATCGATTTTAAACTTAATGAGATTATCCGCTAAGGGACACGGCGTATCATTGGCATCGAGGGCCTCAATGAGGATGTAGCAGAGGTCATCGCCGGTGGCAGAAAGCTCTTTCCTGTCGGGAGTCAGTCGAATTTTCGCCGGCTCGCCCGCCGTGCGCATAATCTCCTGACCTATCTCATTACCATCCTTATAGGCGACCGCCTTCAACTCGCCCGGCTCATAATTCACGTCGTTAAAACAAAGGCGATATTTATCTATTGAGCCATAGTAAGACGGCCCCGCTTCTTTTGCCTTGGTCTGTTTACCTAAGGATTTGCCGTTAAGGAACAGTTCGACTGTGTCGCCATTGGTATAAACATACACGGGGACATTCTGCCCGATTCTGTCGGGCCAGTTCCAGTGAGGCAGTATATGGATGGTTGTAACATCGGGCCGCCAGTGACTTCGGTAGAGATAAAAACGGTCCTTTGGTATGCCCGCGAGGTCAACAATGCCGAAATATGAGCTTCGCGCCTGTTTGCTGTAAGGCGTCGGCTCGCCGAGATAATCAAAACCCGTCCAGACGAACTCGCCCGCGACAAACTTGTCCTTTTCCATCAAAGCAAACTCGCGGTCCGGGATATCAGACCAATTCGCGGCGTTGCGGTCGTAGGAATCGACCTGAAACTCCTTTGAGTATTGGGTTTTGGAACCGCGCAAAGGCAGCTCGTAAAAGCCGCGTGTGCTAAAAGCGGAGGCCGACTCGCTGTAGATTATCGGATTGTTGGGATAATTTTGTCTATACTGCGAGTATTTGCGCTGATAGTTCCAGCCCGCCACATCCAGCGCACCCAACATTTTCTTCTGTGCAACGACCGGCATATGGCAGGCCATACCAATCGGACGCGTCGTATCGTATTTGCGGAAAAAATCGCTCATAAATTTCACCCGTTCGGCCGAGACACCTTCCGGTGCCGCGGGCTGCGGGTCTATCTCATTGCCGATTGACCAGACGACAACGCTGGGATGATTGCGGTCACGCATTACAAAATTGCGAATCTGTTTTTTGCCGTATTTTTCTAACGGCATCTTATTGGGGTCAAATCTGTCCGCGGTCTTATCCCATTTGTCAAAACACTCATCCCACACGACAAAACCCATCCGGTCGCAAACCTCCAGTAATTCCGGCGCAGGCGGGTTATGGCTTGTGCGTATGGCGTTCACGCCCATATCACGCATAATCTCTAATTGGCGTTCCATCGCGCGGGTATAAAACGCCCCGCCGAGAGCGCCTTGGTCATGATGCAGGCACACGCCGTAAAGCTGCACTCGTTTGCCGTTAAGATGAAAACCGTCATCAGCGGTGAATTTGAATTCGCGTATGCCGAAAGTGGTCGTATCAGTATCCACTATTCTTTTGCCCTGGCGAACGATTGTTTTGGCCGTGTAAAGTTTCGGGTTACTGATGTCCCATCTCTGCGGATTGGCAATCACAAATAACTGATTAACATTCCGCGAGTGGCCCGCGGGTACTGCAACCCCGTCGGTCTTGAGAGGCGCCGCTATCTTGCCATCCGGGTCAAACAGGGTAACCTCAACGCTGACTTTTGATTTGCCCTTGAGATAATTTCTAATAGTTGAGCGAACATTCACTTTCGCTGACGCGTCAGTCACTTCGGGAGTCGTAATATAAGTTCCCCAGTGCGCAATATGCACCGGCTCATTAATTGTCATTGTTACTTTGCGGTAGATTCCCGCGCCGGGATACCATCGCGTGCCGTGATTGCGAGTATCAACATACACCGCGATTGTATTGTCGGCGCCGAATTTCACAAATGGCGTCGCATTGACGCGGAAAGACATATAGCCATAATCCCATCCGCCCGCCAATTGCCCGTTGACATAAACCTTCGGAAACGCCATAACGCCGTCGAAATCAAAATATACATGCCTGCCCGCATCGGCCTTATCCAGCTTGAAGCTCTTGCGATACCACCCCTGCCCCCACCAGGGCAGTTTTCCGGCGTAGCCGTCCTCATTGGGATTGAATGGCCCGGCGATTGCCCAGTCGTGAGGCAGTCGAACCGCCTTCCACGATGAATCATCAAAATCAACCGCCTCAGCCCCATTTTGACCGCCTTTAGTGAACTTCCAGTCGCCGTTGAAATTGACTACCTGCCTGCCCGTCCTGAGCGAAGTCGAAGGGGCGACTGCGTTTTCGCCCGTTTGTGGTTGTATTTGAAATGGCTCAAACCTCGATTCACAGGATAAACCGAGCACCATTACTACCGATACAGCCGCTACTATTAAAAGCCCCCTATGTCTATTCATTGTTTTCTCCATAAATTCAATCATTTTGTAAGACAGGTCGCCAATAAGCCCCCTATTTTGAGAATTATATTAAAGGATGCAACACTTTTCCGGCCAAATTCGTTGACTTTGCCTTCCCTGCAACGTATAATAATAGTGTTACCATGCTCAAAGTCCGCTTTCTGCCGGGTGGGGGTTAGTATATCCCGGCGGGCAGCATAGTTTAGCAAGGAGGAGCAGATATGAAATATATCGCCCCGCTTTTGATTGCCTTTATTTTCTGCGCATCAGCCGCAGCAGCCAACATAAACGTCATTTATAACATTAACACTGACGTCAACAGGACGCCTATAAGCAAATATATCTACGGCACAAACTCTAAAGGCGATGCGAATTGCACTATAGTTAGAAGCGGCGGTAATCGACTCACTGCTTATAACTGGGAAAATAACTATTCGAACGCCGGCTCTGACTGGTGGTGGAATAATGACCAATATATGCCATCGAACGAAGGTGTGCCATCTTCACAGTGGCTGACTCCCGGCAGTACAATAACTCACTTCCGCGATTACTGTATTACGAACCATCAGGACTCCATAGTAACTCTGCAAATGGCAGGTTACGTCTCGGCCGACAGCAGCGGCTTCGTAGATTGCAATACCCAGGCAGCACCATCCTCAAGATTTAAGAAAGTCGTTTTCGCCAAGGGCGCTCCTTTCTGCAACCCGCCGGGAAGCCCGGTCACAACCGACGCTAATGTATATATGGATGAATTTGTTAATTTCCTTGTAAACAAATATGGCTACGCGGGCGACCCCAACGGCGTAAAATTCTATTGTATGGACAACGAACCTGACCTTTGGTATGGAATGGATCCCTGCAGCGTTCCTTATCATCCTCACCACGCGACGCACTGGGAGGTTCATCCCTACATGACCAATTGCGCTGAATACAAAGACAAAAGTGTTGCGGTATCCTTAGCCACAAAAAACGTTGACCCCAACGCCAAGATGCTTGGCCCCGTCAGTTACGGGTTTAATGGCTATATGTCTTTCCAGGACGCTTGTGACTGGAAAGCCCCGCTTAGTAACGGCTATAGCTGGTTTCTCGATTACTACTTAGACAAGATGGAAGCAAATTCAGTCGTCGCCGGCAAACGACTCCTTGATGCCCTCGATGTTCACTGGTATCCTGAGGCACAGGATACCCCCAATTTTGCCGATGGTAATAGGATTACAAATGACGTAAGGACCACGGCAATGTATAACGCACGTATGCAGGCGCCGAGAACCCTGTGGGACACGAATTACGTTGGGGCTAACGGTGAAAATAGCTGGATTAATCAGTGGTGCAGTAGTTACCTGCCAATAATTCCCAAATTAAAGAGTTCGATAAATACTTATTATCCTGACACCAATCTTGCAATTACTGAATACGATTATGGCGGAAAAGACCACTATTCAGGCGGGATAGCTTTCGCCGACGTTTTAGGAATTTTCGGCAAATATGGCGTATATGTTGCAAACTACTGGGATAGTTCTAATACTTCAACACCAGGCACCTATTCAAGCGCCGCATTCAAAATATATAGAAATTATGATAATGCAAAATCCACCTTCGGCGATACTGAGGTTTATTCGACAATGTCCGACAAGGTTAACAGCTCCATTTATGCCTCTGTGTTCAATGGCTATACCTGCGAGATGCACCTGGTAGTCATTAACAAAAACATAGATAACGCTATCACCGGAACCTTTAATATTACCAGCCCGCGAACCTTCACGTCGGGCAGGGTATGGCACTTCGATAACAGCAGCGCAACCATTTCGGAAACCACAGTGATAAGCAGCATCACAGGCAACTCCTTTACATACACCATACCCCCCACGACTGTTTGCCATATGGTTCTGCAGGCCGAGCCCCCGGATTGGGATACGAACGGCCCATCAGGGGTTTCCGATTGCCATGTAAACATTTGGGACCTTAAAGATTTCACCGACTTCTGGCTTAACTCATACACTTTTGTTGACTTTGCCTATTTTGCCCAGGAATGGAATATGTAACAAGCCGCTAAGGCGGTAAAAATGGCAACTCTTTATAAAAACAGGGAATTTTTAGGCCTTTAAACAAATTTTGACTATAATTAACGAGCTTTTAGGCCCTAAGTACAGCAATTACAATATGTTACAACAATTAAATTTTCGTTCCACCAACTATACTGACTTGTTTCTATCGCATAACGTCTTGTCAGACAAGAAGTTATGTGAAATATCGGCGACTTATGGTCCAAAAAAACTCCGCGAAACTGCAAAAATAACTTGTTTTTTCAGTATTGGTCTGTTATGATACTTTATGAGTAAATAAGGCTTGGCGGCGTCCGTCAGGCATACATAGTTTCATAAGTTAGGTGAGTAGTTGTCTATTATGATAAGGAGGAAACGTAATGTTTAGGAAAAGTGTCTTTATTATGCTCTTTGTATGCCTGCTGGCGTCATGTCAGACTGCCTGGGCGGGATGGCCTTGGGACGGCCAGCTTGAGTGGAAGTCGGGCGGCGGCGACGGCGTCTGGTGTAATCCCGCCAACTGGAGTGCGGAAGGAGGAATTCCGTGTCCTCCTACGGGACCGAATAATCTTACCTATTGTGCGGTTCCTCCAAACCAGCCAGGCCCAAGAATCGGAATGGATGGTTGCATAGACGCAACTGCATCAATGGTAGGGTTAAATGCCTGGGATCCCACCACATGGGGCGGCCAGGACGTCAACATCACAATTCTTGCAACAGCCGGTGACGTCAATTTCAATTGTGCAATCCAAGTCAACTCACAGGCGGACTATGACTCAAGGTTAGGCGGCACAACCCTCGTCAGCAGGGCCATCATCAATCAGTATGGTGGTCATGTTTATACGCCAACTCCGGGTGGCCAGAGCTACTACGGTTTGACAATCGGCGGCGGCGCAAGCACCTTCGGCAATTCTTACGGTATGTACAATTTATACGGCGGACTCGCCGATTTCCGCAGAATCAGATTATATTTCGGTGAAATCAACATCTATGGCGGAACCATGCAATCCACCGATGGAAATTTTGTTTTCACTCAAAATCATCCTGAAAACAAAATCAACGTCAACGGCGGCACACTGAGAATCGCGGGCAACTGGATGAACTCCGATCCGAATATTCCTGGTCTCGTGGCAAACGGCCGCATTGTCTCCAGACGCGGCGGCACCCTCTCAGCACCCTATTTTGATGGGAGTGCCGTTTTGGATACGAATTACCCCGGACTTGGAGCTACAATAATCTCAGGCACCGGTAACTTCAACTGCGCCTGGAACCCGATACCGGATATCAATGCAACAAACGTTCATTACTACAATGGCACAGATACCAACAGCGTAACGCTCACCTGGAACAGGGGCGAACCAAACGTCGTAGAGCACTATGTCTATTTCGGAACATCTTATACAGACGTATATTCCGCGACAACAGCATCGTCTCAATTCCAACATTTATTCACTGATGCAAATCAGGGCGACCCGTGCAGTTGGGTTGTCTCTGGTACTTTCTTCACACCGGGTGCCAGCTACTATTGGCGAGTCGATGAGAATTCGGTCACATCGTTAAACGATGACGGCAGTCCTAAA
>Ga0187850_10000466_pt1 | contig 51691 bp, 33 predicted proteins | sample June2016WEW_4_15_FD_132436 | JGI IMG/M metagenome (GOLD analysis project Ga0187850, IMG submission 132436) | Peatland microbial communities from SPRUCE experiment site at the Marcell Experimental Forest, Minnesota, USA - June2016WEW_4_150 | ecosystem: Environmental > Terrestrial > Soil >...
CAAGGACACCTCGTGGAAGGACCCGGCCAAGCTGGTGCCGGCCACGGTGACCAAGGAAGAGGTGGCCAGCCGCATCCGGCGGAAGCGGCTGCTGTGGATGGTGCCGGTCCCGGGCACCAAGACTAAGGTGAGACGCTGATCGAGTTCTTAGTGAATGGGCGTCGTCATCAGCGCCACCCGGGTCATGCCGGCGCCCCTGGCAATATCCATCACCTGCGCCACCGGGCCGAACTCCAGGTTCCCTTCGCCGCGCACGAAGATCACGCGGTCGCCCCGAAACTTGAAGATCTGCGCCAGCCTCGCCGGAAGGTTCGCGCGCTCGACCGCCTCCTGGTTTAGATCCAGCGTCCCGTCGCTCCGAACGGTCAACACCAGGTCGGTTGACTGCCCGGGAGGCCGGTCGCCGCCTGCCTGCGGAACCAGCGTGGGCAACCCGGTCGGCTTCAGCGGCGAGACCAGCATGAAGATCACCAGCAGCACCAGCAGGACATCGATCATCGGCGTCACGTTCATCTCCGCCTTGATCCGATTGGCTCCACCGATTGACATCGCCATGGCCGCATCCTCCTGCCGATTGGACACCTGGAGCGGAGCGAATGTTCCGGGGTGGTGCGGGGCCCTAACCAGGCACGCGACTGACCCGCCGGGGCATCGGGGTGAGCGGCCCGGCGTCTCGACCGCTGGGGTCGCGGTTTGCCAGCGTCGCCTCGGGCCGCAGTCCCGTGGCGCGGTAGTAGTGTTCCAGCAACTCAGACTCGTTATAGTCGATGGCGCGCGCGTACTGCCGGATGTAACTGGTCGAATAGATTCCACCCGGCAGTTTGGCGAACTCGCCGTCTTCGATGGCCCGGAGGTAGTTCACACCGATCTTGGTCGTTTCGGAGATGTCCTGGAGCGAGACACCCTTCTTCCGCCGCACCGTAATCAGGTCCGGCGGGGCCCCGCATTCGAGCTTCATGGAAGGTGTCTTCCTAAGCACTCTGGATGCCAAAGCAGCAATCCCTCATAACGCTATGTAAATACAGGAGATCCAACCCTGCCCCCTCCGTCCAATGTAACCTTTACACGGTAGTCCTTGCCGGCTAGGCGGGTTTCCCATTGTCGCACAGGCGGCGCGGCGCTTACTCCGGGCCCCCCTTCTCCAGTTCGGCTGCGGCCCCGTCGATCAGTGCGGCCTCGGCGGCGAGCACCCGGCCGACCCGCGCGATCTGGGTTTCAGCCTCCGCCCAACGCTTCTGCTCGATCGCCTCGCGCACCGCCGGGATGGTCTTCACGCCATAGCCGGTGTACACTCCAGGAGCGTAGATCTGGTGCTTGAACCAGGGGCGGCCGGGCAGGCCGGCGGAGTCGGTAAGCCGGCGCTCGCTTTCGATCAGCTTCTGGTCGACCGCCTGCAACGACGCGCGCCCCAGCGCCGCCTTCGCCAGCGCTTTCTCGTACCGCTCAGCACTGCGAGCCAGCGCCTCGACGCCGTTTTCAAGCGGGGCAAAGCCGAGGAAAGGCGGCACCGGCTCGGTTGCCGGCGGCACCGACTTCTCCCGTGGATCCGCCGTGGCAGCGAAGACCCCCTCCTCGATCTGGCGGTTGCGCTCGCGAACTTCCTCCTGCTTATCCTTAAGCAGTTTCTGGAGTTCGCCCACGTACTTGCGGGCCGTGTCGGCCAAATTGGTGAAGTCGTAGGGCAGGAGGTCGGCGCCCGCCATCCGCATCACCGCGGTCCCGGCGGTCTGGGCGAGCGCGCGGCCGTAGCGGAAATCGGAATCCGAGAAGTGCGTGTACCAGTAGATGTCGTCGTAGATCGAGTGGTAGATGCCGCCGCCGTCCTCGCCGCCGAAGCCGAGGTTGAGCGACGCGATGCCAAGGTGGTCGACGAACGCGGTGTAGTCGGAGCCGGAGCCCAACGCGCCGATGCGCAGGTCGGGGCGCTGGCGGGCGTCCTGACGCGATTCGGGCGACTCGGCGATGCGCTGGAGCTGAAGGCGTTTCCACACGCTGAGCTTGGTTTCCGGATCCTCGATGTCCCGCGCCACGGCGTTGAGAAACTTCTCCAGCGAGTGCGACCCCGCGGCGAACAGGTAGCCCCGGCCGTTGGCGTCGGAGTTGATGTAAGCGGCGGCGGACCGGCTCAGTTCGGTGGCGTGCGCCTCGGCCCATTCGGTCGAGCCGAGCAGGCCCTGCTCCTCGCCGTCCCAGGCGCAGTAAACGATGGTGCGCTTTGGTCTCCAACCCTGCTTGAGCAGGAGGCCGAGCGCGCGCGCCTCTTCCAGCAGTGCGCTGGCGCCGGCTACGGGGTCTTCGGCGCCGTTCACCCAGGCGTCATGGTGGTTCCCGCGGACGATCCACTGATCGGGATACGTCGAGCCGGGAATCCGCGCGACGACATCGTAGACCGGTTTCAAGTCCCAGTTGGACGCGACCTTCAGACGCACTCGGGCCGGGCCGGGTCCTACATGGTAGGTGATGGGCAGCGCCCCGCGCCAGCCGGCCGGAGCAACCGGTCCTTTCAGCGCCGCAAGCAGTGGCCTTGCGTCGCCGTAGGAGATCGGCAGCACCGGGATCTTGGTGAGCGTCGGAGCGTCTTTCAGCGGCAGGCGTATGGCTTCGGGCGTTGCGCCCACCCCGGGCGTGAGCGGGTCTCCGGGGTACAGCGGCATGTCCATCACACTGCCGCGCTGCACCCCGTCCTGCGGCCGCCATGCGCCCTCGGGGAACACGTCGCCCTCGTAATAGCCGTCCTCGCGCGGATCGGAGTAGATGATGCAGCCCACCGCGCCGTGCTCGGCGGCGACCTTCGGCTTGATGCCGCGCCAGGAGGCCCCGTAGCGGGCTATCACGATCGCGCCCTTGACCGAGATGCCCAGCCGGTCGAGCTGCTCGTAGTCCTCCGGCACGCCATAGTTAACGTAGACCAGCGGCGCCGTCACATCGCCGTCAACCGAGTAGGCGTTATAAGTCGGAAGCTGCTCGGCGTTCTGTCCCGAGGTCGGATCGCCGGCGACCGCGGGTTCCTGGAGCCGGGCCGTGAACTTCACGGGTTCCAGCATCTCCAGGCGGCGCTCCTTGGGCGTGGGGAAGAGCACTTGGAAGGTCTCGACCCGCGCATCCAGGCCCCACTCCTTGAACTTCCCCAGGATCCATTCGGCGTTGTCCTTGTCGTAGGGCGAGCCAAGGTGGTGCGGTCGCGCCGAGAGGCGCTTCATGGTGTCCCGCAGGCTTTGCGTGTCGGGAATGGCGCGGAACTTCGCCTCCCACTCTCGCTCCACGCGCGCGGACTCCGGCGAATAGCCACGCAGCGGCGGTTCCTCCGCGGCTCCCGCCGGCCATGCAAGAGCCAGCACGCAGACAAATCTCCCGATACCAGTCATCGATGCCTCCCGGATAGTGCTATGGTAGCAACCCGGACTGTCCGTTCACTCGACCGCCTTGAGCTGCACGGTGTAGCGGCCGCGCTCGTCCACGCTGACGGTTTCTCCGCGCTTCTCGTATTCGCCCAGGAAGTCGGGGTCCAGCCAGGCGCCCGCCTCGACGTCCTCCCAGGCGAACAGCCGGTACTCGCCGGGTGGGACGCCTCGCAGCACATAGCGCCCGTACCGGTCCGCCGTGGCGCTGCGGAACAGATGGACCTGGTCGCGGCGCGGGGCGTCGGGCGCCAGCGCCACGGTCGCTCCGGCCGCCGGCTGCTGGTTCTCCTTCAGCACCACGCCCTCAACGTCTCCGCCGGCCGGGCTCAGCACCACCTCGATTGGCCCGGGAGGGTCGCCGCGACTGAGGTCCAGTCCGTGCTCCAGCGCGTCAACGCCGCCGAATCGCGCCGATTTCACATAGCAGTCCTCCACCAGCCCCGCGATCGAGAGCGTGTACCAGTCGGCCGCAACGTTCTGAAGCGCAAATGTCCCATCGCTCCTCGCTACCGCGGAGGCGCTGCCGGCGCTTTCGCTGCGCGACTGGAGTGTCACGTGCAACAGCTCCAACCTCCCGCCGGATTCCTCAAACCGAATGCGGCCCGCAATCTCCAGGCCCGGGCGTAGCACCAGGCTGATGCCCTCGAGGCTGGCGGCGCCGACGTCGATGGGCAGCCGGGAGAAGAAACGGCGCTGCTGGTCCGCCTGGTACGCGCTGAGCACGTAGGAGCCGGGCGCAACGCCGCGGATCTCGAAGTTCCCCTGCGCGTCCACAACAGTGTTCTGGGTGCGCGCCCCCGAGGCGCCACTTCCGGACCCGCGCGGCAGCAGGAACACCACGATGCCGCGCTCCAGCCGGCCCGCGGCCGCATTCAGCACGCGGCCCCGCACCCGCACCGTGCGCGCGCGCGTCAGACGGAAATCGACACCCTGGATTTCGCCACCCGCGCGGAGTTCCAGCGGCGCCGCCTGACCCGGGTCGATCACGCCGGGATAGTAGAACGGGACGTAGCCCTCTTCGTCCGATTCGGGCGCGCCCGGGCGCGAGCTCGGAGCCGGCGCGGCGCTGACGTAGTAGCGCCCGGGCGGCAGGCCGAAAACCCGGTACTCGCCGCGATCGTCGCTCGTGCCGCTCGCGACGGCCATCAGTTCGCGCCGGCCGCTCTGGTGACTCACCCGCATGGCTTGGATGCGGACACGGGATATCGGCTCGCCGTCCTCGTCGGCAGCGCGGCCGGAGATCACGCCAAACGGCACCAGGCGGAAGACAATGTCGCCGAGATGCTGGCCCGGCTGAAGGGTCAGCACGGCGCCCGGCTGATTGGCGCGGCGCTGACCGTAATCCTGCGGCACGTAGCCGTTACGTTCGGCGGAAAGAGTGTAGCGGCCGGGCTCGAGGTCAGTTAGAAGGAAGCGGCCGCGCTCGTCCGTAGCCGAGGAGTACGACTGATCGCGCGCGTCCAGTTTGCGGAGCAGCACCTGCGCCTTGCGGAGCGGCTCGCCGCTGGCGGCCCTGAGCACCTGGCCCTCGACCGCGCACCGTTCCGGCTGCTGGCCCAGCGCCGCCAGGCCGCAAAAGCAGAGCCCGTAAACGAGAGCGTCCCGTCTCATGGTCCCTTGCGCTCGCTCGGCATTTCGTACTTCTCCCCGAACACGATGGCCGCCAGATCGCGCGCGGCCGGACCCACTGCCGAGCCTTCCACATTGCTCAGCACGATGACCGCGACCTTGTCGTCCGGGTATCGCTCGATCATGGTGGAAAAGCCGTTGATGCCGCCCGCATGGCCGATGTATTTCCGGTTGTGCTTCTGGGCGACGAACCAGCCATAGGCGTAATCGCCCTTGAACGGCGTGAAGATTCTATCGAGCGATTTCTTCGACACCAGTTTTTCGGTGTACAGCGCCTGGTCCCACAGGAAGAGGTCCTCAACCGTGGAATAGAGAGCGCCCGCCGCGTGCGGAACGGTCATGTCGATGTACAGGGCGTTGGCCAGGTTCCCGGCCCGCCGCATGTAGCCGCTCGCACGCTGCTTTAGGATGGCGGCGGAGCTGTCGTAGCCGCTGTTTCGCATCTTCAGCGGCCCAAAAACGTTCTGCTCCAGGTACTCGCCATAATCCTGCTCGGCGACCTTCTCCAGAATGTACCCCAGCAGAACATAGCCCGAGTTGCTGTACTGAAACTTCTCGCCCGGCTCGAAATCGAGCGCCTTCCCCTTGAACCGCTCGACAGTCTTCGAGACCGGGGAGCGCTGGTTCATGGTCGTAACGTAATCCGGGAACGAGGTGAAGCTCGGGATGCCCGACGTGTGGGTCAGCAGGTGGTGAATCGTGATCTTCCGCCAGGCCTCGGGGCAATCGGCGACGTACTTCGACACCGGGTCCTCGACCTTTAGCTTACCCTTTTCGTCGAGCTGGAGGATCGCCAGCGCGGTGAACTGTTTGGTAACCGAGCCGAGGCGGAACTTGGTCGCGGGCGTGTTCGGGATATCCCACTCGGCGTTGGCGAGGCCGTAGCCTTTGGCCAGCAGCACGCGGCCGTCCCGCGCCACCAGCACCGACCCGCTGAAGCGCCCCAGTTTGGTCAGCGCGCTCAGGTACTCATCCAGCTTTGGCGCGACCTCGTCGGCCCGGGCAGCGGCCGCGGAAAGCAGCCAAACCGCAACCAGAACAAAACTCCTGCGTAACATTGCCCTCTCCAGTTGCCCGCCGATCTTACGGGCTTGTCGCCGGCGTTGTGAGCGTCGCCATTTCCCGGGCTTTCCGCACCCGCACATAGAGGACACGGAGCGTCGCCATCACCGGAACCGACAGGAACATGCCGGGGATGCCAGCCAGTTCTCCACCGGCTAGCGCGCCAAAGATCACCAGCAGCGGGTGCAGCGCCACGCCGGCGCTCATCAGGTGAGGGCTTAGGAAGTAGTCCTGGAACATGCGATAGGCCACCAGAGAAACCAGGATCAACCAAAAGTGCCCGAAACCGCTGATGACGGCCACCAGAACGACGATCGCCACCGCCGCCACCGGCCCGAAAAGCGGGATGAACTCGAGCGTGCCGGCAATTGTCGCCAGCAGCAAGGAGTAGGGCAGGCCGATGACCGTGAAGAAAATGCCGTAAGCGGTCAATGTCGCCAGCGCCAGGAGCGCCAGTGCCCGGATGAACCGGCCGAGCAACACGTGTATGTCCCCCGCTATGTCGTCCCACATCGCCCGGCGTTCCGGCCTCACCAGCGCCAGCGCCCGCTCCCGCAGTTCCCTCCCATCCTTCAGGAAGAAGAAGCTCAGAATCGGAATGAGCACGACGAAAACGATCCTTGGGAGTACCGAGAGAATACGGGCGCCCGCCTGCTGCATCAGGGGTACCAGCAGCGGGCCGAGGTTTTGCGCGCCCTCGCGGATCTGCTGCCTTAACGGCTCAAACCATGCCGGCCAGGGCTCTTGCAGGCGTTTTACTACCGTCTTTTGCAGCTCCGGGAAGCCGGTGGCCAGATTCGAGGCCTCCTGCGCCACCCGGTTCCCCACCAGCACGCCAGCCAGGATCAGCAGCCCGATCAGTGCGGTGTATACGACGGCCAGAGAGTAGGTGCGGGATCTCGTCCAGGGCTGCATCCGGTCCACCAGGTTCACAATCGGGGCAAGCATGTAGGCGAGCAGGATCGCCAGGATGAAAACCAGCACGACCGTGCGGATGTAGTAAAGGCCGACGAGCAGCAGCGCGACCAGAAACACGGTCCAGGCCGTTCGCGCCGCTCGCGTGTCGAAACCCAACATGCTTAGTATCCTAGCGCACTACCGGCCCCCGGACACCCGGTGTTTCGGTATTCTGTAGGTAGACCGTGAAACCAACTCCTGGGGGGGCCCTGGAAGCCGCGCAGAACGCCTCGCACATGCGCAGACTGCTCGAGCGGCTGGACAACATCGAACAGCGCCTGCGGGCCGGCGGCGGCCCGGACAAGATCGAGCAACAGCATCGCAAGGGCAAACTGACGGCCCGCGAGCGGGTGGCGCAACTTCTCGATCCTGGCTCGATGTTCCTGGAGATCGGGCTGCTTGTGGGCTACGACAAACACGATGGGCAGGCGCCTGGGGCGGGCGTGGTCACCGGAGTCGGGAAGATCGAAGGCCGCCCCGCCGTGATCGTCGCCAACGATGCGACCGTGAAGGCCGGCGCCTTCTGGCCGGAAACCGTCACCAAGATCCTGCGCGCGCAGGAGATCGCCATGCGCAACCGCGTGCCGATCATCTACCTGGTGGATTCGGCGGGCGTGAATCTGCCGCTTCAGGACGGCATCTTTCCCGGCCAGTACGGGGTATCGCGCATCTTCTACTACAACTCGCTGATGCGGCGCCGGCTGCGGGTGCCGCAGATCGCGGCGGTGATGGGCTCCTGCGTGGCGGGCGGAGCCTACCTGCCGGCACTGAGCGACTCCATCATCATGGTCGACAAGACCAGTTTCATGGGCCTGGGCGGGCCGAACCTGGTGAAAGGCGCGACCGGCGAGGTGATCGACGCGGAATCGCTCGGCGGCGCGCGAATGCACACCACCACCAGCGGTGTGGCGCACTACATGGCCAAGGACGACCTGGCCTGCCTGGCGCTGGTCCGGCAGAAGGTGCGTGAGCTGCCTCCCGCGCCGTGTGCGCCCCAGGGCGCGCCGCCCGGCGGTCCCGCCGAGACTCTGTACGAGATCCTGCCGGCCGACCACCGGCTCCCCTACGATATCGAAAAGATCATCTTCCGCATCTGCGACGCGGGGGACTACCTCGAGTTCCAGCCCGAGTTCGCGCCCGAGGTGCTGTGCGCGGAGGCCCGGCTGACGGGCCGTCCGGTCGCTCTGATCGCCAACCGCCGCGGATTCCTGAAGACCTCCGGTGGCCCCCGGGTCGGGGGGATCATGTACACGGACTCGGCGCACAAAGTGGCGGGTTTCGTCGAGATGGCCGAACGGCTGGGCCTGCCGCTGATCTACCTGCAAGACGTTTCTGGTTTCATGGTGGGGCTGGAGGCCGAGGCGGGCGGCATTATCCGCGCCGGCGCCGAGATGGTCGAGAGCATGGCCTGCGCCACCGTGCCCAAGATCGTGCTCACGCTGAACCACGCCAGCGGCGCGGGCTACTACGCCATGGCCTCTCAGGGATTCGATCCGCACTTCGCCTTCAGTTGGCCGACCGCGCGCATCGGGGTGATGGAAGGCGATTCGGCGGTGCAAGCGCTGCATGGCGCGGAACTGGAAAAGCACAGGACGGCCGGGCAGCCGGTTCCCGAGGAACTCCAGCGCGCCATCGAGAAGACGCACGCCAATTACGAACGCTGGCTGGACGCGCTTTACGGCGCGGCGCGCGGGCATTGCGACGCGGTGATCGACCCGAAGGACACCCGCGCCGTCCTCTCCTTCGTGCTGGAAGTTACGTCTTACCGAGGGCATCGCGAGCACGCCGTCTTGGAGACTGGGCAGTTTCTGTCGGCTGGTGGCTGACCGCCACCGGCTTCTCATATGATCCGCATCGCGAACGGGCAGGGCTTCTGGGGTGACTGGCTGGAAGCCCCGGTGCGCCTGGTCGAGCAAGGGCCGATCGACTACCTGACGCTGGACTACCTGGCCGAGCTCACGATGTCGATTCTCCAAAAGCAGAAGCGGAAGGATGCGGCTCTTGGCTATGCGCGCGATTTCCCTCCCCTGGTGGCGCGCCTTGCCGGGCGCATCCGCGAACGCGGCATTAAGGTGATCGCCAACGCCGGCGGTGTGAACCCGGTGGCCTGCGCGCACGAGGTGCGACGCTTGGCGCCGGAGCTGAAGGTCGCGGTGGTCCGCGGCGACGACGTTTTCGGACGGATCGATGAGCTACTCGACAGGGGCTGCGAGATGCGCAACCTCGATAACGGCGAGCCGCTCCGGAAGATCCGCGACCGCGTGCTGAGCGCGAACGTCTACCTCGGCGCGTTTCCATTGGCCGAAGCGCTCGCGACCGGCGCGGACGTCGTTATCTCCGGCCGTTGCGCCGACGCCGCGCTGGCGCTTGCCCCAATGATCCATCGCTTCGGCTGGAGGGAATCGGATTGGGACTTGCTCTCGGCCGGCGTCGTGGCGGGCCACGTCATCGAGTGCGGGGCCCAGTGCACCGGCGGGAACTCTCAGGCGGATTGGCGGAGTATTCCGGACCTGGCTAACATCGGCTATCCGATCCTGGAGGCCGAGCCGGACGGGACATTCGTCGTCACCAAGCACCCAGGCACCGGCGGGCGCGTGAGCGCGGCTAGCGTCAAGGAACAACTGGTCTACGAGATCGGCGACCCGCGGCGCTACATCACTCCGGACGTGGTGGTCGACTTCACTTCCATTCGCCTTGATGACCTCGGCGGCGACCGCGTTCGCATCTCGGGCGCGCGCGGGATGCCGCGGACCGGCAGCCTGAAAGTCTCACTGAGCTACTTCGCCGGCTGGAAGGCGATCGGCACGCTGGTGTACAGTTGGCCGCAAGCGCTGGAGAAGGCGAGGTGCGCGGATGGCATCGTGCGCGAGCGGCTGCGGCAACTCGGACTCGAGTTCGACTGCATCGAGACCGAGTTTCTGGGGGTCGACGCGTGCCACGGCCCCGCCGCGGCGCCGGCCGGCGATCCGCCCGAGGTCGAACTACGGATCGGTGTGCGCGGCCAGGACCGGGCCGCGGTCGAGCGCTTCACGCGCGAATTGGTTCCGCTGGTACTCAGTGGCCCGCCGGGGGCGACGGGTTACGGCGACGGCCGTCCGCCGGTGCGCGAGGTGGTGGCCTACTGGCCGGCGCTCGTGCCGCGGGCGGAGATCGAGGCGACGGTCGAGGTGGTGGAATGAAGGTTCCGCTCGCGCGCATCGCGCACTGCCGCTCCGGCGACAAGGGCGACATCGCCAATATCGGCGTGGTCGCCCGCGAGGACCGGTATTACCCCGTTCTGCTCCGCGAGGTCACGACGGAGCGCGTCAAGGCGTTCTTCGGCGCGCGGGTGAAGGGACGGGTGGAGCGCTACGAGCTGCCGAACCTCGGCGCCCTGAATTTCCTGCTGTACGAGGCGCTTGGCGGGGGCGGCGCCATCTCGCTACGCGTGGATGCGCAAGGGAAGACCTTCGGAGCCGCGCTGCTGCGCATGGAGATCAATGTCGATGAGCACGAACTTTGAGGTTCGCTTGGCGGAGCGCGTTCTGCACCTGACGCTGAACCGGCCGGAGAAACGCAACGCCCTCGCGCTCGCGATGTGCCGCGAGCTGGCCGAGACGCTTCGCCACGCGGAGCAGGACCGCGCGGTTGGCGCCGTCCTCGTGGCCGCCAATGGCAACGTCTTCTCCGCCGGGATGGATCTGGACGAAGCGCTCGAAGGCGACCCCGGCGAGCACGCAAGGGTTCACGAGGAGCTGTTCACGATCGGTTCGCGGTTGGCCGTGCCGGTGGTAGCAGCCGTCTCCGGCGCGGCGCTCGGCGGAGGCCTGGGCCTGGTGGCGAATGCGCACGTGGTCGTGGCGGCGCAGGAGGCCACTTTCGGCCTCACCGAGATCCGCCTGGGCCTGTGGCCGTTCGTGGTCTACCGCGCAGTGGCGCTGGCCATCGGCGAAAGGCGCGCGCTGGAACTGGCACTCACCGGGCGGATCTTCGGCGCTCAGGATGCTGCGGCGTGGGGACTGGCGCATCACGTCGTCCCGTCGCTCGAGTTGGGCGAACGGGCCGGGGAGATCGCCGCCGGCCTGGCCGCATCGAGCCGCGACGCCATCCGGTGCGGGATGGCATTCGTCAATGCAGCGCGCGGCCTGGAATCGAGCGCGACCGGCGAACTTGCGCGGCGCGCACGCAAGGCCGTCTTCGAGGGCGCCGATTTCCGTGAAGGAGTGCGAGCGTTCCGGGAGAAGCGGAAGGCGGTGTGGCCGTCGCTCGGAGTATCCTGACAGGATATGACGAAGCGGACGGTTGCAGGGATCCTTCTGACCGCTGCGGCGGCCCTAGCTCAAACGCCGGAGACCAGGCTGCTGTGGCCCGGCGGCGCGCCCGGCGCACTCGGCAGCGATGATGCCGATAAGCCGAGCATTACGGTGTACCTTGTGCCGCAGGACAAGGCCAGCGGCGCCGCCGTGGTGGTCTGTCCGGGTGGCGGCTACGGGCACCTGGCCATGGATCACGAGGGGAAGCAGATCGCGGAGTGGCTGAACGCGCGCGGTATCGCGGCCTTCGTGCTCAAGTACCGGCTCGGCCCGCGCTATCACCACCCAATCGAGCTGGGCGACGCGCAGCGCGCGCTCCGGACGGTGCGCGCGCAGGCCGCCGAATTCCGCGTCGCGCCCGATCGCATCGGCATTTGGGGATTCTCCGCCGGAGGCCACCTGGCCTCGACTCTGGGCACGCACTTCGATGCCGGCGACCCGAACGCTTCGGACCCGACCGACCGCGTCAGTTGCCGGCCCGACTTCATGATTCTGGCCTATCCGGTGGTTTCCCTCGACGGCGAGTATGTGCACAAAGGCTCGCGGCGGAACCTGCTCGGCGACGGCCCCGATCCGAAGCTCGTGGAACTGCTGTCGAACGAGAAGCAGGTGACCCCGCAAACGCCCCCGGCGTTTCTCTTCCATACCGATGGGGACAAGACCGTGCCGCCGGAGAACAGCGTCCTGTTCTACCTCGCGCTGCGCGAGGCAGGCGTCCCCGCCGAGATGCACATCTACGAGCGTGGCAATCACGGCGTGGGCCTGGCGCAGAAGGACCCCATCCTCTCGACGTGGCCCGACCGCTTGGCCGACTGGCTGAAGAACTGCGGCGCGATCAAGTAACGGCGCTTTTCTGCTACCATCTTTTTGTAGCCGCGCTGGAGTGGCGGAACTGGCAGACGCACGGGACTCAAAATCCCGCGCCCTTCAATGGGCATGTGGGTTCGACCCCCACCTCCAGCACCAACAAAAAAAAGGAATTGATTCCATTCCCTCAACTTCGATTCCACCTTAGGTCCGGTTGCGTTGTGTGCGTATAGTGTGCGAACTTTCCCTCTGACGACCCCTCGCAGCCGGTTTCGACTTCGCGCTCAGGTAGGCTGCGAGCCTCTCCGCGGCGTCTTTGAGGTCGCCTTCGCTGACGATGTTGTAGCGGTCGAACACGGACCTGGTCTTGTGGCCGCTGATCGCCATGGCCGTCTTCTCGGGCACCCCGGCTCGAATCAGGTTCCGGACTCCGGTTCTTCTCAGGTCGTGGAACATTCTGGATGCAGCGCCGGAGCTGGTGACCAGTCTTGCCTGGATACACGCTTGATCCCAGGACTTGCGGAAATTCCGAATCGGCCTGCCGTCCCGAGAGAAGACGAACTCACAGTGTGGAAACTCGGCGTCTCGCGTCCGCTTCTGCGCTTCGAGCATTTCATGTAGTTCGCCGGCGACGGGGATTACCCGGGGCTCGTCATTCTTCGTTGTCCCCGGGTGCAGTCGCACCAACCGTTCGGAGAGATCCACTTGGTCCCATCGCAGGGAGAGGATCTCTCCCTTGCGACAGCCGGTGTGATAGGCAAAAACCAGTAGTGGTCGGATGTCTTCAGGTAGCGCCTGTTTCATGCGCAAGTACTCATCGTGCTCAAAGAAGCCCTTGCGAACGTTGTTCTCCTCCAGCATAGGGATGTGGGGAAGGCGGGATATTTTTGGCGGCGTGTGCCTGCGCCCGAGATTCAGCGCTCGTTTCAGGATGGCCAACTCCCGATTGATGGTCGCGTTCGCCGCTTCTTCCTTCTGGCGTTTTTCGATGAACTGCTGGACCACTGACGTAGTAAGCTTCCGGGCCTGAATCGAGCCGAAGAACGGTCGCACGCGGAGTCTCACCTTTCGTTCCGCCCAGTCGTAGTCCTTCCCATTGATCCGGTAATCCGTCAGAAGGTCGTCCAGCAGTTCGTTGATCGCCGTTCGTTGCGCGGCGGTCTCGGTGCCACCCAAGTCCCGCCGGCGTAGCGCCTCGTTCAGGTAGCCCTCCGCGTCTTTCTTGTTGCCGTGGATAGTCTTGTTCTCGTAGACGCGTTTGCCCGAGGCGTCGCACCCAAGGTAGACGCGAACGAGCCAAATGTTCCGAGCTCGGAAAATGATCTGTCCGGGCATAATCAGAGCGCCGCAGGACGGCTGTGGTTCCGTCCACCGGCTGCAGGAGTTGCGGCCGGAACCCTCGCGGATCGTTGAGGCCGTCTCTCGCCTGATTGTAGCCGGGTTCCAAGGCCGGCGAGCAAGCGAGTCGACTGAGTTCTTCTGAGATTGGCGGACTATGCCTGAGATTGGTGTTCACCATTCGAACGCCCGCGCTTTTGACAAAACCTTTGAGGAGCAGTAAAACACAGCCATGGGCGCCTCCCCCAAGATCCTATCGGTGGTATCCAATCAGCTTCCGCACTTACGGCTGCTGAATATGCAGGAAGTGGCCGAACGCCTGGGTGTCTCTCTACAACGGGCGTACGAGATGGGCCGTTCCGGTCTCCTCCCAGTCGTCCGCCTTGGCCGCCAGATGCGTGTCGAGGAAGGGAGACTAATCGCCTGGGTCGAAGGTGGTGGCCGAGCGCTTCCCGGCGGGTGGAGAAGGCGGCCCGATTGAAGAGTGGGCAGTATGCGGATCGATGCGAACCAGACCATCGCCGGATTCCCAGCCGTCAAGATCCGCCAATTGATGCGCGAGACGGTTGGGCGACCGATATCACTGCGGTGGGCCAAGGAAGTTCTCAACTGCTCCGAGCCAATCGCCGACCGTGCCTTGGCTGATCTCCAGCGCTTGGGCCTGATCACAACAGTAAATGGCCACCTTGAGCCGTCGCTGAAGGGTAGCGCCTTGGCACAGGCGACCGCGGCCAAGCCTTTGCTTCGCAGTAGCGCCGAGCGGCTGGTTTCGGAACTGGTGGAACGGGCCACACTGATCAACGCCAATGATGCCTGGGCCTATCGGATCGACATCCTGGTCGTGTTCGGCAGCTTCGTCGGTGGCGCTGAGAGGCCAAACGATGTCGATGTAGCGTGCAAGCTCCTGCCCCGCTGGCAGGGTGAAGCACAGGCGGAAGCCGAACAGCGGAGGAGGGCAGTCCACAACAACCCATTCCGCAACACTTGGGAGTGCGTGGCGTGGCCGAAGCTCGAGATCCTCCGTTTCCTGAAATCTCGATCACGAGGCCTGTCGGTTCAGGAACTGGATGACTGGATTCTGAAGCAAGAGAAGCACTCGATCGTCTTCCGCGCCGGCCAGGGGGTGTGAGCCAGTGGTAGAATGCCAGCTTCTAGCACTGAACCAGTGGTGATCGCCCCAGGTGGGGTTCGAATCCCTGCCTCCCAGCCAAGCTAGAGCGCGATGAGGGCTGCACGAGCTTGTAGAGTGGCGACGTTCCATGTGGGACTGCCCGATCCGCTGTTGATGCCCGTTTGGGTGGGCTGTTTTTGCAGCCACGTCGCGCGAGTTGCCGGTCTTTTCGTACCCCCGGACTGAATCGAACCCCCGAACTCCTGGTTCGGGACCAGGAGGTCGGTGGTTCGAATCCACTCGCCCCGACCAATCCCTTCAATTACTTGGCGCACCAACCGCGGCGAGCCCGTTTGCCCGGAACCAGGGGTTCGGTCGTTCCGTGGTAGAGCTAACTCCCTGCATGCAAAGCATTTGATCTTGTCTTGCGAGCTTGGCCATGCCTGTTCCAGGTGAGCATAGTTCTGGGCATAGACAACTCAGAACCGCAAGGCGGCGGACTCCAGGTAGGGCCGGATGACATTCGCGACCCGGCAGATTTTCGCAAAGCGGTAGATCTCATCCGTTGAGACCTGCTTTCGCGGCGCATCCCGCAGCGCCTCTATGGCCACATCGATGCCAATCTTCCGCCGATACTTGAAGCAATCGGCAACCGTTTTGGCAATGCCGTAGACGCGGACAGGAACGCCCTCGATCTTGTGATTCTCTACGCCATCGGTCAGCGCGGCGCCTGAGAAGCGGACCACGTGGACAGCCGGCCAGCCGATCGTTGGCCTGTGAGCCTTCACGCCGACCGCGATCCAGACCTCGCGCGGTTGCTGGGTTGTCAGACCGTGGAACTGCAGCGCCGAGAGGAGACACACGACCGCGTCGGGAGCCTGCTTGCCGACAAGTGCGAGGCCGTGATGCACAGTGGGAGGAGCGCCGGCGAGCATGTAGATGCCGCGAGCCACCCGGGCTAGAACGCCCCTCCGCAGCAGTCGGATCAGATGCTCGCGTGCGATGCCACGGGCGGCGAGGTCGCGAGGGCGGATGATGCGCTGTCGTTTTGCGATCTCCAGAATCTGCGCAGACGCAGTCGGCATAGCCTGTTACTATATATAGGTAGTTTCTTACATTTACCGAGATCTTGCAACAGAGGTCTCGGCGTAGTGCGGGGCGTCAACCGTCGCGTCTCGCAGATTGCGGTTGCATTCCGGATCGCCTCCCCATCGGCCGGCAAGCCGCGACGGAGAGACTGGGCACAGATGCGCGCCACGCGCTGAAAGGGCCCTGTTGTAAGCATCCCCAGAAGGGTTCCGGCTGTGTGCAAACGCATCGTTGCGAGTCGTGTCTCTCACGAATAGTTCCGCGGCCTGGGCGTTGTTGGCTGGTGTCGAATCTCAGAGCGGGCACTCTCGCGATCCCGTGTAACGAAGGTTATCGCCTTCACGCTGGCCGGCCCGATTGTCAGTAGGGGGTCCGTGGCGGACGTGTCGGAATGCGAACCAGGGAGGCTTTATGGGGGCACTGCCACAGGAACAGGCGTGCCATGCTAGTGCGGTAGAGGCGCCTCCGCGCGGGCGCCTGATCGTTCTGAACGGAGGGGTGCGTCCACAGCGTAGGCGCGGTAGAGCGAACGAACTTGTCCCAGCAGACCTGACGGAGGTAGTCCGCGAGCGCACGAAGCAACGGAGGCACCGTGCGCGGGTTCGGTGGACGGACAGACTGCGCCAGGTTCTCATAGCGGCGTACCTGAAGGGAGGTGTTGGCGAAGCGAAGAGGGCGATCAGATTGGTGCGGCCCGACCTGTCCGATCAATGCATCGTCCAGGAACTCAACCGGATTAGGCTGCGAACGCCGGAACCCAGACCTCGAAAGCCACTTCGAGAGGGTGAGCAAGCGTTCGTGCTCAACTCGCTGGGAGGATCGACGTTCCGGCTGCTCGCGGAGGAGTTGGAGCGTCCGGCGTCGACAATCTGGAGTTTCGCCCGCCGACGTGGCTACTCTGCCGACCACCAGACGGAGAGCTTTAAGTGCAAGGATGTTGCGGGCTTGCTTGGGGTCACGGGTCGCCAGGTCCGGCGTTGGATCTGGAAGTGGTACCTGTGGACGGAGCACGCCCGAGTTCCCGTCGAATCGTTGGCCTTGTTCGTGAAAAAGTTCAGTGGTCCGCTGCCGCCCGAACGGCTGCCGGCCCTGAAGAAGTGGCTTGGCGAGTTGGTCGATGGGATGACGTTGGAGGAGTTGCGCGAGTCTCAGAAAGAGGTGGCGGCCAGATTGGGCGTGACCAAGGGAACGGTGCGGGACTGGCTTCGGTGCGAGTGGCTGGAGCGAGCTGGCAAGGGTGCGACCTGGGGAGCGGTCGCACGGTTTCTCCAGGAGCACCCCGAAGAGATCCAGTACAGCGCTCTGCGCCCGCACTTCAAGGAACGGGTGAAGCGACTGGGTTATCCCGCTCCGGCAAAGACAGACGAGACCATGAGGGAAGCCGAACAGTCTCTGGTCAGCGCCTATTCGGTGGCCGGCTAGACGTGATTCAGCGGACACCTGTTTTCGACAACCGGTTCGAACCGCGCATGCAAAGTGACATTACCGCACGGGCCAAGGCTGAGTTGGTTCGGTGTGGACTGCTCGCCGGAGGGAACGAAGTCGGCTGTTGGGGGCGAGTCTGAGGTTTAGGGCCGCCAGTCGTCGGACCTGATGTAAGCTGAACCGGAGAGACTATGCAGCCAGCGGCGATGAAGAAGCACAGAACGGCGTTGGAGGCCCTAGGACCTAGACCGCGCGTTGACCAAGGAGTTGCTCTGGAAGCGCGGACCCGCTCACATCAAGAAGCTCGTGGGTCGCCTGGATGAGATGACCGGCGCAATCGGTTACGAAGTGGCGCTCCGGAAGCTGAACTACCGATGCGCCCTGCTGCTTCGGATACGGGCGGCGCTCCGCCGGATCGAGGCGCAGAGCTACGGCACATGCCAGCTTTGCACCGGCGATATCGGCCTCAGGCGTCTCGCAACGTTACCGTGGGCAGCCTTCTGCGCTAAATGCCGAAGGGACGTTGACGCGCAAGACTGGAGCGCCTTGTCGTCGCTAGGGATCAAGTCAATCGGCAGTACTCCGCGTTGAGCCGCGACTGCGTCGCGCCAGAACGAGACTCCAAAGCCGCTGACGACACCGTACCCGTTCCGCTCCACTGCAAACGGCTGACGGCTGCAAGACCGGTCAAAGAGCCGCGCGTTCCGGGACAGGCGGCCAGTGAGAGGCACGCGTATGGCGCTTTCGCACGCAATCCTGCAACGCCTGTGCTCGAGGAAACTGGGATACAAGGCAAGTTCCGTCGTGACGTTCGCGCGGTCGGCCTGTGCCCCGTCCAGGCTGATTCCAACCAGCCTCGGCCTTTCAACGCGGCCGAACCGCTGCGATCTTCCATGGGCACGAAGGTGGCAAGGAGGGCAAGAAAGAGCTTTTGCTGGTTGCTTTCGCCGCATCAATCGGCAAATTCCGGATCTGCTTGCCGAAGAGAGCGCTCCGCTCATTTTTGCGGCGGAGGATTCCCTTTGCCCGATCTACCGGTGGGCGAACATCTCTCACGAACTGCTGGCGGGTTGGACATCGGGCAACCCGAACAATCTGAAACTGCGGGAGTTGCGTGAGCGGACTCTACCGCTCGCCTCGGTACGAGCCGTCAAGCACGCGGCCCACCGGCAAGGCGAGCGGGAGCTCGCGCAACAACATGCGACCGCGAGCGTCGCTTTCGAATCAGCGGCGGCGACAAACGGCTCGACGGCTGTGAATGTGCCGGACTCGGTGAAGAGGTAGCGCCACACTGGGCTGACTTTTTCAGAACCACCGTGCCTGCCGACGTCATGGGCACCCGGGCGCGCCAACTTGCGATGACGGTGATTTATCCGAGTCCGTTGATGGTGTTGTGCGACAGGCCGAAGAACTATCGCGGACGGGCTGGAATCGAGTTCCTTCGCGAAATGCCGACAGTGTGGGATGAAGGCGTCGTACTCTCGGGCGAAGTCGGCAGGTCCATCGTGATAGCTCGCTGTTCGGGTGAACGCTGGTATCTTGCCGCAATGAATGGCGATGATGCAGAGCAATTGCCGGCGCGGCTGAAGTTCCTCGGGAAGGGAAGATTGACGTTGCGCGGTTTTGCTGACAAAGCGGACTCGTCCGAGTACGAGGCTGTGGTTGAATCCACGCGTGACGTGGACGCGGAATCCGTTCTGCCGCTTTCGCTCGCTCGGGGCGGCGGCTTTGCCGGGATCATCAGCAAGGCGAAGTGACGAAAACGTGAGCACGAACCGGAGCCGATCCAAGAACCTCCCCACGACATCAGGACCGCCTCCGGCCCGCGCCGACTCTACAGCGTGCCCCGCGCGTGCGGTATGTTTCCAACGGGCTGTCCGCCGCCGACGCTGATATCCACCTTCTTGGATTTCGGCAGGTCGTCGGAACCGAGTGTGAAACTCACCTGACGGCTCTCGCCCGCACGCAGATGAACCCTTTGGAATCCGCGCAGACTTCGTATCGGCGCTTCCTCTCCAGAGCCGCCTCCGACGTATAGCTGCACCACTTCATCGCCCTCCCGGGCCGAAGTATTCTTGACGGTCGCGCGGATCTCGGCGCCCTTCGGCGTCCGCTTCGCGCTCAGACCCGAATACGCAAAAGTCGAATAGCTCAACCCGAAGCCGAACGTGTAAAGGGGATCGCCCTTAAAATACCGGTAGGTGTGGCCTTTCATGGCGTAATCGGTGAATGGGGGCAGTTGATCCACGCTCTTGTAGAACGTCACCGGAAGACGGCCCGCCGGATTGTTGACGCCGGCCAGCGTCTCCGCGATGGCCGTCCCGGCTTCCTCGCCGCCGTACCATGCCTCGAGTAGCGCGGTCGCGTGCTCCGCCGCATAATTCGCGGCGATGGCGCTGCCGCTGGTCAGCACGACGACCACCGGTTTGCCGACGGCGGTCGCCGCCTTCACCAGGTTTTCCTGCGGCTCAGGCAGGTCCAGACTGGTGCGGTCGCCGCCAAGAAATCCGGGGATGTTCAGCCCCGGCATCTGTTCCCCTTCCAGCGCGGAACTCAAACCGACGCAGACAATGGCGACGTCGGAATCCTTCACGAGCGTCTCGGCCTCGGCAAGGGCTAGGTTGGCGGGCGGAATCCAGCCGAGTTGAACCGATCCTCCGGAAGCCGTCTGCCGGTACTCGACCCGCACACTGTACTTCCGGCCGGCCTCCAGCGGGACGCGGGCGTACGCGCCGCGCCGGGGGGGCTGCGCCGTTTGTGTCGAGGTCATTTGAGTGGAAGGACCGGAGCCGAAGGTGAGTTCCTTGTCGTCGAGGAACAGCCGGGCCTTACCGGTGCGGTTCCACATCCCGGTGCGAACGGTCAGATCATACTCGCCCGTCGCCGGCGCTGTCAGCGTGCCCGTCCAACGCAGGGAATACTTCACTCGGCCAACCGCCGCGGTCACGGCGGGCTCTTCCATATCCGAATCGAAGTACGCGCGCCGCTCGGCCCGGCGGAGCTTCGGTTCTCGCTGGAGGTCGGGATTGTCGAAGTACTCGGCCAGCAGTCCGCTCCCTTTGCCATCCGGCTGCGTCAGAACCGTCGAGGGAACCAACGCCTGCGTACTGGCCGTGTAGGTGGCGCCGAGCGCGTACCGCACTCGCGCGGCCGGGAACTGCTGCTCGATTCCTTCCAGCGGGGTCACCTGCTTGGACGAGATGCCGCTGTAGCTCCCCAGCAGCGCAACGGGGTCGTCGGCGGATGGGCCGATGACCGCGATCTTGCGCACCGACTTGCCCAGAGGCAGCACGCCGCTGTTCTTGAGCAGTACGATCGCCTCGCGCTCCGCGTCCCGCGCCACTTGCCGGTGTGCGCTCGAATCATTCTCGGAGATCGGGATTTTCGAATACGGAACCCGCTCCGGGGGATCGAACATGCCCAGACGGAATCGCGCCACGAAGAGCCGCTCCAGCGAGCGGTTGATCTCGGCTTCGGTGATGTGGCCGGCCTTCACCTCGTCGACCAGGGTTCGATACTCGGTGCCGCAGGTGAGGTCCGTGCCCGCTTTGACGGCCGCCACGGCCGCGCCGCCCAGCGTGGACGCGTATCTGTGATTCCGGTAGATGTCGCCCACCGCGCCGCAATCGCTCACGACGTAGCCCTGGAAGCCCCACTGTTCCCGCAAGCGCTTTTGCAGCAGGTCCGCACTGGCGCAGCCGGGCACGCCGTTCACGGAGTTGTAGACGCACATGATCGAATCGGCCTTGCCTTCAACGACGGTGGCCCGGAACGCCGCCAGGTACGTGTCCACCAGGTCGGACTCGCTCACCTTGGCGTCGAAGACGTGCCGTTGCGGCTCCGGACCGCTATGCACCGCGTAGTGCTTCGGCGTGGAGACGACTTTTAGGCAACGAGGATCGTTGCCCTGCATCCCGGTGACGAACGCGACTCCCATGCGGCCGGTCAGGTAGGGGTCTTCCCCGTAGGTTTCCTGGCCGCGTCCCCAACGGGGATCCCGGAAGATATTGACGTTCGGCGACCAGTACGTCAGTCCGGCGGTGCGGCCGGGAAGGATGGCGGTCGTTGTCTCACCTGGGTGAATCAGGGCGTCGTTGTACTTGGCCCGCGCTTCGGTGGAGATGATATCGGCCACCCGGTACATCAGGCCGGTATCGAAGGTGGCGGCAAGTCCGACGGCCTGCGGGAAGACGGAGGCGCGACCCTGTACCACACCGTGCAACGCCTCATTCCACCAGTTGTAGGCGGGCACGCCGAGGCGCTCGATCGCGGGAGCGGTGCTCTGCATCTGGAGCGCCTTCTCATCCAGCGTCATGCAGGAAACGAGATCCGCAGCGCGGCGCTCGGGCGACAGATTCGGATCCAGATAGGGCGCGCTGCCCGATTGTTGTCCGAATGACGCCGAGCCAATCAACGAAAGCAAAGCGATCACAAACCGATTGGGGTTCAACTTGAAATCTCCTGTTTTGTTCATTCCGAGGTCCATCTCAGGGCAACTTCACCCGGACTTCCTCGCCCGAGTAGGCCGCCACGCGGGCCCCGGCGGATTCGTCCAAGCCGCCTCCGTGCCGCTCGTCCACGAGCACGATCCGGAAGGTGCGCTTCTTCAGCATACCTTCGTAGGCGCCGTTGCGCTTTCCGATAATGAGCGTTTTCGAAGCGTCGTTCCAGCGGAACGGAATGTTAGTGTAGGCACCGCGCTCGTAGTCGTAGGAATCGCCTGCGTCTTCGTACAGGGTGAATGAGCCGTCCGCGCCGGGATAAACGCGCACTTCGAGCGGATCAGCCGGCTTCTGGTCCACGTATTCGACGTCCGGCCCGAGCGGCAGGATGGAGCCCGCGGGCACATACAGCGGCATGGTTTCAATCGGCGCGGCAGCATCGACGCGGCGGCCTGGCGCTTCGCGCGTGCCGGTCCAGAAGTTGTACCAGGCAGCTTTGCCGGGAAGATAGACGCTGCGCGAGGTAGCGCCCGGCTCGGTTACCGGATTGACCATCAGGGCCGGACCGAACAGGTATTGGTCGGCAACCGTAAGCGCGTCCCGATCGCTTGCGAAGTCCATCACGAGCGGGCGCAGCATGGAACTGCCGTTGCTGGTCACCTGCCAGGAGACCGAGTAGATGTACGGCAGCAGGCGATAGCGCAGCCGTTCGAACCTCTCCAGAGTCTTCTGGGTGGGCTCGTCAAATTGCCAGAACTCCTTGCCTGCGCCGGTGCCATGCACGCGGAACATGGGCGTGAACGCGCCGAACTGGAACCAGCGCACAAACAGTTCCTGGTATTTCGGGTCTTTGGGATTCCCGCCGAAGAAGCCTCCAATATCGGTGTTCCAGTACGGAATGCCGCTCAACGAGAAGTTGAGGCCCGCCGGAATCTGCTTGCGGACCACGTCCCAGGTCCCCTGGATGTCGCCGGACCACGAGATGGCCGAATTGCGCTGCTGTCCGGCGTACGCGGACCGGGTGAGGATGACGACGCGTTTCCTGTCCGTCTGCACGCGCTGACCCTCGTAGATGCCTGTGGTGGTCATCAGGGGATAGGCGTTGAACACCGTTGCGCCCGGGCCCGCGACTGTTGGAAACGCGCGATACTCGCCCCACTTTCCACCGATCTCGGGCTCGGTGGCGTCAAGCCACCAGCCGTCCATCCCCATCGTGCCGAGGCGTTGGTAGATCTGCTTCCAGTAAATGCGTCGGCCCTCAGGATTGAAGGCGTCGTACCACTTACCTTCGCCCTTCGGATAGACATTCGGAACCACGGGCGGGTAGAGCGCGCCGGCCTGCTCCAGTTCCTTCCCGTTGGCGGTGCCTAGATCGAAGCGCGCCCACACCGAGATCAGGATGTGCGCATTCATCTTGTGGATGGCGTCGACCATCCCCTTGGGATCCGGATACCGCTCGGGATCGAACTCGTGCGATCCCCAACCGCCCGGCTTCCAGTACTGCCAATCCTGCACGATGCCATCGAGGGGCATATGGCGCTCGCGGAATCGCGACACGATTCCTAACATTTCGGCCTGCGTGGAGTACCGCTCTTTGCATTGCCAGAAACCCCACACCCATTTCCCGAGCAGCGGCGCTGGGCCGGTCAGCTTGCGGTAAGCGGCGATCACATCATCTGCTTTGGGGCCATACAGGAAGTAATAGTCGATCGCTTTGCCGGTTTCCGAGATCCAGCGCAGCGAGTTTTCCTTGCCTTGGACGCCGGCTTCGACATCCGTGATGGCGGGATTATCCCACAGCAGGCCGTAACCGCGGCTCGAAACGAGGACGGGGATGCCGATCTCCATGTTCTTCTGCTGCAAATGGACCGACGCGCCGCGATAGCTCATGCGGCCGTCCTGGTGCTGGCCCAGGCCGTAGATCTGTTCATCGGGTTGCAGTACGAAGCTGTCGCCGACGGTAGATTCGCGGGGGCCAGCCTCTTCGAGAATCGTGTTCCCGGCAAGATCACGGAACCAAACGAGACTGGTCTTCTTATCGACGCTCGCGCGCAACGCCTGCGTCGAGAGGACGACGGCCTCGGGCGTTTCCTTGATCTCGAAAGGCGCGGCGGTCGGAGCGGAAATCACGCTCAGACTGCGAATGGCTGGAACCTCCGCGCCGGGGGCGTACGTAACCCGCACCACGCGGTCGGACCAAACCTCAAGCCGCAGCACGCCGGCGTCGAATCGCACCAACGCGCCGTGCGCTTGTTTCTCCACGGCGGGAACCGCCGCGGGCCAGGCGCAACCACTAAGCCCAATCGCGGCAAGAACAAGAACCTTCCAATGCGTATGCATATCGAACTCCTGAGACTCCTAAGAGTATGCCAAATGAATCCTATGGGCGCGACTACGGGACATCACTACGCTCCGAACTGGTCTTTCGGCTTGGCGCGAACAACCCGAGCCGGACCTCGGCCTTTGATCTCGTTCGGCCTCAACACTCCCCGCAGTATATGGAGTCGGCGGGTGGCGGGCCAACTTCTCACTGGAGCGCCTTCATCCTGGTAAATCATGCAACTCGGGTCGCCGGCCCGTGGACGGCGGAGATCGAGCTCGCGTTCGTAACACTACTGTGCGTGGGAACCGAACTCGTTCATTAACTCGGTTACTGAACCGACTGGCTTGCCGGGCTCGGCTCGTTCCACCTTAACGAATCTCATCAGGCCGGGAGCAATCTGTGGTTGGAACTTCTGCACAGGCCCCGTGGTGTATCCAAGGAAGTACACCTTCATGTTCCAGCTGTCGATCATGTCGACACGAAACGTGCCTTCTCCGATGCGGAATTCCGGTACGGGAACAGGCTTCCATGTTCCAGGCCCGATCGGCTTCGCAGGCAGTGGCCGCGACGGCGTGGCGGGACCGAAGAATCCGATGTTCCAGTCGGCTGCTTCCTTGGCCTGAGCGAAATGGAAAAGGTAGTAGGAACCCCGCTTGGCAAGCGCCGTGATCAGCGGATTTCCACTCGTGACCAGGTCGGGCGCCGGTTCCATGTCGCTGTAGGGCGCCCCGGACATGATCTTCTTCAGGAAGCCAAGCCTGGCCGGAGCTGCACCTACGAGTTCTCCGCCGACAGACCACCACAGCAGGTGGCCCGGATTCACATACGTCTCCCCGTGAGAGCCGTACGCGCCCGCCATGGCGATCGCCCAGTGCAGCTCGACCGCTTCTCGCGGGCCCAGATTACCCCATGTCATGCCATTGTTCCCCTCGTACCCGTACTCGTCGACCACCACGGGTTTTCCAATCTTCCGGGCATCCAAAGCCACAGAGGAATCGTTGCGCGAGGAAGCGGTCCGCTGTTGGGCCGTAATGTCCTGCAGGATCACGTGCGTAATCCAGGATTGTGAGTTGTCGTAGAAGGCGGTGCAGCAATTGTGAATGCCGCGCTGGTGTCCGTAGGGATCGATCTTCGCGAGCAGCTCGCCGAGATGACGCCAGTCTTTCTGCACCGGGAACACGTCGAACTCATTGGCGAGCGTCCACCAGATATTCCGAAACGCCGCGAACCGTGCCACGACGTATCTGAGGTAGGCATCGTCGTGCCGTTCGTCCATGGTCGAGAATCCCCACTTGTCGTAAGGATGGAACAGGATGATGTCGGCCTCGATTCCGAGGGCCTCGAGATCGCGGATGCGGGATTCGTAGTGGGCGAAGAACTCCGGGTCGAAGCGGTCGAGATCGAACTTCCCGGGCTGCGGCTGCAGGTACGGGAACCGCGCGGGCGCCACACGGTTGAAGACCATCCACTTGGGGAAGACCAAGAAGCGCACCTTGTTGAACGGATTTCGCGAGAGCGTGGCCAGCGTGCGATTCTCGAGATCGGGGTCGCGGTTCAACCAATTGTATAGAGTCGTGCCGAGCAGAAAGTAAGGCGTCCCGTCGGCATAAGCGAAATGGCGCTGGTGGTGCACCACGACAGGCCCATGGTTCCCTGAGCTGGGCGCATCCACCACAAACGATCCAGATTTCCCGCCAAGATCCGGGTCGGCCGAGACCGTCGTGAACGTCCATGTCCCGGAGGCCTCCGGCATGAAGCGGACCTTCCATGTGTGGTTGCCGTCGTAGAAGCCATCGACTGCGATGTCCTTGCCTTGCGACCGGAAGCGCGCCTGAATGCTCGCGTCCGTGAAGGGGTTGTTGTACGTCCGCTGCGATCGCAACGTCAGTTCTTGAACACCCCACTGCTCAACGCGGGGGGCGAAGGACGGCGCATCGCCAGCAGCGGCAATCAACGATGGGACAGACAGTAACGCGATGAGAAAACGCCGGAAGCGGAGAGTCATTTGGCCTGACCGAGCTATGAGAACACTTTACCGCTCCCGCACTATCGGCACACAAGGCCGTGGTTCCACCTGTTTGGTGGTGATCACGAGTTTGGCTGGCATCAATTCCGGACCTTCCCAGCCCTCTTTCACCGCCTCGATGCGGATCTCGCCGGGGCGCCTCGTGGATTGAACGATGACTTGCGCCAAGCCGTTGAACAGCGAACGCTTGGGTTCCTTGTCGCTCTCCTGGCAGTTGGGATCGCCGTTCCCCACCCCAATCAACGCGCCGGCGCCCGAGACCTTGAACCCGATCCTGTTGTTCGCGGCCGGAGCCGGCCGACCCTCCCGGTCGAGGGCTTCCACTCTAAGAACGGCTATATCCTCGCCGTCGGCGTTGATCTCGGTGCGGTCGGCCGTCAGCCGAATCGAAACCGTCGGTCCAGTGGTCTCACGCTTCTCTGTCAGAAGCACCTTGCCGTCCTTCGAACCCCGCGCCTCGATGGCGCCCGGCTCGTACTTCACCTTCCATTCCAAGTGGCCCAGGTGCGGGACCTTCTGGCTGCCCAAACTCTTGCCGTTGAGGAACAGCTCGACCTCGTGGAGGTTGGAATAGACCCAGACCGGAATTTCGTCGCCTTCCCGTCCGTGCCAATTCCAATGCGGGAATAGATGCAGCGACGGCTCCTCGCGCCACCACGCTTTGTAGTAATAGAAGTAGTCCTTCGGGAACCCGCACATGTCCACGATGCCGAACTGCGAGTTGATCGAGGGCCAGCCGTACGGCGTCGGTTCGCCGCGATAATCGAAGCCTGTCCAGGCGAACCCACCCGCCTCCCAATCGCGCGTGCCGTAGAACTTCCACCATCCTTCTGGCGTTTCGCCCCACGGCACCACGCCGTTATAGCAGTTCACCGTGTTGCGCAACGGATCGGTTGCGTACTCGCCCCGCGTGCTGATGGCGCTCGACGTCTCCGATCCGTAGAGCGGGCGCTTCGGGTACTTCTTGTGAAACGCGTCGGGACGGTCCTGGCCGTAGTTGAAGCCTACGATGTCGAACGCCTCGGTGACGCCCTTCTCGTTGTCCCCGTTGACGGCGCCGGAGACGACGCGCGTCGGGTCGAGCTCGTGGCAGAAACGCACCATTCGGGAAGCGATCTTGGCGCCCTGCTCGGCCATTGCATCCTGCAGCACCCATTCTTCGTTCCCGATGGACCAGATGACGATCGAGGGCGAGTTGCGGTAACGCTTGACCATCTGCTCGAGTTGCCGCATACCCTCGGCGTTGGAGCTCATCTGGCGGGTCTCGCACATCATCATCACGCCCATGCGGTCGCAGGCTTCGACCAACTCGGGGGTGGGCGCGTTGTGGGAGGTGCGGACAGCATTGCAGCCCATCTCGCGCAGCACGGCGAGCCGGAACCACTGCAGCCGGTCGGGCAATGCGGCGCCCACGCCCGCGTGGTCCTGGTGGTTGCACGTGCCTTGAATCTTGACGGACTTGCCATTCAGGAAGAAGCCCTTCTCCGCGTCGAACACCGCCGTGCGCACGCCAAAGGTGATGCGCTCCGCATCGCGCGCCTTGCTATCCGACTCGACCGTCACGACCGCCGAGTACAGGTTGGGTTCATCCACCGACCAGAGCGCCGGATTCGCGAGCTTCGCGGCGGCGCTGTAGGTGGCGGAGCCGTCGACGGCAATGGTCTGTGCGGGTGCTTCGGTCGTCGCAACCGCCGCCCCCTTGGCGTCCAGAATCTTCCAGCTCACCTTGGCGCTCGCGGCCTGCTTGCCTTCGTTCTCGACCACTGTCGCGAGCGCCAGCGTGGCCGAGTTGCCGTTCACCGTGGTGCGGACGGTGCTGTCCCACTTGCCCAGATGGACCGCGTCGGTCTTGGTGAGCCAGACGTGGCGATAGATTCCGGCGCCCTCGTAGAACCAGCCATCGCCGAAACTGGCATCCACGCGGACCGCGATGTAGTTCTTCCCACCGTAGGCCAGGAAGTCGGAGATATCGAAGCGGAAGGGAGCGTAACCATTGTCGTTGCGGCCAATGAAACAGCCGTTCACGAAGACCAGTACGTCGCGGAAGGCGCCGTCGAACTCGACCCAGATGCGGCGGCCCAAGTCGCTTGCGGGTATCTCGAACACGCGCCGGTACCAGCCCACGCTGGTCTCAGGATAGCGGCGGCCGAGCGGCTTGTAACCGTGCGAGCGCAGCGGAACATCGTCTCCGATCCTGGCGTCGTCATGCACGAACGGGAGTTCCACTGCCCAGTCGTGCGGAAGATCGAGGAGGCGCCACTTGGAATCGTCGAAGTCGGCCTTTGCGAATTTGAATTCGCCGGTCTTGGCAAAGTCGCCCTGACCGAAGCCGAATCCCAAGTCTTTCGACGGATCCGTGCCATGACCGAAGGTGAACTTCCAACCGAAATCGAATAGGAGCTGCTCGCGGGGCGTGACGGCGGGGACGGCTGCCGTATGGCCCCCCGCGACATCCCCGGACAACTCGGCGGTGCGAGCCCAGGCGGAGCGTGCCAAGAGAGAAGAGGCGGACAGAGCGAGTCCGGAAGAGAGCAGATTGCGGCGAGTGATTTCAGGCATGAGGGGTTTCCAATGATCTTTGGCTTGAGGCGTTGCCGTGCCGGCGGAGTGACCCACTGGCCGAAGCCTCGCGAAGCGAAGCTTTGAGCCGCGGCGCAGGCAAGCCCCATTCTACACAACAGGGACAAGGCGTGCCATCATTGGGAACCGGTAGGGTGGGTCCCGCATTGCTATTCTGGGAGGTCTTGCAGAATCAGGCATTCGGATAAGGAGGAACTGCATGACGCTTACCAGGCGCCAGGCGCTGGCCGCCATTGGAGGATCGGCGATGCTCACACGCGCGCGGGCTGCCGGCCTGCAATTGGATATCGCCGCCGGGCCGTTCAAAGGCACGCGGGAATCGCTCAAGGACTACAAGGTCCCCACGTGGTATCGCGATGCCAAGTTCGGTATCTGGGCGCACTGGGGGCCGCAATCCGCCGCCGAGGCCGGCGATTGGTACGCGCGCAACATGTACATCCAGGGCCAGCGGCAGTACGATTACCACGTCAAGACTTACGGCCATCCATCCAAGTTCGGATTTAAGGATGTGATCGCCACCTGGAAGGCCGACAAGTTCGATCCCGATCACCTCATGCAACTCTATAAGAAAGCCGGGGCGAAGTACTTCTGCAGCATGGGTGTGCATCACGACGGCTTCGACCTGTGGAAGTCCACTCACCAGCCGCGCTGGAACTCCGTGGCGGCTGGGCCGAAGACCGACGTGGTCGGGCTGTTCAAGAAAGCCGCCGCGAAGCAAGGACTGCGGTTCGCCGTGAGCGAGCACCTCGCGCCCAGCTATCACTGGTTCGCCACTTCGCACACGAGCGATAAGACCGGGCCGCTGGCCGGGGTGCCCTACGACGGCGCCGATCCCGCCTATGCCGATCTCTATCACGAACTGCCGAGAGACTACCCATTTGACAAGGTGAATTCGATGGCGGGAGACCGCAACATGCCGGACTCCTGGAAATTGCACTATTTCAAGCGCATCAAGGACCTGATCGATCAATACGAGCCCGACCTGCTTTACACCGATGGCGAAATCTTCTTCGAGGAATATGGCCTGCACCTGGTTGCGCACCTCTACAATACGAACGCCAAGCGCCATGGCGGGCGCGTCGAGGCTGTTTACTTCAGCAAGGATCCCCGGGATTGCGAAACGGAGACTTGCGTCCTCGACCTGGAGCGCGGCGTGGCCGGCGGCATTCCGGCCAACCCCTGGCAGACCGACACCTGCGTCGGCGACTGGCACTATAACCGCCAGGCCAGGTACAAGACGCCGAAGCGCGTGATCGACATGCTGGTCGATATCGTCAGCCGCAACGGCAATCTGATGCTGAATTTCCCGCTGCCCAACAGCGGCGCGCTGGATGACCAGGAATTGAAGATCCTGGACGAGATCACGCGGTGGATGGCCGTCAACAGCGAAGGCATCTACGAGACTCGGCCTTGGAAGATTTTCGGCGACGGTCCGGTGGCCTCGGCGCCGCCTTCTGGCCGCGGCGCCAGGTTCAACGAGGCGGGCCGCAAGGACCTCACGGCCGAAGAAGTGCGCTTCACGACCAAGGGCAACACCTTATACGCGTTCGTGATGGGCTGGCCGGAGAAGCAGGCCGTAATTAAGCCCCTGGCGACGACCAGCAGCGTGGCGCGGACGAAGGTCAAGAACGTCGAGTTGCTGGGCTTCAAAGGGAAGGTGAAGTGGACCCAGGACGAGAAGGGTCTCACCGTGCAGATGCCCGAACAGAAGCCCAGCGATCACGCGATTGCGTTGAAGATCGCCGTTTAGCGATCAGCCGAGTCCGGATTGAGCGGACCCGCTGCCGCGAGCGGCACCCCTATTCGAAAGTGACCGCGTATTCCCGGCGTCGTTCGAGACGAACCAGCCAGACGCCGCCGGAAATGGTCGCCTCGATGGTCCGGCCGGCGGATTGAATTCTGGCGATGCGCTGGCCATGCGGTGGCCGGAGTTTGAACTCGCCCGCGACGGCCGGGCGCAGCGCGCCGGAAATAGCCCTGCCTCCCTTCCAGGACGCGTCTACTTCCACGTTTCCGCGAGCGCGGAGTCCGTGAAAGCGGCCTTCCGGCCAGGCCGAAGGCAACGCCGGCAGAAATGCGATCTCGCCGGAGTGGCTCTGCAAGAGCATTTCGGCGATACCGGAACTCGCGCCGAAGTTGGCGTCGATCTGGAAGAAACGGCGGTTCGCGTTCAGCAGACTCTCGGCCGAAGTGGAGAGCAGGGCGCGGATGTGCTGGTATGCCTGATCGCCGTCTTCGAGCCTCGCCCAGAGATTCGTGTACCAGCCTGCGGACCACCCGCTCCTGCCCGCGCCGTTCTGCACCCTGCGCTCGAGCGAAATGCGCGCGGCCTTTGCCAGCTCGGGCGCGCCGCGCAGGGTAATCTCATCGGCGGGAAACAGCGCGAACAGATGCGACACGTGACTCATTCCCGGGTTGGGCTCGTCGTAGTCTTCGCTCCATTCCTGGAGCTGGCCGTGCTTGCCGATCTTGAGGTCCGGGCTGCGCTTGAGCGCGGCTTCAAGCTCCGCGCGGTAACCGGCGTCTATGTCCAGGATCTGGGATGCGCGCATGGTGGCATGGAACAGCACGTAGATGATCTCGTAATCCATCGTGGCGCCGACCGTTTGTCGGCCCACCGTTCCATCCGCCATGCTATAGCTGTTCTCCGGCGAATGCGAGGGATTGGTGACCAGGTGGCCTTTGCCGTCGTCGATCAGGAAGTCGAGAAGAAACCGCGAGGCTTCCTTCATGATGGGATAGGCTTCACGGCTCAGGAAAGCGCGATCCAGGCCATATTGGTAGTGTTCCCAGAAATGGAGCGCCAGCCACGCGCCGCCCATCGGCCAGATGCCGCAATAGGCGTAATCGACGGGCGCGGTGTCGCCCCAGGCATCGATGTTGTGATGAAACACGAAGCCGCGGGCGCCGTACATCTGCTTGGCGGTGAGGCGGCCATTGTCGAGCGACATCTCGACTAAGTCGAACAGGGGCTGGGTGGTTTCCAGAAGGTTGCCGACTTCGGCTGGCCAGTAGTTCATTTCGAGGTTGATATTGGTCGTGTACTTGCTGTCCCAGGGCGGCGCCGTGCTGTCGTTCCAAATACCTTGTAAGTTGGCCGCCATGGTGCCGGGGCGGCTGCTGCCCATCAGCAGGTACCGGCCGAACTGGAAGTACAGCGCGCAAAGGCCGGGATCATCCTGGCCTTTCTTGATTCTGGCAAGACGTTCGTCGATAGGGAGGTTCTCGATCGTGGAGCCGCTGGCCGGCGGCGCCAGTTCCAGCTCGACGCGGCGGAAGAGCTTCTCGTGATCCGTCATGTGCGCGGTTTTGAGGGCAGCGTACGGCTTGGCGGCGCGAGCCAGGTACCGGACGCAAGCGGAGGCTGGATCGCCGCCGCGATAATCCGTCGCGGCGACAACCAACAGGGTCACGGCGTTGGCTTTGGAGATGATCAGCTCGCCGCCGGACGCCTCCACCTGACCGCCTTCGTTGATGGCGCGAAGGACCGCGTGGAATTTCACGCCCGTCGGTTCGAGCTGGTCTCTTTCGGCCTTCAGGCGCTCGGGAGTCAGGTTCCCGCGCATCCAGAAATTCGTGTGGGCGATCGCTTCGCCTTGCAAGATGACACGGTCGGGCGCGACCACCGTGGTCTGGCTATCCTGCTCGCGCGTCAGCGTAGCGCGAAACGACAACTGGCCGGGCTTGTCGCAGGCGATGCGAACGACCAACGCTTGGTCCGGCGTGGAGGAAAACACTTCGCGAGTGTAAGTCGCTTCGCCGATGCGATAGCTCACACGCGCAATGCCTGTTGCCAGGTTCAGCTCGCGGCGGTATTCGACGGCATTGTCCTGGCCGGAGCACTCGATGTTCAGGTCCCCCAATGGCTGATAGGGCGGCTGGCGATTGGGGATGCCCATGAGCTTCTGGTCCTCCAGCGCAGTCGCCTCGACGGGTTTGCCGGAGAAGAGCAGGCGGCGGACCTCCGGCAAGGCCTTGAGCGCTTCCGGATTGATGCGGTCGCGCTTCTTGCCGTTCCAGACCGTGTCTTCGTTCAGTTGGATGCGTTCTTTTGCGACGCCGCCAAAGACCATGCCGCCGAGCCTGCCATTGCCGACGGGCAGCGCGTCGCCCCATCGTTGCGCCGGGTGCCGGTACCACAGCACAGGGTCGGCGGCTGAGAGCGGAGCCGAGGCTACGAGGAATAAGAGAAGTGAATGGAGGACGCTGCTCATGCAGCCCTTCCTACTTAACGACCGCATCGGCCGCATTGGCCGCCAGAATCCACTTGGCGGCGACGTTGATGATGTACTCGTCCTCAAACCAGAGGAATCCGAAGTCGTCGATACACTCCGGGAAATCCGGCTGGATGAGGACGTAGCCCGGAATCATGCCGCCGGGGATGAACGTTCCGTCGGCGCGGTTGTTTCCGTAGGCCTTCATCTTCGAGACCGTCCCCACCGAGGAAATGTACGAAGTGCTCGATACCGGATGCGTCCCCAGCAGGTAGTTCGCGGCCCGGAGCGTGTAGTCCGTCCCGACGATCTCCGGGAACGCTTTGTGCAGGAAGTACATCCGCACGCCGAGATCGGCCACCGAGACCGAGCCGCCCCAGGTGCGGAGGCTGGGCGGTACGCCGAACGGAGTCTTCGCCAGTTCGGCATCCAGCTCGACTACGTAGGATTTCACCACCTCTTCAAGCTGCTTCTTGAACTCCGCGTCCATGTAGGGCAGGGCGCGCACGGCCGTCCAGCCGTTGAATCCGAACCGCTGCCTGATTGTGGGGAACAGCTCCAGGACGCGCTTCTTATATGGCTCGGCGCCATGGGTGGCGATCAACAACTCCACCGCGGCGTTCCAGTCCATGGCCGCGGCCATTCCCTGAGGGCCGAATGAGCGGCCCTGGCTGGGGGTCGGATGGGCGTGTTCCTCGTCCCACAGCTTGACGGCGTTATCCAGGCACTCCTTGGCCAGCGGGTCGTCCCAGCCTTTGAGCACCCGCGCGGCAGCGGCCAGCGATGCCGCGGCGCCGTACTGCAGGTACGCGCTCTTGGTGGTGAAGGCCCAGCGGTCGTCCGGCTTGCCGGAGAAGTTCCCGTCCACCTCGTTGGGCCCGAGCTTCTCCGAGTAGATCCGTCCATCGGTCTTCGATGCGGCATCGCCCAGGTGCGTGTACTGGCGCAGATTGGGCTCAATGATACCCATGATCGGGTGGCCGATGGCCTTGATCTGCGCCAGCACCTGCAGAACCCCATGCTTGACCTGCTGCACCGCGTCCGGAACTCCGTCGGGCCGGTGCATCTCCACCTCGCGGGCCGTCTCGTCCACCGTAAGCTGGTCCCACTTCAGGTCGAACTCCTGGTAGGCCAGAGCCAGGTCCTGAATGACGGAATACTGGCTGAAGGCGATGTTGTCGTAGTCGCCGGCGTCAAACCAGCCGCCCACGTTCAATCCGGGGATGTGCTGGCCGGGCTGGTACGGCGAATCGAGGTTCGGGCCCATGCGGTACCCGTCGAAGTGTTGTGTGTTCGGCGGCGCCTGGCGCGCATCGTCGAGATGCGAAACGCCGTGCCACAGCCGGTAGCCTTCCCTCACCAAGACGTGATCCATCTCGACGGCGAGGAAGCCGTCCAGGCTGGATTGCCAGGTCCGGCTGTAAACGTCTTTGGCGATGGGGAACAGGTCGGTCTTCTGGCCCGCGTACTCGATCACGTACAGGCCGGGCTCTTCGACCGAAGAGAAATCGAACTTCGCGTAGGTGTAGCGCAGCCACGGCGTGGGAGTGGAAACCGGTCCTTCAAAGACCTGCCGATAAGAGCCGTCTTCGCCCAGGCGGAGTACCTTCGCCGTCTTGGGCGCATCGAATTTCGGATCCAGTTCGATGACGGCGACCTTCGGGAAGTTGGGGGCATAGCCGGCCTGGCTGTGAGCCACCATCGGCGGCCGCGTCCAGTTCGGAATCACGTCCGGACGGATGTGCCAGACCACCGCGCCCTCGGTCTTGCCCGAAGGGATCAGGGTGCGCACCACGAACCAGCCGTTCTGGGCCCGGTTACGGCCGTCATAAAGAGACACCGGCCCGTTTTCAGAGGTGACGGTGATGCGATACTGCGGGTCTTCCGCCGCCAGCGTGACGCTTCTGCCGGTGGCAAACGGAAGCGGCTGCGTATAGCCCTTCTCTTTGTCCCATTCCTCCTGGTACGGCAGTTTCTTCGGGTCGTCGGGCGACGGCAGCACCTTCTGCATCGGGTCCTGAGGACTGCGCGGCATGATCCCGAACGACTTACCGTCTACCGCATAGCTCTTGCCGACGTAGATAGACGGCAGGAACTCCAGATTGAAGCCCGCGCGGCCGGCCATTTTCTCCGGCAGCGGCTTCTCGAGGTTCACGCTCACCCGCACGCCGCCTGGTTCGGCAGCGACTTCGAGGCGATAGTTCATCTCGTAACTGGGAAACGACAACTGCGCAGTGAGACGGTTGTGTTCTTTGTCCGCCTGCTGGCCATTCAATTTCGCCACCAGGTCCCACTGCTCCGGAGTGGGCACCAGGCGCACATCGCCGCCGGTGGCGATGCGCTGCCCATGAAGGATCATCTCCATGGCGGCTTTCTTCTCGTCGACGAAAATTGGGTGGAAAGTGTCTTTGTAGAGAGTGACGCTGAAGCCCTGCGTATTCAGGTAGCCATTATCGGTCACCTGCATCACGAAATCGCCGCCGCTGACCGGAAGAGTCAGAAGCAGGCCGGCGACAAGGACCGTTTTACGTTGATTGAACATAGCAAGACAGACTCCTAATCGGTTCACGGTATCCAGATTCTACTACCGCACCTCGAATTCATACACGCTGATGCTGGCCGGAGGCAGGGCAGCCGTGCGCGGCGCCTGCGGCAGCGACGTCTCCGCCATCTTCGCCGGAGGCCCAAAATTGAATGCGCCCCGCGCCGCCGGCGTCGGCGCCGGAGCAGCCCCGGCCGGCGCCGTCAACTGCCACAGCTTCGCCGCGCCCGCCTGCACCCAGCTCAGGTTCAGCTCGCACTCCTGCGCCGTCTCGGTCGGATTCACCACCGAAATCACCAGCTTCTTGCGGTCCGCGCTCAGCGCCGCAAAGACGTCAAGCGGGTAGGTTGGACTTCCAGAGGGGCGCGCCGAGGTGTCCACTCCGACAGTACCTTTAATGGCGTGCTGGGGGGAGTTGCCAGTGACGGCAACCGGCAGCGCACCTGCAAAGTGGTCGTGCAGCACCTTCATGACCAGCCCCTCCATTCGGAACCCGACCGGGTCGCCATAGGCGTCCATCGCCGTCAGCCCCATGCCGCCGGTGGCCACCGCCAAACCCACCTTATCGGAGTGCCGGAAGAACTCGTGGTAGACCAGGGCATTGGTCATGGGATTCAACATCGGATTGCCGGCGGCGGGAGCGCCCCCCGGAGTGAGCGACCGGTTCCTGGGAGACCATTCGTCGAAAGCGAACTTGATGTCCTTGTCCTTCAGGGACGGCATCCGCTTCACGTACTCCTCCCATGCCTCGAACTTGAACTCCACCCGGTTCGACAGCCGGCGCACCTTGTCGGCGAGCAAATCGTTGGCCTCCACGAACTGCTGAGTCTCGGCATCGATCGCCAGGTTGGGGTAGCCATAGAAGTGCTCACCGAGGTAATCGATGTAGTCGGCGGAATGCTCCAGTAGCGCTCCCGTCCAGTCATACTTTGAGCCAAAGGCGAAAGGCACCTTATCGTTCACCGCTTCGCGCCCCGGGAAGGTGCCCAACTGCCGGTTCTCGATGTAGCACCAGGATGTTTCCTCCGGCGTGGCGCTGGAGGCTATCACCTTAATCGCCGGATCGACTTTCCTCATTGCCTGGACGACCAGGTTGTGCTTCTCTGGATATTGCGTGATGGCGATGTGGCCCCACTGCCAGGGACCGTACATCTCGTTGCCGATTCCCCAGATCTTTACGCCGTACGGCGCGGGATGTCCGTTGGCTGCGCGCAGCCGTCCCAGCCGGCTCGTGGCGGGACCGTTCACGTACTCGACTTCCTCCGCCGCCGAATGCGCGTCACCCAGCCCAGTGTTCACCGCAATATAGGGCTCCGCGCCCAGCAGGCGGCAGAACGTCATGAAGTCGTCGATGCCCATGTCGTTCGACTCCAGCCCGTTCCAGGCGAGCTCGCGCCGCGGCGGCCGCTTGTCGGCGTCGCCTATACCGTCGCGCCAGTCGTAAGCGGAGACGAAGTTCCCGCCGGGCCAGCGTGCAATCTCGATCCCTTGCTCCTTGAGCGAGCGGATCATCCCGGCCTTGAACCCCGAGACGTTGTCCGTCGGCATCAGAGAAGCGGCCCCAATGTGGAACGTGCCGCTGCCAATCCCGACAATCTCGAACGCGCCTTCGCGAGTATCCGCCTTGGCCGTGAACTTCAAGGGTAACTTGGTGTAATTGGCGGTAAGCGTGCGAACGCTAATCGTCTGGCGATCCCCCGGATTCGGCCCCCAGACCAAGCTGACATCCACCTTGACGCCGGGGCTGCCTGCCAGCACGATTCGTCCCGTGTAGGTCCTTCCAGCGCGCAGCGAAATCCCCGACTGGCTGATGCCGTGTGGTGTTGCCGCCTCCAGCCGGATGAGCGGACTCCACTCACCCACGTAGGCGTTCTTGCCGTCCATAACCACAAACTTGTCGGCGCCAACGGGCTCCCATCGGGGTTGCGGCCCTCTTCGGCCAAACCCTCCAGCCGGCGGCGCGGGCTGCGGCTTTGAGTTGATCTCGTTGAAGAACTTCCGGTCGTACAACATCTCGGCCCAAACCCGGGTCGTGGCCGGCTCCATGAAGCCGCCGAATACAAACTTCGTGATCGGCTGCGCCGTGCGTGTGGCGTCAATGGTGACCGCCACAGGTTGCGCTGCCGCCGTTCCCGTAAGAACCGCAACCAGCGTCGCTAATAAGAACCACTGTCTCCAGCCGTGCATGATGGTTGTCCAAGTCACCAAAAGAGGGCCGGCCGAGGCGTCGCAATCCGGCCTCCCTGTTGTCTTCTCACAATACAAGCGAACAGCCTATAGGCGTCAGAACTTGGCCTTGAGTTACCCTGTTCGCCTCGATCCGGTTCAGACGGGGACTAGTCCAGACCGCAGAGGCCCCCGCAAGAGCGCAGACCACAGATGCTCGCCTTTCGGCGACGGGAGCGGTTCTGCAACTTCCGTCCGTTACGGACGCAGCGCGGCACTGGCCTTCACGGTCTTCAGCCGCAAAATGGTCAGTGAACGGGGGACGAACGTTCGCGTGAACTCCGGCGCGAACCCTGAAGCCTTGCGCGTCACCGGGACCACCTTTCGCGGCTGTTCAATGGTGTTTTCGTCCTCCGGGCTGGCCGAGGTCAACAGGATGTCCGTGCCTTCGGATTCGATCTTAGGGGCTCCCTCCAGATGGATGCTGGTAGTCTGCGGCTGCTCGGTGAAGTTCACCACCTTGACTACGATCTCGCCGGAGTTCTGGTCAAGAGAGGCTGCCGCCTCCAGGGGAGCCAGCGCCATTTCGCGATAGAAGTTGGCGACATCAAGGGCCGGTTTGCCGTCGATGAAAACCTGGGCGCGAGGTCCGGTTACGTCGATCCTGACGTCATACCACCGTCCAGTCTCCATCGTGCCCGGCGCGCTCCCCAGCGAACTTCCGCCGCCCATCGCCATGCGGTCCAACGAGGCCAGGGTTCCGGCGGGTCCACCGAGGTTCAGCATCGCGCCGCCTCCCGGTCCTCGCCCGCGGACGCCGATGCTCACCCGGCCATCGCCCGCGGTCTTGCGGACTTTCAGAGTGACACTGTAGTCCCGCCAATCGTCGCCTCGAATGAAGGCGCGCGCCCGGGCCTCCGTGGAGGTCTGCTTGTAGACGCCGTCTTCCGCCGCCCAGGTTCCTCCGAAACTGCGCCACTCGGACGCGTCGTTGGCGAAATCCGAGGAATACAACACTTGCGAGCCGCTGGACACTTTTACGTCCTTGAACTCGGCTTGGCTGTCCATGGTCCCCAGCGAGATGCCCCCGCGGTCTGCCGGGAGAACGAACTTCTCTTTCTCGACTTGCAGATGGAGGGGAAGCACGACATCGCCGCGGTTGTGGGCGAAGAGCCACTGTACCCAGTACGAAGGCGTGCCGAACACATGGGCGCTGTCGTAGCCGATCAGATTAACCGGCCATCTGCGGTCCTCCACATGGTAGAAGAGCGGCGCATAGGACGCCATGATGACTACGTCGGCGTTGCGCTCGAAGCCCATCATGTAGGCCGCTTCGGCCAGGGCGCCTTTGAGGTTGCCGGCCCCCACGCCGCCATTGACGGCATACTCGCCGACGAAGACTTTCGGGCGGCTGGCGCGGTCCCAGGTATCGTACGTGTCGGTGACGTCGCGCATCCGTTCCGGCGAGGAGTAGATATGATTGTCCACGATATCCATCGGGGACTTCACCAGCGTATTGGAGATCAGGATCATGTTCGGATACTTGGCCTTAATCGCCTTGTAAAAGAGCGGGTAACGGGCCTCGTAGTTCGGGCCGCCGTTTTCGTTCCCGATCTCCATGTACTTCAGATTGAAGGGCTTGGGGTGCCCGTTTTTCGCGCGCAACGCACCCCATTTACTCGTGACCGGGCCGTTGGCGTACTCAATCGCGTCCAGGGCGTCCTGCACCCACGCGTTCATGCGCTCCATCGGCTCAGACTCGCGGTGGGCCATGCCGACGTTGACGGTGAACAGCGGTTCCGCGCCCAGGTCCTCGGCCAGTTGCAGGTACTCATGAAACCCGAGCCCATCCGTGGAGTAGTATGCCCACGTGTCGTTCAGGTGACCGGGGCGCTGGGCGATGTCCTGTACCGTGGTCTTCCAGCGGAAAGCGTTGCGTAAGTAATCGCCGCCCTCCACGTAGCAGCCTCCCGGGAAACGCATGAAGGCGGGTTTCAGGTCGGCCAGCATCTGAGCCAGATCCTGCCGCATGCCGTTGGACCGGCCCTTCCAGGTCTTTGCCGGGAACAGCGAAACCGTGTCCAGCCAAACGGTTCCCGGGGCCGTGGCGACGAGCGCCAGGCGCGCCTTGGGCTCGGCGCCCGAACTCTCGAACGACGCGGAGTAGCGTTTCCAGTCCGGACCGATCCCTGTGACGATCTGGGATCCGTAGACCATGCCCCCGGGCCCCTCGATACGAGCTTCCAGGGAGCCATCGAAACCGGCCGCGCGGGCGTAGAACGACAGGTGATATCTTTCGCCCTTTTCGAGCCCGATTCCCCAGAAGCCTTCGTTCACCACGGCGACACGCCCGCCTTTGTCGGCGCTCATGATCTCGACGCGCAGCGATGTCTTGTTGGATTCGTTCAGCGGCTTTGAAGTGTCCAACGTCATGCTCGCGCGGGCCGCTCCCGTCGTCTCCAGAGACCAGCCCAGCGTAGTGCGCTCTTCAAAACCGCGGTTGCGGATCAACTCGGCGTATAGCCCGCCGTCTCCGGCGTGATTGATCTCCTCGAAGAAGATGCCGTATAGAGTAGGGCTGATCTTCGCGCCCGGATGTGAAAGGTCCACTGTGATAGCGGGACGCTGGCACCGGGCGTCCGTCGATGCGAGCGTGAGGGCCAGCAGGTAACACGGTGCGGTAATCTTCGTGAAGTTCATTTGAGTCCTCCTGTTATGGTGCACTCACGGAGTCTGTATTGTAATCGCCTGCAAGACGTCATGCAAAAGGGTATCGCTGTTTCTCGGGCCCTTTCGCTACTGCTGGCGCCACAGGTTCGGCAGAAAGCGGTAATAGAGCAGGTGGCGCCACGTGGCCCAATCATGGCCGCCATATCCGCCCACGTAGTATTCGTGCTTGATCTTGTGGTCGAGCAAAGCCTGATGCAGGGCAACGCAGCGGGCGCCCATCTGTCCCTCTGCTTCCGCGGTCCCCAGTCCCACAAAAAGATAGTCGATCTTCTTGTTCACGTCCGGATCGTTCAGGAATTTGGCGATCGACTTTTCACTGTCGACATCGCCGGCGCTGAGCACTCCGAAGGAAGCGAACAAGTCCAGGGAATTGAACCCGACGAACTGAGTGTGACGGCCGCCCATGGACAGTCCCGAAAGCGCGCGGCCCTTCGGATCGCGGCGGACGCTGTACTCGCGCTCGACCAGGGGAATGACGTGCTGCCGGAGCTCCGCCTCGAACAGCTTGAACGTGAGTTCGACGTGCCGCGGATTGTTCCGATGGACGACCTGGTTGTTGGGAATGGCGATCACCATGGGGACGGCCTTGTTCTCGGCCAGCAGGTTATCCATCATGAAGTTCACACGCCCGTCATATACCCAGTTCGAGGGCAGGTCGCCGCTTCCGCCCACGAGATACAACACCGGATAGCGCTTGCCGCGGTCGTACCCGGGAGGCGTGTAGACATAGAGCTCGCGCTCGCCGTTCGTTACGTTGGAATGGTAGACATGCCGCGTCACCGTTCCGTGCGGGACGTTGCGCGCATCGTAGTACGCGGGGCCGCTGCCGTGTACGACCAGTTGGCTGTACGGCGGCATAGCGGTGAAGCCGGCGATGCTATTGTTCGGGTCTGCGATCCGCACCCCGTCCACCACGAAGTTGTAGATATACATGTCCGGCTTGAGAGGGCCTACCGTGAGCGTCCACACGCCGTCGTCGCCTTTCGTGAACGGTACGGACTTGCCCGATTTTACGAGTGCGGTGAGAATGGCGACGCCCGAGAGCAGCACTTCCCTGGCGGCCGGCGCTTTCAACCGGAACGTGACCGTTCCGTCGTCCTGGACGTCGGGCGAGTTGATCGTGGCGCTGAATGGAACGAGGTTTTCGGTGTTCTTCTGCGGGTTGTAGTCCAGATTCACGTTGGCCTGTTGAGACCATACAATCAACGGCGACAGCAGGCACGCCATTGCGAAATAGGAGCGAATTGTCATTTTGACCTCATTTGACGCGGGAAGCGGACTACTTCATGTAGCCCTTCTCTTTGTAGTAGCGGGCAGCGCCGGGATGGAGCGGAACTTCGTACCCCTTCCAGACCGTGTGGACGTTGTAGGAGAAGTTCAGATGTCTCCATTGCAGGAGCTGCTGCTGTTCGTCCATCGCTTTCGCGACGATATACGCGAAGTCGTCAGGCATGTCGTCCCGGCCGTAGACCGCCGTTCCGGTGCGCACCACCGTCGGGATCGGCCGCTCGATGCCGCGATATAGCCCCGCGGGGATGACGCCGCGGTCCTGTTCGCCCTCCTGCGCCAGTTCCGCCAGCAGATCGTCCGGCAACTGGAGGAAGTCGAGGTCGAACTTCTGGCTGATCTCCGTCCAGATTCTCCACTCCGGAGCGGTCGTCATGACGCCGCCTCCTCCAATGACGACGTCGAAGTTCTCGCGGTCGGCGGGCGTATTGCCCACGCGGCCGCCGGCGGCCTCCACCGTTTGTTTCGAGAGGCCATAGTAAGCCAGGATGCGCGACGAGTCGCCGCCGATCCCCGCGGTCAGAATGCGGACTGGCCAGCGCTTCTGCCGGATCTGCGACAAGTCGGTAATGCCCGTCCCGGCCTTGGCCGCGACCAGAACATAACTGGGGTCCTGGATGTTGGCGATCAGACGCAGGTTCTTTCTGGGCTTCTCTTTCGCGTACATGCCCGTTCCCAGGTAGGCGTTCCGCAGGAATTGGATCGCGACCGCGCCGAAGTCGATGGCCCCAAGCCCGGGCTCATTTCGGGGCGCGAGGATCTCGGGTACGGCCGGATCCGGCTTGTAGGGAGGCGGCATTCGCGCTTCGCTGACGATCCGCGGGGCATCGGCCGCGTTGCAGTTGTAACAGATCCGCACGTCGTAGCCGTATGGCTTCATCGCCGCTTGAACCACTTCAGCCATTGCTCCCCAGGGGCACAGCCTGCACGCGCCGCCGAAAACCGGCCTCTTCTCTCTGATGCTGCTCTGCCCGCTGGCGAGTGACGCAACGGCGAGAAGAGCCGGAATCAGGCGCCGAAATGGAAGACGGGATTTTGACATGTTGTCGCCTCGTGGCGTGGAACCGGCAGTCCTCTCACTCACTGTGCCCGCGTCAGCCGGTACAGTGCCTCCGCGTGCGGCTCTACGCGAAACGCTTCCCCGTTCCCGGCCGCTCCGATGTCTTTTCGTGCCCGCAGGTCGCGCGCCGCGCATTTCCCGCCGAGGCCCACGTCTTCCCGGTTGATGTTCACCGGTTCTTCCGCCGCGTCGCCGGGGTTGAACACTTCGGTTGCCGTGGTTCCAAACGAATCCCAACTGTTCCAACCCATCGAAGCCGCCGGCGAGAGAGACGGCTGAGCGTACGCCGTCCCCCGGAGCGTAGCCATCAGAGGCAGCGCCAGAATGACCTTCTCGAGTGTGTCCATTTCAGTTCCCGGTCCCCCCGATAGTCTACACCCCGCCGTAAACGTTCACATTGGCCGGGGGGGCGGATGGTCCAGCCAGCTTTCTAAAACGGGCTGTAAGCCATTGCAGAAAGCAGCGCCGTGGCGTACGATATCGGTTCGACGCCGTGAATTGCGCGGCGGGCCATTGCAACAGCGGAGGTTCGCCTTCTATGTGGTCTTTCATCGGATGCCATGCCGCCCTGATCACCGTGCTGGCGCTGTCGGTCGCCGCGTCGCTGCCGGCGCAGCGCCGCGTGCCGAAAGACTTGTCGGGAGTCCGCGGGTTCAACTACCAGTCCGCTCCGACGACCGGACACACGGAGCATTGGCTGCAGTACAGCGCGGGGGAGACCGAACGCGACTTCGACTTCGCCAAACGGCTTCAGTTGAACCAGGTTCGCGTGTTCGTTCCTTGCGCGGCCTGGGCGCGCGACAAGGAAGCGTTCCGGAAGAACCTGCTTCATCTGGTGCGCGCCGCCTATCAGCGGGGCATAGGCGTGATGCCGACCATTCAGTATGCGCCAGGCGTCTCCATGAATAAGGACCGCTGGCCGGAGTCCAGGGAGTTCGTCGCCGATCTGATCGCCACCATCGGAAAGGAGCCGGGGCTGGCTTTCTGGGATGTATCGAATGAACCGGACTGCTGCGCTCTGCCTCCGACGCCAGCCAATCGGACGCGCATGGAATACGCCGTCTACATGGCCAAGATGTTCCATGAACTGGACCCGGTCACCCCTGTGACCATCGGGGCTACGTTCTCGGACAACATGATCGAAATGGGCGACGCGCAGGATGTGCTCTCCTTCCACAACTACCTCTCCACCCGCGCCGCCATTCGCGCCGACATCGCCAAAGCCAAGGCGTACGCGGCCAAAGTGAACAAGCCGCTGATCAACACCGAGATCGGCTGCATCGCCAGGGCCAACCCCTACGACATCGCGCTGGAAGAGCACATGAAGGCGAACGTGGGCTGGTACATCTGGGAGTTGATGATCACGCACAATTGGGGGACGGTGCATGGCGTGTTCCACCCGGACGGCACCATACGGGATCCCACGATCGTGGCGGCGCTGTTCGGCATGTTCCGGAGCCGTGCTGAGGACGTAATGCCCGCGGTTCCGGACCGGGAGGACACGGTTACCCGCGCGGTGGCCAACAATAACGAGTGGCTTGCGGACGAAAATGCCGGTTGGGAAGCGGGGCTGGATCTGGCGGAGGTTTCCGCCAACCTCCTGGAGGTCGGCCAGCTCATCGCGATGTACGACCCGCCGACGAGAACGGTGGAGTTGTTGCGAAAGGGTGCGCCCCACATGGCGGCGCTGCGCGAGGCCGTCGAAAAGTACACGGCGATTCTCGAACCATTTCGCGTGCCGAAGGGAGATCCGCGGCGCGGCCGGCCGGCGCCAACGCTCCATTAACTCCATGTCTGGGCCAAGCACAAAGATCGGGGCGCGGGTTTCCGGCTGCGGGCGTACAATACAGATTGAAATTCACTCCAGGAGGTCTCATTGTTTCTGAATCGCAGTTCTATCGCCAGGATTCTAGTGGCCTGCCCTGTCATCGGAACGGCCGCTCTCCTTTGCTCTCAGGCCTCTGCGCCCAAACCGGCGGCGCCCGTCATAGGTAAGTCGGCGCGATATTGCAATCCTCTCCCGATTGAGGCTTCTTCCCGCGATGGCTCTCCGCAAGGAATCAACCTCGGCGATGTCACCGTGGTGCGGGAGGCGAACCGCTATTACCTGTTCGCCACCGGCGGCGGCGCCTGGGTGTCCTCTAACCTGGTGGACTGGAAATACCAGGCCGTGGAAGTCCGCGGCGGCCGTGTCCCCGTCGCGCCGCACGTGGTCAAGTACAGAGGCGCTTTCTATATGTCCGGCAACAGCGCGCCGTTGTACAAGGCCTCGGATATTCTCGGTCCTTACGAACTCGTCGGCCCCTGGAAGAACGAAAAGGGCGAGCCGTGGACTGGCGTCTCGAACGGGACGCCCTGGACCGGCGCCTTCGACGTGGATATCTTCATTGACGATGACCACAAACCGTATCTGTACTTTCCGGGAAGATCGACGGACGGGATCTACGTTGCGCCGCTGAACCCGGAGGACCTGACCAGATTCGCCGCCGCGCCCAAGCGCCTGTTCGGCTTCCAGCCCGAGCATCGGTGGGAGCGCTGGGGCGAGTCCAACGAGTACGCGCACGAGGCGTGGATCGAGGGCCCCTGGATGTTCAAGCGGAACGGCATCTACTATCTGCAATACAGCGGGTCAGGCACGCAGTGGTTGTCCTATGCCACGGGCGTGTACACCGCGCGTAGCCCGCTGGGTCCGTTCACCTACGCGTCGGGCAATCCGGTGCTGCGGAAGACGACGGGCGTCGTCACAGGCCCCGGCCACGGCTGCGTTGTTCAGGGCCCGGATGGCAACTGGTGGCAGTTCTACACGATTGTTCTCGCCAATCCCCCCGGCGGCCGGCGCCTCGGCATGGATCCTATCGGCTTCGACGCGAAAGGCAACATGTTCGTCCACGCTAGCGAGACTCCGCAATGGGCTCCGGGCGTGGTCGCCAACCCGGCGAAGAACGGCGATTCCGGCTCCATTCCGCTCACTATCAACAAGCTTCGGAACATGCATCAGCAAGGCCGTTTCTCCAGCCAGCGGCCCGGCCACGACGCCGCGTACGCGGTCGACAATTCGAATGGCACTTGGTGGGAGCCGGCGGAAGACGATGCGCAGCCGTCGCTCACCATAGACTTGGGCTCTACCACCGAGTTCGCCCCCGAGCAGTTGTTCGCGGTGGATTCCAGCCGCATCGAATTCGTCGCCGGCCGGGGCGGCTTCGGCGCTCCGGGAGGCCGCGGCGCCGCCGCTCAAAAGCCCACCGGAAGCACGGCATTCCGATACAAGATAGAGGCCTCTCGCGACAGTCGGACCTTCACGACGATACTGGACAAGACCGGGAGCGGCGTGACCAAGTACACGGAGTTCGACGAACTCCCGCCCACTCAGTGCCGTTATGTGCGGTTGACCGTCACCGATTGGCCGCACATCGTCAATTCGCCGCTGGGAATCATGGAGTTCACCGTGTTCGGGACCGCGGTGGAAACCCCGAAGCCCTAGCCCTGGCGTACAAGGAGATTCAGGAACATGAATGTTGTATCGACTAAGATCAAACGAAATCTATTTTCCTGTTCGATACTGGCGGCCCTGGCGCTGATCAGCACCGGCACCTTCGGGGGAGCCCCTCCGGACGCCGCCCCGCTTCCATTCGTCAGCCCGATTTTCGGCGACAACATGGTGCTTCAGCGGGGGAGGCCGAATGCGATCTGGGGATGGTCGCAACCGGGGGACACGGTGCGCGTGGAAATCGGCGACAACTCCGCGACGGCGACTGCCGGAGCTGACGGCCGTTGGCAAGCGCGAATCGAGCCGCCCCCGCCGGGCGGGCCTTACACGATCAAGATCAGCGGCAAGCAGACGGTCGAGTTGCATGAAGTACTGGTGGGCGACGTGTGGATCTGCTCGGGGCAGTCGAACATGCAGTTCGGCCTGGCTCAGGCCAGAAACGGGGCGGACGAAGTCAAGAACGCCATTCATCCCGAGATCCGCGTCTACACGGTGGGTCAGCGCGTGTCCTATTCTCGCGTGGAAGTCCCGCGCGGCTCCTGGAGGATCGTTACGCCGGGCACGCTCGGCGGCGGTTTCGGGGGCGGGATCTCCGCGGCGGCCTACTTCTTCGCGCGGAAAGTGCAGGAATCCGCGCATGTGCCGATCGGCTTGATTCAGGAGGCGGTGGGCGGCGTTCCAGCCGAAACGTTCGCCAGCCCCGAGTCTTTGCACGCGGTGCGCGATTTCGATGCAGGCATCGCGGAGGTGGAGCACCGCAGCCAAATGGGTGGTACGCAGTACGGCAACTACATCATGCACTGGTACGACGAATACGATATCGGCTCGAAGAACGGCTCCTGGGCCGATCCGGCGCTGGACGATTCGTCGTGGAAAACCGTGCAGATTCCGGGCAACTTCCAAGAGCTGGGCGTCAGCGACGTCCCCAGCCTCTGCTGGCTGCGGAAGGAAATCACTCTCCCGGAGACGCTGCCGCAAGGCCCGGCGCGCCTTTATCTGGGGTCGGTCGAGAAAATGGACACCACTTACGTCAACGGAAAGCAGGTGGGCGCCAGTTCCTGGGTCGAGAACCCGCGCGTCTATTTCGCGGGATCGGCTTTGAAGCCCGGCCGCAACGTCATCGCCATCCGCCTGTTCAAGTTGAAACCCAACGGCGGCTTCCTCAACCCGGCTAGCGATCTGCGCCTGACCTTGGGCGACGGCACCGTGATTCCGCTGAGCGGCGAGTGGAAGGGCAAGGTGGCCGTGGATGGCCGCCCGCCGCAAGTGTTGCCGATCGCATTCGAGAACCTGCCGAGCATGCCGGGCGTGTTGTACCACGGCATGTTGGAGCCGATCGCCCCGCTGGCGATTACGGGCGCGATCTGGTACCAGGGAGAGTCCAACACCGAGCGCGCCTACCAATACCGCACGCTGCTCCCGGCCCTGATCTCCGGATGGCGAAAGCTGTTCGGCCAGGGCGATTTCCCGTTCTACATCGTCAGCCTGCCTGCGTTTATGCACCGCCGCGACGTCCCCGGAGACGATTCCTGGGCCGAGTTGCGCGAGGCCCAGGCTCTCACAGCGAAGAACGTGCCCCATTCGTGCGTCGCGATCACCATCGACACGGGCGACCCCGACAACATTCACCCCCAGGATAAAAGGGAAGTCGGCGAACGGCTGGCTTACTGCGCTCTGGGTGAACATTACGGCCTGAAGATTCCGTACTCCGGGCCGACCCTGTCTTCGGTGGAACGCCTGCCCGGCGCCTTGAAGCTCAATTTCGAGCATACGGACGGCGGCCTGGTGGTCAAGGGAGACAAACTGGGCGAGTTCTCGATTGCCGGCGACGACCGCAAATGGTACTGGGCGGACGCCCGGATCCAGGGCGACTCCGTGATCCTATCGACCCAGTCGGTTCCCGATCCGAGGGTTGTCCGCTATGCCTGGCAGTCAAATCCGCTCGCGACGCTGTTCAACGGCGCCGGTCTTCCCGCCGCGCCTTTCCGCACCGACGATTGGCCCAGCATCACGGAAGGCCGCAAGCCCTACTGATGGCTTTGGGGGCGAACGAGGGAAGCTGGAGCCAGCAGATCGTGTGGAGCTTGATCCCGGTATTGGCGGCAGGTAGTCATCTCCCCGGACATGTTCCCGGCCGCCCGACTCGTTCCGACTGGCGCGTATTCCGGGCAGAACTCGCAGGATGACCTGCCGCTCCTTTCGGGCCACCACTCGTACTCGGGTAACCTTCTTCGCGTCCGCCGCCGTCTGATACAGTCTGGGAGACGCATCTCCACAGCACGGAGACACGCGAAGCAAGGAGACAGGCGGTGAACAGTCATCGCATTTCGAGACGTCATTTTTTCTACGGCACGCTGCTGGCAGGGGCGGTGCCATCGGGCGGCTTCGGCAGCACGCCTTCTCTTTCGGCGCTGGGCTACAAGTCGCCGAACGAGAAGCTCAATATCGCAGCCGTCGGCGTGGGTATTCGGGGTCCCGCGATTCTGGCCGGCGCCGCCGCCACGGAGAACATCGTCGCGCTGTGCGACGTCGATGAAGCCCGCGCCGCCAAAGGCTTTGCCCAATACCCCAGCGCCAAGAAGTACAAAGACTACCGCAAGATGTTCGATGCGGAGGGCAAGAACATCGATGCGGTGATGATCGCGACTCCCGATCATATGCACACACCCGTGGCGCTGCTCGCCATGCAGGAGGGCAAGCATGTGTACTGCGAAAAGCCGCTGACCCGGACGGCGTGGGAAGCACAGCTGATGGCCGAGGCGGCCGCAAAGCACAAAGTCGCAACCCAGATGGGCAACCAGGGGTGGAGCCATGAGGGCACCAAGGCCGCCTGCGAGATCTTGTGGTTCGGCGAGATCGGCGACGTCCAGGAACTGCATGCCTGGACCGGTATGATCTACGGCGGACAGCCGAAGATCCCGGCGACCGGCCCCGAGGCGACACCCGTCCCGCCGGCGCTCGATTGGGACCTCTGGCTGGGCTGCGCGGCACCGCGGGCATTCAATCCACTGATAACGAATCAGTGGCGCGCGTTCATCGACTTCTCCCCGGGCGGATCGCTGGGCGACTGGCTGGTGCACAATCTCGGACCCGCTCACCTGGCGCTCCAACTCGGCAAGGTCAGCCCGACGAGCGTGGAGTGCGTGTTTGTCGAAGGCAAGAGCCAATGGCTGTGGCCGTTGCGCGCACACATCGTCTTCGAGTTTCCAGCGCGCGGCAGCATGCCCCCTATCACGGTGCACACGTACCAGAACATGCGCGGCGACTTCCAGGATCCGCCAGGCATGGCCGAAGGCGAGCGGCTCTTTCCGCCGATGAACAATCTCAGCGAGAGGGGCCGGCCTTTCGTTGAGAGCGGCGACGGCACGATGCTGGTCAGCACACAACTGACGGTGGATGGCAAGCCGATCGCGCAGCAGGGCCGCGGTGGTGCGTTCCCTCCGGGCCGTGGCCGTGGTCCGGGCGGTCCGGGTGGACGCGCTCTTCCTCCTGGCGCGTCGCAGGATCCCAAATTGCGCGCGCCCGGCAACGGCGCCGTATTTGTCGGATCGAAGGGCTACATGGCCACGAGCGCTCGCGGTGAGGGCGTGTGGCTGCTCCCCGCGTCGCGCTGGGCGGAATACAAGCTGCCGCCGCAAATGCTGCAACGCGGCGTCAATCACCAGCAGGACTGGATTCGTGCCTGCAAGGGTGGCGCCCCGGGCGTGTCGGACTTCGCCCTCACCGCGAAATACATCGAGTGGCTCGCGTTGGGCGCGATCGCGCTCCGGGTGCCCGGGAAGCTCTTCTGGAATGCGAACAAACGGCGCTTCAGCAACAGCGAGGAAGCGAACCGGCTGCTCAAGCCGTATCTCAGGAAGGGCTGGGAATTGAAAGCGTAGGCTCGCGCACCTGCCATCTTTTCCGGCTGCGTCCGGATTACGGGTACGCGGCCACGAACGTCGTTGCCGGTTCTGAGGTCCCGCCCGAGGAACGCCAAACGAGCGCTTGCGGCGGCCGTGTTCGAAGGCTATGCTCGGGTGAGGTTTCGCGAACGATGAAGAATAGAGTTTTCGCCATCTTCTTTCTGTGCGGCGCCGGAGCGGTCATGCTCCTCGCAGCCGATTTCTGGCAGAAGAAGCCGTATACCGCCTGGGATGCGACAGACATCCAGAGGGTCCTGAACGACTCGCCCTGGGCCCGGGAGGTGGAGATCCTGATGGGCGCGCTCCGAATGGCCGGCGGCGGGCCAGGCGATTCCGGCGAAATGGCGCGCAGCAGCAGCCCGTTGGCTGGGGCCGGCAGGGAGGGAGGCATGGGCGGCCCGGGCGGAGCCGGAATGGGGGGCGCGGCGGGCCCCGGCGGCGCGCCCACGGTGCGCCTCGTGGTGCGTTTTGTGAGCGCGCTGCCGGTCCGGCAAGCGCTGATGCGCGCGCGGTACGGCAACGAGGTGGGAAACTCCCCCGAGGCGGCCAAGGTGCTCTCCACGCCCGATCCGTACTACGTCGTGGCCCTCGCCGGACTGCGCAACCCGCCCGGGGACGTTCAGGCCGTCAAAGAGAAGTCCACGCTGCGGGTGAAGGGGAAGGAGCCGTTCGGGCCGGTCCAGGTGCAGGTGGAGAACGGGATGGTCGTGCTTTTCTTTCCGCGTGAGGGCCATCCGATCGCCGTGCAGGACGGAGAGGTCGAGGTGCAGGTGGGACTGCCTGGTCTCGCCAGCCCCATTCGGCGCTCTTTCAAGCTGAAGAACATGGTGTACGACGGCAAGCTCGAGATCTAGTGTAGTGCGTCATAAATAGTAACCTTTATCGAGCAGCCTCCATCTTACAGTAATGGAGGCCGACACATGCGGGTTGCTCGAGCCATTGCCCTCACCCCAGAGCAGCGCCAGAACTTGGAGGCCAACGCGCGTGCACGGAGTCTGCCGGCCCGCTTGGTCGAGCGCTCGCGTATCGTCCTGATGGCGGCGGCCGGCCAGCAAGACCGCGAGATTGCCGCCACCCTGGGAATTACGCCGAAGAAAGCCGCACGCTGGCGGGCACGCTTCCTCAAGAAGGGACTGCCTGGGTTGGTCAAGGACGCGTCGCGCCCTGGGCGCCCGCACTCGATCACGGCCGATCAGGTCGGCGCCATCGTGCGCAAAACGACCCAGGAGAAACCTGCAAACGCTACCCACTGGAGCACGCGCTTGATGGAGGCAGCGGCCGGAGTGAGCGAGGCGAGCGTGCACCGCATCTGGCATGCCCACGGCTTGAAGCTCCACTTGGCGGAGAGCTTCAAGATCAGCAATGACCCACAATTTGCCGAGAAGCTGGAGGCCATCGTGGGCTTGTACCTGAACCCGCCCGAACACGCCATCGTACTGTGCGCCGACGAAAATAGCCAGATCCAAGCCCTCGACCGCACACAACCCGGCTTGCCGCTGAAGCGCGGGCGCGGTAGCACTATGACGCACGACTACAAGCGAAACGGGACCACCACCCTGTTTGCCGCACTCGACACGCCCTCCGGGCAGGTGATCAGCCTGTGCCAGGAGAGGCGTCGCCACAAGGAATGGCTTCGCTTTCTCCGCCTGATCGATGATGCGATGCCCGCGGAAAAGGAGCTTCACCTCATCGCGGACGACTACGCCACCCACAAGCACCCCAAAAGTCCAGCGCTGGTTGGCACGGCATCCGCGTTTCCATGTCCACTTCACGCCCACCAGCGCTTCCTGGCTCAACATGGTCGAGCGGTTCTTCCGC
>Ga0187850_10000479_pt1 | contig 50792 bp, 39 predicted proteins | sample June2016WEW_4_15_FD_132436 | JGI IMG/M metagenome (GOLD analysis project Ga0187850, IMG submission 132436) | Peatland microbial communities from SPRUCE experiment site at the Marcell Experimental Forest, Minnesota, USA - June2016WEW_4_150 | ecosystem: Environmental > Terrestrial > Soil >...
CTGGCGGCTAATATGGCCGCTCTGGCCTGCAACTGCGTTTACCTCTCGGCACTATTCGTTCGAAATTTGTATAAACCGTTTGTCCAAAACAAAAGCGAACGTCATTACATTAACGTATCGCGAATCGCTATTGCCGGCGTTCTTCTGCTCGCTATTTACGTCGCGGTACACTACAAAAGCCTGATTGACATAATTAAGATGCAGCCCTTATTGAATATTATCTTTGGTGCACCGGTAATGCTCCTGCTGTTCTGGAAGCGCCTGACCCTGAAGGCCGTCTATACACAGGTAATAATCTGCACAATGCTGTTCGCGGTTCTGCCGGAAATACTGCCGCTATTCGGCTCAGTCCAGCATTCAAAATGGCTCACCCAGCAAACCACTGAACAAACAATTACACGCAGCACATCGGCTGAACAGCGGGATGTTGATAAAGGACTTGCTTCGGCTGTCGGACAAAAAATAAGCAAAGAATTTGTAATTCCTCCCGCAAGCATATACTTTGATTCAGTGGCAAGGAGCAATCCCGAGGATGCCAACTCATCGATGACCGGTTTAGGCAGATTGAAAACAGAACTTGTTGTCGGCGGAATGATAGGATTGGACCTGCGAAATATGAAACCGTCCACCCTGATGACGCTACGATATCTTATAGCTTCGCTTTTGCCGTTTATTATCCTTATCCCCGTCAGCATGATTACCAGGGACAAAGGTCTGGAAGAAAATATAGCCCGCTTCTACGTCAAAATGAAAACCAAGGTTATTTCCGACCACGAGCTTGACAAGGCCGAGCTGCAAAAAAGCTACGACAACCCGACCCGTTTCGACCATACAAAACTCTTCCCAAAAAGTAACTGGGAATTCTGCAAATGGGACAAAGAAGATACATGGGGCGTCCTTGCCAGTTCCGCCCTTACCGTTGGCATCTTAGGGGCCTTCTGGCTGCTGATTAAAATGCTCGCCCACTAACGTTTTTATATTTGCCTTCTTCGATATCTGCTCTTCTGAATGGGCCAACCAGGTGTTGGCCCTCTATCACCATCTGCTCAACTGACTTTATTTCGCAATTAATTTGGAAAATATTCGTATTTTTCCAAAAAAAGTGTAACAATTTCCGCCTGAGGTGGACTTACTTATTAGCTGGGTAAAGAAGTTAGGAAGCCGAGGCTATCTTTGACCGGCACTGGCAAAAAGGGTATAATGTAATCGCCTTTGGCTGGGGGCAAAAGGCAAAGAAGAAGGAGAAGAGTATGAGAAGCAGAACACATCTAAGGGCTATCATAACCTGCACGATAATAATAATTATCTTTTCATCTTACGCATTTGCCAGCACATGGAAAACACTCGACAAACCAGGGGCAACTTCGACAGCTATATACGGCATACAGGGGAATAATCTTGTAGGTTCCTACGATGGCCATGGTTTTCTCTATGACGGAACAAACTGGACCACACTGGACTTTCCGGGAGCAGGCTGGACGCATATACAGGGAATCAACGGAAATAATATGGTTGGTTACTATTTAGACGCTTCTTCCAGTGTCCATAGTTTTCTCTACAATGGAACGACTTGGACTTCTCTTAGTGCGCCCGGGGCAAAAGGGACAGAGGCATACGGTATTGACGGCGGCAAGATTGTTGGCTGGTATTGGGACTCTCATTATAACAACCGCGGCTTTACCTATGACGGAACAACCTGGACGACAATCGATAGCGGGGCATTTAGTACCTATGTGTATGGCATCGAGGGCGACAAGATTGTTGGTCGTTATGCGTTCAATAATCCTTACAGCCACGGTTTTATCTATGATGGAACAAACTGGATTACCCTCGATGGGCCGGGGGCACAACAAACTGGGATATATGGCATCGATGGCAGTAATCTTGTAGGTTCTTACGGCAGCCACGGTTTTCTCTATGACGGGACAAGCTGGACTACCCTTGACTTTACGGGGGCGACCGGGACAACCGCATATGGCATCGATGGCAGCAATATTGTTGGTTCTTATACCGATACTGCTGGTAATTATCACGGCTTTATTTACACGATTCCCGAGCCCTGTACGTTATTGCTTCTCGGCCTTGGCGCGGCGATTGCAACCAGAAGGCGTTAATAAAAACTTGACAGTATCCCCATAATCGCTTTTGGCTGGGGGCAAAAGGCAACTTGTCACGGCGTAGCTTTTAAGCGAAGCCGGAAAGAAGGCTGGAGAGTGAGAATGAGCAAAAGAGAGAAGAGAGATTTCGCTGTGTTCATTCCTCGCGTTTCATTTCCTGCCTTGTAAACTTATCACTTTTGGAAGAAGGAGAAGATAGATGAGAGCGCAAAGTTTTTTGGCAGCAGCACTAATCATTGTGGTTCTACCTCTATTGGCCAGTTCCATTACATACGCAGATAACATCTACGTGGGGTGTGACAACGGGACGATTATTAAATTAGATTCGAGCGGAAACAGAACCACCTTCGCCTCGGGTCTGACAAAGATTATGGGGCTTGCATTTGACCGCAGCGGCAATCTCTATGCATCCGAGTGGGAATCCAAGACGATTTTCAAGTTCGACCCAAGCGGAAACAGGTCCACTTTTGCCTCCGGTTTTGGGGCTACGGGTCTTGCGTTTGACAGCAGAGGCAATCTCTACGTATCCGATTTGGGGCCCGGTACGATTTTCAAGTTCGACGCTGGCGGAAACAGGTCCACCTTTGCCTCTGGTTTGGACTATCCTGATAGCCTTGCGTGTGATAGCAGCGGCAATCTCTTCGCATGCACTGTGGACGCGATTATTAAGTTCGATTCTGGCGGAAACAGGTCCATCTTTGCCTCAGGTTTGTTGCCTATGGGTCTTGACTTTGACAGCAGCGGCAATCTCTTCACATCCAATGGAGACATTGTTAAATTCGATTCAAGCGGAAACATGTCCACCTTTGCCTCGGGCATGTATTGGGGTCTTGCGTTAGATAACAGCGGCAATGTCTATGCAACCGATAATACAAATGCGATTTTCAAATTCGATCCAAGCGGAAACATGTCCACCTTCGCCTCGGGCCTGGACGGACCAATATGTATCGCAACGCAGATTCCTGAACCCTGTACTTTGATACTTCTCGGCCTTGGTGCGGCGGTTGTAAGAAAAAAGGTGAGGAACTGAGCCGTTTGGGCCAATCACTGGCTTGAAGGCATCTGATTGCCGTCAATCATAACATTTTCCATAACCAGGTTTTTTACGTTGCTGATGACATCGGGATTGGTGACATTATCAAGTGTGCAATTTTTCAGCCGGACATCGGTTATCGGCGCATCGTCAAAACCCTTCAGGAATAGTGCGTATTTGCTTTTTTTGCTGATGACGTTTTCCATATTGATATTCCGAACAACCGGCTTGAGATTTCCCTTCTCGACATCCGGGTAAAAGAAATCTATCAGCAGCACCGCCTCCTTAACCTGTCCGATATTGACATCTCTTACATAGACGTTCTCTATAAAACCGCCGCGGACAGAGTTGGTTTTAAGCCTTATTGCCCTGTCCAGGTTCGGGTCGTCCATTGTACATTTTTCAACAAAAATGTTTCTGGCGCCGGCGGTTATTTCGCTGCCAACCGCAACACCGGCATGGCCGGCTTTCATAAGGCAATCACGGATAACGATGTTTTCACTTGGCACATTTACTCGTCTGGCATCGTTATTTCTGCCGGACTTTATCGCGATACAGTCGTCCCCGGTGTTGAAGAAGCAGCCCTCGATGAGCATGTCTTTGCACGATTCGGGGTCGCACCCGTCATTGTTGGGTCCCAGGCCGTTCACCCTTACGTTTCTGACAATAATATTTTGTGACAGTACTGGATGAATATGCCAAAAGGGGCTGTTCAGGATTGTTATGCCTTCTATAAGAACATTTTCACATTTGCAGGGTTCAATCATGGTGGGCCTCAGGTATTTGCCGCCGTAAAGACGCTGCTCGACCGGGACGCCTTCTTGTCCCTGTGCAAACAATTCCTGCCGGTCCTGGCGCTGAAGACCTCTCCTCCATCCCCACCAATTATCGTTGCCCCCTTGCCCATCGAGCGTCCCCTTGCCTGTTATGGCAATATTTTTCTCTTTGTAAGCGTAGATTAACGGCGAGTAATTCATGCACTCAACACCTTCCCACCGCGTAAACACCGCCGGAAGATATTGATTGGGGTCAGTTGAAAATTTAACAACCGCGTCCTGTGATATGTATAAGTTAACGTTACTTTTCAGATAGATTGCGCCGGTCAGGAATGTGCCGGGCGGAACTACTACACGCCCTCCGCCGGCTTTATTAGCGGCAGATATCGCTTTGTTGATAGCATGGGTACAATTGGTTTTCCCATCCCCCACCGCACCATAATCGGTGATATTAAAATCCTTAGCCGGAAACTGAGGAGCTTTAATCCTGCTTAAAATCTTATCGGCCTGTTCCCAGCCGACATTTGTCTGGCTGACACATCCGTTTAATAAAATGACACAGACCGCTGCTAATATGAATTTGTTTATTCTCATTTTATGCTCACATTCCTTTGGATAAAATCTTTTACAAATTCGGAGATGATTCCCTGGCCCTGCATTTCTTTAATGCCAAAGGCCATAGCCGGGCGTGCTGGTTTGCCGTCTTTCACAAGAGTTATTTTGACGTTTTCAAACAGAATATTCTCAATGGGCTTTTCAGGCAGGCCCAGCAGAAAGGCCGCCGCTACTCGCGCATTGTCGGCCGTCATGTTTGTTATTTTTATGTTTCTAATGCACGGGGTAGTGTCTGTGACGGGCCTTGGATTGCGGTCGGAAATTGCCGCAATCTCTTCGGTCTTGGCGCCGCATTCGTAATATAAATGCATCACTATCGGGCAGCCGACGCCATTCATAGTGATGTTATTAAGTGTGATATTTTCTACGGTGCCGGCTCTTCCTCGCCTGGATTTTACTCTTAGCCCTCGGTCAGTGCCGTTAAAAACACAATCGGAGATTTCTATGTTTCGAATGCCGCCCGCCGTTTCAGAACCTATGACAACACTGCCATGCCCTCGCATCATCTTGCAGTTTCTTATGACAATATTCTCGCACGGCTTGTTTACTCGCATGCCGTCTTTGCCGATGCCCGATTTAAAACAAAGGCAGTCATCGTTTACAGCGAAGATGCAGTCAAAGACCTGCACGCCGCTGCACGAATCAATATCAAGGCCGTCGCCGTTGATTCCGCCTGCGGGATTTTGAAAGGTTGTATTTTTAACTATGACATTCGAACAGTAAACAAGATGCGTATTCCAGAAAGGGGAATTACGTGTTGTAAAGCCGTCAAGCAGCACATCCTGGCAATTATTAAATTGGATCAGCGGCGGCCTGAAAAAGAAGGAGCCAATGCCGCCTCCTCCGCAATCGGAAAGGTCGGTATTCTCATTGAGTTTTGCGAATTCCTTATCGCGAGCTGAAACCGGCTGGGTCTGGCCATTTGTTTTGCGTTGTTTAAATTCGTTCCACCATGCCTGTCCGCGGCCGTCGATTGTTCCGGCGCCCGTGATGGAAACATTCTTGAGGTTTTCGCCATAGATACAAGGTGAGTAGCCGTAACATTCTACGCCTTCCCACCTTGATTTGACAGGCGGCCACTCGTCCAGATTGTCGCCCAGTAATATTACCGCGCCCTCGTCAAGATGCAGGTTTATATTGCTCTTTAAATGAATCGGCCCGGTCAGATATGTGCCAGCAGGAACGATTATGCTGCCACCGTTATTTTTACAGCATTGAACGATAGCGTTCTTAAACGCCATAGTATTATCGGCAACGCCGTCGCCAACGGCCCCAAAATCACGGATACTTAAACTCTTTTGTGCTGACATTTTCTTCGGTTACCTTTGTATTCGCGCCGAACCGCCGCCGGCAAATGCCTTCACCTGGTCCACCGTAACCATTGTGGTATCGCCCGGCGTGGTTGTTAAAAGTGCGCCGTGCGCCCATCCGAGCTTCACCGCATCCTGAGGCGATTGGCCGGTGAGAAGACCATAGAAGAAACCGGCCGCATAACCATCTCCGCCGCCAACGCGGTCAACTACGGTAAGTTCACACGTCGGTGCCATATAGGGTGTGCCGTTAATCCATGCCACCGCGCTCCAACTGTGGTGGTTGGTCGAATGCACTTCACGCAGCGTCGTCGCCACGATTTTAATCTGGGGGTGTTTTTTGATAACCTTGTCTATCATGCCGATGAAAACGCTTGAATCGAGTTTGGACTTTGCGGCCACTTCCGGCCCCGGTATCCCCAAGCCCAATTGCAGGTCTTCTTCATTTCCGACAAGCACATCGACGTTTTTCACGATACGGTCGAGCACAACAACTGCCCGCTCGTGGCCGCCGGAGATATTCCAGAGTTTGGCCCGATAGTTGAGGTCAAACGATACGATTGCGCCGGCTTTCTGGGCTGCCTGCATACCTTCGATAATCACCTCCGCCGTTGTCGGCGAAAGCGCCGCAAAGATACCGCCGCTGTGGAACCATCGCACTCCGTCCGCAAAGATTGACTTCCAGTCGAAATCGCCTGGCTTAAGCTGTGCCGCCGCCTCGTTGCAGCGATTGTAGAATACCACAGGGGCACGCACGCCGCAGCCGCGGTCGCTGTATACGGTGGCCATGTTAGGCCCATTCACACCGTCATGTTTGAAATGTTTATAAAAAGGCCTGACGCCCATTGCACGTACTCGCTGGCTTATCAAATCGCCTATTGGGTAATCCACCATTGCCGTCGCGATGCCGGTGTTCATCCCGAAGCAATCCGACAGATTTGCGGCCACGTTAAATTCGCCGCCGCTGACATGCACCTCAAAATTAGTCGCTTTTTTGAACGGCACAATGCCCGGGTCCAGCCGGTGTACCAACGCACCCAGCGATACCAAATCCAACTCACCCTTTTCAGGAATATTCAACCCATACTTCATTTCATTTTCCTTTCCGCTTTATAATACAATCATTCAACTGTGTATCTGAACGATTTATTTTAACCGCAGATTTCGCTGATTTCCAGTGATTCCTTTATCATTCACGCTTGTGCGGGAATGACAAAAATCAGGGACATCTGTGTAATCTGTGGTTTAACTGTTATTCGGGGAGGGGTTTGTTTTTTGTTTCAGGGCAAAACCAGATTCACCCCGTGAGATGCCGCTTCGCTATCTCACGGGGTAAATACATGTCCAATAAACTGAATCATTCAGGCAGAGGTCTATCCTTCGTTTCCGGACAGAACCATATGAATAAAACTCCGATACAATAAACCAAACTTACAACTGCGCACATTCGCGCGTAATCCTCATTAAAATAATTCAAAAGCGACCCGGCCCCCAGCGTTCCAGCAGCCGCAAGCAGTCGCCCGATATTATAAGCAAAACCCTGCGCGGTCGCTCGAATCCGAGTCGGGAAAAGCTCCGGCAGATAGAGGGGCAGCCAGCCGAAGAAACTCGCCGTCACCCCTCCGACAATAAACACCCAGAACAAAAACCAGCCGCCATATTCAAAAGACGTTCTGAAAAGATAGGCACAAGAGCCGGCGGCCAAAATACAAAGGATGAAATATGCCAATCTCCTGCTTGTCCACTTCGCCAAATATGCCGCAAGAAAAGCGCCTACAATTGCCCCGACGGCGGACCAGATTTGTGCCCATGATTTGGCCGTTGGAATCTGTCCGCTTAACTTGTCCGCCCAGGCCGGCAGCCACTGCGTCGAACCCCACGTTCCTAAAAGTATAATTGCTCCCAGAATTGCTCCCTGTATTGTTAATTTTGCCAGACCTCCTTTAAATATGTCCGAAATGCGGTTGGCTGGTGAATGAGCCGCTGCTTGTTTCCAGCGAGGCGATTCCGGGACGAACAATCGAATAAAAAAAGTCAAAATAGCCGGCGTCGCCCCCAGAAATAAGAGCAATCTCCATGCCGAGTTGGATAACAGGGCATTTTTCCATTCCACAGGCATACAAACAAAAGTGAAAAATGAATCGATGCTGCCAATCACTTTGGTCAGCCCCAGCCCCATCAACGCAATCAGAAGAAATCCTGCGTTTGAAGCCACGCCTATAAGCCCGGCCAGCATCGGTCTCGAAGACGAAGGCCACACCTCCATCACAAGCGCTACTCCCAGCGCCCATTCCCCGCCCATACCGAGCGATGCGATAAATCTCAAAACCGCCAGGTGCCACGGCGCTGTTGCAAAACCGCACAAACCCGAAAATACAGAGTATGTCCCCACGCTCCAGACAAGCGCACGAACCCTTCCGATGCGGTCGCCGAGCCAGCCGAAGAACAGACCTCCGCACGCGGCGCCAACGAGGAACATAGCGATTATGACTGAAAACCATGTGCCGATAGTTTTACTTGCCTGGGGCCCCATCAATTCCATCAACGCAGGCCTCGCAACAAGGGGGAAAAGTCCCATCTCAAACCCGTCGAACATCCACCCAAGCAGCGCCGCCACAAGTGTCATTGTCAGCGCATATCTGGACGTACGCTGGTCAACCATAGATTTTGCCTTCTCTGTAATCTTTCCAGGCCGGCTCGAACGCTTTGCGTTCGGTTGGGATGGGTCTTGGTGTTACTGTTTGGCAGCGAAACAGGTTCGGCAGTTGGGGGTCGTACTCAACTCGCAGGATTGAATTGCGTAATCCTGCGTTTTCGGGCTTATATCGTAACTCGCTGCCATTCTTATCAAGCACCGACGAATGCACGGCAATGCCGTCAGACGACAGCACAAGATGCGAGCCGCGCGAACCGCTGCCTTGTTCAAGCAGGGACACAATCGCTTTTAAATACGCCACGCTTGTCAGTGCAAGATGCTCAGCTCTGACAGCCGCGGGAGTGTCCTTTGGACTGCTTATCGAAATACCTTCCCCCTTTATACGGTTCACCAGGGCGATAGCATTAGTCAACGCATTACGGGCATCATTAATCTCACGAATATGGCCCGCCGAGGCGGTCATACGGGCCTGAATCTCGGCGATTACGTCTTTCGCCTTAAGACCCTTTGATTGTCCAAAGCCGGTGAACCTCTCAATCAGTTCACTAACCTGTGTCTTAATCTCTTTTGCTGCCGATTTTTTTGAAGGTACACCAGCGCCATAGACATTCGCGATGAACTCAGCCGCGCGCAGTGAGCCCGTTTGGCCGGAATTCAGGGCTGAACCGCCGGGCCGTTTTACACCGTGGGTTCCCGCCATTTCGCCGACGACAAACGTCCGCGGGATTGAGGATTCCCACCAGTGATTGACCGCAAAGCCGCCATTATTATGCTGGGCGCAGACGGCAATCCCCAAAGGTTCTTTCCGGAGGTTGATACCGTGTTCGGCATAAATATCAATAGCGGGCTGATTCATCTGGGCAAGACGCTCTATGGGTGTTTTCTGAAGAGCGCCAGTTTTACGCAGATAGGCAAGTGCTTCTTCCTCGAGGTCTTCAATGGCAAAGGGCTTCATATTTGAATTGCCAATCGGATTTTTTAGGAAATCCATGAAAACCCTGCGGCCCTTTTGCGTTTCATTAAATACCAGCACATCAATCAGCGACGATTGATAATTTTCAATTCGCTGCGGGTCAAACGGCCATTGATATCCCTTGAGAAAAATGTCGGTAGCCATTTTGCTCATACTGGGAAAATAGTCAGCAAGAAATTCTCTTTCATCATTACCATCTGCATCCGTACTGAAAATACGCGGCACTGCCTGCATATATGTGCCGGAAACATTCCAGCGGAATTTTGTGCTGGCAAGGCCGAACTGTGATTCGGTCAGATTTTCAGCAGGCAACCCCGCCTGAAACGCAAGGCCATGAATGCCCGATTGATTTTTGGGGTAAACGCTTGCGTTGTATAATTCGCCCGGCCCACCGGCAGCAAGAATAAGATTTTCGCACAGGAAAATATTGATGCCGAAATTTTTGGTATTGAGTGATTTTTTATCAATTGTAACAACGCCAATGATACGCTTGCCTGCCCTGAGCTTGTCGAACGAGCCCGCGGTGAGCAGATGGGCAACTTCCTGCTGGTCGTAAATCTTTATGCCACAACCGACGACCTGCCTTTGAAGACATTCGGACATAAGTTTACTTGTCTTTGGCCCGGCAGACGTGGCCCGCTCATACCCGCCTGTTGGCGAGGTCTCGCTTAAAGCGGAAGGGTCATGGTCGGTCTTATAGCCGAGAAAACTTCCTGTTGAATCGTGGGGAAACGGCACGCCTGCCTGGACGAGATGATAAAACTCTCTCAATGAGCCGACTGCCTCGGCAAGTGCCAGGTCGCCATGACAGCAGCCCGCGGCGGTAATGCTTTTGGCAAACGCCTCGGCGCTGTCAGGGACATCAGGACTGGTGCCCATTTTATAATAGGTTTGCTTGTCTGAGCCGCTCATTCGGGAAGCGCCGAGAGATACGCCCGCCGTTACTACCGCGATACGGTCCTGGGCGTCCAAGATTGCTTTTTGTGTGAAGAATTCATAAAGGTGGATAGCTGCGTTCATCCCGGCCGCACCGGCGCCGACGATAACGGTATTAAATCTATGGACGATGATTTTTTGCTTTCCTATCTTCACTGATTCCATAAGCTACCTGATATTGAAGTTTCGGCCCGTAACCTTGCTGATTTGCTCTATCGAGGCCTTCGCGAAGTCGAGCTTAGGCCATTTCTGGCTGCGCTTGCTGTCAATAAGCTCTTTGGTCTTTTTCAGTTCGCAGGCAAGGAGCTTATAATCCTGCTGCTCGACAATCTTCTGGAACAAAGGTTTTTCAATCGCGCTGAAAGAGCCGCCGAGCACCAAAACGCCCGCTTCGATATAATCTCCAATATTCTGGGCATTTGTGCCGCCGGTAGGGATAAGTGAGATTAATTTATGGATAGCAGGGTCAACCGCTTTGATAAAGGCCGGCCCGCCAAGCTCTTTCGCGGGGAAAACCTTGCAGAAATTTGCTCCAAGCGAAAACTGTGTTACTATTTCCGTTGCGCTGCCGCAGCCCGGGATAATCAGCAGTTTGCCTGTATATTTTTCATAGGTCGCTTTTCTGAAATTGGCTGCTGAGACAAGATAATGTGCCCCCGCGTTAACGACATCATCGACGGATGGCAGGGGGGCATCAGTATTGTTGCGCTTCACGATATTGAGCATTTCAGGGTAATCTATCAAACTCGCGGCGCCGGCGACAAATTCAGGTAATTCTTTGCGAAGCCGGCTTAGTTTTTCCAGCGGTTTCTTAATTCGGCAGGTAACTTCCATATTGCCTATGCTCGCCTCAAGCAGGGATTCGGCTGTTTTAACGATATCGAGCCGGTCCTCATTGAAAACGAGAATAAAGCCGTCTCTGATTAAAACCTGCACTGTTGTTTTGATGTCCATTCTTTTATCCCTCTAACAAGCCACAGAGATTTTTTTATTTATTATAGCCACAGAGGACACAGAGAGCACAGAGATAATTCATTTCTTATTTAGGATTTATAATTGCCGATTTCAAAAGAAACAACTATGGCTTCCCCATATTTTCTTCTTTGGTCTTTTCTTTTAATCTTTTCTCCCGCGCTAATGCTTCTAAATGGCATATAAAACCACCAAACCCCGCACCAAAACCACACAATATGGCTGAAACCAAGATAGATGCCCCAACTAATTTACTTATCGCCACAAATAATATTAACCCCGCAAAAGCACCTTTGTCAGCATGTGACTTGACATGTGCTTCTTCTGTTCGTTCTTTTGCTTTTTGGAGTTCTCCCTCGCTCATACCTTTGCGATATATTACATTATTTTCTTGATCCATTATACTCATCCTAATATCGCACCAATGTTCTTTTGTTTCTCGCTATTCCAATTTCATGGATGTTATACTTTTTAATTCAGTTGCCAAATCTAATCTATATTTTTTAATTATTCCATCGAAAGCTTTTTGTATAAATGGAGCGACCCAATATTGCGAATCTTCCACTGGAGTGACGCCACATTCTATGTTATCTCTATAATCATATGACATCATATAATGCTCATTGATTGTAAAGAGCCAAATATAATGCTGAATGAATATATCACGCATATCGCTTGATAACCTATCAAGGTATTTCAATCTATCTTTTATATATATCTGATTGTCATTTAACATCATATAATAGAAGAAGTTATAGTGAGTATGATCATTACATTTATCACGAATATTTTTGTATCGACCGTCTAAATCTAATATTTTGTTGGCCCTTTCAAGCTCTCTCGAATTGCGAATATATTCCATCATATCGGAATATCTTGGCAGCTTTTCTTTATTGTGAATCCAATTATTTATCTTCTGTACAACAAAATTATCGATGCTAAAGTTTTTCTTTAAGTATAATATTTCATAAATATTAATGACAACTGAATCATGATACTTTCTTACTAATGCATAAGAATCGTTTATTTTTCCATCCTGAAGAATGAGTCTTATAGATTCGAGTGTGCCTTGAATTGAAGAAAATAAATAAGAATCAAAATTACACATTACTGATGTGCCCGTCGAAATCCATTCAAAGACAGATTGAGATAACGATTTATAAAAATCGATATATTCGGAAAGTTCAGAAAATACAATATGTTCTTTATACCCTGTATCTATCTGGCTCTTATCCATACATTATGTTTAATGCTATAATCTATGAAAATCCGTGTAATTCGTGGTTAAAGTCTTCTCAAATGGAAACCGCCATCGACGTTGATAATCTGGCCGGTTGAGAAATCGAGTTTGCCTTCGGCAATTGCACTGACGGCTTTCGCGATATCTTCGGGCTGTCCCCAGCGTTTAATCGGCGTAACTCCATCGGCTATGAGTTTATCGTATTTTTCTTTAACAACGTTTGTCATATCGGTTTCAATAATGCCGGGGCGAATTTCAAATACGCCTATCCCGAATTCCGCGAGCCGGTCGGCGTAGAGCATAGTCATCATACTGACCCCTGCCTTGCTTATACAATACTCGCCGCGGGCCGGCGAACTCGTATAGGACGACATTGAGCCGATGTTGACAATGCGGTAGTTTCTTTCCGGGAACTCTTTTTGCTGCTCAATCATCCATTTTGCCACAAGCTGCGTGAGGAAATAGGGCCCTTTAAGATTAATATTCAAGACCCTGTCGAAACTCGCTTCGGTCGCTTCGAGCAGGTCAACTCGTTTCAGAGGCGCAACGCCCGCGTTATTGACGAGCATATCGCACCTGCCGAATTCGTCTTTAACCGCTTTCACAAGCGCCTTGCGGTCGGCGTCACTGCTGACATCCCCACGCAATACGATATAGCTGGCACCCTTGGCTATAATGTCCGACGACGTTTCTTGCGCCACCTTTTCATCCGGCTTGCCATCGGCGGTAAAATCATAGTGATTGATAACTACGTTAAACCCGAGTCCCGCAAGCTCGATTGCTATTGCCCTGCCGATACCCCGACTTGCCCCGGTGACGATGGCAACGGGCCTTTTTCCCGTGAGTGATTCTTTTGCGTTCATGCCGTACCCTCCAAAAAATGATTTATCTGCTCAGCGGCTTTCATACCGTCAGCCACTGCGCCGACAACCGTTGACGCCCCGCGTACAATATCGCCGCCTGCAAATACATCAGGCCTATTGGTCTGGAAATGCTCATTTATCTTTATGAGTCCGTCTGCCATATCGATTCCGCATAGTGCATCGCCGATATCAACAGGCGTCTGCTGACCAATGGCCTCAACAACTACATCGAAATCCAAAACATACGTTATGTCTTTTAAAGTAACGGGTTTGCGCCGTCCGCTCTTATCCGGAAGCCCGAGTTCGGTCGGACAGAGTTTAATGGATGCAAGTTTGCCATCGCATATCCCGTATTCGAGCTGCTGGGTGAGAATCAGAATATGTACTCCCGTAGCAATCGCTCTCTGACGCTCGGCGGGCCAGGCAGGCATTTCTTCGAATGAACGACGGTATAATATGTACACATCCTTAGCTCCAAGCCGTTTTGCCGTACATGCCGCATCCATAGCCGTATTGCCGCCGCCGATAACGGCAACGCGTTTGCCTACCAGGTCGAGATTTTCTTTTTTGGCTTTGTTCAAAAACTCAATTGCATCCCAGATTCCATCTGCACGGGTTTCAGAACTGCTTATCGCCTTTGATAAACCAAGCCCAATAAAACACGCGTCAAATCCTTTAGCCATCACCGACTCAAGCGTAAAACTTGTATTCAGCACTTTTCCTGATTCGATTTTAAATCTTTGCGCCGGCACTCCGTCAAAGATTGCCTTTACCTCGCTGGTCAGGGCGGCCCCGATTCTGTCAGCAGGTATTGCCGAGGCAACCATGCCTCCCGGCGATTTGTTTTTATCGAATACGGTCACTTCATGCCCTGCTTCAAGCAATCTGGCCGCAGCAGACAAGCCCGCGGGGCCAGCGCCGATTATCGCCACACGTTTGCCGGATGACTTTGGCGGAATATTCAGTTTCGACCAGCCGTTCTTATTGGCCTGCTCAGCAAGGTATCGTTGAATTTCAGCGATTGGCAATGGGCCGTCGCCTATGAATTTTTGCAAACAGCTTCCCTCGCATTGCGACTCAACAGGGCACAGCCACGCGCATATCTCGGGGAACACGTTGCTCTTACGGATTGATTCGTATGCCTCTTTATCTTTGCCATCGAGGAATAAACTGATGAATTTCGGAATATTCACGCCCGCGGGACACGCACACCGGCAGCTTGGCTGCTCGCATTTTCGGCAATGCTGGGCCAGCCGCATGAGGTTATCACGGTTGCTCATTCTTCCGTGCTTATATATTGGGCCATAAACTTTGTTATCGCGCACAACGCAGCCGGTTGTTTCACCATCCCGCATAATCTGAGTGCATGCGCTGCATGCAATACAAACCTTATTGGGGTCGAGCTTGCCCTTAGTAAGTATATCTTTAGCAAAATCCGGATATGCCAGGGACATTCTGCCGGCGCCGATAATACCGGCGGAACCATTTTTCAAAACAGCCGCCCCCACATAAGGCATCAAATGCCGCAGCCAGCTGTACCCAGGCCCCACTAAAGCCATCTGTGGAAACGCCCTCTGCATTTCGCCGGTCAATCGAATCATTCTTTCGACACCTGCAAGGGGATTTTCCGGCGAAGCGTACAAACCAGCGACAGGTTCATTATAGGGTCTGCCGAAATGGGGATTATAATACGGGTTGGCAATCGTAACATTTATCATGGGGATATTTCGCTGGCTAAGCAAAGCGAACAGCTTTTTGGGTTCGGCCAGGTCGGGTTTTGTGTAATCGTTTTTATCCACCGCCCAGCCGTATGGGTATGGTATCGCGTCATAAATACCCAGCCGAGTTGTGATGATTCTGTCTTTTCCAAGCGTTTGTTTAATCGCGTCAATGATAGCGAGCAAGAGGCGTGTACGATTTTCAAATGCCCCACCATATCTGCCTTCTCTATTATGACACGCCAGCAATTCACTGATTAGATAGCCGTGACAGGCCTTGATATCAACCGCGTCAAAACCAACCTCGAACGCCAGCTTTGCGGCCTTGACGTATGCCTCAACAAGGCCATCGAGATAATCGTCGGTTACTATCGGCCAGTTATCCGGAATCGCCTGTTTAGCATTCTTTATCGGCTGCTGCTGCAGAATCATCGCGTCGCGATACTGGTCTCGCTGCGGAATAATCAGACTCGCGACTCCCTCCGGTCTCGAATATCTGCCCGAATGCGTCAATTGCGCAACGATGATGGGGTGGTGCGAGCTACCCATCGATTCTCGTGCGGCTTTTCGCGCCTGGGTAAGCATATTTGCGAAGGTATCCTTGCTCTCGTCGTGAAGCCATAATTGGCGCGGATTTGCCCGACCTTCGGGGACTACGGCGATTGCTTCAACCCATAAAATACCGCTGCCGCCCGCGGCAAAACGTTTATATCTTCTCAAAGTCAATTCGCCGGGTCTGCCCGCACTATCCCCATCCGCACCTTCCATAGGGTTAACGGCCAGCCGATTCGGAGCTGTAAGCGGTCCGATTTTAACGGCCTGGCCCAGAATCGAAACGTCCTCCTGTATCGGCACATCGAGTGACAACGACGCCGAAAGCTTCCGAAGGTCTTCAATTTTTTCTAAATCAAATTCAAACATCGCATAATCTCTTCATACACAGCAAAAGGGTGATTATCTCAAAAAGTTCGTACATTATCCACGCAATTAGCGTCAATTACAAGGCGTACAAATTGGCCAAATAATGCGATGATACTTCGGAGCCGTCATTGACTTGGGCGAGATATCTACTAAGTAATTCGACCCATCCAATTAAGTAATTCCCTTATTTGTAAACCTATCGCACTTAGCGGAAAATTATGTCGTTATCATCTTTATGTTTCCTGGATAGTGAGTTTTCTGTTATAAAATGGCGGGACTGTATCACCAGACGAAGGTGAAAAGACAGTAGCACATATTATCTGAAAGGATGTTTAAGAAGGAGTTTTTACTAAAGGATAATTTATGATATCAAAAATTCTTGTGCCAACAGACGGTTCAAAAACAGCTCAAAAGGCAGGCGCGTATGCGGTTGGCCTGGCAAAGCAGTTACATGCCTCAATAATTGTCATTAGCGTTGTTGATAAGCGGTTCCTGATAAGTCGAACAGTGCTTTTCAAGCCGTCCAGCCGGTATGTGGCAGAGTCCATAGAGGATTATCAACATGAGGCCGCTGAAAGATATGCTGGAGAAATAAAGAAACTGTGCGAAAAAAAAGGTATCCAATCAAAGACCGTCATAAAACCGGGACATCCTGTTGAGGAGATTGTCAAAGAGGCTGAAAAGTCAAAGGTGGGCCTTATTGTTATGGGTTCCCATGGACAAAGTGCTTTAGAGGCTGCGACCCTTGGCAGTGTTACCTATGGCGTGATCCACAAAGATACGACAATCCCAATTCTGGTGGTAAAGAGGTGATGCGTGTTCAATGTCGAGAGCAACCTTATTGTAAGCAAAGATAAAATTTGCGAGAAAACCAAAAAATAAAAACAGCAATAACATTTAAGGAGTCAAAATTATGAGCAATGACACGATTAAAAGTTTATCTCTGATTGTACTGCCGCCTCTGCCCTATGCGGATAACGCGCTGGATCCGGTTATCTCCGTGAATACAATCAGCTTCCACTACGGCAAGCATCACAAGGGCTATGTGGATAACCTGAATAAGCTGATAGCAGAAACAGAGTTTGCAGATATGACGTTGGAGAAAATCATTACCGAGACAGCCGGCAAAGCCGACAAGACCGCGATTTTCAATAATGCAGCACAAGCGTGGAACCACACGTTTTACTGGCGCAGCTTGAGGTCGAAGGGCGGTGGTGAACCACCCGTCGTGCTGAAGAAAAAGATAGAGGCCTCCTTCGGTACCGTGGATGCGTGCAAGAAGGAGTGGTCTGCCGCGGCAATGGGCCAGTTCGGCAGCGGCTGGGCGTGGCTTGTGCTGGATGGCGGCAATATCAAGGTGGTCAAAACAGCCAATGCGGATTCACCTTTAACCAGGGGCATTAAACCGCTATTGACTATAGATGTCTGGGAACACGCCTATTACCTGGATTATCAGAACCGCCGCGCGGACTACGTCAATGCTGTTCTCGATAAACTGATTAATTGGAGCTTTGCGGAAGAGAACCTTGGCTGATGGCGGCCTGAACAGTCGAAAGCTTTGTCGTTGGACGGACATAAGGGGTTGACGACCCCCGCCAATAAAAAGGAGGCAATATCATTAAAGACAATCCTTTGAAAAAGTTGGAAACGTTCGGTCAGTCAATTTGGCTCGACTACATCCGACGTGATTTGATTACCGGTGGTGAGCTTCGACGTTTGATCGACGAGGACGGGCTGCGGGGGATGACCTCGAACCCATCTATCTTTGAGAAGGCAATAGCGGAAAGCCATATTTACGATGATGACATTCGGGACATAGCCCTTAAGAAAAAAGACGTCAAAGCAATCTATGAAGCTCTCAGCCAGCGCGACGTACAGAGCGCCGCCGATGAATTCAGGTTTGTGTATGAAAATACCGGCGGCAGGGACGGATATGTCAGCTTAGAGGTCAATCCCCATCTGGCGCATGACACTAAAGGCACAATTGAGGAAGCCCGGCGTTTGTGGGCTGCGCTGGACCGGCCCAATGTTTTTATCAAAGTCCCGGCGACGGCCGACGGGTTGCCTGCCATTCAGCAGCTCATCAGTGAAGGAATCAATATCAACGTGACGTTGCTCTTTGGATTGCCTCGTTATCGACAGGTGGCCCAAGCTTACATCTCCGGCATCGAAGCGAGGGTAACACAGGGAAAGCCTGTGGAGCATGTGGCCTCTGTGGCCAGTTTCTTTGTGAGTCGTATCGATACATTGATGGATTCGCTGTTGGAAAAACTCATCGCGCAAGGCGGCCAAAAGACAGAACTCGCAAAAAAGGTGCATGGACAAGTTGCCATCGCCAGTGCGAAAATGGCCTATCAAATGTACAAGGAAATCTTCGGTAATAATCGGTTTAAGAAACTGGCTGACAAGGGCGCTCGCATGCAGCGGCTGCTCTGGGCCAGCACAGGTACCAAGAACCCGGACTACAGTGATGTGAAATACGTTGAATCGCTAATTGGTACGGACACCGTAAACACGGTTCCGCTTGAAACCATCGCCGCCTACCGTAATCACGGCGATCCGAAATCACGCCTCGAACAGGATGTCGAGGAAGCCGACTGGATGATGGCACGATTGCCGGAACTCGGGGTCAGCATCGACAAGGTGACCCAGCAGCTTGAAGACGAAGGCGTAAAGAAATTCAACGAGCCATTCGACAAGCTGATGGAGACCCTGGCGAAAACATCATCTCGGCATTTGACGGGAAAAGCATGAAAGGAAACCTATGCTGGTCAAATTATCCACCGACAAAACCGTGAGCGAAGCTGCGGCTGCCTTGCAGGTCGCCGTCCAGGCGAATCACTTTGGCGTCATGCAGGTCCACAACCTCAAAGAGACCATGGCGAAGAAGGGCGTGGAGTTCGCCCGCGAATGCCTGATCTTCGAGGTGTGTCAACCTCAACAGGCCAAGAAGGTGCTCGATGAAAACATGAGCGTCTCCACCGCACTGCCATGCCGGATTTCCATTTACGAAGAGGGCGGTAAAACTATTCTGGCTACATTGAAGCCAACCACTCTTCTGGCGATGTTCAACACCCCGCAACTTGAAGGGGTGGCGCAGGAAGTGGAGAACACGATTGTTAAAATTATGAAGGAAGCGGCGGCAGGTTCCGCGTCAGAAAAAATCTGAAGGGGAGACAATGGACAAGCAAACACATGTCGGCAATCCAATATACTCTTTTATGCCTGTGGAAGTCGAAGGGTTCGATTCTCTGGCCCAGCTTGCTCTGGATATGCGATGGTCGTGGAGTCATTATGGGGACAAAGTATGGAGACAGCTCGACCCGGAATTGTGGGAACTGACACAAAATCCATGGGTTGTTTTGCAGACTGTTTCACGGGAAAAACTTAAAAACTTATTGGCTAACACCGAATTTCGCAGGGAAGTGGATGAGCTTTTGGAACTCAAGGGCCGCAAGTCGGCAGCGCCCGCGTGGTTTCAGCAAAGTTATCCAAAAGCTCCTTTGACCTGTGTCGCTTATTTCTGTATGGAATTTATGCTGAGCGAGGCCCTGCCCATATATTCGGGCGGGCTTGGTAATGTGGCAGGCGACCAGCTCAAAGCCGCCAGCGATTTGGGTGTGCCGGTGGTCGGCGTGGGGCTGCTATACCAGCAGGGCTATTTCCGACAGGTGATTGATAAGGATGGAGCGCAACAAGCCCTGTTTCCATACAACGACCCGGGGCAATTGCCAATCACACCTCTGCGAAAACCGAACGGGGAGTGGTTGCGGCTGGAAGTTGTGCTTCCCGGTTATTCGGTGTGGCTGCGCGCCTGGCAGGTTCAGGTCGGCAGAGTAAAACTTTACCTGCTGGACACCAACGACGCTGCGAACTTTCCGGCTCATAGAGGAATTACAAGCGAGCTTTACGGTGGCGGGTCGGAGTTGCGACTTAAACAAGAACTAATACTCGGGATTGGAGGATGGCGGCTGCTCCGTGCGCTTGGCATCCAGCCCGAGGTCTGCCACCTCAATGAAGGGCATGCTGCCTTCGCTGTGCTGGAACGCGCAAGAAATTTCATGGAAGATACAGGCCAACCTTTTGAAGCCGCGCTCGCTGTTACACGAGCTGGTAATCTATTCACCACGCACACACCTGTAGCCGCCGGCTTCGACTGTTTCGCCCCAGCCCTTATCGAGCAATACCTTGATTGGTATGCCCGGGAGAGGCTTAAAATACCAGTCCACGATTTGCTCGCTCTTGGGCGGCAAAACTCTAACGACTCGTCGGAGTATTTCAATATGGCTTACCTGGCCATACGAGGCAGCGGGGCGGTAAATGGCGTGAGCCGCTTGCATGGGAAAGTCAGCCGGCACCTCTTTGAACCTCTCTTTCCGCACTGGCCGGCAGACGAGGTGCCCATCGGGTCTGTTACCAACGGGGTCCATACGTCAACATGGGATTCGGCGGCGGCCGACGAACTTTGGACTGAGGCCTGCGGAAAAGACCGTTGGCTGGGAACGACGGAAACACTGGACGAGAACATTCGCCGCATTCCCGACGCCAAGCTCTGGCAATTTCGTGCTGAGGCCCGCAAGTCCCTCGTTGAATATGCCCGTGAACGGCTGTCTCGGCAACTGGCTGAGTCAGGCGCATCGCCAGAAATGGTTGACAATGCAAAGCATCTATTTGACCCAAACACTTTAACGCTCGGTTTTGCACGCCGATTCGCGACCTACAAGAGACCGAATCTGCTGTTGCATGACCCGCAGCGACTACTTCGCCTGTTGACCGATGCTCAGCGTCCTGTTCAACTAATTATCGCCGGTAAGGCCCATCCGGAGGACCAGGCAGGGCAGGAAATGATTCAGGAATGGACCCGTTTTATCCGGCGGCCCGAGGTTCGCCAACATGCGGTATTTCTTAGCGATTATGATATGCATTTGACCGGGCACCTGGTGCAGGGGGTGGATGTCTGGATTAACACGCCACGGAGGCCCTGGGAGGCCAGTGGAACCAGCGGAATGAAAGTGCTTGTCAATGGAGGCGTCAATCTGTCGGAGTTGGATGGCTGGTGGGCCGAAGCATACACGCCGGAAGTTGGGTGGGCGCTGGGAGACGGCCAGGAGCATGGCGAAGACCCGGCTTGGGACACTGTCGAAGCAAACGCACTTTACAACCTGCTCGAACACGATTTGATTCCCGAGTTTTATAACCGTGATGAGAAGGGTATTCCTAAAGCATGGGTAGAGCGTATTCGTGAAAGCATGGCGAAGTTGACGCCTCGCTTTTCAGCCAACCGCGCCGTGCGAGAATACACCGAGCAGCATTACCTTCCGGCTGCGGCATCCTATCGCGTGCGTGCTTCCGATAAAGGCGCAATGGGCAAAAAGCTGGTAGATTGGTGGCATAATCTCGAACAAAAATGGGCCGCGATGCGTTTCGGCAAAATAAAGGTTGAAACCAACGGACAGCAGCACATATTTGAAGTTGAGGTCTTTCTCAACGACATCGACCCGGATGCGGTTCGAGCGGAGCTTTATGCGGATGGGATAAATGGCGGTAATCCGGTACGGCAGGAGATGAAGCGAGGCCGACAACTGGAGGGCGCGGTCAGAGGTTATATCTACAGCGTAGCGGTATCAGCGACCCGGCCTGCGACGGACTATACGGCCAGGGTGATACCGAGCTACGATGGCGTTGCGGTCCCTCTGGAAGCCGCTCAAATACTGTGGCAGCCCAGGGAATTTGAAGTCACGAAAACTCTCGACAAAGCCAGGACGATACAGCATACAGCAAGGGCATGAATGGGAATTTCAAAGAAGACCCTGAACGCGTCTCGGCAGCCAGGTAACCTCCCTGGCGGCAACGGATCGCATTATTCCGTTCAACTATTGGAAAAAGCGCGTGCTGATACCGATAAAACCTGGTTTATTCGCAGGTTTGGAGAATGGTGGTGGGGCGAGGAGAAAGCATTCGTTGAGCAGGAAAACACAATATGGTATTCTGGGAAAGTGATAATATGACGAATACAAACGACGGACAACAGCGCTCTCTCTTACAAAAAATCGCACGTCGGGTGATGACGGAAAGAGGATTTTTTCCGGATTTTTCTCCTCAGGCGCTCGCCGAGCTTGACGGAATCCACGGGCCGGCGACGCGAACTGAGGAATCTACGCGAGATATGGGGAATCTTCTCTGGTGCTCTATCGACAACGATGATTCGCGCGACCTGGACCAGCTTACCGTTGCCGAAGCCATGCCCAATGGGGCCGCAAAGGTCCTTGTCGCTGTTGCCGACGTTGACGCTGTCGTCAAGAAGCAATCGGTGCTTGACGACCATGCGAGGCAAAATACCACCTCGGTCTATACTGTTGCCGAGACGTTTCCGATGCTGCCTGAGAAACTTTCCACGGACCTTACCTCTCTCAACTATGAATCAGACCGTCTGGCAATCGTCATTGAAATGGTTATTGCCGGGGATGGGTCGCTTCAGAGTTCGGACCTCTATGGAGCGACAGTCCGTAATCGTGCAAAGCTTGCATACAATAGCGTTGCCGCCTGGCTCGAAGGTAATGGCCCGATGCCGCAAGGTATTGGCACGGTCAAAGGTCTCGACGATAACATTCGACTTCAGGACAGCGTGGCTCAGAAACTGAAGGCGCTGCGGCACCTGAACGGTGCGCTTGACCTCGAAACAATAGAAGCACGTCCGGTTTTTGACGGAGATGAGCTAAAGGACCTGGAAGCCGAAAAAAAGAACAGGGCCAAAGAAATTATTGAGGACTTTATGATTGCCGCCAACGGTGTTACTGCACGATACCTCGCGTCCAAAAAGTTTCCGTCGCTGCGTCGCGTAGTCCGCGTACCCAAACGCTGGGACCGGATTATCGAGCTTGCCGCAGAGCGGGGCACAACATTGCCCACGGAACCCGACTCAAAGGCCCTGGAGCAATTCCTGGTATCGGCGAAAGCCGCTGACCCTCTCCGTTTTCCCGACCTGTCTCTCAGCGTCGTCAAGCTCATGGGTGCGGGTGAATACGTCGTCGAACTTCCGGGAGACAGTGTCGTCGGGCACTTCGGTCTTGCGGTCAAGGACTATACTCACTCTACCGCCCCGAACCGCCGATTCCCCGATTTGATTACACAACGATTGCTGAAAGCAGCAATGGCGGGACATTCCCAGCCCTATGAGAACGACGAATTGGAATCGCTCGCGAAGCATTGCACCGAAGAGGAAGACGCAGCGACAAAAGTTGAACGGCAGGTCACAAAATCCGCAGCAGCAATGCTGCTGGAATCGAGGATAGGGGAGCAGTTCGATGCCATCGTCACCGGCGTATCTGACAAAGGCACATGGGTTCGTCTTCTGCATCCGCCCATTGAAGGAAGATTAGAGAGCGGTTTCGAAGGCATGGACGTCGGCCACGAACTCCGCGTGCAACTGGTCAGCACGGATGTGGAACGCGGATACATCGACTTTAAGAGAGTGGTGTAGATATACTGTTACCCGTTAAGGAATAGGCCAAAGTATGGTAGTATTTCTTAACGGGGAGCACTACAATAAACTTACAGGAAAAGATGTGGCGAGATAAAAAGAGTACTGTGGGTAAAAATGGCTTGGCGTAAATTCTGGCGTGGATAACGATAACGATTATCGCTGTCTTGATTTGTTTGGTGGGGGTAAAGATATTAGAATTGATAATGAAATGGTTTATACGATTAATCATATTAAAAGGGGCGTAAGGCCGATAAAGGTCTTAAGTGAGTATGTTGCCGGAAAAACTTGTCTTTGATTATTCGATACCAAAAACGCTTCTTATTAAACTAAGCGGCGATTGGCAGATTTCTGCCGGTCTTCTTTCGGTAGATGAGGTTACTTCGCAACTCGATAGTCATCCGGATATCTTACAAATTAATCTTAGTGTTTCACAAGAGTTAAAATGGGACAGCGGGCTTATTTCTTTTTTACTTAAGTTGATTAGGGAGTGTGAGCATAAGAATATCAATGTCGCTCGCGAAGGGCTGCCGCAGGAAGCGCAGAAACTGCTCACGCTTGCTTTAAAGGTACATGAAAAAGACATTTTGTCTCCAAATGCGCGCGAGTCATTTCTTGAAAAATCCGGGGAAAAGGTTTTACAAATTATCGAAAGCTTGCGTTCAGGGCTTGAGTTCTTAGGGGATATCGCTGTTTCTCTCGGCCGCCTGATTACAGGTAAATCATATTTTCGCTGGGATGATTTTATGTTAATCGTGCAGAGATGCGGGGTCGAAACGTTGCTGCTTGTTTCTTTGATAAGTTTATTAGTAGGCATGATTCTTGCCTTTGTTGGGTCGATACAGCTTAAAGTATTTGGGGCTCAAATTTTTATCTCCGATATGGTCGGAATCGCCATGGTGCGCGTATTGTCGGCAGTGATGACAGGTATTATTGTGTCCGGCCGCATCGGGGCGTCTTTTGCGGCAGAACTGGGAATGATGCAGGCAAACGAGGAAATAGATGCGCTTAAAACGTTAGGCGTTTCTCCTGTTGAGTTTTTGGTCATACCGCGCATTCTGGCATTGGTAATTATGATGCCGGTCCTGACCATATACGCGGATATTATGGGCATATTAGGCGGTTTTATTATCAGCGCGGGGATGCTTAATCTTAATCCGATAGAATATTTGAATCATACCCAGCATGCTGTAAAACTTAGTTATGTGTGGGTGGGGCTTATTCACAGTATTGTTTTTGGTGTGATTGTTGCAGTTGCCGGGTGTTTGCGCGGTATTGAGTGCGAAAGAAACGCCGCCGGCGTGGGAGTTGCAACTACCTCGGCAGTGGTGACAGGAATAACCGGCATTGTAATTGCAACTGCAATTATAACATTTATTTGTCAGTTTTTGGGCGTATAACGTATGGATTCAACAACGCAGCCCGTTCTTGAAGTGCGAGACCTTGATTTAGGGTATAACGATTACGTCGTGATGCGTAATCTTAGCTTTAGCGTGAATAAAGGCGATATCTTTATTGTTATGGGGGTAAACGGATGCGGCAAGAGCACTTTGCTTAAGAGTTTGATTGGTCTTAGGATGCCGACTAAGGGTAAAGTTTTATACTACGGAAAGAGCTTTTGGGATGAAGATGAAACAGGGCAAAAAAATATTATGCGGCGTTTCGGTGTTCTTTATCAGGGCGGAGCGTTATGGAGCTCTTTGACGGTAGGGGAGAATGTCGCGCTTCCTTTACAACTTTATACAAAGTTATCCTGCCAACAGATACAGGAAATAGTGGCGTTAAAACTTTCGCTGGTGGGGTTGGAAGGATATGAGGATTATTTCCCTTCGGGAATAAGTGGGGGGATGCGTAAAAGAGCCAGCCTTGCGCGGGCAATTGCGCTTGACCCGGACATTATTTTTTTTGATGAGCCGTCGTCCGGTCTTGACCCAATAAACGCGCGAAAGCTTGATGATTTGATTCTTGAGCTGAGAGACGGTTTAGGCGCTACAGTAGTTGTTGTTACGCACGAGCTCGCCAGTATTTTTGCCGTTGGGAATAATTCAGTGTTTCTTGACACGGAAAGCAAAGCTATGATTGCTACAGGTGACCCCAAGGTCTTGTTGGCTAATTCCAAGGATCCCAGGGTTATCCAGTTTTTAACGAGAGCAAGAGTGCAAGGAGCTTAAACGATGAGTAGAAAAGCGAACAAAACAATGATTGGTTTATTTGTAGTAGGGGCATTGGTATTGCTGATAATAGGAATAGTGGTTTTTGGTTCGGGGACACTTTTTAAACGGACGAATAAATTTGTTTTGTACTTTAATGGTTCTGTTAAAGGCCTTTCCATAGGAGCCCCGGTTACGTTTCGGGGAGTCAATATCGGTACCGTAAAAGACATCAGCCTTATCTATGACTCAAAGGCCGGGACTATTATGCTTCCCGTGATTGTCGAGATCGAACATGGTCGCATTAAGGGCGCCCCCAGTTTTGGGGAATTGGGCGGAGATAAGAAGATGATTGCGCTTGGTCTGCGGGGGAAGCTTGAAGTGCAGAGTTTTTTAACCGGCCAGCTTATGATTTCATTTGATTTTTACCCGGATAGACCGGCGGAACTTCGCGGTATCCAGAAGCAGTATCCGGAGCTTCCCACACTTGCGACCTCTCCGGATATTTTTGAGCTTATGAATGGAATACCGATTAAAGAAATTGCGAAGAACTTGGAGGCCACTGTCAAAGGGATTAATAAATTGGTAAATTCAGGCGATTTACAGAGAAGCATTTACGAGCTGCAGGATACGCTCCAGGAGACGAAACAGACAATGCGATCACTGCGTTTACTTGCTGAATATCTTGAGCAGCATCCGGAAGCCATCTTAAAAGGAAAACCGGTTATTAAAGGAGAATAAGATGAAACAAATAGTTATTCGTTCTTGTGCGGTTATGGGTGTGGCGTGTCTTGCCTTGGTTTTAAGCAGCTGTATGTCTGTGCCAAATAGTCCAACACCGCGGTTTTATATGCTTCAGGCCGTAGATGGAAATCAAGTAAGTAAAAAAACAAATATCGCTTCCGATGTGGTTATTGGCGTCGGGCCGGTTAAAATTCCGAAATATCAGGACAGGCCGCAAATTGTGACCCAGGACAAAGAAAAGATGCTTAAATTTGCTCAATTCGACCGCTGGGGGGAACCTCTCGACCTTGGGATGACGCGTCTGATTGGAGAGAATCTCGCGGTTATGCTTCCGGAGGCAAAATTTACTTTGTATCCCTGGAATTCATCTGTTCCTGTTAAATACCAGGTGGTCGTGGAAATTGTTCAATTGGATAGCAACCTTGATAAGGATATGTTTCTTGTTGCGCAATGGTTGGTTATTGATGTGCAAAATGCGAAAACTTTGATTATAAAAAGATCGGAATTCCGGCAGTCGGTCATCCCTCAGAATTACTCCGGTTTGGCCAAAACGTTAAGTATGGCTTGCGCGTCATTAAGCAGCGAGATTGCTGAAGCGATAGCAACGCTTGAAACTCATTCTTAAAACAAAAGAGGATGCTTCGGTATTATTGGAGGTTGCAGAATGACAAACCAGCCAGCCACAAAACCGACTCACGCTACCGTGCTGACAATCAATGGCGGCTCATCGAGCATCAAGTTCGCATTGTTCGAGGCCGGTGACCCGCTACGACGGATTCTGGGGGGCGAGATTGAGCGGATTGGACTGCCGGAGGCCACCTTGCGGGTAAAAGGTTTGAACCAGGCGGACAACTTTTCGCGGTTGGTGAATGCGCCGGACCACACGGTGGCGGTGGACGCTCTGATGGATTGGATCGAGGAACGCAGCGGGCGTGATGCATTGACCGCGGTAGGGCATCGCGTGGTGCATGGCGGGCCGAAGTATAGCACGCCGCAGCGAATCACCGCGGAAATGGTTGAGGAGCTGCGCCGGCTCAGTCCATTCGATCCTGAGCATTTGCCGGAGGAGATACTGTTGACCGAGGCGTTTCATCGCCGATTTCCTGACCTGCCCCAAGTGGCGTGTTTCGATACGGCTTTTCACCATGACTTGCCGCGCGTGGCCCGGTTGTTGCCTATCCCGCGTCGCTACGAAGCGCAGGGGGTGCGGCGGTACGGGTTTCACGGGTTGTCGTATGCATTTCTAATGGGAGAACTGGCCCGTCTGGCCGGGTCGGAAGCGGCACAAGGCCGGGTCATCCTCGCCCACCTCGGCAATGGGGCAAGTTTGGCGGCGGTGCGTGAAGGCAAATCCGTGGACACAAGCATGAGTTTCACCCCGACAGCCGGGGTGCTGATGAGCACCCGCTCAGGCGATCTCGATCCCGGACTGGTTTGGTATCTGGCGCGCACTGAAAAAATGAGCGATAAACAATTCAACGAAATGGTCAATTTCCAGTCCGGTCTGCTCGGAATTTCTGAAACCAGTTCCGACATGCGCGATTTGATAGAGCGCCAGGCGAGCGATGTCAGAGCGGCTGAAGCGGTCGCGATGTTTTGCTACCAGGTCAAGAAATGGGTCGGCGCATTCGCGGCGGCGTTGGGCGGACTGGATACACTGGTATTTGCCGGCGGTATCGGGGAGAACTCGCCGGAAGTGCGCGCCCGGATTTGCGATGGGTTGGGATTTCTTGGAATCAAACTCGAAGAAAAGCGAAACGCGGCGAATGAGGGCGTTATTTCCGCACAGACCAGCCGAGCAACTATTCGCGTCATCCGCACGGACGAAGAACGAATGATAGCCGAGATGGTTTGCCGCGTCCTCGGCCTTGGCTGAAAAAAGAAGAATTGAACCGTAAAGACAAAAACTCTTTCCCATGAGCTACTTCAAACGACACTGCTGTCTCCACTCACGGTCTGGATTATCCAGTGGTGGACTGGTCGCAGCGCAATGAAAGGTGCTTTATGATGAATCATACAGATGGATGGATGAATGGCTGGATGGGCCGAGCGCATCTGGACGATACTGGCCACCTGTAAAAAGCAGGGCTGAAATATCTGTGAGTTTATCCATCATATATTGCTTACTGGAACAATACCTGTTATCCTGAATTACTGTGAACGGTTACGATTCTTATTGTTTCCGTATCAAGGATGAAGGTGCGAAATGAAGGCATTCCTTCGTTGTTTGGTTCCCCTGTGTCTGGCTTGTGCGATCTCCTCGGCCCTTGGGCAGGTAACCGTTTCGCTGGCGCCGGATTCAGCGATTGTTACACCGGGTAAGACTGTAACCCTTATCCTTAAGGTGGACGGGGCCGTCGATAACATTCACTGCATCCTGACTGACTACCGGGACCAGAATGTGGCCAAGCCGCTGGACCTGCCGGTCAAGTCGGGCGAGGCTCAATATCAACTGTCGCTGCCGCGAGGATATTATCAGCTCGCGTTCCCTCAGGCAAAGCAAACGTTTGGCATCGTCTCCATGGAAGAGCCTAAGGCGTCGCGTGATCCCTTTTTCTGCATCGATGCGGCCTTGTCGTGGCTTGTTCGAGACATCCCCGCCCGCGGACCGCTGGTGAGGAACTTGGCGCGGTGCGGCATCGCGATGGCCCGCGAGCGGGTTACCTGGGGATCGATCAATCCCGGCCCCGGTAAGTTCAACTGGCAAACGGGTCTTCAGTACCAGGCTCTTAGGGAGGAGTACAAGTCGGCCGGCATAGCCGTACTGGATGTCTTCCACGACGGCGCCGCGTGGTGCAAGCGAGATGCCAACGTAACACCATACCCGGCCGACCTCATCCAGACGGCCGGCGCATGGGGGCAGATAGGCCGCCAGTGGGAGCCATATTGGGGCGGCCTTGAAATATGGAACGAGCCGGATATCTCCAGATTCGGCGGCGAGCTTCCCGCCGACCAGTACGTGCCGATGGTGAAAGCGGTGTCTTATGGATTGGCCGGGGCCGGAGTGAAATCGCTCGTCGGCGGTGGCGTCTTCACGGACGATGTCTCCAACGCGTTCCGCAACGCCTGCGCACGCGACGGGCTGCTGGATAGGGTCGACTTCATCAGCATTCACAATTACACCAACGCAGGCGCGATCGAAGGCCAGATCAAGAACACTCGCGACTGGCTGAAGGCGTTCGATAAGGAATCCATGCCTATTTGGATCAGCGAGAGCGGCTGGCCATGGGACAAGGGCCCCGCACGGGCGCCGGCCGCCCAGGACGCCGCCAGCGCCACTGAGATTGTCGCCAAGGCGGTCGAGGCCAAGGCCTGCGGCGTGGCCAGATACTTTTCCTTCGTCTATCCCTATTACGAGGAGGGGGGCAAGAACTTCGCCATGACCGGCAGCGACGGCACGCCCATGCGGTCTTTCGCCGCCTACGCGCAGTGCGTGCGAGCCCTGGGCGCAAAGAGCTACGTGGGCGACCTTCGGCTCGACGGGGTAGCCGTGGCCAAGGCGCGTGTCTTCGTCGATGACAAAGAGGCCGTAGCAGTTCTGTATGCCGGCCCTGCCGCCACAGCCGCCACGGTCAAGCTGAATATGTCCGCCCTCCGCGTCGAGGGCATTGATGGTAGAGCATTGCAGCAGGCCAACGACGGTAGCGTCTCGCTAGCCGACGGCATCGTCTATGCCTATCTGGCTCCAGAAAAACTCGCCGACCTGCTGGACAAGAACACGCAGGCTCAGCGGCTCTTGGCCGTAGCGGCAAAGGCACCGCCTCTGCGGCCGCGGCCGTCGCCGGTGGTGCTTCAGTTCCTGCCGGAACTCAAAGGTGCTTCGACTTCGAATCTGGCTTATCAGATCGACAGGACGGATGGAACGTTGTCCCTGCGCTTCCGTGTGAGCAACCTGTCGCAGGAGAAACTGGCCGTCCGGCTGTCGCTAGGCGCTGCGCCGTCGCCGCCATTGTCGCACCCCGTTTCGGTCGCCGTCTCGGTGCCCGCTGATCAAGTCAAGGACGTACAGGTCGATGCGGACAAGTCTATCGAAGCCACCTTCGACGTAAACCTGCGGACACTGCCGCCAGGACCAACCAAGACTGTCCGTATTGTCGCCAGTGACACCAATGGCAGCCGGCTCGATTCTCTTTGGATGAACTTCAAGTTCGAGCAGACCATTGAGGAGTATCTGCGGCCCTACAAGGTCAAGAGCAAGGTGCCACTGGACAAACTTCCGCGCTGGACCAAGAACATGATCGATGACGCGAAGATGGATCTCGCCGCCACTCCCGAAGGTCACTGGGTGATGAACGTAAAGTTTGCCAAGAATGACCCCTGGGCTTACCCAAAGTTCCGCCTGCCCGAGCCTACAAGTCGGCGTGTTTCGTTGTCGGTCCGACCTCGCGGACGGAGCCCTTTGCGATCCGAGGAGTTGGACATCTCCAAGGCCGCCGCCATAGTGATCCGCGGCAAGTGCGAAGGCGCAGCCGCCGTGCGGATCATGCTGACGGAGAAGGAGGGAGCCGTGTACTTCACCTCCTCGGCCATCTTCCCTGCCGACGGCAAATGGCATGTGGCCCTTGTGCCAGTGTCGGAACTGACCTTCCTGGGCGTTGCCGGTTCGCCGGATAAGAACGGCAAGCTGGACATGGACCAGGTGGTTTTCCTCAGCATTGGTCTCAACAGCAAGGCCAAGGAGAACACTTTGGAGATCAGCGACGTGTACTTCTGCGGGATGGAATGATGATCCGCCGCTGGCATCCAGAGCCGCTAGGCCTTGAACAAGCGTGATTTCCTGGGGTTTAGCGCAAAAAGACTTGAAACCCCTTTGTTTGTGCGGTTACACTGTGCATCTTCGCCGTCAATGAGGGCGTGATTTCTGCGAAGACCAGCCGGGCCACGGTTCGCGTCATCCGCACGGACGAAGAACGCATGATAGCCGAGACGGTTTGCCGCGTCCTCGGCCTTGGCTGAAAAAAGGAGAATTGAATCATGGAGACAAAAACTCTTTCCCCTGAACTGCTCCACAAGATGGATGCCTACTGGCGCGCCGCCAACTATCTGTCGGTTGGCCAGATTTATCTATACGACAATCCGCTGCTGAAACGGCCTCTGACGCTCGCGGATGTGAAGCACATGCTGCTGGGACACTGGGGCACGACCCCCGGGCAGAACTTCATTTATGTGCACTTGAACCGGGTCATCAAAAAATACGACCTCGACATGATTTACGTCTCCGGCCCCGGTCACGGCGGCCCGGCCGTCGTGGGCAACACTTATCTCGAGGGCACTTACAGTGAGATATATCCCAATATCAGCCAGGATGAGGCCGGACTTCGGAAGCTCTTTATTCAGTTTTCGTTTCCCGGAGGAATTCCAAGCCACGCATCACCGGAATGCCCGGGCTCAATCCACGAGGGCGGCGAGCTGGGCTATTCGCTCAGTCATTCGTTCGGGGCGGTGTTCGACAATCCCAATCTCGTCGTCGCCTGCGTAGTCGGCGATGGCGAGGCGGAAACCGGACCGCTGGCCACGGCGTGGCATTCCAACAAGTTTCTCAATCCGGCCACCGATGGAGCGGTGCTGCCTATCCTGCATCTCAACGGCTATAAGATTTCCAACCCGACTCTCCTCGCCCGCATCACCCGCGAGGAATTGGAACAGTTGCTCCGCGGTTATGGGTGGACGCCATACTTCGTCGAGGGTCATGAGCCAGAGCTGATGCATGAAGCCATGGCTGCGGCGCTCGACACAGCGGTCGAGGATATCAAAAGAATCCAGCAGGATGCCCGCGTCCGCGGCAACTTAGCGCGTCCTCGCTGGCCGATGATTGTCCTCAATTCTCCCAAGGGCTGGACGGGGCCTAAGATGGTCGATGGCCTGCAGGTTGAAGGCACTTTCCGTTCGCACCAGGTGCCGCTCTCCGACCCGGCCACCCATCCCGAACACCTCAAGTTGTTGGAGGACTGGCTGAGGAGCTACCGGCCGGAGGAACTCTTCGATGAGCAGGGGCGTCTGAAACCGGAACTGGCCGAACTTGCGCCCAAGGGCGAACGACGCATGGGCGCAAATCCTCACGCCAACGGCGGCATTCTGCTCCGCGACCTGCGAATGCCTGATTTCCGCGACTACGCGGAGGACGTGCCTTCGCCTGGGGCGCGAGGCATCGGCGACACGCATGTGCTCGGGAGTTTCCTGCGCGATGTGGCGAAGCTGAACAGTGAGCAACGGAATTTCCGGGTCTTTGGCCCTGACGAGACGCTCTCCAACGGCTTGGAGGCCCTCTTTGAAGTGACCAAACGCCAATGGGACGCTGCGACAGTGCCGAACGACGAATTTCTCTCGCCCACCGGGCGCGTGGTGGAAATGCTCAGCGAGCACCAATGCGAGGGCTGGCTCGAGGGCTACCTGCTCACCGGGCGGCATGGACTCTTCAACTGTTACGAGGCGTTCATCCATATCGTCGATTCTATGTTCAACCAGCATGCCAAGTGGCTGAAGGTCACGTCGCACCTGCCTTGGCGGCGGAAGATTGCCTCCTTAAACTACCTGTTGGCCTCGCATGTCTGGCGCCAGGACCACAACGGCTTCACGCACCAGGACCCCGGTTTCATCGACCATGTCGTGAACAAGAAGGCCGAAGTCGTGCGTGTTTACCTTCCGCCGGATGCAAACTGCCTGCTGTCGGTGATGGACCACTGCCTGCGCAGCCGCCATTACGTCAACGTTGTCATCGCGGGCAAACACCCGGCACCGCAGTGGCTGACGATGGACGCCGCTATCAAGCACTGCACCGAGGGCATCGGCATCTGGCCTTGGGCCAGCAACGACCAGGGCGTTGCGCCCGACGTGGTTATGGCCTGCTGTGGCGACGTGCCTACGCTGGAGACACTCGCCGCCGTCTCCATTATGCGAGAGCATCTGCCCGACCTGAAAATCCGGGTGGTCAACGTCGTTGACCTCATGAAGCTGGAGCCCAGCACGGAGCACCCGCACGGGTTGAGCGACATAGATTTCGACGAGCTCTTCACCAAGGACAAGCCGGTCATCTTCGCCTTCCATGCCTACCCGTGGTTGATACACCGGCTGACCTACCGCCGCACCAACCACGACAACATCCACGTCCGCGGCTACAAGGAGGAGGGCACCATCACCACGCCCTTCGACATGACGGTGCTGAACGAGCTGGACCGCTTCCATCTTGTGATGGATACCATCGACCGTCTGCCGCAGGCCGGCGACAAGGGCGTTTACCTTAAACAGCAGCTCAAGGACAAACTCATCGAGCACAAGCAGTACATCGACAAGCACGGCGAAGATATGCCGGAAATTCGCAATTGGAAATGGGGTTTGGGCAAAGCGGGCAAACATGTGTGAATTCTTTACTGTAAAAATATTAGTCCGATGCTAAGTTTATGGAACATCTGGCATCATAAACTATTGATTTTATTGAAATTGGTCAACTTTCCTTTGGTTCCGCGATATAATTCTTGTGTTGGAAATGTCTTGGCGGACTTTTGAAGTCATACAGAAGGGCGGCTTGATGGATGGAACGAATATTTTTACAGTACGGGGTAAATTCATGAGGAGATTGCTTTTCCTGTTCTGGGTGGCAGTCATTCTTTCATTTTGCAGGACTGTCTTTTCGGCTCATGCCGACGCTCTCACGCTCAAACCCATCGGGCGGCCACGGCTCTTGTCGGGTCCCGTTTTCGGAGCTTCCACTACAGCGTTTTATGAACATCTGCTGGACGATCCGGTCAAAATAGCAGTACTGAAGACAATGGCCATAGGGCTGGACCGCTTCCCCGGCGGATCCGACTCTAACTTTTACAAATGGCGCACAGGACTGATAGAAATTCAGGAGCGCCCCGACAGTTCTCCCTATGTGCGGTTTTGGGCCAAAGCGGCTACAAACATCGCCCGCGGCAAGCCAACCGGCGTAAAATTTGAACAGTATGAATCTTTTTCTCGACAGATCGGAGCCCAAATAATCCTTGTCCCGAATCTGGAATCCTCAAGCGTCTCCGATCAGGTAGAATGGTTTAAGCGCCTATCTCGTGAAGGTATGGTTCCGCAACGCATTGAGTTAGGAAATGAATTTTGGGTTGCGATGGGTAACGATCCGACGAGTCTGGCGCGTTGGCCCGATGAACCGACTAGCATGCGGATTATGAAACAATATCTGGATGCCTTGAAGCCCTACTTGCCCGCGCATACCAAAGTTGCCGTACAAGCTGCTGCAGGCGCCATTGATGAGCGAAGGGGTAAGTTTGGGCAACGGCTCCGGCAATGGGATGAGAATCTGCATCCGGAACCATGGTTTGATGCCGTTACGCTGCATCTCTATCCACGCTTGCGCGAAGTGATGGGAGACCCCGAGGCAGGGACAACACCGCCAACGCCACAGAATGCAGTGGCACGCCTAAATGCTATGATGGCCAGGGTGGATGAAGGAGTTGAGCGAATCCTTCAGGATATAGAGCACCGCCTGCCCGGTAAAGAAATCTGGATTACAGAATGGAATACGTGCGGAGCCAATACGGTCACCGAGCGTAGTAATGCTATTGAGCCAATGTCTTCTCCGATGGAGATGCTGACCACGGCGCGTATGGCGTTGGTCCAACTGCGTCATCCTTCGGTAACCGCCTCGCTCTTTTTCATGTATAGTTTTAGACCACGAGATCCCCACGCGATGTTTATTCCGGATGGCCATGGAAGCTACGCGCCAGTTCCCACGGCTGTTGCGCTGCACTGGTTGAGTGAGGCCGCTAATAGCGGCGGTTCTTTCCAACGCCTAGTACAAGAAGGCGAACATTTGGTTCCCGGTGGTGGAGCGAAGAATGAATCATATCTGCCAGTCGAGGGAGGGCTTTTTGAGTCTCCGGAACATACGATGCTCTTGGTTGAGAATGTTTCTTCTACCAGTTCTTCGTTTGACCCTTCAACGTTGGCCAAAGGACGGCATCCAAACCGGGTCGAAACCCTCGCCATGTCAGACCTTCTCAATCTCGATAGAACAGCCGCAAAAGTAGAGACGCAAGATACTGCGGGGCCAATCGTCATACCGCCATTCTCCTTGACCCGAATTGTCTGGAATAAGAACTAAGTAGAAACGCGAAAAGAATCGTTGAATATGGCTTTATTAAAAAATACGCTAAGTCTTTATATAATAAGGCATTACCACTTCGTACTATAAAAAAACTCATCCGATGCTAAGTTTTTGGGAAAGCTGACCTTAAAGCGGCTTATTTTGCTGAAATTGGTCAACGTTCCTGCTCTACGCGGACACCAGATTAGCTGATATTCTGAATTCGAAGATTGAAAGATGGGTGAGAGGAAAAGTAATAGCCAAAACTGGACTCAACGCCGGACGGGCTTAGGTTGGCCAGGCGCGATAGTAAGACCGCGGGAGCTTTGGGATTGTAGCCGGCGGCGACAACCAGAAGCGCTCCCAGCTTGTCGGCTTCCATCTCCTGTTCCTGGGAGTAGGAGCTTTCAAGTAACCTGATACCCACCGTATTCAGCAAACCTGTAAAGGGGCCGCGAACAGATATAAACTTGCTCCCGAGAGCAATTGCTGAGTTAGCAATGATACGGTCCATCGTATGTCCCCTGATTACATGGCTCATCTCGTGTCCAAGGATGAACGCAACCTCGTCCTGATTCCGCGTACATAGTTCCACAAGTGACCGGCTCACAAAAATGTATCCGCCCGGCAGGGCAAAGGCATTGGGTTTGCCGCCTTCTAAAGTTTCAAAGCTGAAGGTGCGGAGTTTGTTGGCGACGCACCCAGCCAGCCGGGAACCGACCTCGTTCAACAGGTGTGCAATCTGCGGGTCGGGGTCAAGCTTTAACTGCTGCCTGATACCAAATGCCAAATCTCGGCCGATGTCATGTTCGAGCCGTATTGCGTCAGCTTCACTGCCTGCCGTTGACTGCCATACCCACCGGGCATTGCGAACATGCGGACGGAGCATCCTGCCCAAGTTGTATAATAATCCGCTCATTTCTCATCCTTACCTTTATTAGCCGTACATCCGGCCATTATCAACATTGTCTCAATCGTCTCCTGATATATTTATGCTGCTATTGTATCTAAAGTTTGCCATTTTGCATTTGTTCCTGACAAAAATTATATCCGCTGTTGTAGGATATAAACTGCGGGGTGGTTGATTGCGCCGGGTAAATCAGGTAAGCTGTCGCCCGGTTTTTCAGCGGTGATTGTGCTGAAAGGAAGCTGAAGAGGCATTGAAAATTGAAGTTTTTTGCCTCTTTGGCCGAACTTTTTTAGTAGCCAAACGTAAGTTTTTTGTTAGTTTTTACCCATACAGGGGCCTTTTGCGGACCCCGATTAGGTTGTTTTTATTGATGAACAGATAGTATTTACAGGAGACATTTACTATGACAACTGATGTCAAGCAAATTGGGGCGTTGGTTCAGCAGAAAAGTGAGTTTATAAGGGCGCTGTTCTCGGAAATTGATAAGGTTATCATAGGCCAGCGGTATATGCTGGAAAGGATGCTTATAGGGCTATTGTCAAATGGCCATATATTGCTGGAAGGTGTCCCCGGTCTTGCAAAGACGTTGGCGGTAACAACGCTGGCCAGAGCCATAAACGCCGATTTTCGCAGGATTCAGTTTACTCCCGATTTGCTGCCCGCCGATTTGATTGGCACCCAGATATACCGTGCATCGGACAGCGAATTTATCACCCGCAAAGGCCCCATATTTGCCAATATCATATTGGCCGACGAAATCAACAGGGCTCCCGCCAAGGTGCAAAGTGCGTTGCTTGAAGCGATGCAGGAAAGGCAGGTTTCGATAGGTGAGCAAACTTTCCCATTGCCTGTGCCGTTTATGGTGTTGGCGACGCAGAACCCCATTGAGCAGGAGGGTACATATCCCTTGCCCGAGGCGCAGTTGGACCGGTTTATGCTCAAGCTTAAGGTCAATTACCCTAATAAGGCCGAGGAGAGGCAGATTCTTGACCGGATGGCGGTTACCAGCAAGACGTTCGATATTAAGCCGGTTATAAGGCCAGCCGACATTGCGGAGGTCAGGGCGGTTGTCGATGAGATATACATTGACGAGAAAATTAAAGATTACATCGTTAATATCGTTACGGCCACCAGAGAGCCGGAAAAATACGGCTTGAAACTTGGAAATATGATTACATACGGCGCTTCGCCTCGCGCGACGATATATCTGGCCGTTGCAGCCAAGGCGCACGCGTTTGTTCAGCAGCGCGGCTATGTTACCCCGCAGGATGTTAAAAGTATCGGAATGGATGTTCTGAGGCACAGGGTGATTGTCAGCTACGAGGCAGAAGCTGAGGACAAGAAAAGCGAAGACATAATCCAGACCATTTTTGACAATATCGAAGTGCCGTAAAATGATTTAGGATTTCAGATTTCGGATTGCAGCAATGATTCCACAGGAATTGATAAAAAAAGTCAGGCAGATTCAAATTTACACCTCGCGTGCGGTGAACGCCAGTTTCGCGGGCCAGTATGAGAGCGTCTTCAAGGGCAGGGGGATGCAGTTCGAAGATGTCCGCGAGTATATGCCCGGCGATGATATTCGCGCGATTGATTGGAACGTTACCGCCCGGACAGGCAAACCGTATATCAAGCGGTTTGTCGAAGAGCGGGAGATGACGGTGATTTTCGCCGTCGATTTGAGCGCGTCAGGCCGGTTCGGAACTTTGGACAAGACCAAAAACCAGCTTGCGGCGGAGTTTTGCGCGGTGCTGGCCTTTGCGGCAGCCAAAAATAACGATAAGGTGGGGCTTTTGATTTTCACCGACCAGATTGAGCTGTTCATACCGCCCAAGAAGGGCAGCAGCCACATCCTGCGATTGATTCGTGAGCTGCTTTATTTCCAGACGCCCAAGAAACAAACCAATATACCCCTCGCTCTTGATTATCTCGCTATGGTCGTGCGGAAAAGGGCGGTTGTCTTTGTGGTTTCAGATTTTATTCAGGCCGATTTCAAAAAATCTCTAAGCTTATTGAACAAACGGCACGATTGCGTCGCGGTTTCCGTAAGCGACCCGGCTGAACTGGCGCTGCCAAAAGCAGGGATTATCGAATTTACGGACGCAGAAACCGGCGAGATAATTACTGTCGATACATCGAACAGTGGTTTCCGCAGACAGTACGAGGGCGCAAGCGCCGAGCGGTTCGGTCAGTTGAAGAAATTGCTTCGTTCGATTAACGTTGACTGCATCGGCATAAGCACCGGCAAACCATACATAAACGATTTGATTCAGTTTTTTCACCAAAGACACAGACGTTACTAATCGCAAGACACTCAAATTATGACAAGCGTCGCAAAAAACAAAAAACCATCAAAACGCCAACAGATAAAACATTACGCAACTATTGTTTTTATCTGTCTGCTCGTTTGCCTCAGCTGTAAAAAGACGGGTTCGACAAGCTCACCGCGGGCCGGAACGGTTGCCGTTAAAAACCCCGTTTTTAAAATTAACAAATCATATCAGCAGGGGCCTATGACTGTGCATATCCGCGTCGGTAAAAGCAAAATTACTATCGCAGACACTCTTTGGCTCGAGTTAGAGACGGCCATCGGTACAGGTTACGATGTGAATATGCCAAAGGTTGACAAATCGCTTGATAATTTCGGCATTGTTGACTGGCAGGACCTGGGCAATCGGTTCGATGCGAATAACAATGTTGTCAGCACTTATCGGTATCGTCTTGAGCCGTTTTTATCAGGCAAATTAGCGATTCCCGCTTTTACATTTGAGTTCCGTGATGTCAACGAACAGGCGAACAAAACATACGAGCTTACGACTGAGCCGGTTGATATTGAAGTGACATCGCTTTTGGGTGAACAGCGGGGAAAACTTTCAATAGCGGACATCGAAAATGTTGTGGATATGCCGGCGAAGACGATTTTGTGGTGGCTTTTGCCGGCGGTAGCGGTTGTCGGCGGGATAGCGGTACTGTGGTTATATTTCCGAAGGAAGAAAACTAAAGCGGCTATCAGGATTTTCAAGCCCGCTCACGAGATTGCTTATGCTCGTCTGCAATCGCTCATCCGGCAGGACCTGGTAAAGGCCGGCAAGGTCAAGGAATTTTACGAAGCTATAAGCGATATTTTGCGGCATTATATTGAGGACCGTTTTGAAATGAAGGCGCCGGAACGAACTACAGAAGAGTTTTTGTTTGAGATTCGGGATACGGGCGCTCTTTCGCAAGACCACAACAGGTTGCTGGCGGAATTTCTCACACACTGCGACCTTGTAAAATTTGCCAAACACAGCCCTACGAATGAGCAGATTCAGCACACCTTTGATTTGGCGAAGAATTTTATCGAGCAGACAAAGTCCGATGAGAAACAAATCGACGTAACCGACAGAGTGGAAACATCGCAGCCGGCCGGCGGGGGAGGGGCATAAATGCAGTTGTATTCGCCATTGGCGTTGTTGCTGCTGTTGATTGTCCCGGTGCTGGGCTGGATGATGCTGCGCAAAAAAAGCACGGCTGCGGTAACGTTCTCATCTTTGAACGCCGTGCGGGATTGCCCTGTTTCCTGGCGGGTGCGATTACGGCCTTTGCTGGTTGTCGCCCGGCTTGTTTGCTTGGCGTTGCTTATAATCGCACTGGCGAGGCCTCGTAAAGGCACGGTGCTGTCGGAGATTAGCACAGAGGGTGTTGCTATTGAAATCGTTGTTGACCGTTCCGGCAGTATGGGCACTGAGATGGATTATTACGGCCAGAAACTCAATCGGCTGGAGACGCTTAAAAAGGTATTAGCTGATTTTATAATGGGTAAGGAAGGTTTGGCAGGCAGAAGCGGCGATTTGCTCGGCCTTGTTACATTCGCAAGATACCCCGATACGGTTTGTCCCCTCGTGCTTAGTCATAACGTTCTGCTGGAATTTATGAAAAATACCGATGTTGTCCGGTTGCGTAGCGAAGATGGTACCGCCATAGGTGACGCGATAGCTTTGGCTGCTGCCCGGCTGCAGAAAGCCGAACAGGAAATTAAGCAGAGAAATACCCGCCTCGGAATCAATTCATCGTTTATTGCTGAGCCAAACGAAAAAGCCGACTTTAAGATAAAAAGCAAGGCGATGATCCTGCTGACGGACGGCCGGAATAATACGGGCCAATATTCCCCGATGCAGGCGGCTGAAATGGCAAAAAAATGGGGCATAAAAATTTACACCATCGGCATTGGTTCGGGCCAGGCCTTTGCGACAATGCATACAATGATGGGCGATTTCAAGGTTCCTGTTGAGAATGACCTCGATGAGTCGCTGCTGAAAGCGATTGCTGAGACCACAGGCGGTTTTTACGGTCGCGCAGATGATGCGGAATCGATGCACAAAATAATTGAAAAGATAGACCAGCTTGAAAAAACCGAGGTCAAGTCGGTCCAGTACACGCAATACGCTGAAAAATTCAGCCCCTGGACGCTGGCGGCTATGATTGTTCTTCTTTGTGAAATGCTGGCCGGCTGCACAATATTCAGAAAGATTCCGTAAGAGGTTTAAAGCAATTATGAATCTTGGCAACGATAAGGCATTGTGGCTGTTGTTTATAATCCCGGCTGTTCTTGTGCCGGTTTACGCCTGGTATTTCTGGAAAAAAGCGGCGGCATTGAAGGTCCTGGCAAGCGTAGAAATGCTCAGGAAAATAAATGTCGCTGTAAGTTTGAAAAGGCAAATCTTAAAAGCGGTCCTGCTTATTTGTGCCTTTGCGACTATCGTCATAGCTATTACTGAGCCGAGATGGAATCCAAAACCGCTGCAGATAAAAAGCCAGGGCAGGGACGTGGTGATTTTGCTGGATACCTCCCGGTCGATGCTGGCAGAGGACATAAAACCAAGCCGGCTCCAACGGGCAAAAATAGCAATCGGCGACCTGCTCGATAAACTCGGCGGCGACAGAATCGCAATTGTGACCTTCGCGGGTAACTCCGCCGTAAAATGTCCCCTCACGCAGGATTATGCGTTTGTGAGAATGGCCCTGGCGGACATCTCAACCGAAAGCGCTTCAAGAGGCGGCACGGATATCGGTGATGCCATCCGCAAGGTAACGGAAGAAGTGTTCGATAAGCAGTCGCGTGAATATAAAGACTTGATTCTCATCACCGACGGCGAAGACCACGACAGTTTCCCGGTCGAGGCGGCGCAAAAAGCCGCTGCTATGGGCATAAGAATAATCGCAATAGGCCTGGGTAATGAGACCGAGGGCTCACGAATACCAATTACCGGCCCGGACGGTCGGACAACATTTTTGAAATATAAGGGGCAGGAAGTATGGTCGAAACTTGACGCCGATACGCTTCGCAAGGTTGCTGCCGCGACAAATGGCGGAAGGTATATCGGTATTGAGCCGGGAACAGATCTGGATTTAGGAAAGATTTATAATGAGCTCGTCGCCTCTGCAGAAAAGCGCGAAACAGAATCGGCGACGATGATTACTTATGATGAGAGGTTCCAGATATTTCTGTTAGCCGGCATTTTGCTTTTGGTTTGTGAGGTGCTGATAAGTGAGCGTAAGAAGATATAAAATCGTTCTGTTTTCATTGCTGCTTACTGCCGCGGCGCAATCGGTACGCGCTGAATCAGTCGGTAAGGTTGTTAATGAGGGGAACAAACTTTATCGGCAGGGACAATATAAAGAGGCGATTAACGAATACGATAAGGCAGCGACGCAGTCGCCGGAAGTGGTTGAGCCGAGGTTTAACAAAGCCGACGGTTGTTTCCGGCTTGGCGACCTGCAGCAGGCGATTGACCTTTACAAGGCCGTAGCGGCGGAAAGCAAGGATATGCAGCTTGTCGAAAAGGCCAAATACAATCTCGGCAACTGTTTCTTTCAGCAGGGGACTAAACTTAAAGATTCGGATGCACAAAAGGCCGTCGATAATATGCAGTCAGCCATTGGGTGGTGGAGGCAGACGCTGGACATTGACCCTGCCGACGAAAAAGCCGCCAAAAATATCGAGGTCGCGCGTCTGACTATAAAAGATATCATCGACCAGATTAACAAGCAGAAACAACAGCAGCAGCAACAGCAACAACAGCAGAAACAGACGCAGGAAAACCTCAAGAAGCTTCTTGAACAGCAAAAGTCACTTGCTGACAAAACGCAGCAGGTACAGCAGCAACCATCGCCTGATTATAACGAAATTTCGAAAGAGCAATCGGTCCTTAAAGACCGCACCGAGCAGGTTAAACAGCAAATGCAACAGCAAAATGACCCGAATAATCCCGACCAGAAACAACAGCAGGCCGCCGAACAACTCGAAAAGGCGACTGATAAACAGAAAGATGCCGCCGAAAAACTCAAAAAATCCGATGCCGCAGGCGGGAAACAATCGCAGGATGAGGCCGCTAAGGATATTGAAAAAGCGTTGAAGTCGCTGTCTGACCAGCAGAATCAGAATCAGCAGCAAAAGCAACAGGAAAAGCAACAGCAAAACAGTCAGCAGCAAAAACAGCAGGAGCCAAATCAGCCCCAGGAACCAAACCAGGCGCAGCAACAGCAAGAACAACAGCAGCAGGAACAGCAGGCCGCTTCCGATACGACAGCCGAAGAAATACTCGACAGGGAGCAGAAGCAAAAAGAACAGCGGCAAATGTTGCAAAGTCCCGGATTCCAGAAAGTCGATAAGGATTGGTAGTATGCGTTGGTTTAAGATTAGTATATTCGCGGCAATTGCAGCGACGCTTGTCATCGCCGTCGCCGGCGCAGCGGAACTGCGCGTATATGCTAATGTAGATACATCCAAAGATATTTACGCCGGGGAGCAGTTTAACCTCCAGATAATCATAGACGGCTACGACCAGCCGGGCCAGGTGGATTTGACGCCGCTGAGCGCATACAATCCTCACAGCGCAGGCGGGGGCAACACTTCGCAGACATCCATAAGTATTATCAACGGTCGAACCACTACAAATGCCGTCAGGCGTTATGTGATGAATTATACGCTGACTGCGGGACAGGCCGGGACGATACGCATACCTGCTCTTGCCGTTACAGTTGACGGCAAATCTTACAAAACGGATCCCGTCGAGTTGAATATTGCTCAGCCCGGGACAACGGACCAGCTTGAACTCGAAACAACTTTGTCACAACAGCAGTGCTATGAAGGCCAGGCGGTAGTATTGACGGTCAAATTCTATGTATATGCTAATATCGGCGACTACCAGTTTGATATCCCCGCACTCAGCAACAATGCGTTTTATGTCGAGGATAATGAAGCCACAAAACAATATCGGGTTAACCGCAAAAACAAAGAAGCAATCCTTTTGACGTTCAGCAAGGTTCTCATACCGAAACACGCGGGCGATATCGATTTGGGTGCGTCTTCGGTTTCGGCTGATGTAGCGGTAGGGCGTGCCCGTTCGAGGAACAGCTTTGACGACTTTTTTCAAAACAACGTTCAATACAAGCGGTTTGCGGTCAGCTCGCAACCGCTCAAACTTTCCGTCCTGCCTTTGCCCCAGCAGGATAAGCCCGAGGGGTTTTACGGATTGGTCGGGCAATATACGATTTCCGCCGCTGCTGCCCCGACGAAGGCCAGCGTTGGCGACCCGATTACCCTGACAATCAAAATCGGGGGCAACTATCTCAAACCAGTCCAGTGGCCCGAGCTTGAGAAAATCGCCGGGTTTTCTGAAAATTTCAAGATGCCTTCGCAGAAATCATCACCGGCCGTAGAAAATGGCGTTAAGGTTTTCACCCAGACGATAAGGCCCGCCAACGATAAAATTACCGAGATACCTTCCATTCCGCTTGTTTATTTCGATGCGGACAAAGGGCAATACGTAATTGCAAAGACCGACCCGATTAAGCTGGAGGTCTCGCCCACAAAGATACTGACGACTGCGGATGTCGAAGGGCGTGATTTCACGCCTGCAGGCAAAGAAGTGGAGGCCGTTAAGAAAGGAATCAGCGCCAATTATGAAGCGCCTGATTGCCTGCAAAATGTCAGATTTTCACTTTCGGCTGCTGTTACAAGTCGAGGGTTTCTGGTCGGCTGGGCCGCACCTTTGTTGTTGCTGGTAACAAGCGTTTTGGCTAAAACTCTCGTGCATACTACCCCGGAACAAGCCGCTCGTAAACGCAGACGTAACGCCGCCAGCAGGGCTGTCAGTCGGCTCAAAGGAATCCCATCCGCACAGTTACAGAATCACTGTGAGCTTATTGCTGAAGCGATGAAGCAGTATATCGGCGAACGTTTCGACAAAGTGGCCGGCTCGCTCACAGCCGACGATTGTATGCAGACGATAATTGACCGCACCGACGATTCCGCATCGGCGAACCGTTATAAAGATATTGTCAGCTGCTGCGATGCCGGACGCTATGCGCCGATGCAGCAGCAGCTTGATTCGACGACAATCGACGAAGTCGTCAGGTTAATCCGCGTAATTGAGAAAGAGTCAAAAATATGGTTGCCCGGTTATCACTGATAGGTTTGGTTTGTTTGCTCTTCACGGCAGGACTTGCCGCCGGGGACACATTATCGAAAGAGCAGATTCACACCCTTTTCAACCAGGCAAACGATGCTTTTCGTCAGGCCAACTCCGCCGTTGACGACACCGACAAATCTAATTCGCTTTACGAAAAGGCCGTCCTCGGCTACGAAAAGATTATCCGTGAAGGCCATATAGAAAACCCGAAGCTCTATTACAATCTCGCAAACGCATACCTGCTGAAAGGGGACGTCGGCAGGGCAATACTTAACTATCGATGCGCAGAAAAGCTCGATAAGTCCGATTCGGATATTCGGAAAAACCTCGCCTTTGCCCGCAGCAGGAGAGTCGATAAGGTCGAGATAAAGACCGAAAAGCAGATTCTCCAGACACTTGTTTTCTGGCATTATGATTTTTCGATGCGGGCCAGGTTTACTGTCGCTTGTGTTTGCTTCGCGGTTTTCTGTCTGGGTTTGACCGTTATGATATGGTTTGGCCACAACGCCCTCTTGATAGCGGTGACGGTCGTTTCGGCTGGCTTGCTTGTTTGTCTTATCGGTTCGCTTGCTATGGAAGAGTATTCTCAGGCCGCCAATTTGGCCGGGGTTATTGTTTCTCCCGAAGTCGTGGCATATCAGGGCGATGGGCAGAATTACCCGCCCAGTTTCAAAGCCCCGCTGCACGCCGGTACCGAGTTCGAGCTTGTTGAGCGTCGCCCCGGCTGGTCTCACATAAAACTCGCCGATGGCAGCGATGGCTGGATACCGCAAAGCGCAGCAGGAATTATTGATGGTTCGTATGCCGATGCTGTCAGGTAACAGGTGCTATTGACAAACGCTTACGAACCCTGACCTCGGAGTGTCGGTGAGGTATTATCTGGGTTTGCTATACCATTCTTTTACCAGCTTCTCCGCTGGCTTGCCGTATATGCAGAAGGTCGTATCGGTTTTCGCTTTTTCGAGCGAATAAAGGTCGGTGTGCCAGTCCCACCATGCGTAACCGATGAACCAGGGCTCGTCCCAGAAGGTTTCCAGCATCACTTGGTAAAACCTTGCCTGTTCATCTGCGTCGTAAACCATTGTATTAGGGTCGTTGTGAGTCCATGGGGTGGCGCTGCAGCCCCTTGCGCTGCACACCCCAAGCTCAATGAAAAATACCGGGCGATTAAATTTCTGGCTCACCTTGCGGAGATTTTCCTTTACCGGCATTATCCTGCGTTTAAGTGCCTCTAATGTGGTATCTGCTGGCGAGACATTGTTCAGGTTATTCATTGCCGCCTGCACGTCGTCTGTCCCTATCGGGTAGTATCCGCTTACGCCTATGACGTCTGTTGCGTCCCACCATTTTATTTTGATTTCATCGCCGTGATTGGTGTTGTAGGTAACTGCGCCGGGATAGACCTTTCGTATCTCGGCAATCAAATCCCGCCAGCGGTTAGTGAACGGCTCGGTTGTCGTCATCTCGCAGCCCAGGCAAAGCATTTCGCAGTTGGTCTCTTTGGCAAGCTGGGCGTAATGCAAAAGAAACCGGTTGAACTCGGCCCACCATTGACCCCACAGCTCCGAGTCGATGGTTTTGCCGTCCGATTTCTTAAATTGAATGTATCCCCTCCATGTCCCGTCCCGTACGTTGACCATGGGCTTGAGGATGACTTTGAGATTATTTTTGCGCGCAAGCTCAATAGCATGGCGAATTTCGCTATCCGTAGCCATACACGGGTCGTTTTCACCCCAGAAGATATTCGGCTCATTTGGCTTGTTCATTTCCGCGCCAAAAGCGATGCAGACCCAGTTAGCGCCCGTATCAGCCAGCTTCTTCATCGACTCAGCCGGCGCATCGCCGAGATATTGTCCCCGCGTCCCGGTCCAGCCCCAGCTATGCCCTTTTATAAACCCCGTCGGCGAATATGTATGGGTGAATTGTGAGGGCGTATTAACTTCTGCCGCCTGGCAAGTGCAAATAGCGATAGTCAAAACTAACGGCATCAATCGTTTAATCATAGTCATTTCTCCGGTCAGTTATGTTTTCCGTATTTTATTTCCACGCGTGATATTTGCGCTTCGGTATTATATCCTATTTTCAGATATTGTGTATCATTGCCGGCTACTGTGCCTGTATAAAGAACAGGGGAGTAGTAGCTGTAATCGCCTTTGCCGGTGAAGTAATCGTGACGTGAGAATTCGACCGGTTTGAAGTTTTTACCGTCGGCGGAATAGGAGAAGCTGAAATCTGAAACGGCCTGTGGGAAGAATGAATAAACCTTCCATGAAACAATCGGCGGTTCGACCTTGTAAATTATGGAGCTTCTTTTTATGCCTTTCAGCCGATGTATGTCCTCTTTGAATTTGCGCGCTTCTTTTGTCTCTAACGACAGGGCTCCTTTGCGATTGTCGATTAACTTGAAATTCTGCAGTTCATCGACAAGCGTTTTGCAGGTTACTTCCACAGGTCCAATGACGTTTGATGGCCCGGATTCGCCCGCAGAATTTCCTGCTGTAACACGGTAATAATAACTTTTGCCGATTTCGACTCCGGTGTCATTGAAAAGGGGGCGATATTGGAAATCGGCATCGGATATATTTTGCCCTGCGATTTGCCACGGGCCGCCTGCCTCGGCGTAGTTTTTCAACGTAGCCGGGTCTTTAGATTCCGCTCTTTCGATTGTGTAACCGGAAGCGCCTGCGCTGCCTTGCCATGAAATGGCCGCTGCGTCTTTAATATCGAGAAGAACCGGCTCTGCGGGTTTTTCAATGGCTGGCACAGACATATTTCTGATTTCAAAGGCCTTACGACGCATCAGTGATAAAACATTGGTCTCGTCAAAAGCGTTGCCGGAAGTAAAGCCCGGCCAATGGTATGCCTTGTATTTGTCGCCTCCGTATGGCTCGCTGTGGGAATAGAAGCCGCCGTCGCGGTCATGGAAACGCAGCGACCAGATTAAAACGCCGCTTATCTTTTCATCTCTTACGGCATCCAGCAGCGATTCGACGTCTTTGGTGGGGATAAAACCGAACTCGCCGACAAAATAAGCTTTTTTACCGCGGGCAAGAGCGGCGGTCCTTTTAATCTGTCTAATCATCTCAGCAGGGCTTATCGGTATCTTGAACATAACAGGATAGTGATGTGTCGTAACGATATCGATGTTTTTATCCTCAAGCGACAGGTCGCGCACGGGGGTTAGATGATAGCCGTCCATAACAAGATGATTTGGGTCGATACTTTTAATGTATGCGGCGGCCTTGACCGTCCACTCCGGCGGGCATATAAGCTCATTACCGGTTTCCCAGGCGAGGATGGTCTTGTCGTCCCGGTATTTTACGCCTGTAATCGAATTAGTGCGGTTTACGACCGAATTGACAATTGCTTTATAATCCTCAAAAAGCTCAGGGTCGGTCCAGAAATCATCCCTTGTTTTGCCTCTGAACGCTGCGCAGGCCTCGATTCCACCCCACCATCTGGCGTTATCGATGAATGGGAAAATAATCCGAATGCCCTTTTTATTCGCGATAGCCATGGTCATATCGAGGGATTTATACGCCTCTTCGTTGAATTTACCCGTCCCCGTTACATGCCTGGGAATATTAGGGTCTTCGCCGGCTCTGAGGATGGAAAGTGTGTAAATGCGGGCGACCCGGCCTCCCATTTGCCTGACGGATTCGAGCGCATCGTTGATTTCGAATTCATCAGGCAGACGCCAGGGGTTCATCTCGGTGAAAGGCATGTTATCTTCGTTATAGTGCAAACAGGGGATGTTAAAACTGATAAAGCGAAACTCACCGTTTTCGTCCATTAGCTTGTCGCCGCGGGCATAAACAAAGGATTTAAACATTGAGTCAGATTGTCTGGCGGAAATTTCGGCCTGTGCTATAGATGCGATTAAGGCCATAGTTGCGAGCAGGACGATTAACTTTTTCATTTGCTGCTTCCTTGCGCTATCGAAGTTATATTAAGACCGGACAGAAGTTACACCATTTTAGCGTTGGCTTCATTTCTATCAAGTATCTTCAAGTGAAAGAATGCGGTTTTATATGTCCCTAAAATAAACGGGGCCTGCCCCGCCACTCGGCGTTGCAAGCCCCGAAGAAAACACTAACTAATTAACAAGTTGCGTTTGTTACGGCCACAGTTTGAGCTGGTGCCACTGATCTCCCATTACAGACAGGTCCTGGAAGTCAACAGTTTCCGTGTGCGGGTTTCCTGAACTCTTCAGGTTGGCATGGCTAATCAGCGGTATGAATATAGTGCCCGTGCTGTCGGTTGCCAGGTAGGCAACTTCTGCCGGTGACAGGCAATAGTCCCAAACCTTGAAGTCCTGGATGTAGCCGTTCCACATACCCCAGTTGCCGCCACGTGTGCCGACACGGAATGATCCCACGACCTTGTTAAACAGAGGGCCATACTCATTTATATTCGGGTCCCCACCAAGGTCATTTGAGTCATAATTCCCAACCATGTTGCCGTTCCAATAAACCTTCATGGAGAGGGGCTCTTTGGTGAATGCCCAGTGGTTCCATTTTCCGCCATAGTCGCTTACGTGCATGTTGAATGCCGAAGCGGTCGCCGAAGGTGTCCTCTTGATGAAGTTAGTGCGAGGACCGCTTGGGTCGGTCTGCGGGGACAACGGAGCCGGGCAATGGACTTCCAGGGTTTCCAGGGCGACAGCGCTGTCCCAGACGCCGAAGAGACCATTCCACGAAGTCAGCATATTGGTCGAAGTCGTGTCCGCATTGATCCAAACGGAGACGCTGATGCCGCCGCCGCCTGCATTATCGTGGTTACCGTCGGCCATAAAGCTCAACGCCGCTACTGCGGCTTCAACATAGCTGTTCTGACCACCAGGAGGCAGATAGAGGCAGTTATTGCCGTCACGGCCCAGGGGTTTCCATGTCAGGGAGCTCGGATTGATGACAGTGCCCGTATAGGTGCCGGTCTTTCCGTAATCAATAGGAGATGCATTTGAGTCGCCGTGATCGTTGAATTTGTACCAGAGAATCAGGTTCGAATCTGCGGGCGGCGTTATTGCGAAAGTCCTGTCTTCAGCGTGTTCGAGCCAGTCGTTCGCGAAGATGTCCAAATCATTGACGTCAACGTCGCAGTCGCGATCCATATCAGCAGTTAAGTCAAACGGCGGATTCGGATTGCATGTCTGAGCATAAAGCCGAATGTTGTCAAACATCATGGTACCGGTGCTGCCGTGACCACCATCGTTACAACGCAGACCAACGCCGAGGTAGAAATTGCTTATTGCTGTCATGGTCACGCCGCTGAAGTTGGGGTCATTGAGAGGGATATACCATTGTTGCCAGGTGGTTGCCTTTACGCCATTGGGGTCAGTATTATAGTACACGCCGACATTGCCGGCCGTATCCTCAAGAGCTACATACAGAGTGTCGAGCGGATGCTCATGGCCCTCATCGTAACTGCCAGAGTTAGTCACGGCCCCGACATAATCTACTCTTAATACCGCGGGCTTCACAGAAAGTATGTTGCTGCCTGTGAATACCGTGCCGCCGATGTAGGGGCGGTTTACCTCTGAGAAGGGTTGACAGGTGTCAACTGCCTGGTTGTTGTAAGCGAAACTGCCATGTTTCCCAAGAGTGCCATCTATTAAATAGGTCAAATTCCCACCAAAGGCCACGAAACTAAGCCCCGGGCAAGGACCGCTCTTTTTCCAGTTGGCGTTCACATCAGCTGTGTTGTTGTAATCTTCAAAGTCCTCGATGGTGATAGCCGCCGTAGGAGTAAATTGCCAGACATTGCCGCCGAAGCCTGATTTACCACCATATACTTTCTGGGTGGTGGTGTTGACCTCATCAATGCGCCAGTAGCAGGTAACGCCAGGTGTTAAG
>Ga0187850_10000486_pt1 | contig 50455 bp, 43 predicted proteins | sample June2016WEW_4_15_FD_132436 | JGI IMG/M metagenome (GOLD analysis project Ga0187850, IMG submission 132436) | Peatland microbial communities from SPRUCE experiment site at the Marcell Experimental Forest, Minnesota, USA - June2016WEW_4_150 | ecosystem: Environmental > Terrestrial > Soil >...
GCCGGATCTTTCCATCTTCTCCAACCCGGACGTTGATATCGAGTCCGACGCCGATCTTCCCAAAAGAGACCTCGGGAGTAAGATGAAAGAGATAGTACGGTTTTCCATCGATAAACGTCATTCCGACGCCGCCGGTGATCGTCTGTTGATCCTGCAATGCTGAGAGTTGTGAGGGTTGCTGAAGAGGTGACTGAGCGGACAAATGATGGAGAGGGAGGATCAAAATTCCGCTCAACAGGATCAGAAATATGAGGACGGAATTTAATTTCACTCAGGCACCGAACAGTATGCGGCAGATCAGAACTGCACCGAGCATGCCAAAGACATCTGCAATCAGTCCGGCCGGGACCGCGTGGCGCGTGTTCTTGATCTGGACCGAGCCAAAATAGACGGCGAGGACATAAAACGTTGTCTCTGAGCTGCCGTACATCGTCGATGCAAGAATTCCGATAAACGAATCGGGGCCATGGACTTTCATAAGCTCCGTCATGATCCCGAGCGATCCGCTTCCCGAGAGGGGTCTCATCAACGCCATCGGAAGCGTTTCGGGCGGCATGCCGATAAGGTTTGTGGCAGGCGCGAGGACGGTGGTCAGTAATTCCATGGCGCCGCTTGCGCGGAAAATTCCGATAGCGCACAGCATCGCCACTAGATATGGGATAATGCGAACAGCAGTGGTAAAACCGTCTTTCGCTCCTTCGACGAACACTTCATAGACCCGGACTTTCTTGACGATACCCCATCCAAGGAAAATGAAGAGCAAGAGCGGGATCGCAACGATGGAGATCGTGTTGATGATAGCACGGAAGAGATCACCCATGGGATGCCTCCTTTCCCGGCTCCGTCTCAAAATCCTTTCTGTACCGCGGAAGCCTCTGGAGGAGCTTGGCCGCTGTCACACCGGCAACCGTTGCGCACATGGCGCCGAAGATCGACGTACCAATGATAATTCCGGGATTCGCTGAACCTGCCGACGCGCGCACAGCGATGGCGGTCGCTGGGATCAGTATCAGTCCTCCTGTGTTGATGGTCAGAAAGGTGACCATCGAGTTGGTGGCAGTCCCCGCCTTCGGATTGAGTTTGTTCAGTTCCTCCATCGCTTTCAGGCCGAGAGGGGTCGCTGCGTTGCTGAGGCCGAGCATGTTGGCCGCGATATTCATGATCATGGCACCAATCGCAGGATGGTCGGTGGGGATATCGGGGAACAATCGTTTGGTGACGGGCGTGAGCATCCTGGTGACAATCTTCAGGAGGCCGGCTTCCTCGGCGACCTTCATCACACCCAACCATAGCGCCATGATACCGATGAGGCCGAGAGCAATCGTCACTGCCGTCGTTGCATAATCGAGCGCTGCCTGCGTCACGGCCTTCATCTTGACAAAGCGGATGGGTTCAATGACGACCTGGACTCTGGCAGTCTGCTGGTCCGGCGCTACGGTCATCGATCGTACAGACCCGGTCAGTTTATCCTTGTTCGCAGCAGACTTTGCCATGTCCTTCCAGCGATCCGGCGTTGCCGGGCCGATGGGAACAGCGATCGGCGACTCTCCCGCAGAGACCACGCCAATTACGACCGGCTGGTGTATTTCGGAGGTGGCTGTTGTGACACCGTAGAAGGCATTGAACGTCTCGGCCGTGAGCACGAGGTCCCCTTCCCACGTTTGTCGCAGAGGCGTGGGAGACTTCTGGATGACGAGGGAGGCCTCAATCGGAACGCCGTTCCGATACGTGTTCTGCACTTCGTCGCGCACATCATTTCCCACTGCAACAAGAATGCCTATTGCAATGAGCGAGATCCAAATGTAGTTGAGCATAGATAGTGTCGTGATAGGAATTGGAATCGGATTGGCTGGGTGCGAGTAAAGCTAATTCTTTTCGTCCCAAAATCAAGAAGAAAGTCCCTCCGGAGCGGTTCATCCTCCTCCTTTGCTATGAACCGGGAAATCTGTATCTTACTTTGAACGCACGACGAATTCTTTTTGGGCGATCCGATGGCCTCGCAAACTACAGACAACACTGCTGACATTCTCCAGGCAATTGAGCGTTTGATTGAAGAACGTGGGATCCGGATAGTTCATTCCGGTGTCAGATCGCTGAAAGATGTAATTTCCTCCCTCCCAGAATCAGTCCTGGTTCTTGAGCCCACCAACGGCGATACAACACTTCCAAGCATCTCGCGGGACCATCTCCTCACTGAACTCGAGCAAATCGAGCGTGCGAGAACACTTCCGAGGGCCCGATACTATCTCGATCGACTCAGGCGCTCGCTCGTTGAGGTCAAGACTCGGAAAATCAATGACATCAATCTGAACCGCTGGAAAGAGTACAAGACCATCCTGACTGACAGTCTGTGGCTGCTTGACAGGCGGGATGGAAGCGGCGGGCATTCGTCCTGGTATTGGGGGAATTTCGTCCCGCAGATCCCCCATCAGCTGATGATGCGCTACACCAGGTCAGGCGAGTGGGTACTTGATGCGTTCGCAGGGAGCGGAACGACACTGCTTGAGGCCCGGTGTCTCGACCGAAAGTGCGTCGGGATTGAGCTTCAGGCATCTGTGGCGAGGAAGGTCCGGCAGGGATTGAAAAGGAATCATTCCGGAAACGACACACCCACCATCGGCCTCGAGGTTGGCGACAGCAGAACGATCAATGTGAAGCAGGTCCTGCGAAAGTACGGAACGAACTCCGTTCAACTGGTCATTCTCCATCCTCCCTACCACAACATCATTCGGTTCAGCAAGAACCGCCGTGATCTCTCCAATACCCGAACGGTGGAGGACTTCGCGGCGCAATTTGGAAAAGTCGTCGATAACGTGACTCCGGCACTTGATCCTGGCCGAGTCCTGGCAGTGGTCATCGGCGACAAATATGAAAAAGGGGAATGGAAGCCGCTTGGCTTCATGGTGATGAGTGAGGTCTTGAAAAGGAACTACAAACTGAAGAGCATTGTCGTCAAGAACTTCGAGGATACGACAGGCAAGAGGAGTCAGAAAGAGCTGTGGCGGTTCCGCGCTCTTGCCGGCGGATTCTATCTTTTCAAGCATGAGTATATTTTCATTTTCCAAAAAGGCTAACTACGTGAAGGGCCTGGGCAATGGCAATCACCCTCGACGCACGAGAGCATGAGCTGAAGAAACGTTTTGCTCTTCCCTATGAATGGGGCCAGCGTCAGAATGACGAGTGGGACGCACACACCGACTTTGTCTACCACATCTTTAGTTTCGAAGCCCTGTTGAAGGAGCTCGAAGCCCGCTTCAAAGATGAACCCATCTATAAAGAGATGCTCAACTACGGTATGAACCGGTGGTACAATTTCTGGTCGGCCAAAGCGGTTGAGCAGATCTTCTGCGCACATCCGAGTGTGAAGGCGGCACGGGATTCAAATGACCGGCTGAGAGAATTCAGAATCGGGGACCTGAGCTTCGACCACAAGACCTCGACCTATCCGCGCGGATTCAATCACGATCTCGACTTCGGCCAGAAGCACCCGAAAGAGCTGGTCGAATGGTTCTACACACACCAGAGCCAGCAGCGCCGCAAACACTACGAAAACAGGATTTTCATCGTCCTCTACGCCTCGGACGGACAGCACTGGAAGCTCAAAGCCGAACTGGGGTGGCTGGAAGGGATTGTGAAGACGTACCTCGATCAGTTTGATCCGGCGAAGCTCTTCAGGTTCAAATTCGAAGGAAAGCGGGAAACCGTTGCGGATCTTCTGTGGGCGGTGAAATAATGGTCAATGGTCAACGACTAATTGACAATTGACCGTTCACCATTCACAATTCTAAACCAAAAGCAAAAGTCCCCACGCGACCACAGCTCCCACCAAAGCACACACTCCGTTGACTACGTCGTTGCCGATCCATCGCATACCACGTGACAACCCGGTCGGTCGATCACAGTGCACCGTTCGCTCCGTTGATTTTCCACACACTTCACATCTGTATTGAGCCTGCACTGTTGCCCCCAACAAGCTGTCCACAAAGCTCCCTGCGACTCCACCAACAACAACGATGAGCGTCGTGCGCAATTCTGTGTACCAAGGATACCCGGAAAGAGCAATCACCGCAGCACCAACGGCTCCCCCAGCCGTCCCGTACTCTGAAATCCCTCCGCTTGTCCCCGGCTCAACCGGCTTGAACGAAAGAATGGAGATGGTCTTCCCTTTCGTCAGTACACCGATCTCTGTCCCCCACGTATCAGCAGTGACCGCCGCGAGTGCCCCAAGATAGATGGGGTAGAAATCATAGAGAGGATAAAGTCCGGAGAAAATAGCCACCAGGCCCGCGACCCCTCCATTCGCCACGACCTGCCCCCAATCACGCTTGCTTGATTTCTCAAAAACCTGATCGAAGGCCTTCTTGCGCGAATGGCCGTACTTCGACAGCAGACTTGAAAGGACGAAGAATGTCACGATCGGAACCGCCCATTGCCATCCCCCCACGCCGTAGATGATGAGCGCAAGCAGAGCGGTCGCGATCGCGCCACTCAGAGTGAGAAAGCGCGCGAGAAAGGCTGCCACAGCTACGATGAGTCCAAACAGCGCAGCGGTGAGATACCGGTCGGCCATAATCAGACCGTCTCGCCGACAGATTCGGAGGTGTGATGGAGAAGCGAAATGATGAGAAGATCGAGGATCAGATGAGGATCACGCGACGTCGATTTCAGAACCGTGTCGGCTTCGAGGAGCGCTTTGAAGTTCTGTTCGATCTGACTGACGTCGAAATTGGATCGGAATTCAATGTACTGCTTGATATAATAAGCAGGCACGCCGATTTCACGTGCAATCTCCTGCTCTCCCAATCTCCGGGATTTTATGTCTGAGAGCTTCCAGAGCTGCGTGAAGAACCGCGTCAGCATGACGATGATCATCTGTGGTGACTGGCCTGACTCGAGCATACGCTCAAGTATTTTGACGGCTTCCCTGGAATCCTTCCGGCCAATCGCGTTCTGCAGCTCAAAAATCGTATATCCCTTTGTTGCTCCCACAACCGCAGTGATGTCCTCCACGGTGACCTTTTTCCGGTCCCCGACGAAGACAAAGAGCTTGTCGATTTCATTCTGAAGCGATCGCAGTGAATTGCCAACATACGCCTGCATAAGGCGGCAGGCTTCAGCATTCGCTTCCCTTCCCAGGTGCTTAATGCGGTCGGCGATCCAAGTCGGGACTTGATTATCATACAGCGGCTTGCACTCGACGATCTCAGCCCGCTTTTTGAGATCCGTAAACGGCTTACGGCGGAAATCCGGTTCAAAGGAAACCAGAACGAGCACGGTTGATTCGAGAGGCCTGTTGATATACGCCGCGATAACCTCTTTTGCGGTTTCCGTAGTCGCAAGTTTCTCGAATTCCTTCACCACGACGACGCGCTTCGCGCTCATCATGGGAAATGAAGACGCGTGCGCCACAACATCCTGTGCCTCCACCTTGCTCCCGTAGACGACATCGAGGTTGAAGCCCTTTGTCCCCTCGTCGAGGGTCTTCGCGATGATCAGCTGTACCCCTTCATCGATAAGGAAGTCCTCCTCCCCATGAAAGAGATAGATTGGGGCGAAGTGGTTGGATTTGATCGACTGTTGAAACTCTGCGTAAGTCATAAGGGATCGGGAGATCGGACGATCTGGACATCGAATCATCTGTGAATCGTTAGATGATCAAATGGTGAGATGGCCAGATGAGTAGATGATTAGATGACCCGATGGCTAGATTTCAAGGCGTTATTTTAACACTGTTACCTTTTTTATCACCACATCCACTTTTGGCTTTCCGTCGTTCGGTCCCATCTGCGGAGTAATATCCACCGCTCCGATTGAATCGACCACGTCCAGCCCCTTGACCACTTTCCCGAAGATTGTGTAATTCTTGGGCATGCCTGGAACATCCCGGAGCATGATGAAAAACTGGCTCGTGTTCGTGTTCGGTCCGCGGTTCGCCATGGCAAGTGTACCGCGGACGTAGCCGGACTGATAGGAAGAGGTCGAAGGATGCAGTTCATCTTCGAACTCCTTCCCATAAATACTTTTTCCGCCGGTTCCCGTACCGGTCGGATCGCCTCCCTGGATCACGAATCCTCTGGCAATCCTGTGGAAAATGATTCCATTGAAATATCCTTGCTCGGCAAGGCCTGTGAAATTGGCGACTGTCTTTGGGGCGTCCGATTGAAATAGTTCAACTTCAATCGTCCCCTTTGAGGTTTCGAGTGTGGCATTCACGGTTTTCTTTTGGCACCCTTCAGTTATGAGTAGGAGAACAAGAAGCAGCACGACGGTCAATCGTTTCATGGTACCCTCTATCAGACAAATAAGATTCCTGCGATTCCAATGACGAAGCAATAGAAAGCAAACCAGCTGAACTGACCCCGCTCTATGATGCGAAGCAGGAGCTTGATCGCGAAATACCCTGTCAGTGCAGCGACAAGCAGGCCAACGATAAGCGGGCCGAATCCCGTTGCTATCCCTTGACGGACCATCGTTTTCGATTCCAGCAGTGCCGCTCCAGCAATGACCGGAACAGAAAGAAGAAAAGAAAACCTGGCGGCGAGCGACGGCGGAAGTCGAAGGAACAGCGCTGTGCTGATCGTCGAACCGGAACGAGAGATTCCTGGAAAGATCGCCACCGATTGCGCGATGCCAATGATGAACCCGGAGAGAACCCCGACACGTTTTCCCTCAACCGCTTTCGAGAACCGGGTGAGAAAAAGGAATAATCCCGTAATCACAAGATTGACCGATACCAACTTGGGATCATGAAACGTCTCCGCAATCTGATCGTGATACATCAATCCGATAATCGCCGCCGGCACCGAAGCAACAACAATTGCCGCCCCAAGCCGGAAGTACTCATTCGTCTCGTAAGCGGCTTTCCAGGCCTGCGTTCGGATAGCATCCCAAAAGGCCATCACGATATGGCCAATATCTCTTCGAAAGATAATGCAGACCGAGATAAGCGTTCCAAAATGCACAAAGACATCAAACGAGAGCATTTCGGGATTATTGATATTGAGGAGCTGACGCGCCAGAACGAGATGGCCGGAGCTGCTGACGGGAAGGAACTCCGTAAGACCCTGAACGATACCAAGAACGGTAGCCTGGAGAATGGACATGTGCTACTGAGTCGTGTCAGAATAGTTGAAACGTTACGCCGAATTTCACTCCGGCAGTGAAAAATGTCATCTTCGGCAGATCCGGCCCGCTTCGGGTACTCTGGACCGCCTGCGCGCCGCGACTCAATGAACCGAGAAAATCCCACCGGAGATCAACGCCGATGCTCCCGTAGAACGTCTCGTCAAATTTTGTATTCCCGATGGCATCGAGTTTGAATCCGAGCCCATTGGTGCGCAGCGTTTCCCCGCTGCCAGTCGACGAGAATGCCTCATCGAACTTCACGAAGTGATAGCCAACGCCGCCCCCCAGCTTCAACCTGAATCCTTCGCCGAACACTAGATAATGAACGAGCACGGAGGGCATTTGGACTTCATACGAAATGTCCGTCCGTCCGAATCCCGAACTGCTATTGATGGAATACGACTTGATGAGCAGGCTGTATTCTATTGCCGCACTCCACTCCTTGGAGACCTGGAGCTCGGGGACAAAATAGAACTCCGCCACCGAATTGAACTGATCAACCTTCTGATCGAGCGTTGGCTGCGCAAGGGCGTTGATGTAGTTAGCAAGCAATGGGGCCGACTGGATTGAGATCCCCAGGCCAGCGGTGAGGTCAAAGAATCGCTTTGTGCTGTCGTTTGACGCCGATTGAGCGCTCAACGGCTGGACCGTACAAACGATCAGGAAGAGTACTGCGTATCCGGCCGATGCACTGACTTTTCTCACAACGAAACCGGGACTCCGACCTGCAACGATTCGACAATTTTGAATGTGGTCCGCGTCGTGGCCACAAGACTTGCCATCGGGACGGGCGACGGCTTCCCTTCCTGGATAGCCGCCAGAAACTCACGCACTTCGGTGCGATGCCCCTTGTCGATGCTCGAAAGTTTGAACTCGCGTTTCTTCCCGTTCTGATAGAGAGAAAGGCGTTGAAAATTGTCTATGACCGCAGTCCGTCCTGTTGATGAGATCTCCAGACGTTCCTTCGGAAGTGAAGGGTCCCCGTTTGCGAGGTAGGTGATGGTTCCAACAGAACCATCCTGAAACTTCAGGGTGATCATAACGGAATCGTCGTCCGACGGCCCGCTTGACGCGGCAGAGAGCGCTTCAGCAAATACTTTCACCGGCTGGGACGAAGTGATGTATTGCATCAGGTCCACAAAATGGCAGACTTCACCGATAATCCGTCCTCCCCCTTCGACTGGATCACGGGTCCAATGCGTCTTCGGGACAAAGCCCGCGCTGACGCGGTACTGGATCACGTATGGCCCCACCGCATTCTCAAAGAATCTCTTGGCATGTTGAACCTGAGGGGCAAACCGCCGGTTGAACCCAACCAGCAGCAGTGATTCCTTTCCAGCTGCCGATGCTGACTCGTACGCTTTCTGGATTTCCCTGAGCTCACTAGCATTCAACGCCAGGGGCTTTTCCACGAACACGTTCTTGCCGGCTTTGAGAGCATCAACCGTCAATGATGCGTGAAGGTTGTGCCGGGTGGCAATAAATACCGTGTTGATCGCCTTGTTCTTGATGATCTCGAACGGATCGCTTGTGGCGCTTTCGAACCCGAATGTCCGGGCGACATTTGTCGCATTGAGCCCATTGCTGTTGCAGACACTCACGAGCGATGTAGTGCGGGACCGTTCGATATTCGGGATGAGAAATCCCTGCGCGAAATTTCCGGCGCCGATGAATCCAACGCGGGACACAATAGGACCTGGTTCCGCTTGTTTGGCAGAAATCTTCACCGAGCGGGGCAGATCATCAGGCAAAACAATTTCTTTCTCGCCGTAGTCGAGCAGGACGCCAATAAAGTGCTCGCGCTTCTTCGACTTCGCGCCGGTGATCAATGCGTACGCTGCCTGGGCTTCATCGAGTGGAAATCGGTGCGTTGTCAAATGTCGAAGATCAACCTGACCGGTGGATAAAAGCCGGAGGAATTCCCGCATGTTGCGGTTCTCACTCCACCGAACATACGAAGCCGGATAGTCTTTCCCTCGTTCTTCATACTCAGGATCATAACGGCCGGGACCGAGCGATCGCGACAATCTGAAATCGAGCTCTTTCATGTAGTAAGGAGCACGGGGAAGATTCAGCCCTACGTCTCCGACCAACACCACGCGGCCTTTTTCGCGGCACAATTCTCCCGCCAGCTCCACTGGGTCGTTGCTCTGCGTCGCCGCAGTAATAATGACTGCATCCGCTCCCAATCCCTTCGTGGCTGCGCGAACGATGCTCTTCACATCACCGGTGTCACGTCGAACTGCGACATCAGCTCCGCTCTGCCTGGCAAGCTTCACCGAAGTGTCGTCCAGGTCGATGCCAACGACAATGCATCCATGGGCCTTCAGCATCTGGATTGTCAGCTGACCCAGAAGGCCGAGACCGATAACCACAACGACTTCCCCAAGCGTGGGATCAACCTGCCGGATGCCCTGGAGGGCAATCGAACCAAGCGTCGTATACGCCGCGCCGTCCAGCGTAACTCCCCTCGGTATCTTCGCACACAAATGCAGCGGCACAACTACGTATTCCGCATGATTCGCATATCCCGCTCCTGCACACGCGACAAGGTCGCCCGCTTTCACCGACAAATCTTTTCCCCCAACCGCGATAACCCGGCCCGCGACGCTGTAACCAATCGGGGCGGTCGAATCAAGCTTGTTCTGTACCCGGCGGTACGTGTTGATGAGCCCATACTGCTTTACCTGCTCGAGCACGAGCCGCACGAGTTCTGGCTGTGCCTGGGCTTTCTGGAGCAGCGACGCCTTTCGCTGGTTGATCGATGCGCGCTCAGTTCCTGCGCTGATCAATGAATAGCGCGTCTGTACTAACACAAATCCCGGCTTCAAGGCCGGAATTGGCACATCTTCAACCCGCACTTCGCCCGTCTTATTGTGTTGTGTCACCTGTTTCATATCTCAAACCACCTCATTGTCGGCTGTACCGTTGACCACCTCCGAAACGTGAAGATGATCTTTAAAAAAGTAATAGAGTCCCACCACCGTCGTGATGATGTACCCCATTTCATGTGTAATGATCGAGTAGCTCAACGCTGTCACCGTATCGACGCCGTAGAGGCGTACGAGTGCGAAGGAAAGAAATTGGTGATATGTGCCCAGCGCCCCGGGGGCAGGAAAAGCAAAAGCGATCGTGGATATTGTCAGCAGGATCACCGACGCACCGAAATCCAGGTTGTGGCCTGCCATCGTATGGAATGCGTAGAATGGCACATACAGGCTCAGCGCATAGAAGAAATAGATCAGGAGACTCAGCAGGACAATCATCCCATACGTATTGCGCATCTTCGAGACAGCAAAACCGGAGAGGAAAGAATCGAGAAGCGACTGATATTTAGCCTCAAACTGTTTGGGAACGAATCGCTTCAGGAAGCTCAGAAGGCTGAAGAGCGATTCCCCCTTGAAGAAAAGTACGACGAAGAGAGCCAGGAACCCGATCGAGCCGATGAAGAAGAACGGCCTGACGGCATCGACGTTGCTGAAAAACGGATCGAGCGAATGTGGATAGATGAAAAGGACCACACAAAGGATGAACAGAAAGGTAACCATGTCGATAATGCGCTCGATGACGACCGTTCCAAACGCGGAACTCTTCGAGATGCTTTCCGATCTGCCGACTGCGAACGCCCGGGTCACTTCCCCGACGCGCCACAGCAGATTGTTCACCATGAACCCAATCATGACGGCAGAAAACAAGTTGCGGGTCGGGATGTTCTCCTTGATCGGAGAGAGGAGATAGGACCATCGAACAGCCCTCAGCCAATGGCTGATGACGACAATGGGAACAAGGAGCGCGACCCAGAAGTAGTCGACGTCCTGCAACGACGCCCACAGCTCCTTGAAACTCACACCGCGGAATGCGAGGAAGAGGAATAAGCCGGCGAGGAGAAACCCGGCAGCAGTCTGAAGGACCTTCTTGAGTCGTGATGGCATGAGGAGTGATCGATGATTAGCGTAAGTCGACGACTTCTGTGCCCGGGGGCGCCGTGAATGCGAACGTATTGTCCTTCAGGTTCGTATTGATTTTGATGTCAAGAACAGAGTAAATCTTCTCCGTGTCATTCACATCAAGCATCTCGACCTTCTTGACGACCCACGATCCCTCATCCACCCACACTTTCATGGATTTGATGAAGGATTGATCATCCTTTGGCACGAGCTTGAGAGTGATCAAGGACTTGTCAGTTCCCGCCTCAGCCTGAACGAGAGTGGCATAGTAGTTTGCAGGAAGATTCAGGAGAAACTGCTCTGGCGTGAACGAATCGGCTGTCTCCTTGTACTTGTCAATCAGAACCTGCTTGTTGACCGGTGAGAACGACCAGACGGTCGTCCCGTCCGTGACGAGCGTCTGATATTCCGTCTCGACGCGATACCTGTTCGGTCTTTTCATCCTGAGCGTGCCGGAGAAACTCTGCTCTATCTTCGAGAAGCCGAACTTCACATGTTGGGTGAAACGGGCCGTGGCATCCTGTATCGTCTCGTATTTCTTCTGCAGATGATCGGTAATCTCTTTGACGGTGTATTCTTTGTGCTGACCAAAAGCAATTCCGCTGAACACGATCAACCCAACCACAAATCGTCGCATCACAAACTCCTCAGAATAATTTCCAGTTCTGCGTCCGTCTCCACAAGAACCTCGCGCGCCTTACTGCCGTCAAACGGCCCGACAATCCCGGCCGCCTCCAATTCGTCGATCAGTCGGGCAGCCCGCGAGTAGCCAACCTTGAGTCTTCGCTGCAGCAACGAGACAGATCCTTGCTGATGCCGCACAATGATCTTTGCTGCTTCCTCAAACAATTCGTCGGTCGAGCCTCCTGCTGCTGCACTGCCCCTCTTCTTCTTCTCAAACACGGACGGGAGCACCGTGGGATGGCTGTACCCCTTTTGTTTGGAAATATGCTGAACAACCCTCTCCACCTCATCAGCGGAGATGAATGCATTTTGAACTCGAATCGGTTTCGGGCTCCCTGCTGCAAGATATAACATGTCGCCATTTCCAAGAAGCTGATCAGCCCCATTCATGTCCAGGATGGTGCGGGAATCGATTTTCGATGCCACCTGGTACGCGATGCGTGCCGAGAAATTTGCCTTGATGACTCCGGTGATGACGTCCACTGACGGCCTCTGCGTGGCCAAAACGAGATGGATGCCAACAGCGCGTGCAAGCTGCGCAAGGCGCGCAATCGGCTCTTCGACTTCTTTCGCCGCAGTAATCATCAGGTCGGCAAGCTCATCGACCACAATCACAAGGTACGGGAGTTTCCTGTGCTTGATGGTTTCTGTATCGTGCAACCGGCCGGCTTTCAAACGCTCGTTGTAGTCCGAAATATTGCGCACCCCCGCCGACGCCAGACGGTCGTACCGTTTTTCCATCTCGAGCTCGACGCTCTTGAGCACAAGCACCGCGTTGTTCGGAGTTGTGATAATCTCCTCGTCGATATCGGGAGAGACCGCGAGAAAATGCTTGTTGAGCTTTCCGTATTGTGAGAGCTCGATCTTCTTCGGATCGATAATGATGAACTTTACGTCACTCGGATGGAGCCTGTAAATAAGACTTGTGAGAATCGTATTGATGCCGACGCTCTTGCCGGAACCGGTTGCCCCGGCGATGAGGAGGTGGGGCATTTTCGCCAGATCGTCGACACAGACTTCACCTGTGATTGTCTTCCCGATCCCGAGCGGAAGCGCTCCTTTGAAATCGCGAAACTTGGAAGAATTGATAATCCCGCGCAGGGTCACTAACGCAGGATTGTGATTCGGGATCTCGACACCGACCGTCCCCTTCCCCGGAATCGGAGCGATGATGCGGATGCCGCGGGCTTTGAGGGCGAGCGCAATATCATCCTGGAGCGATTCAATACGGCTGATCTTGACTCCGGTTGCCGGTACGAGTTCATACAACGTAACGACAGGACCGGGAGTCACAGAGACGCTCTCGATCTCAACTCCAAAATCCGCAAGCTTCGACCTGAGGAGCTCTGCGTTTGCCTTCAGTTCCTCTTCGTTCACCTCTTCAGAAGCTCGTGCGATATCGAGCAGCTCAACAGAAGGGAATACGTAATCAATCTCTTCTTCTTCCGGTTCTTCCGAAGGCTGCCGTTCGTCGAAGTTTACTTCTTCTTCCTGAAGCGGAGCGTTGATATCCAACGGTAGATCACCTTCGGGTTCCAGCGGTTCCGATTCTTCCTCAGCTTCTTCGTGGAGAACCGGAGGTTCAATGTCCGGTCGTGTTTCCTTTACGGGGGGTTTTCGCGTAATCGGAGGTGGCGGCACGTGTTCCTGAGGATCCCGCTTGATTTCGACAGCTCGTCGTGGAGACGGGGGTTCTTCTTCCTTTTTCACTTCGATCTTCGATTCAGCCCGCTTCCTGCGGATCCAGGCCATCAGACTCGCGAGCCATTCCTGGAGTCGCTCGTAGGTTTGCTGGATATCGAGATCGACCAGAAGAGTCAGGACCACGGCGAGGAGACCAAAGAGAAGTAGGAAACTTCCCACCAGTCCGATCAACTTGTAGAGTGTATTCGCGGCGAAATCACCAACCGTCCCGCTCCACTCCATCGAAAGGATCGGAACGTCACCGATGAGTCGCACCGAACCCATGAGGGCCGAGAACAGGAGGGCGATGGCGACGACATAGTTTGTCGCCAGGATAAGTTTGTGCAGTTCCTTCTTTCGCAGGAGATACCACGACCACGCCAACCCTAGGAACGGAAGCACGATGATGCCGTACCCAATCGTCGAGTTGATGAACCAATTCGAGAGAACCGCTCCCAGCAGACCAAGGAGGTTCTGCGTCCTGTCAGCCTTCGCCTGGAGCCCCTCGTCCGGCGTCAGTACCTTCCAGAGGTCCACAATCCGCACCTGCCCGTTTGCCTGGTCGGCGGGAGTGTACGACACCAGGCTCAGGAGAAGCATGAAGGAAAAGAGAATCCCGAGGAACGACCAGATCTGTCGTCTTCGGTCGGGGTTCTTTCTCTTCTGTACTTCCTTGGGTTGGTTCTGCGGTTCGGCCATGGGAGTCTGTTGCCGTTTACGCGGTCGGTTTTGGATTCGCCGTGCTCTCTCCTTCGGCGTGGCGCGTTTCATCGCGCTTGAGTTTGATCACGTTGCCGCTGAGAACGGGAAGAATGGCATACGAGTCAACGGCTGCAGCGATCTTGATGTCTTCCTCGAATCCGATCTCGATGAGATACCGGCCATGCTCCGTGTTTTTCATCATCTTGAGAAGTGAACGGCCATACGTCTTGTAGAGCGATTGGCAAGCCAGTGCGGAGTCCGTCATATCCAGCGGGAGCGTTTTGTCGGCCGCAAGGGTGTGAACGATCATCCCGGCACAGACTGAATCTTCCAGACTGAAATTGCTCAACGCGTTCGCGCGCCCTGCGCAGATCAGGAGAAAATCCTGCTTTACTTCTTTGATGAACTCGAGAACCTTGGAGATATTGACGAATGACCCGATAGCCAGGTTCTGGGCGAACCTGCTCTTGTACATTGCCACCGATCCATTCGTCGTACAAAAGATGATGGACTTCCCTTTCACTGTTGCTTCGGTATATTCCAGGGGAGAGTTTCCGAGGTTAAAGCCCTGAATGGTTTTTCCGTTCCGTTCGCCGCCGCGCAACGTCACATCCCCAAAAAGGCTCCCGGAAATCTTGACAGCATTCTCGATGCTCTCCACCGGGATAATTTCCCGTGCGCCGTTGTTCAACGCCACCGCAATCGTGGTACTTGAACGCAGCACATCAATCACCACGATGTTCTTACCCCGAAGCTCCAGTTCATCGAGTTTAAATGGATCAAATCGGACGTCTATTCTCATGCGATAGCAACCTGTCTGAAATTACTTTTGAACAAACGGTAAATTCACAATTGATGCTCCAACTTCCTTGCCGCGTATGCTAACCTGAATGGAATTCCCAACCTCATCGGACCCTACAGCTACATAGCCAAGACCGATCGCGCGTTCCAGTGAGGGAGAAAACGTCCCGCTTGTGACGTGTCCGATCTCGACCCCCTTCGAAACAAGCGGATACCCATGCCGGGCAACGGCTTTCTCGGAGAGATTGAACCCGACGAGCCTGCGTTTCAGTCCTTGTTGTTTCACTTTTGCGATCGCCGGCTTCCCGATAAAATCTCCCTTGTTGATCTTCGTGATCCAACCCAGGCCGGCCTCCAGGGGATTCGTTGTCTGGTCAATGTCATTACCGTACAGACAATATCCCATTTCCAACCGCAGCGTATCACGCGCGCCAAGGCCGATCGGTTTGATCCCGAATTCTTTCCCTGCCGCGAACACAGCATCCCAGACTTTCTTTCCGAGAGCCGCATCAGAATCAAAGTAGAGCTCAAACCCGAGCTCACCAGTATAGCCTGTCCGGGAGATGATCATATCGACACCGGCCAGCGTACCGCGGACGAAATGGTAGTACTCGATCGGTAAAAGATTGACGCTCGTCAGCTTCTGAAGTGTCTTGAGGGACTGCGGCCCCTGGACGGCCAGGAGAGAATATGACGGGCTCCGATCCAGCAGCTCGACATCGCCGCTGAGATGCGACTTCAGCCAGTCGAAATCCTTCTGACTATTGGATGCGTTCACGACGAGCATATAATGATCACCACAGTGATAGACAAGGAGATCATCGACAATTCCGCCATTGTCGTAACAGAGAGCCGAATACTGAACACGTCCCTCGAAAAGCTTCGAGACATCGTTGATCGTCATCCGTTGCAGGAACGCGGCTGCGTCTTTGCCACGAACGATGAACTCGCCCATATGTGTGACGTCAAAAACTCCAACATTGTTCCGTACTGCGAGATGTTCATCGATGATGCCGCTATACTGCACGGGCATCTCGAATCCGGCAAAGTCGACCAATTTCGCGCCGAGCGACCGGTGGATTTCCGTGAATGCAGTCTTTTTCATGGCTATTTCTTTTGGCTTTTGTTCCAATCCTCCAAAAACTTCTGGAGTCCAGAGTCCGTGAGCGGATGTTTGATGAGTTGTTCAATGATTTTGAACGGGATCGTGCAGATATCTGCTCCGATCATTGCCGCTTCGACAACATGAAGCGGGTGGCGTATACTCGCAACGAGCACCTGCGTTTCAAAGTGATAGTTGCGATAGATGGTCACAATCTGGCGAATGAGGCCCATGCCGTCATGGCTGATGTCATCAAGTCGGCCGATGAACGGGCTGATGAAATATGCCCCGGCTTTGGCCGCTACGAGCGCCTGCGTGGGAGAGAAGCAGAGTGTCACGTTCGTCCGGATACCTTCGGCCTTCAGGGCCTTGACCGCCTTGATGCCTTCCTTGATCAGGGGAACCTTCACGACGATGTTCTTGTGGATTTTCGAGAGGTCACGCCCCTCCTTCATGATTCCATCGAAATCGGTCGAGACCACCTCTGCACTGATCGGCCCATCAACGATACTGCAGATCTCCTCCAGCAACTTCCGGAAATCCTTCCCTTCTTTTGCAACAAGGCTCGGATTGGTGGTGACACCATCCAGCACTCCCATACTCGCTGCTTCCTTGATCTCGGCTATGTTTGCGGTGTCAATGAAGAACTTCATGAGCGATCCCCTTGAATAGTCTCGGTACCTCGATGATAAATTCGAAATCCTAATATCGAAATACGAAAGAAATCCGAAATCCTAAACCCGAAATGCTAAACGTTCTTAGCAGAGGAGATTTTTAGCTTTGAACTTCGTGCTGAGAATTTGTTTAGTGTTTTGGATTTCGTGCTTCGAATTTGTTTAGGATTTAGGGTTTCGAATTTCGTGCTTGGTTGTCAGATCTTGTATTGCTCGGTAATGTCCTTGTTCTGTTTCACGGAAATGAACCGGAAATCGTCCATCGCAAGAGCCTGGTCTGGAACAACCTTTACCTTGACGAAGAACTTGAACATGATTTTCGTCAGCCGACTGATGGTCCCCTGCGTGAGATAGCCTGCCGTATTGGGATTGACGTGAAGCTGGAGGCGGAACTCGCGCGACTCCGATTTAAACCGGCGGATCCAGCGCTCGATCTGGTTCAGCGTCGTCGTCTTCGATTGCACGAGACCTGTCCCGCCACAGGTGGGGCATGCATCACTGAGACTCATTTGAACGTTCTGGCGAATTCGCTGCCGGGTTATCTGCATCAGACCGAATTCCGTCATAGGAAGCACGGTAGCCTTGGCGCGATCGCGCTTGAGCTCCTTCTTCACTTCATCATACACTTTCTTCCTGTTCTTCTCATCGTCGAGGTCGATGAAATCGATGACGATAATTCCGCCGATGTCCCGAAGGCGGAGTTGGCGCGTCATCTCGCGTGCTGCCTCGAGATCGGTCCTTAGCGAATTCAGCTCCTGCTCCCTCTTTGCCGCGTACCTGCCGCTGTTGACGTCAATGACTGTCATCGCTTCCGTCTTCTCGATGAAGATGTATCCGCCGCTCTTGAGCCATACCTTCTTGCTCATCAGGGTCTGGATATCCTTCTCCACGCCGTACTTGTCGAAGATCGGTTCTTTCCCCTTGTAGTATTCCAGCCGGTCAAGCATATCAGGAGACATCCACTGGACGTACGCCTTGATCTCCTTGAACAGCTTCTTGTCATCCACGCCCACTCGTTCGACCCGGTCACCGAACAGATCGCGGATCACGCTCGATGTCGTGGTCATATCTTTGTAGACCAATGCGGGAGGGTTTTCGGTCTTGACCGCCTTTTCGATGTTCGACCAAACCCTGAGCAATTCCTCGAGGTCTTGTTTGATCAGGTTATCTTCCTTCCCTTCAGCAACGGTCCTGATAATTGCTCCAAATCCCGACGGAAGAATCGGGCGTACGACTCTCCGCAGCCGCCTCTTTTCTTTGAAGTCCGAGAGTTTCTTCGAAACTCCGACTTTTCCGTCAAACGGAAGAAGGACAAGAAACCGACCCGGGAGAGAGATTTCGGAAGTCACCCTGACCCCCTTCTTGCCGACGGGCTCCTTTGTGATCTGCACAAGGATGTCCTGCCCCTTCTGAAGGTTCACCTCCCGGTCGGGACGATGATGTCGCTGCCCGTCGCCGTTCGTGTGTCCGCCTCTCCGCGTATCAGCAGGCGGAGCGGCGGGTGCAGGCGCATCGGGCGAAGGAGAAACACCGGTTGCCGCGGCGGTCGCAGGGTTCGCCGATGGCTCGTGTTCATCGTCATCGTCGTCGTCTTCGAACAGGGCGTTGTATTCGGAAAGTGAGGAGCCGATGTCGGAAAAATGAAGGAAAGCGTCTTGCTGAAGGCCGATATCGATGAACGCCGCGCGGATGCCGGGCATCACCTTGGCAACCTTGCCAAGATAAATGTCCCCCACCATGCGTTCCTTACCGGGGGTTTCTACGAAAAGCTCAGCGAGTTTTCCGTCTTCAAGAATGGCAATACGATGTTCGTTCGCCGTGGAATTGATAACAATTTCTTTTTTCATGCTGGAATCCAATCCACCTCAGACTCCACTCTATGGGAATGAGACACAGCGCAGCGGGCGAAGATGGACGAACCCCCATTTGGCGCGGCGAACGACCGCAGGGAGAAATTCGTGGCAAGAACCGTCCAGATCGACTTTTGCGTTGGGTCAACCAGATCACTTCGTTCTGAAAGCTTCGGGAAGCGATCGGGATGATAACCCCGGTCCGCCGGAGGGCGTGACGGGGCGCAGTCCGCACAAGTGTAAGACTGGTGGTGAGAAGTGAGAAAAAGAGAAATGAGATGAGGAGTACCATGAGTTAAGTGCCTGGTTTTTATTCACCCACGCACAGCAGTGAAGAGCCAACGAGGCGGGCTTTACGGGCTGAAGCAGCCAGATCCCCTGACTGCAACAAATAAAAAGAGGTCAAGCGACCCTGTGTCACACAAAACCTTTTGCCGACCGTTGCTTCCTTCCGGACCTGGCGGGGTTGAGCAACGTCTTGTTGCACAGGACTTGACCTCAATGCTGAAAGAAAACCCAAAGAAACTCTCCGAGATGACTGAAAAACTGGTTAATTAGTGATTGGTTAATTGGTTAGTTCCCATAGATGGGATTTCTCTCCATCTACCAATTAACGAATTAACTATTCACCAATAAACTACATCGTGGAGCTGATCGGGCTCGAACCGACGACCTCTTCGTTGCGAACGAAGCGCTCTCCCAAGCTGAGCTACAGCCCCGGAATAATTGACAATTGTAAATGGCCAATTGCCAATTGTCAACGGGTAATGAAAATGTAAGGAGAAACTGAGAAAAAAACAACGTGATTATCGGACTAGCCGACGCGTCGAAACAGGCTTTCGATGCGGGCTTCCAGTTCCGCCGGGCGAAACGGTTTCACCACGTATTCATGCGCTCCGAGTTTGGAACATCGTATCCGGTCAGCGCTGCTGTCCTTGGATGAGACGACTATCACCGGAACGTGTGCAAGTGACCGATCCTCGCGCATCCGGCGAATTACTTCGAATCCATCGATTCCTGGCATCGAAAGGTCGAGAATCATGCAATCCGGGAGCCTATTCTCCTGAAGCCACTCGAGCGCCTGCTCGCCGTTTTCGAGGCAGACCACATTGAATCGGTCCCCCAACAGGCTTTCAAGTATCATGCGGATTGCCATTTCGTCATCAACGACAAGGATGGTTTTGTCCGTGATGAGACCTCAATGCGCCTTTCCATGGGATTCCAATGGAGGGACGTGCTCTGTCACATCCGAACATGTGCCAAAGTGGTCACGACAGAGCGTGACCCTCCAGTGTGGAGAGATCTGCTCTGCAAGGTCTGCTTCTCTCGTCCACAATTCCAATCTACACGATTTACCGAGTGGATTCAACTGCCAAGTTTGCTGTGCAGCTTGCACATTCCTAGAGTCAGATTGATTCTCCTCCCCATTTTTCTTATGATTTAAGCCCAAGAAGGAGGACCGCTTGAAGAAGAAGCCAACAATCGAATCACTCTTCGCCGATTATGTCCAGGTCGTTCGCAAGCTGCGGAAAGAATGTCCGTGGGATCGCGAGCAGACGCACCAATCCATCCGCCACAGCCTCATCGAGGAAGCGTACGAGGTGGTCGAAGCTATCGATCATAAGGATCTCAATGACCTGAAGCTCGAGCTCGGAGATCTACTCCTCCACGTGGTTCTCCATTCGATTATCGCAGAGGAAGAGAAGGCATTCACAATCGAGAGCGTCGTTTCCGAATCAAGCGCCAAGCTGATCCGGCGACATCCGCATGTTTTTGGCGATACGAAGGTTCGCTCTGCGGACGATGTGAAGAACAATTGGGAAAAGATCAAGCTTTCGGAAGGTCGTAAATCGCTCATGGACGGAGTCCCGAAGAAAATGCCGTCTCTGTTGCGCGCACACCGACTGCAGGAGAAGGCTTCGAAAGTCGGCTTCGACTGGAAGCGAAAAGAAGATGTGTGGGGAAAAGTCGTGGAGGAGATTGACGAGTTGCACGGCGCTGAAAAGAAGCGCTCCCATGACCGATTGGAAGAAGAATTCGGCGATCTCCTGTTTGCACTGGTCAACTACGCGCGATTCCTGAAAGTGAATCCCGAAAGCGCCCTTAGCAAGTCTACCAAGAAGTTCACCAGGCGGTTTCAGCGCATTGAGGATGAAATCCGCAAACGTGGGAAGAAGCTGGAGCATTCCACGCTGGAAGAAATGGATGCAATCTGGAATGAAGGGAAGAAACAAGAGAAGAAGACTCAGTTACGATGAGTGCAGCTCATCGGGCTTGGGCGGCATTGACTCGCCATTCTTTTTTGTCCCGCCGTTCGACGCATTGAAGCGGTCATAGGCGTCGATGATGTCCTTCACCAAGCGGTGCCGCACAACATCATTTCGATCGAAATACGCATAACCCACCCCCTGAATCGACTTCAGGATGTCCTGGATCTGCACCAGGCCCGATACGGTCGACTGCGGAAGATCTATCTGCGTAACATCCCCCGTTATCACCGCCCGCGAGTGTGCTCCAAGACGTGTGAGGAACATTTTCATCTGCATCGCTGTAGCATTTTGCGCTTCGTCGAGGATGACGAAAGCGTTATGCAGGGTGCGCCCCCGCATATAGGCGAGCGGAACGATTTCAATGATGCGCTTCTCCATATAGCTGCGAAATCTCTCCGCCGAGAGCATATCATCGAGTGCATCATACAGCGGTCGAAGGTACGGATCGACCTTCTCCTGGAGGTCGCCTGGAAGAAATCCAAGATTCTCCCCAGCTTCCACAGCAGGTCGCGCAAGGACGACTTTTGTAACGTCCCTGTTTTTGAGCGCAGCGACGGCCATCGCCACAGCAAGATAGGTTTTCCCCGTACCGGCCGGACCGATCGCAAATACAATATCATTCTTCCGGATCTGTTGAATGTACACCTTCTGACCGGGCGTACGCGGTTTGATGATCCCCACCTTGGTGTAGAGTATCGCGAAATCGGAATCTTCTGCAGAGATTTGCCGTGGGGCCTCGGGGACTGAGCCATTGACCGTCACAAGATCAATGACCGTGTCCACGTCGTTTGGGGCGAGGTTGCCGTTTTTGTTGAGGATGTAAATCAGTTCTTTGAAAATCTTTTCAACTTTCGCCGTCTCCCCATCTGCACCCCGCACTGTCAGGAGGTCGCCTCTGACGGTAATCGTTGCATCGAAGCGATCCTCTATGAGCTGGAGGTTGGCGTCGTTGAATCCAAGTAGTTGCATGGTATCGACGCCGGCAAGCAGCACTTTTCGTTCAGCCAAACCGATATGCCTCCCGAGGGTTCCACCTCAAAAAAGCGAAACGCCCTCGCACCCGCACAGTGGTGCGGAGAGGGCGTTTCAAAGACGTATACGCTCGTGTATTCAACAAATCGACGGAAGTAGTACTCCCTTACTTCTTGACTGGAGCTGCCGGCTTCGCTGCAGGCTCTTCGGCTGCCTTCTTCTTGTTCCAGTATGACCGGACGGCTGACTTTTCTTCCTTCGACAGTTCAGCTTTCGGAGGAATGGTCAGAACCTGCCCCTTCTTGATCACGTCGGGGTTCTTGATCTTGTCCTTGTTCCCTTGCCAGATCTTCGGCCACAGGAATGCGTTGTCATAAATTTTCGGCTTCTTTGCGATGTTCCAGAGGCAATCCCGGTCTTTCGCCCATGTACCAACCGTGTAGGTCATCGCCATCTGAGCGGATTCAAGAGTCTTGCGGAGCGCATCGAGACGATTCTGCTCTTCCTTGATCCGGTCAAAGTACTTCGGCAAGGCGCTGAGCTTGTTCTTCTTTACTTCATCCAGCATCTTCTGGACATCATCAATCTCACCCTTGCGGGCCCAGAGGTCCTGGTTGGACAGACGGGACAGCTCGTTGATCTTTCCATCGATCTGATCGAGCTTTGCTGCAAATGCACGCTCGGAGGCGGCATCCGCACCGACGAGAGCCATGATGTCTTCGTTGCATTTCTTAAGCGCTGCTGCTTTGTCGGCATCTTCCTGTTTCAACTTGTCAACTTCGGTCTGCAACGCGGTCAACTTATTCTTGAGCTCATTCCGTGTGGCAGTAAGTTCAGTGATCTGTTTCTGCCACTCTTCTTTTGTCATTTCCTGTGCAGCGGCGTACGAGCACACATAGAGCACTAAGGCCGCCACGAGGATTACACGATTCATAACTTTCATGGTCATTCTCCTTGGTAGTAGGCCTTAGATTACATTCCCTTTAGACGCTCTTGGACGAGCGCTTTATCTTTTTCACATTGCGCCAGCTGAGCTGTCTTGTCGGCGATGGCCTTCATCAACGCTGCCTTCTCCGAATCTTTTGCAGAGATTTCTCGCTGCAAGGACGCCACCTCGGCCTTCAAGTCCTCCAATTGCTTCAACTCTGCGGCACTTGGCTTACTCGTGCAGCCGCTTGCCAATGTCGCCAGCAGAGCGCCTGCAACAAATAGACCAGCATATGATTTCTTCATAAGAACTTCTCCTATGTATTCAAGAGCATGATCCGGCAATCAGAAATCCAATTCTGGAGAATGATACGCATTCAAGCCCTCAAAGTCAAGAAAAAGTGACCTGTTAAATGTTTTTAAGTGTTGAGCTTACAGTAGACCGCGTTGAGCGAAACTTGAGAATTGTGCGCCGCCGATGATGACGTGGTCATAGACAGGAATTCCCAGAATCTTGCCCGCTTCAGTTAATTGCTTTGTGATGGCAAGGTCTTCCTGGCTTGGTTCAGGATTGCCGCTTGGGTGATTGTGCACAAAAATCACGCTCGCAGCTTTCTCCTTCAGGGCGTCGGCGAAGCACTCACGCGGGTGGACCAACGACGAGTTGAGCGTTCCACTGGTGATCCGGAGATCGCGCATCAGATGATTCGAAGTGGTCAGAAGCAGAGCCCAGAACTCCTCATGCCGGAGATCACGAAGCCTTGGTGAGAAAATGCGCGCCACATCTTCGGGGGCCTGCAGGATCGGATGATCTGTTCCGTCACTTGCAGGCAAACGGCGCAGGAGCTCGAACGCGGCCACGAGACTCGCGGCTCGAACCCTGCCGATGCCGAGATGGCTGAAATCAACCACCGACATCCTGGCAAGGTCTCTGAGCGATCGATGATCGGAAAGAAGTTTCTTTGCGAGGTCAACGGCGGTGACACCTTTGGAGCCGGAGCGGAGGAGAATTGCGAGGAGTTCGGCTTCGGAGAGAGCTGCCGGTCCATGTCTGGTTAACTTTTCTCGAGGACGCTCCCCTGCGGGCCACTGCTTGATGGTGGTGTGATAGTATGAGGGCTCAAACACCTTCCGTTCAGTGTGGTTGCCGGACTTCATGCCACCTATTCGATGCCGGTAATCGCCTTCCGGCTCACATCGATCTCGCCGATCTTCTTGATGACTCTTCCTTTGAACTGCATCAGCGTAAGACAGGAATTGACTCGCCTTGAATCGAAACTGATCTTTGAATGAACGCCTTGAAATGTCCGGGCAGTACTCAACGCCGATACGATCTCTTCCCGGTGCGTCGCGCCTTGCCGCACAGTCCGCAGAAGCAGCTTCATGGCGTCATAGCCGATCATCGCGTTGAGCGGAGGATCCTTGGAATACTTCGCCTTAAACTGCCGGGCGAACGACTGGTATTGTTGATTGATCTCTTCCCAGTACGCATCCGTCGCAAAAATTACCCCGTTCGCATACTGTCTGTTCTGATCCAGTTCTGAGGCATCATTCCAATTGCCCGCTCCAAGCAGCTGGGTCTGGAAATTGAAGTACCGGAGCTGAGGCGCGACGATGCCAATTTCTTCTGGTCCCGTCATCGACGCGAACAAGGCATCAATGCCTGTGACGGGACAACCAAGGCTGTCATACTTTGCCTTAACACGCTGCGTCGGGATTTTCATCGAGTCAGCAATCCTCACTCCATCGTCCCCGAAAAGTGTCGTGACATCGACGAGTGCGCCCGACATCGTGAGCGAATCGAGAACCGGCTGAGGCACGCCCCACGTTGCCATACGCTTGAGGTCAACGGGACGCTGCTTTACGCCAAAGTTGATCACCGTCGGCTCGGACAGCTGCATCCCTCGTTTCCGCATTACCGCGAGCCTGCTACGAAGATCGGTCTCCCCCGGCTGGTACCATTCCACGTCGACGAGCTGGCCGCCAAGGTCTTTCACTTCGCTGACGAAGGCATCCGCAATAATCCTGCTGACCGTGTCGGACGATGCAAGGACGGCTAACCGAGTGGCTCCAAGTGCCAGCACAGCATACTGTGCCATTGCACGCCCCCGCACGACAAAATCCGGATTCGCCTGGAACACCGACTCCCCGATCGCCGCGATCCCGACGGATGTGGCCGTAGGTGTAATGAGCGGAATTCCTTTTCTCGCTGCAAGGCCCGCACTCGAAAACACTTCGTTGCTAAACACTGGCCCAACGATTGCCAAGGTCTGATCATCTGCACTCAACTCTGACACCTGCCGTGCCGCGACTCCTGCATCGCGCTCAGAATCCCTTACCTCGAGATTCACTTTCGGCATAGCATCCGCATTGTACTCGTCAACTGCCACGTGCATGCCATCAAGCAATTCCTGACCAACACCCATCGCGCTGGATTGATCTGATCTGAACGACAACGGAAGCACTACACCAATTCTGAGCACACCGCTCCGGTCAATGCGCTGAAGCATGGCCTGGGCTTCGCTGAAGTACGGATTCGGTTTCGGCAATGCGAGCACGCCTCGCAGCAGCGTCCTTGCTTCATTCGCATCACCGGTTCGCAACACCTTGTCTGCAAGTTGGACAGTGAGAAGTCCCTTGGTCACCGTCAGCTTCGCAATTCCCAGGAGTTCACGAATATCAGCGGCTTCCAAATTCGCAGAAGCTACGACTCCCAACATCTTTTCGGCACGGGCGGCCAATACGGTGTCGTTTGAGGCCTGACACGCCACGAGGAACTCTTCTGCCGCCTGCTTGTATTGCTCAAGCTGGTACGAATCGAGCGCAAGGGTATAGGCGGCATCGTCAGCATATTCCGACTTGTCAAACCGGTTGAAAAACTTTCGGAGCAGGGAAACGGATGATCGGTAGTCGCCAAGATGGTAGAGGGATTTAGCTCCCATCAGGTAGGAAGCGCTCGTGCGATGCGTTGTTTCAGGCAGATCGGCGATACGCTGAAATGCTTCCAGTGCCGTACGGAAATGGTGGTCCTCAAATTGCCTGAGGGCTTCCTGGAAACTCCGTTCAACTGAAGATCTGTACAGAACAGAGTCCGGACCGGAGATCTGGCTGAAGGCCGGCGGGACGATCGAACTGGACAGGACAAAGCAAAAAATCAGGAGAAGACGACGGTTCAACATTATGGCACTCAGGATTGCAGAGTTTGGGATTGTTTGAGTTCGCGAGTCCCCTGCAGTGCCCGGACGTGATGAGGCTCGAGTCGGAGAGCCTGTTCAAAGAGCTCGCGCGCCCTCAGGTAATCACCCCTGCGGAGAAAGAGAAATCCAAAATCGACGACGGCGTCTGTCAGCTGGGGGTTCAACTCCAGCGCCTTACGGAGATATCGTTCAGCTTCATCGAGCTTGTGAAGCGCCAACAGCGCCTCACCGCACATGTGCCACGCCCGCGGCTCATTCGGGTCCATCTCGATGGCAATGACGAATTCATCGTGCGCCTTCCGCCAGTCGTACATCTTCGCATACGCTGTGCCGAGCATATAGTGAGCGATCCAGCTGAATTGTTCATTCGCGATTGCCTCCTTCAGGCAATCGGTGGCTTCCGCATACGCCCCTCTGCGCAGGAGCAGCTCGCCGAGCGACTCATTGATCTTTGGGAATCGTGGATCAATGCGGCGCGCGGCGCGAAAGTGGATCTCAGCCAGCCGGATATTGTCGCGATAGTAGTACGCAAGGGCGGCATTAAAATTCAGATGAGCGCGAAGATCCTTGTTCAGCGTCTGCGGATGGCCGAGAAGCTTTTTGTAGTAGGTCAGCGCCTTCGCGTAATCGTTGAGCTTGAGATACAGGTTTCCCGCGAGGAAAAGAATTTCCTGCGGCTCGGTGCTTGTCGAGACAGCCCGAAGCAGCGTCTTCTCCGCCGCATCAAACTGTTTGAGCTCAAACTGAACGTAGGCGAGTTCGACCCACGCGATGTCGAGCGACGGCGCGGCAGCGGTAATTCTGTAATACAGTTGGAGAGCGTGCAGGAGCTTTCGCTCATCTACGAGCGATCGTGCCTGATCCAGCCACTGCGACAGTGTCGGTTCGTCTATCATACTGGCAGAAGATAGAGATTGAGAGACTGAATTGCAATCAGAAATCCCTTTGCAGAGATCGCAGACCCACAACGAGAGCAAACGCACTGAGTGCGGCAGACAGCATGTAGAGGGTCGTTGCAGGTGCAACGATGGTGGAAATGTCAAACGGGAGAAACTGAAACAACGATTGGAAATACTCTGTCAATGGAATGATGACGATCGACACCAGGGTCATCAAGTAGACAAGAGACATCAGGAACGTCAGCGTCGCTCCCTGTGATGATGCAATCCGGATCGGGTTCTTCTCTTTGAAGTTTGCAAAATAGCCACCAAGCCCGAGGTTGAGCGACACAAGGGTCAGCGATACCCAGAATGCGCTGTAGACGCCGAAGTACATCAGGATAGGACGGCGCTCAGACATCCGTACAAACGGCGCGTTCGAAAACACCGCAACGAGCAGCGCAAGGGTCAAGACAATGAAAAATCCGATTGTGAACTTGATAAGATACGGCTTCTTCAAGTCCAGCGGTGCGCTGAGCTGGGTCCAGAATGATTTTCCTTCAATGCTGATTGCAGGGAACAGGAATCGAAGCGCCAGTGAACAGCTGAGGAAGCCTCCAAACGCGTAGAGAATGAGATAGCCGACCGTCTGGATCTCGGTGACTCGCAGTTTCAGGTTGAGGTTGCCGACACTCACAGCAAAGACACCGACAAGCACAATCATCAGCGCCAGGTGAATCCACTGGCTCGATTCACGGAAGAACTGGAAATACTCCTTCTTGAGCAGAACTTCCATCTGAGGCCGCAATGAAGACGTTCTGCGAAAATCGAACACCTTCATCCGCTTCCCGGACTGAACAGTATTGCTCCTCGCCTGAAACTCGAACGTAACGAGCCAGCTCTTATAATAGAAACGGTGTGCCACATAGAGAACTACTCCAAACATTGCAGCGGTGAGGAGAAACAGTCGGGCTCCGTGGATGAAGGCGAGAGCACTGTTTCCCCGTGCAATGTAGAACAACACATTGGATACCCATGCGTTGGGAAGGTTGGCAAGAATTCCCGAATCGAGTCCCATCATGGATGCGCTGGTATCAAGGTTCAATCGCTGCCCGTATTCAACCAGCTCAATCGGGTTTGAGTATCTGAAGAACAGCGCGACCATGGCAATGTACAGGATCGCCAGGCCAGACATAACCTTCCGGAATCCCCACCTGCTTGCCACTTTCATGAGCGACATGAGAATCAGGACGGCAACGCAGGCGGACAGGAAGAGATACGGCAGAAGAACAAAAAACATGACCGCGAGAAATGTCAGCGCTGAGTATCCGAAGTACGCACCGTACCCGAGAAGCGCCATGAAAACCATCAGAAAGAATGTGGCTGAGCTGTACAGAAAATTATCGAGAAATTTCAGGACAAAGATCTGCGTAAAGGAGACGGGCTTCGTGAAGAGATAACCTACTTCTGAAGACTTGTAGAGCGTTGAATACGATACGATGATGTTCCCCATGTTTACAGAGACGAACAGCACAAACAACATCATCGAGATGAAGCGGTGATAGACAAAAAGGCCGATCCTGGTTTGTTCGATGACGCTTTTCGTGACAGCGTATGCCAGAAGATACGCGGCGATCGAGAACGCTCCGAACACAGCGAGCGAACCAAATCCCCTGACGGCAGTCACCAATCTTCTGTCAAATGTCGACTTGATGAAAGAAAGGAACTTGTATTTCAGAATGTGGAAGAATATTCCCATGTGCGCGCGAGCCCTCGCTCCTTACTTCGTCAGTTCGAGGAACACTGATTCGAACTTCCCGTCAAGCTTCTGCTTGTACGCCTGCAGGTGTTCCTGCGTTCCAAGGAACACCACCCGCCCGTCCTTGATGAATCCGACACGATCGCAAAGTTCTTCAGCGATCGGCAGACTGTGTGTCGACATGAAAATACTCACTCCCTGCCGCGCCATCATCTTGAGCGTTTCGCGGACAATCTTGACACTCTTGGGATCCAAGCCGATCATCGGCTCGTCGATGATCAGAACTCTGGGCTGGTGGACCAATGCGGCCGCGATCGTCACCCTCTGCCGCATACCCTGCGAATAATCCTCCGTCCGCTTATCAACCCAATCCCCAATTTCAAAGTGCTCAATGACTTCTTCGATTTTCTCTGCAATCGCGCTCTTCTCCATCTTGTAGAGACCGCCAATGAAGTAGAGGAACTCTCTGCCGGTCAGCTTGTCATACAGGAACGGCTGATCGGGGACGTAGGACGTATAGGATTTCGCTTTGATCGGCTCCTTGACCACATCAAAGCCGTTGATGAGAATCTCACCTTCGGTGGGAGAAAACAGTCCGGCCATCATCTTGATGGTGGTTGTTTTGCCCGCACCATTCGGACCAAGAAATCCAAAGAATTCCCCTGGCGGAACGACAAGCGAGATGTTGTCGACTGCTGTGAAGCTGCCGAACTTCTTTGTGACGTTTCGAAGTTCAATCATGAAATTCACTAATTGGTGATAGAGAATTGTTCCCGCGGTTCCGGACTCATCTGCTGACGAATCGCCCTCATTCCCACTCGATGGTGGCAGGAGGCTTCGTGCTGATGTCGTACACTACGCGATTGATGCCGCGCAGCTCATTGGTGATACGATTTGAAATCTTTGCCAGCACATCGGATGGCATACGCGCCCAGTCCGCCGTCATTCCGTCGACACTTGTCACAGCCCGGAGGGCGACAGTGTACTCGTACGTCCTTCCATCCCCCATCACCCCCACAGACTTAACCGGCAAAAGCACGACGAAAGCCTGCCAGATCTCGTTGTAGAGCCCGGCGTTCCTGATCTCTTCAATGAAAATATCGTCGGCCTCCCTCAGGAGGTCCAATTTCTCCTTCGTGATATCGCCAAGTACGCGCACAGCGAGGCCCGGACCCGGGAACGGGTGGCGTTCAATAAAGTGAGCCGGCAATCCAAGCATCTTCCCCACTTCACGGACTTCATCTTTAAAAAGCTCCCTGAATGGCTCAAGAAGCTTGAAGTTCATTTTCTCCGGCAGCCCGCCAACATTGTGATGCGTCTTGATGGTGACCGAAGGGCCTTTGAAGGAGGTCGACTCAATCACATCCGGGTAGAGTGTCCCTTGTGCGAGGTACTCGAATGCACCGTCGCTCCCCGCTATCTTCTTCGCCTCGAGTTCAAAGACCTCGATGAAGGTGTTGCCGATGATCTTGCGCTTCTTCTCCGGGTCGACCACTCCCTGGAGCCTCGTCAGAAATGTATCCGACGCGTCAACATACGTCAGTTGGGTGTGGTACGTCTGGCGAAAGGTCTCGACAACCTGTTCGCTTTCCCCTTTCCGCATCAGGCCATTGTTGATGTGAATGCAATGAAGTTGATCGCCAATTGCGTCGTGGAGCAGCACTGCAAGGACCGATGAATCCACTCCTCCACTCAAAGCGCACAACACGCGCGACGCGCCGATTCGCTCACGAATGTCTCGAGTGGATTGCTGAATGAAATGAGCGGGGGTCCAGTCCCCCTTGGCGCCGCACACATTGAAAAGGAAGTTTGCGAGCACCTTTTTCCCCTGCGGCGTATGTGCAACCTCAGGGTGAAACTGAACACCGAAGATTTTTTTCGACGGATTACGAATCGCGCAAATCGGGGCGTTATCGGAATGCGCGATCGGTTCGAACCCAGCCGGCATCTGGCTGAGCGAATCTCCATGGCTCATCCAGACCGTCGTCGAACCGTCAAGTCCCGCCAGCAGATCATCACCTTTGTCGACGTGCAAGACCGCTTTTCCGAATTCTCTCCGTGCGAATGGATCAACTTTGCCTCCCAGCTGCTCCGCAATCAACTGAAGTCCGTAGCAGATCCCCAGCACGGGGATCCCCAACTCAAGAACTTCTGGCGACGGCTTTGGCGCGCCAGACTCATAGACACTCGAAGGTCCCCCGGAAAGTATGATCCCGGTCGGATGGAGATTTCGGATTTTCTCGATGGAAATATTGAAGGGATGGATTTCAGAATAAACGCCCAATTCACGCACGCGACGGGCGATAAGTTGGGTGTATTGGGAGCCAAAATCGAGAACGAGGAGTAGCTCGGAATGCGTCATACCCAAATATAGGAAAAATCCTCTTCATTCGAAAGGTTGCTATCACTGAGCGTTCCAGACAGAAACCAACCTCGGCCGAGAACATTAGAGATTGGTTTGTGAAACAGAGTTCGCGTCCAGTCCATTCCAAGCGCACTCGCTACTGTATCGTCACAATCATCTCGGTCCGGGCATCGGACATCTTCACCCAAACGCACTTCGAAGCCGCATCATATGTCCATCCTTTTGCGCCGCCCTCAAGAGCCACGACTTTGGGTATTGAGTCTCCCGAGAGTGTAACGGCCGAGGGCTGTTCATCGACACCGACGAGACGCACGACAAGAGAGCGGTCAGGATACTTGTAGCTCCCACTGACCTCACCAATGATCAGGTGCGGTTTGCCTTCTTTTCGGGTGAGTCGAACAGTCCTCTTCGCGTAGACGCCTTTTTCATACTCGAAGCTGCGGCCATCATCTTCATAGTATTCATAGCGTGCACTATCCGCAAGGAATACTGTGATTGTCAGCGGGTCAATCGATGATTGATCGGAAAACTGAAGAACCTGTTGCGTTGGAATCACTGCTCCGGCTTTCGCAAACATCGGGATCTTGTCGATGGGCGCCTCTACATCGACTCTCGTCCCTCCCTCATATCGTTTCCCGGTCCAGTAATCGTACCACTCTCCCTCTGGCAGCGTGATCGATCGATTGCGAACCCCCGGCCAAAGCACCGGCGCAATGAGAAGCCCGTCGCCAAACATGAATTCCGTCGAATTGAAAGTGTAGTTGCGATCGTCGGGATAATCGAACACAAGAGGTCGCAGCGGCGGGATGCCGGTTACGGACGCATCGTGCATGGCGGTGTAGAGGTATGGGAGGAGCGTGTAGCGAAGTTCGATCGTCCGCTTGTTGATCGCCTCGAACTCTGATCCGTACGACCATGGCTCCTGGTCTTTTGTGCCCCAGGCGGTATGGGTCCGCATCAACGGCGAGAAGACGCCCAGCTGCAACCACCGGGCGTACAGTTCACCGTCAGGGCTGTCCACAAACCCACCGATGTCTGTTCCAACGAAAGGCTGGCCCGAAATGCTGAGGTCGAGCATCATCGGCACCGCCATCTGGAGATGCTCCCACGAAGAGATATTGTCCCCGGTCCATGCCGCGGAGAATCGTTGTCCGCCTGCATACGATGCGCGCGTCAGGACGAACGGACGTTCAGCCGGCTTCAATGCCTTCACCCCCTCATAGGTTGCCTTCGTCATCTGCAATCCATAGAGATTGTGATTCTTGGCATGAGGAGTCTTCAACCCGTTATCATCATGGATCACGTCGAGATCAACTGTCTTTGTCGGCACATCGAACACGGAGGGTTCATTCATATCGTTCCAGAATCCACGCACACCAACGCTTGTGAGGGCGTCAAAGTTTTTCCCCCACCATTCTCGCGCGTTCGCGTTCGAGAAGTCCGGAAACGCACACACTCCCGGCCACACCTTGCCCGTGTACAGCCGACCGTCGGGATATTTCAGAAAATAGTTCCCAGCACTCCCCGTGAGGAACGCTGAGTAGGATGAATCGACCTTTATACCCGGGTCGATAATCGTCACGATCTTGAACCCGCTCTCCGACAAGTCCGCAATCATCTTCTTCGGACCGGGAAAATTCTTCTTGCTCCACGTGAAGATGCGATAGCCTTCCATGTAATCGATGTCGAGGTAGATGACATCACACGGGATTTTTTTCAACCTGAAGTCCTCGGCCAGTTTTCGCACGCGGCTTTCCGGATAGTAGCTCCAGCGGCATTGCTGGTACCCGAGCGACCATTTGGGCGGCAGCGGCATCCGGCCGACGAGCTCTGTGAAGCGTTCAAGGATCTTTCTCGGCGTGGGTCCGGCGAAGAAATAGTAGTTTATCTCGCCGTCGACCGCTCCGAAGGAGTAGCGATCGGGGGATTCCTTCCCCATATCAAAGGAGGACCAATACGAATTGTCGAAGAAGATCCCGTACGCCCTGCCCCGATTGATACCGTAGAAAAATGGAATCGATTGGTAGAGCGGATCGGTGTCAGCTTTGTATGCGGGAATATCGGAATTCCACATCGTCACGTGCTTGTACTTCCGATCAAGCGCTCCCGCCTTCTCTCCCAGACCATAGTACTCCTCCGATTGCGGCATGGATTTCCAGACACGCACGTCCTTGCCGCTCCATGAAATCCCTCGTTCGTCATCGTCCTTATTGAGAACCGTTCCGTACTGATCGAGAAAAGAAAACCTCAGGGGTTTCTTCCTGATGTGCACCACCATCTGCCCAGTTTCCAGACTGACTGCATCGTTCGATTCGTGCACGTCAAAGTGGACGCTTCTCCAGTCGTTCTTCACGACCGCCCACGATTGATCAGGCAGGAATGTCCCTTCCTTCGCGACACGAATCCGGATAAGATCCGTCGCGAGTGCAACCATACGAATGACCGTCGCTCCGGACTTCAGTGTCAGACCGTCCTTTTCTGCCTTGTACGAATCAAGATCTCCGATCGATTGCCATTGTGCTCTTGCGGTGAAAAGCACTAGCAGCCCACAGAGCAACGAAAGAGACATGTTTCTCAGATGTGGAGATTTCATACCGAATCCTTTCAAGAGACCTTCTTCCTCTGATGTCGGAGAAGCTACCGGTGTGCGAAGAAGATGATGTAATTTGCCTAAGTATTCAAGAACGTCTGGCCTCAATGAGGGTGTACTTTCCAGCCAACGGATTGGCGTGTGTTTAGGACAGAAGTCCTTGATTGACGGCCATTTTCGACCCCTATGACGCACTTCGCTGGTGGCACGCACCTTGACTAAGTCAAGGTGGTGAGTGAAAAGACCTTTGCGAGGTGAGCCATGAAAAATCTGCTGATGACACTTATCGTTTTCGGAACGATCACGACCGTCGCGAATGCCGCGACCCAGGATCCACAGGATTCTTCCACAAGTGTCTCTTCATCCTTCGGAGATGCTGGCTCCTTCTATGATGCACTCGCGCCATACGGTGAGTGGCTGGAGATGGATGCAGGATTCTATGCGTGGCGACCGACGCACGTCCGAGAAGACTGGAGACCATATATGTTCGGTCACTGGGACTGGACAGACTACGGATGGTATTGGGTCTCCGACGAACCATTTGGCTGGGCAGTGTATCACTATGGACGCTGGTACAACGACAATAACTACGGATGGATCTGGGTTCCCGATCGCACGTGGAGCCCTGCGTGGGTGGAGTGGCGTTACAACGACGATTACCTCGGCTGGGCTCCATTGCCGCCGTATGCCAGCTTCAGCCGGAACATCGGCATCCGTTTCACGACTCATTGGTTCGCTCCTTATCACTACTGGAATTTCGTGCGGTATCGTGATTTCACCTCTCACTTTGTCAACCGCCGAGTCTTGCCTATGGAATATACCCGACGACTCATTGGCTCCACTCGGACTGGCGGACGATACGACTTTGACGGTGGCCGGATCATCAACAGAGGGATCGATCGCGGAATTGTTGAGCGAAGAGGCGGAACTACACGGATAGACAGAATCGACGTGAGAGAAACAAATACTGTCGGCGAGAGAATCGTACGCGATCGCAATCAGGAAAGAATCGAAGTGTATCGACCGGATCGAACGGCGACGGGTCGGACACCGGAGCGCATCGAAGCACGCAGACCTGAGCGCGGGACCTCACTCGATTTGCAGAAGATCGAGCGAGCACCACGGGAGTCGGGGCGAACCGTCGAGCCAAGAGCACCGGAGCGTGGACGCACGGTGACACGAGAAGCGAATCGGCCTCCGCAAGAGAGTGCCCGCCGTCCCGCGACGCCACAGCGGCGCGAAGAGTTCGTGCAGCGACCCCGGGTGGAAAGAAGAATTGAATTGCCGCAGGGTCCGACTGTGGACCGGCGAGAAGTTCAGCGACGCGGAGATGAACGGACGGCTTCATTACGCCGGGGGCAGGCACCACAGCGGCAAGAGCGTCGGGTTGTAGTCCGCGAACGGCAACAGCGTGAACAGCACCACGAAAGTGCAGCACCACGAGCGCGTGTTGAACAAAAACCCGCACCAAGTCAAAAGCATGAGAGTCCCCGGGGAAGTGAGCAAAGCCGAAGAGAAGGTGGGAGAAGAAGAAACTGAGCGATGGGGACTCTTTCACACAGCAACGGCGCCTGAGAAATCGGACGCCGTTTTTGTTTGTGCTGGACAAGCGAGCGCAGGACTACAACCTCTTCAGAATCTCCTGCATGTCCTCAGGCAGTTCAGAGTCAAACTCAACGGACTCTTTTGTGGAAGGATGAACGAAGCCTATGGTCTTGGCATGAAGGGCCTGGCGTCCGATAATTCTCAACAAGTTCTGAGCTTGTTGGGCTCTCTTCCCTTCCAGCCCTCCCCACTGATAACTCCGGCCACCGTAGGTCGGATCTCCAAACACAGGGTGTCCAACGTGTGCCAGATGTACACGAATTTGGTGCGTACGACCTGTCCTGAGTTTCAAACGGATCAATGACAGGAAATCGAATTCCCTGATGACCTCGTAATCCGTCACTGCATGCTTTCCCTCTGCGGTGACGGCGACCTTCTTCCGATCCCTCTTGCTTCTACCAAGGCTCGCATCAATCGTCCCTTTCTGCTGCTGAAACTTTCCCCAGACGATCGCCCAGTACTCCCTCGAAATTGTTCGGCGCGAAAACTGCTTTGCAAGCAGATGATGGGCAACATCATTTTTCGCCACGACCATTAGGCCGGTCGTGTCTTTATCCAGACGATGGACAATGCCAGGACGAGTCTCGGTGTTGACAGTGGAAAGCGAGTTGCAGTGGTAGAGCAGGGCGTTGACAAGCGTTCCCGTGTAATTGCCGTAGGCCGGATGTGTCACCATCCCGGCCGGCTTGTTCACGATCAGGAGCTGGTCATCTTCATAAACAATAGTAAGGGGAAGATTCTCGGCTTTTGCCTCAGGACGGGGAGGATGAGGCAAGGTAATGTCGATCACTTCGCCGGGGGCGATAGTGTGACTCGCTTTCACCTTCTTGTCGTTGACGAGGACGAATCCGGCATCGATGCCACTTCTGACCTTGCTACGCGTGGCATTCTGGATTTGATGCGTCAAGTAGACGTCGAGCCGTTCCTTCGACTGCTTGGCAGGAACGACGATGCGGATTTTCTCGAGCTCTTCTGTGTCGGGGGAGCCGGGGAAAGGGGAGGTTTTGGTTTTGGCAGTGACTGCCATATTAGGAAGAAGAGTTCTGTGAACCTTCGATCCTGTTGGTCGCTTCGTGCGGATTGGCGGAGGCCTGTGCAGGTAGTCCTTCCGGAGGATTCGAGCTCACTGCTGAATCCTCAAGGGACTTGTCGGGTTGCTCGGATTCAGTGAAACGGCGGTGAAAGACGAGCAGCATGACAACACCTATCGATACAGAGGAATCAGCAAGGTTGAAAACGGGAAACCGATTCAGATGGAAGCCCATCAAGGTAATATTGAAGAAATCGACATCGATGAAATCGACCACCTTGCCGTAGAACAGAGGCCCTTCACCAAAAATCACTCCGTAGAACACACGGTCGATAAGGTTACCGATCGCCCCGCCGAGGATGAGTGCCAGAGCCAGGCGAATGACAAATGCTTCATCCCGGATCTTATAGAGATAGATGAAGATACCGATGCTAGCGAAAATGGAGAAGATGGTGAGAAAGAGCTTTCCGCCGACATCGATTCCGAATGCCATGCCCGGATTTTCGATGAACGTCAGGCGCAGGAAATCGCCGAAGATGGGATAGCTTGCTCCGAGGGGGATGCCCGCGTGGTAAAGGCTGAGGACCGGAACATCAAACCCTTTGATAAAAAGCTTCGCAGCCTGGTCAACCAGGACGACTATTCCCGTCAGATACAAAACGCGCATTATCGATAGCCTTTGAGGAACTGATGATAAGAAAGTGTCGCCGACTATCGCCCGCGTTTCAGTTTACACTTGATGCAAAGCTGGGCATGAGGAACTGCTTGAAGCCGCTCCTTGTCGATCAGACTTCCGCAATCCAGACAGAATCCGTAATCTCCCTTTTCGATTCTCTTCAGTGCATCGTCGAGGTAGTTCAGAAACTTCCCTTCGCGTGAAGCGAACAAGAACGTCTTCTCGCGCTCCATCGTGTCTGTTCCTTGTTCCATGTGGAGAGAGTACGTGGAGTTCTCAGTCACGTACTCGCCGGTCTGAACATCCATCATGCTCGCCTTCAGCGTCTCGAGTTCCTCGAGGATCTCCTTCCGCTTCTCAATGATGAGCTCTTTGAAATGAGCCAACTCAGTTTTCGAAAACCCACGGGGGGCGACAGGCGGTTTTGCCGGAGCGGGCTTCGCTTTGGCCTTCACCGGCGGCTTAGCCTTCGCGACGATCTTGATCTTGGTCTTCGCCGACGGCTTGAGTGACGCTGATTTCTTGGTTGTGATTTTCTTCGCCATGTCCAATCTCCTCCGTTATGAGTGCTGTTGGGCGTTTGCTTGACAGCGGTCAACACCAACAGGGTGCCACTGTAGAACGTGCAAACTTGTGTAGTTAATTCTTAAGAGTCAATACTCTTCTCAATCCCAATCGATGCCGCCTCTCCGTTAATATCTGCGTCCACAAGAGTTAGCGTCGGTGGGGGAATGTTTGATAGTTCGGTCGCGAGAGTCTCCTGCTGCACATACGCCGAAAGCCGCGCCAATGCCTTTGCCAGCCGCTCTGAAGACCGGTGGAAGATCCTGATGCGGTCGGTGACTTCGAATCCCGCATCCTTCCGCATGTTTTGCACACGGTTAACGAACTCGCGAGCGAGGCCTTCCTCGATCAATTCATCATCCAGTTCCGTGTCGAGAGCCACAGTCAACGATCCGTCAGATTCCACCATCCAACCTTTGAGATCTTCATGCAGGACTTCGACATCTTCTTTGGCGATAGCGTATTCGACGCCGTTGACTGGTACGACCATCGTCCCCTCACGCTCCAGCCGAGAAATTTCCTGTGAAGTGAATTCCCGGATCCGGGCCGCGATGGGCTGCACAGTCTTTCCGAATTTCTGACCGAGCGAACGGAAGTTCGGCTTCGCTTTCTTCCTGACGATGCCTGAATCATCCGTGACAAACTCGATCTGTTTTACATTGATCTCTTCGAGAATCACATCTTCCATCTGCTTGATCACCGCCCGATCGTGCTCATTCGATACCGGCAGGATGATCTTCTTCAGCGGCTGTCGCACCTTGAGATTTGATTTCATACGCATGGCCCGGACGAGGCTGGTGATCTTGATTGCCCGTTCCATCCGCTCCTCGAGAACAGGGTTGATAACGCTCTCATCGACTGCAGGCACGTAGCACAGGTGCACCGACTCGGGGTCGCCCTGGTTCGTCACCGCGTTCAGGTTCTGATGCAACACCTCTGCCAGGAAGGGAGCAAACGGGGCCATCAGCTTGGAGACTGCGACCATGCATTCATACAGAGTCTGGTATGCCGCTGTCTTGTCCTTCCCCTTCTCACTTTTCCAGAAACGACGACGATTGCGGCGGACGTACCAGTTAGACAACTGATCGATCGTAAAATCGCTGATGGCGCGCGCAGCACGGGTGACATCGTAGTCACTCATCCACTGCATGTAGTTCTTGACCAGGGAATTCAGCTCCGAGAGGATCCACTGATCGATCTCGGCCCGCTCGGCAGGCGGAATGCGGGCTTCGGTAAACTCAAACTGATCGATGTTTGCGTAGAGCGCGAAGAATGCGTACGTGTTGACGAGCGTGCTGAAGAACTTGCGCTGGACCTCGGCAATGCCTTCCTCATCAAACAGCGTCGGGCGCCAGACCGGACTGTTGGCAACAAGATACCACCGAGTGGCATCGGCGCCGTACTTCCGCAGAAGCTCGAACGGATCGACGGAGTTCTTCTTGGACTTGGACATCTTCTGTCCCTGCTTGTCCAGGATGAGCTCGTTCACGAGCACATTTTTGTAGGCCGGCTTGTCAAACAAAAACGTGCCGATCGAATGCAGCGTGTAGAACCAACCACGCGTCTGATCGATTCCTTCAGAGATGAAGTCGGCTGGATAGCTGTTTTCGAAAATGTCTTTGTGCTCAAACGGATAGTGCCACTGGGCGAACGGCATGGATCCAGAGTCGAACCACACGTCGATGAGCTCGGGCGTCCGCTTCATTGTCCCGCCACAGTCTTTGCAAACAAATGTCACACCATCGACGTACGGCTTGTGGAGATCGAGCGGATCGGGAACATGGCTCCCTTCTTTCAATTCTTGAACACTTCCGACGCATTTTTGATTTCCACATCCCTCGCAGAGCCATATCGGCAACGGCGTTCCCCAGAACCGATCGCGGGAAAGCGCCCAGTCTTTGTTTTCTTCAAGCCAATTCCCAAACCTTCCGGAGCCAACTTCCGCCGGGATCCAGCGAATTGTATTGTTGAGCTCGATCATCCGTTGTGCATACGCTGTCGTGCGGATGTACCATGATTCCCTTGCGTAATACAGAAGCGGCGAAGCACATCGCCAGCAATGCGGGTAGCTGTGGAGATGCGTCTCCTTCTTATAGAGAATGCCGCGATGCTTGAGCTCGGCGATGATCTCCGGATCGGCGTCTTTTACAAACCTGTGTGCCCACGGGGTCACTTCAGGACCGAAATTGCCCGACTTGTCAACCGGATGGATCGTCGGGAGACCATATTTCCGACCGATCTGATAATCATCCTCACCATACGCAGGAGCAATGTGAACAATACCGGAGCCATCTTCTGTTGTGACGAATTCGCCTTCGATGACGTACCAGCCTTTTTCCTTCGGAAAGTGGTATGCATAGAGCCGCTCGTACTCTTTGCCGGCAAGCGTAGAGCCCTTGAACTTCTCAAGGACAGTATATTCGTCGCCAAGTACGCCAAGCCGCGCCTCCGCAAGGATCAACTTTTCGCCGTGATGCTCGACCCTTACGTAGTCAATATCGGAGTGGACAGCCAGCGCAACGTTTGAGATAAGAGTCCAGGGGGTCGTTGTCCACACGAGGAAGAACGTATTGTCCTCGCCTTTGACCTTCATCTTCACATACACCGACGGGTCCTTCACGTCCTTGTAACCGAGGGACACCTCGTGCGATGAAAGCGGCGTTTCACAACGGGGGCAGTAGGGCTGGATCTTGTACCCCTTGTAGATCATCCCTTTGTCAAAGTACTGCTTGAGCGCCCACCAGACCGATTCGATATAATTGTTTTCAAAGGTAACGTACGGATGGGCAAGATCAACCCAATACCCCATCATGCGGGTCATCTCTTCCCAATCCACTTTATACTTCCAGACCGACTTCTTGCACTCTTCATTGAACTTCGCGATACCGTACTGGACGATCTCATCTTTGTGCTTGAAGCCAAGTGCTTTCTCTACTTCGATCTCAACCGGAAGACCGTGTGTGTCCCACCCCGCCTTCCGATGCACTTGAAATCCCTGCATCGTCTTGAAGCGGCAGACGAGATCCTTCAGCGTACGGCTCATGATGTGGTGAATGCCGGGCCGGCCGTTGGCGGTTGGAGGACCCTCGTAGAACGTGAACGCCGGTTTTCCTTCGCGTGAAGTGACACTCTTTTTGAAGACGCCGCGGTCGTCCCAGAATTTCAGGATTTCGCTTTCGAGCGAATGGTAATTGATTTTGTCTGTCAGTTGCTTAAACGGCATTGGAGTAACCGCAATGGAAACGTGATCAGAATCGGACTACTTCTTGCCAACATTGGAGACGAGCCAGAGGATGCCGCTCAGCAGCAGGCTCAGGACCAGACTCGTGACGATCGGGAAGTAGAACTCCGTATGGTCTTTCTTGATGTGGATGTCGCCAGGCAGTTTGCCCAGGAGGGGAATTTTGTCGAAGAACATCAGCACACACCCCACAGCAACCATCACAACACCGAAAACTACAAGTACTTTGCCCAAGTGCACCATAACACAATTGGTTTTGAGTTTGGAGTTTGGGGTTTTGAGTTTGCAGGTCGTAACTCAAGACTCAAAACTGAAAACTCACTACCATTTTACGTCCTTTTCACCAATTCTTTCATGATCGCCGTCATCTTTGGTTCGGCTTTGTTTGCGACGGCAATGACCTCTTCAAGCGTGATCGGCTTCAACGTGTCGGGGAAACACTCGTCCGTGATGATCGACACTCCGAAGACTTTCATCCCCATATGCACCGCAACGATGTTCTCAGGGACTGTCGACATTCCTACTGCGTCAGCACCGATGGTTCGCAGAAAACGATATTCCGCTCTTGTTTCGAGATTCGGCCCCTGCATCGCGACATACACTCCCTTTTGAACCTTGATGCCGAGCTCCCGGGCAATACTCTCAGCCATTGTGATCAGTTCCTGACTGTACGGTTCCGACATATCAGGAAAGCGCGGACCGAGCGAGTCGTCATTCGGGCCGATCAGCGGATTATCGCCAAGCAGGTTGATGTGATCGGACATCAGCATGACATCGCCGCGGGCATACGACTGGTTGAGAGCTCCTGCCGCATTGGAAATGAGGAGCGTTTCGACTCCAAGGAATTTCATCACCCGGACGGGGAACGTGATCTGCTTCATCGCGTATCCCTCGTAATAGTGGAAGCGCCCCTGCATTACGACCACTTTCTTGCCGGCGAGGGTCCCGAAGATCAGCTTGCCGTGATGCGACTCTACCGTTGAGACAGGAAAATGCGGGATGTCGCCATAGTCGATGACGGTCTCTTTTTCAATTTCCTGGACGAGGGCTCCAAGACCGGTTCCCAGAATTATGCCGATGGTCGGGGTTGCCAAGGTCTTCGTCCGGATGAACCGGACCGTTGCGTCGATATATGTATGGAGCTCACTTGGCATCGGTCAGAGCTTCTTCAGAATTTCATCAATCTCAATATGATCTTTGCCAGTCCCCCTCGAGGAATCCTGGTGTGAAGGATCGTCATCAATTTCCAGCGCCTTGATAAGATCGATCTCCGACGTAAGGAGCACCTTCAGTCTGCTGAGGATACTTTCTTTGCGCGCCTTGAGGTTTGCGATCTCCTCCTTCATGCGGCCGAAATCCATCCTCGCCTTGTCCACAATCTGCGCCGCTTTGAGCTCGGATTCTTGGACAATCAGCGTGGCTTCCTTGCGCGAATTCTCTATCTCCTTGCCGCTTGTCTCCTGAGCCTGGAGAAGGGTCTGCTGCAGCGTCTTCTCCATGTTCTTATAGTCTTTGAGCTGCGTCTCCAGTTCGATCTGCTTGTCCTTCAGATCCTTGTTTCGGGAAAGGACATCCTCGAGCTCATGCGAGAGCATATCCAGAAAGGTATCGACCTCCACGGGGTCATACCCCCGCATCACTTTTTTGAATTGCTGCCTTTTGATTTCAAGCGGTGTAATCTTCATTCTCTCCACCTTTCATAGAGTGAGAGATGATGGGGTTCTTTCTCCAGAACATCGTGACAAAAGAGCGAACCACCACGTGCGCCAAAAAGACTACTGGGTTATTGTCCCTGGACTATCAAACTCAATCAATCCTGGCGGATGTGACCATTGATTGACCTGCAGTAACCGTCCGTCGTCGGCATATTCTCAGACCGTATACGTGCGCTCCCCAAAAATCGCCGTCCCAATCCGCACAATCGTCGATCCCTCTTCTATAGCAACCTCGAAATCGTGGGTCATTCCCATCGAGAGATGTCGCATCGAAACATTCTCGATTCCTTCACGCACGATCTTATCTCTGAGTGCAACTAATTGCTGAAACGAAGGGCGGGAATCGTTGGGGTCGTCGGAAAATGGCCCCATCGTCATCAATCCCTGCACTCTGACCCGGTTGAATTTCGCGATTCGCTTCACCAGATCCAGTGTCCCCTCAGGCGGAATGCCGTACTTGGTTGCCTCGTCGGTGGTGTGAACCTCGATGAGAATATCGAGAGAGCGTCCCATTCTCTCCCCTCTCTTCTGAAGCTCATCGGCCAGGCGATCGTTATCCACCGAGTGGATAAGGTAAACGTGCTCCGCTATGTATTTGACTTTGTTGCTTTGGAGATGGCCGATAAAATGCCACCGGACACGCTCATCGCTGATCTGGGAGCGTTTTTCAAGAAATTCCTGAGCATAATTCTCGCCGAAGTCAAAGAGCTCCGCATCGATGGCATCGCGGATGCTGTCAATCCCAAAAGTCTTCGAAACGCCCAGCAGAAGAACGTCTTCGGGATTGCGTCCGCAACGGGAACAGACCTCCCGGATGCGTTTCCTTACGATTTCTACGTTCTCCTTTACCATTTTACCACTTTTGAGGAATCAAATATACCCCAAGAACGTACGAAAATCAATCAGAAAAAGCTTGTCAGGGCTGTCTTAAACGAATTGCCAAGCGCTCTCAAGTCGGTGTTCTTGACTGCCACTCCAAATTTCGCTTAATTGATTGGAGTACATCATTTCCAACCAGCAACAATCGGCAAGAGGCGCTCCAGGTATGTCAGGGCTCGACAACTTTGATGATGATGAGCACCTCCCTCGGCCCAACGACCGTTCGGACGATGATCTTCGTCGTTTTCGTGAGCAGCTGAGAAACGGCGAGAAGGACATCAACAACACCGAGGCCCTTGAGGAGATCATCCAGTTCTACTTCGAACACGGCCAGTTCGAGGAGGCCCTGCACTTTGTCGACCGGTTGCTCTCTTTTGAGCCATTCAGCAGCGACGCCTGGCAGCGGAAAGGGATGATCCTCAACAACCTATACCGCTATGATGAGGCCCTCACCTGCTACGATAAGGCACTCCAGCTCAATCCAACAGATCCCGAAGTCTTTGTGAACCGGGGTATCACACTCGATAACCTCAACAGGGTGGATGAGGCACTCCAGTCCTTCAACTCTTCTCTTGAACTCGAGCCCCTCTATGAGGACGCCCTTTTCCATAAGGGGGTGACGCTCGAAAAGCAGGAGAAATTCGACGAGGCGGTCGCCATCTTTCGTCTCATGCTCGACATGAACTCAGAGCACCCGGACGCCTGGTATGAGCTTGGATATTGCTACGATTTCCTCGAGAAACTCGAGGAATCGGCCAAATGCTATGACGAGCATCTCAACAGGGACCCGTACAATTTCAACGCCTGGTACAACAGAGGAATTGTTCTGAACCGGCTGGGTCAATATACCAAGTCGATCGAGAGTTATGAGATGGCATTGGCGATCAAGGAGGATTTCCCTTCGGCGTGGTATAACAAGGGGAATGCATATGCAAATCTGGGAAGGCTCTACGACGCTATCGACTGCTTCAAGCTAACGTTGAAATTTGAGCCGGGGGATGTTCCCGCCTGGCACAATCTGGGCAATGCCTACGAAGAGCTGGGACTCTATAAAGAAGCGATTGCTGCCTTTTCGAACGCCCTCAAGTATGATGAGAACCACTACGAATCGTATTTCGGCAGAGGCAGCTGCTATGACGCTCTGGAGCAGCCGAAGAAGGCGTTAATTGAATACAAGAAGGCCATCAGCATCAATCCGGAATATGCAGAGCTCTGGCACGCAAAGGCAGATGCCGAATACAATCTGGGCAGGATCGAGGAATGTCTCGAGAGCTACCGGATGGTGCTGAAGCTGGATGCGTCGAACTCCGAGGCGTGGTTTGACTACGGGGATACTCTTTATGAGACGGGTAAGATAATTGATTCAACAGAAGCTCTGAAGAAGTGCGTAAAGTTAACTCCTCAGTACGCTCCGGCACATTACACGCTTGCCAAGATTCATATCCTGTTGCACGAGCACAAGGCCGCGGTCGAGTCCCTCTCGCTCGCGTTCTCGCTTGAACCGGAGCTGATGAAACAGTTCAAGAAGGACTATCCGGATCTGAAGTCCCATCGCGATTTCGCTCCCCTGTTGAAGAAGCAATAACCCTTCGTTATTCGAAATTCGATATTCGTCATTGGATATTGCCGGGAACTTCCGGCTCTTTCGAATTGAATATCCGAGACCGGGCCACGAATATCGAGCAGAGAATAGTAGAGGATGAGCAGAGTTCCAAATGTCGTGAGAGGCAAAACTCTTCACGAGCACGAGGTTATGAAATGAAGCTTCTTGGCGTCATAGGTCATCCGATTGCACACTCGCTTTCTCCGCTGCTGCACAACACCGCGTTTTCTCTGCTTGGGTTGGATTGCAGGTATGAGGCATTTGACGTTGAGCCCTCCTCTCTTGGCACGGCGATCCGAGACTTTAAGGCGAAGGGATTCCTCGGATTGAACGTCACCATTCCGCACAAGGAGGCAATCGTCGAATTCGTCGATGAACAATCCGATGAGTCGAAAGCAATCGGAGCAGTCAACACGTTGATCTTCGACCGCGATCGAATCCATGGCGACAACACCGACGTGTACGGCGTCGCAGCTTCGCTTGAAGAGTATCGACCCCGGATTCAAAAACAGCTTGCAGTGGTGATCGGCGCCGGCGGATCGGCGAGAGCGATCATCTATGCACTTTGCAGCCGGTTTGCTCCTGCCGAAATTGTCATCGCGAATCGGGGCGAAGAGCGCGCGAAGGAGTTGATCTCAGAACTGAAGCCACACGCGAAGCAAACGACGCTTCGGTCGGTTTCCTTAGCCGGTGGAGATTTCGACGCCCTCTTGCCGAAAGCAGCATTAGTGGTCAATGCTACGTCAGTAGGTATGTTTCCGGCTGTCGATCAGTCGCCAGTCGGCGAACAGGCGAGTTTTCACTCAGATCAGATTGTGATGGACCTGATCTATACGCCACTTGAGACCAGGTTCCTGACCCAGGCTTCACGGTGCGGCGCGAGAACCATTAGAGGCCTGGAGATGTTCTTACACCAGGGAGCGCGATCATTCGAGATTTGGCTTGGCCGCCAATTACCACTTGAGCAACTGAGGCCGGTGATCGTCAACGAATTGAAATCCAGACACACAACAGCGAAATAGCATCCATGCCCGATCAAACGCTGCAGAGAAAACACGAAGACCTTAAGAACATCTTGCTTGAAATGGGAAGCGTCGCTATCGGCTTCTCAGGCGGGATCGACAGCACGCTCCTGATTCGAGTAGCAACCGACGTGCTCGGAAATAGCGCGCTTGCCGTTATCGGCAGGTCGGAGACCTACCCGACCCGTGAGTTCGAGGAGGCGATTCAGCTTGCAGTGTCATTCGGCTCTCGATATCGGATAGTAAACACAGAGGAAACAGATAATCTAAAGTTCAGGGAGAACCCGCCTGATCGATGTTATTTCTGCAAAACGGAGCTGTTTGGTAAGCTGAACGTCATTGCTGAAGAAGAGGGAATCCGGTGGGTCGCCGACGGAACGATCGTGGATGATCTGGGAGATTTTCGCCCCGGCATGCGCGCGAAGAGCGAGCAAAACGTCCGGTCGCCACTCCTCGAAGCGGGCTTCACCAAAGCAGATGTGCGGACCTTGTCACGTGAGCTGGGAATCCCGACGTGGGACAAGCCGTCGTTTGCGTGCCTCTCGTCGAGATTTCCCTACGGCCACGGCATCACCAAGGAGAACCTCATGAAAGTAGATGCGGCGGAGACGTTTATGCGCGATCTGGGCTTCAGGTTCTTCCGTGTCAGGCATCATGACGACAAGACAGCCAGACTTGAGATAGGTCCCCAGGAATTTGATCGGATGTTTGACAGTGCCCTTCGCGAGAAGATCGTCGATCATTTCAAGACTCTTGGTTTCGCGTACGTCACGCTCGACCTTCAAGGTTATCGGACGGGGAGCATGAATGAAGTATTGACAGAGGATGAGAAGAAGGAATATTTGGGAAGCAAGTAGTGGAGTATGTGAGTAGATGAGTAGTGGAGTAGGTGTAGAAAAACGAGATCCTTCCCTGTGACATGATTGGCCCCCACCACAGTTTTGGCGGACCCAATGAACGACACACAGGGAAGGATCTTTGCGTTTTGTGATCTCATCCGAGCTTCCGACTGGCACCCGGGCGAGACGAAGGCGATTCTTACTTCTTCATAAGCTCCTGAACAGCTGCTTCAATTTGTTGATCGCGCCCCGCTGTCATAATCGCAGGCTCGTTGCGAATCTTGATGTCGGGTTCTAGCTGGTTGTTTTCGCAGAACTTTCCGTCCGGTGTCCGCCACCCTCCCATCGGGACGCCAAACCTCAATGATGGGTCGATCTGATTTTCCCACCAAACAAATGTTCCCGTGCCGGGCACAGGCATACCGAGTGTCTTGCCCACGCCTTTCAATTTGTATGCAACCGGGAAGAGATGCGCGTCTGAATAGTTGCTTTCGCCGATCAGGACAATGGAAGCCTTTGTCCACTTGTCTAATGGTTCAGAGCCGACATATTGTCCATGCGGGATAATGTCGAAGTACTTTTTCCCGCTCAGGAAATCGGACAATTGTTCGTGGATGCCGCCGCCACCATTGAAACGCGTGTCCACTATGATAGCCTTCTTGCCGATGTTGCGGCCCAGTGCTTCCTCAAAGACCGTTCGCATGCTTTGGTCGTTCATTGCACGGACGTGGACGTAGCCAATCTCGCCTTTTGACAGCTTCTCCACTTCTTCGCGGCGGTTCTTCACCCAGCGCCTGTACAGCAATTCATTCTCTTCGCCGCCTGAAATCGGTTTCACCGTTTCATCCCATCGCTTGTCAGTCGAAGGATCGTACACCGAAAGAAGTGTCAACTTGCCCACCTTGCGGTTCAGCAGCTGATAGAAATCCAACGAGGGCGTGAGCTGCTGGCCATCAATCGACTCAATAATATTCCCAGCGAGTATCTTGGATGACGCCTTATCCAGAGGTCCTCCCTCAACGACTTCCGCGATACGAACGCCGTTGCCGGTGTAACTGAAGTCGTACAGAAGGCCGAGTTCTGCAGTCTGGTCAGAGTTTGGGCGGTCGCTCCGATAGTAGCATCCGGTGTGGGATGCGTTGACCTCACCCAGCATCTCGCTCAGCATCTCCGCAAAATCATAGTTGTTGTTTACGAAAGGGAGAAATTTCTTATAGATCTTGAAGTAACCGTCCCAATCCACTCCCTGCAGATCAACCACGTAAAACTTTTCTTTGAATTGTCGCCAGGCGTGATCGAAGATGTATTCCCTTTCATCCGCTTGCTTCAACACCATTTCTCCCCCCGTTTTCACAGCTTCGGACTTGCCGCTCTCAGCATCCACTTTCATAGGCTTTCCATCCACGAGAAGGAAAATGAACTTGCCGTCAGAAGAGAGCTCCATTTGAGCATTCTGAGCACCGAGTTTGGCGAAAATCTTCGTTTCTTTCGTGCGCAATTCCGTCACCCAGAGATCGTTCCCCTTGTCGAAGCTCGTAAGGTAAAAGAGCTTCTCACCATCCTTCGAAAGGATCCAATCGCTCGCCGGCGAAGTGTGCGTTGTCAGCCTGGTCTTGCGCTCCGTAAGATTGTTCCAATCGATCACAGTTTCTTTTTTTGTAGAGTCTTTCTCGGACTTGGCCGCGGCAGCGTCCTTCCCCTTCTTTTCCGTTTTAGACTTTTCATCTGCTTCTTTCTTCTCCTTTTCTTCCTGTTCTTTCACCAGGGCAAACTCCTCCTTCGAAAGTTTGAATCTATCGTAGGCAGCTCTGGAAAAGAACATCCCGTACACATTTCCACTGAAGAGATCGCCCCCCTGCGTACGGGTTCCCTCACGGTCCGAACCCCAGATCATCATCTTGCCGTCCATCACCCACTTGGGCGTAGAGCTGTCATACCCGCTCTGCGTCAGATCGTGGATTTCACCCGTCCCATCAGAAGAGACCAAGCCGACTTGAGGTGCGAAGATCCGCTCGGGATATCCATATTGCACCAGGAACCACTTCCCGTCCGGTGACCACCGATAATACTGATCGCCATCTGCATACGAATAGTTCTTGTCCGCGGGCATAATTGTCCGCGTTGCTTTCGTAGCAAGGTTGATCACTTTGAGCGTAACACGATTCTCCAGGTACGCGACCTCTTTTCCGTCGGGCGAGAACATAGGCTGGTATTCCTCGGCGTCGGTGGCAACAACCGGTGTCTCTTTGAGAACTGTCGAAACATAAAAGTATGGTTCCTCTTTGCGGGTGATTGTGACAGTGTAGATATTCCAGTTGTTGTCTTTTTCTGCAGCGTACACCAGGGAGCGACCGTCCGGGCTGAAGTCTACGCTTCGCTCCTGCCACGGAGTATTCGTGATGCGTTTGGTGATACCCCCCTCCATGCTTGTGACGAATATCTCGCCGCGAAAGACATACGCGAATTCTTTCCCGTTTGGAGAAAGCTTCGCCTCAGTGAAACCATCGTTCACCGGAACGATCCTATCAAGCGTCGCGCGCCCATCGGTCGCGATGCGGACGGTAACTTTTCGTGGTTCGCCTCCGGGCGACATCGTGTACACTTCGCCGTCATAGCAGAAGCAAAGAACGTTGTTCTTCGAACGAGTAAGAAACCGCACCGGGTTCCTGGTGAATCGTGTGAGCGGGACGCTACTGGCAGGATTTGAGAGAGAGCTCCTGTAGACATTGAACGAGCCGCTTTGTTCGCTCAGGTAGTAGAACCCATCGTTGTCAGAGTCGAACACGGGATTGCGATCCTCTCCATTGAACTGTGTCAGCTGCTTGTAGGTCTTTGATTTGAAATCGTAGACCCAAATATCCCGCGTCACCGAAGAAGTATGATGCTTGCGCCAGTTACTCTCGTATCCTTTGACGTCGTGATAGATCAGCTTGTCTCCCGTGGAACTAACTGTCGCATCAAGAGCTGGGACGGGGAGTACCTGAGACACTCTGCCCCCGGATACGGGCACGCTGTAAAGCTGCGTCATCAGCGCAACGGGGAATTGGACATTGGTAGCCAGCTCCTGGCGCTGAGCGGAGAAAAGCACCGCGTTGTCATCCGCGGCGAAGCTACTTGGAATCTCCGCGGTGGAATGAAACGTCAGTCGCTTTGCTTCTCCTCCCGTAGCAGGCATGACAAAAACATCGAAATTTCCGTACCGGTCAGAGGCAAATGCAATGCTCTTGCCATCGTGGCTCCAGACCGGAGCGAACTCATACGATTCGGTGATCGTGAGAGGTGTCGCCGTACCTCCGGATACGGGGATTGAGTAGATATCGCCTTTATATTCGAACAGGATCGTCTGTCCGTCAGGTGAAATCGCAGGATACCGCAACCACAGTGGATTTTCCTGGCAGAAAACGGCAGAAGTAAGCAGGATAGTGAGGACAAAGCCGGGGATCAGTCTTAAGCTCATGATTGAGTCTCCTGAATTGTGAGGTTTGTTAAGTTTCTGCCCGGGGAATTACACGGTCGAGATATAGCGTGAAGATGGAAAGCTGGTCAAATATACACAAATCCGTCGGTTCCTGCTTCTCCCAGATTGAGAAACGCAACAAAAGGCCAAGAAGTGATGGAGGGAATTGATACGTCATTCTGACAGTTAGACCCGACGAAGGATGAAAAGGATGGTGTCTTTTGTCACTCAAGTCCAATTGGCTACGGTTTTTCCACTTGACAAGTTGCACTGTAGTTGGTATTTTAACAATTGAACA
>Ga0187850_10000503_pt1 | contig 49767 bp, 42 predicted proteins | sample June2016WEW_4_15_FD_132436 | JGI IMG/M metagenome (GOLD analysis project Ga0187850, IMG submission 132436) | Peatland microbial communities from SPRUCE experiment site at the Marcell Experimental Forest, Minnesota, USA - June2016WEW_4_150 | ecosystem: Environmental > Terrestrial > Soil >...
CATTCCGGCTATTACTTCATCGACGCCGACGAGGGCCGCTGGAACAGCGGCCGCGAGAAGGACAACCTCGGCTACCGGCCGCGGTACAAGGAAGGCTACTTCCCGGTTCCGCCCACCGATCACCATCAGGATCTGCGCAGCGAGATGGTGCAGACCATGATCCAGTGCGGGATCCACGCCGAGTGCCACCACCACGAAGTCGCCACCGGCGGCCAAGCCGAGATCGACATGCGGTTCGCCCCCTTGCTCGAGATGGCGGACAACCTCATGTTGTACAAGTACATCACCCGCAACGTCGCCAACCAGTACGGGAAGACCGTCACTTTCATGCCCAAGCCGCTCTTCGCAGACAACGGCAGCGGCATGCACTGCCACCAGAGCCTGTGGAAGGACGGCCAGCCGCTGTTCGCCGGCGATGGCTACGCCGGTCTCAGCCAGTTAGCGCTGTGGTACGCGGGCGGGTTGCTCAAACACGCGCGCTCTCTCTCGGCGATCATCGCGCCCACCACGAACAGCTACAAGCGTCTGGTGCCGGGATATGAAGCCCCGGTGAACCTGGCCTACTCGCGGCGCAACCGTTCGGCCGCGGTCCGCATCCCGATGTACTCCTCGAACCCCAAGGCGAAGCGCCTCGAGTTCCGGCCGCCGGATCCGGCGGCGAACCCGTATCTGGCGTTCGCGGGGATGCTGATGGCGGGCCTGGATGGAGTGCTCAACAAGATCAATCCCGGCGAACCGCTGGACAAGGATATCTACGACCTGTCGCCGGAGGAATTGCGCAACGTACCGTCCATGCCGGGATCGCTCGAAGAAGCTCTGAACTGCCTCGAGGAGGACCACGGCTTCCTGGTGAAGGGGGACGTGTTCACCGAGGAGCTGCTCGAAGCGTTCATCGATTACAAACGGAAGAACGAGGCGGACGCGGTGCGCCTGCGGCCGCATCCGTACGAGTTCGCGCTGTACTACGACATTTAAGCTGGCGCTCCCTTAAGGAGCCTCGCGGAATGCGGTGACGGCGTCATGGGCAACCCCCGGTCGATGCCCCATAGGCCCAGCGGCGCCCATGCCCAACCCATCACCTCGCCGACGTGGTGCGCCTCCGAGATCCTGTACCCGCCAAAGACGAACACGCCCGCGCCGAGCAGGCTCGCGAGCTTTTCCAGGCGCTTGTCGCGCAGACAAACGTAGCACAGGACGAAAGCGAGCCAGAAGTGCAGGAACAGCAGGCCTTCGAGCATCTGGTAGAACAGATGGTGGCGGCCCCAATTGGCGGCGAACAGAAGCCAATTCGGCGGGTAGAACAAGCCCACCTGAATGTTGCCGGCGAAGGGCAGGCCGCAGTAGATCGTGGGGTCCCATTCGGGCAGCCGTCCCTGTTGGAGCGATTGAAGGGCGTACAGAAGCAGCGACTAGTGGTAGCCTCCGATGTCCCCAGACAACTCGGCCCGCCGGATCGGCGGCAGGTACTCGAAAAAGAACACGTAGGTCGCGGCCAGCGACAGTGCGGCAACGAGCCTGCGTTCCGTCCAGAACCGGTTCAGTGGCATAAGAGCGCGTCTTGCGCCAGATCTCAGGATATAATCGAAACGCGGCTCTATGCAGCGACTGCTGGAAGAGATCGGATTCCGCGATGCCGGGCGCGCTCGAAACAGCCTCCTGCACCTGGCGCAGAAGCTCTCCGAGGAATCGCAGGCGCTTTTCCGGCCCCTGCTTGCCGCCTGCGCGGACCCGGATTCGGCGCTGCATTTTCTCGACCGATTGTGCCGGGAACAGCCGGCGGGGTTCGACCGGGTGACCTCATCGGCCGCCAGTCTCCAGATCGCGATCGCTCTGTTCTCATGCAGCCGGTATCTGTCCGAGGCGGTGCTGGTGCATCCCGACTGGATGGAGGAGCTGATCGACGGCGGCGACCTGTACGGGCCGCTGTCAGCCGAGGAGTACAAGCAGCGGCTGGAGGGGATTCTGGCGGAAGAGGGCCAGCTCGTTCCATCGCCGCTATCGCTGGCTCGATTCCGGCGCCGCCAGATCCTGCGCATCGTGGTGCGCGACATCCTGGGCCTGTGCACGCTGCCGGAGACCACCGAGGAGATCTCCGGCCTGGCCGACGCCATCCTGGATGTCACCTACCGCCGGATCAGCGAGGACCTGCGGATGCGGTACGGGCGGCCCAGCGACCGCGGACTGTCCATCCTCTCGCTGGGCAAGCTGGGCGGCATTGAGCTGAACTACAGTTCGGACATCGATCTGATGTTCGTCTACGGCGCGAGCGGCGAGACCGAAGGGCCGAACCGGATCACGAACAAGGAGTTCTACAAGAAAGCGGCGAACCAGCTCACGGACTTGCTCTCGACTTACACTGCCGCGGGCCTGTCTTACCGGGTGGACTTGCGCCTGCGGCCGGACGGCCGGCTGGGCGAGATCTGCATTTCGCTGGAGGGCGCGAAGAGTTACTACCGGGACCGCGCGCGGGACTGGGAGCTGCAAATGCTCATCAAGGCCCGGGTATCGGCTGGGGAGCGGGAGCCGGGGGCGGAGCTGCTGGAGTTCGTCGAGCCGCTGATCTACTCGAGCACGCTGGACTTCTCGGTGGTCGAGTCGGCCTCGGTCACGCGCGAGCGGATCAGCGAGAAGCTGGCGGCCAGGCGCGGCGCCTCACGCGGCTTCAACATCAAGCTGGCGCCCGGCGGGATCCGCGACATCGAGTTTCTGGTGCAGTGCCTGCAACGGCTGCACGGCGGGCGGGAGAAATGGGTGCGGCACGAGGGGACCATGCTGGCGCTCTCCCGTCTGCGGGACAAGGACCTGCTGTCCGCGACCGAGTACTCGCGGCTGGCGGAAGCCTATCAGTTCCTGCGCGCGCTGGAGCACCGGCTGCAATTCTACGGCGACCGGCAGATTCATGCCCTGCCCAAAGAGCCGGAGATTCTGAGCCTGCTGGCGCGGGAGATGCCGGCCGGCCAGATCGGGACCGCGCCCTCGGCGGACCTGCTGCTGCGGGAGGTGAACAAGCACCTGGAAGAGGTCCAGGAGATCTACGAGCGGGTGATCCACGCGCAGCAGCCGGTCTACTACACTCCGGCGCCGATACCCGCGGCGCCCGGCCCCCCGAATGACGAGCCGGATGTTGCCCCGGAGCCCGTCAGCAACCTGGTCCGCTTTCTGGACCAGCGCGCGCCGCGTCTGGCCACGACGCTGGCGCGGGGGAATCTGCGCCGCGGACGCGTGCATTTCGAGCATTTCCTGGAGCGCATTCTGCCGCACCCGGAGTGGATGGGCTGGATGGACGCTGATCCGGTTCTGGCCAGTTACGTCCTGGACCTGTTCGAGCACAGCCCGTACTTCGCCGAGGAGCTCATCCGCAATCCCGAACTGATCTCCGAGCTCCGCCACATGCGCGAGAAGCCCGGCCCCGACCTGCCTTACCAGGACCTGATCTCCGGGCTGGAGGACGCCGGTGAGCTGCGGCGGTTCTTCCGGCGCGAGATGTTCCGCATCCAGTCCGAGAGTATCTGCCTGCAGACGCCGATCTTCACTACGCTGGAGCGTACGTCGGACCTCGCCGACAGCGTGATCACGGGTGCGTACCGCATGGCGGTGGAGCAGGTGGCGGCGCAACACCCGCCCGCCCGGCCGGGCTACCAGCCGGCGGACCAGATGACAGTCATCACCATGGGGCGGCTGGGCATGCGGGAGTTCGACCTGGCCTCCGACGCCGACCTGGTGTTCGTGATCCCGGACCGCGACACCGCCGAACAGGTGTTGTGGACCCGGGTGGCCGAGCGTCTGATCTCGATCGTCAGCGCCTACACCGGCGACGGCATGATGTTCGCCGTCGACACCCGGCTGCGCCCCAACGGCCGCGAGGGGGCGCTGGTGCAACCCGAAGCGGCCTACAAGGACTACTTCGCCAACGTCGCCCAGGCCTGGGAAGGCATCACGTACATGAAAACCCGCGCGGTGGCGGGCGACGTCGAGCGTGGCACGCGCTTCCTGAGCGAATTGCAGGATGTCGACTGGCGGCGCTACGGGCAGAGCGGGCGCTCCCGCAAACAACTCGTGCAGATGCGGCTGCGACTTCAGAAGGAGCAGGGTGGCGACCACCGGCTCAAGGCCGGGCAGGGCGGATATTACGACATCGACTTCGCGCTGATGTACCTGCGGCTGAAGGGCGCGGGCATCTTCTACCGAGTATTGAACACGCCGGACCGCATCGACGTGGTCGAGAAGATGGGCCACCTGGATCGCGCCGACGCCAGTTTCCTGCGCGACGCGGCGACCTTCCATCGCGCGCTCGACCATGGGCTCCGCGTTCTGACCGGACACGCCGAGGGGGACCTGCCGGCCGCCGGATCGCAATTCGATCTGCTGACGGCGCTGGTGCGGCGCTGGACGCCGGACCATCTGCACGACCAGCCGCTGGACGTGGAGCTGGCACAGATTCGGGCGCGGACCCGCGAGTTCTTCGACCGCTTGTTCACCCCATCCGCGTCCGGCTGAGGGGCGGCGCCCGGTCGCGCAGGCGCGGAGGATCTCGACGCCGTCGAGGATTCGTGCTACAGTTAATGAAGAGTTCTTAATCTCGGGAGGGCAGGTACTTTGTGCGTCCCCTGATCCTGTGCGTCGACGACGATCCACTGGTGCGAGACGTGACTCAGGCGGCTCTGGAGCGCGGCGGCTACCGCGTTCTGCCGGCTGCGAGCGGGGCGGAGGCCTCCTCGATCCTCGAGCAGGCGGCGGAGAATGTATCGCTCGCCATTCTGGACTGGTCGCTGCGGGACATTCCCACGGCCGAAGTGATCACGCGGTTGAAGACGCTCCAGCCCGGTCTGAAGATCCTGGTGACCAGCGGACATGACCGCGCCGCGGTGGTGCCGTGGATCGCCAAACAGCGAATCGACGGATTTCTGCCGAAGCCCTACCTGCCCAAGCAGCTTGTGCAGCGGGTGGAGTGGATGCTCAGGCCCATGCGGCCATGCACCGCATCGGGCAGCGCGTTTTGAAACGGAATCCCTGGGCGTGTTACCATCCCGTTGGTATGCAACGCGTGTTTCTTGCGGCGGTGCTGCTCGAGTGCGGCATCGCCTGGGCCCAGCAGCCGGCTTCGGTTCTTCCTGCCGATCCATTGCCTTGCTTCGCGATCAGCGGGCCGCAAGGCTCCAGTTTCAATCTATCGATCGTGAGCGTCACTGGCCAGTCCTTTTCCAGCGCTTTGCACCTCCAGAGCTCCAGCTCCGTCAACGCGTACGATATTGTGATCCATTGCACGCAGACTCAGGCCGTTCAGACGGGCGACGTGATGCTGGCCACGTTCTGGATGCGCACCACCTCCAGTGCGCAGAACGGCGTCGGATACACGACGCTAGTGGCCGAGAACAGGACGACCTACAATAAGTCGGCCCAACGCACGGCTTCGGCGGGCACGGACTGGAAGAGAGTCGACGTCCCGTTCAGCATGGTGGAGACCTACAGCGCCGGCGGGCTTTCAGTGGGTTTCTGGCTGGCCTACGGGACGCAGGAGATCGAGATCGGTGGCCTGTCGTTGATGGATTACGGCCAGGGCTACCCGATCCAGACCCTGCCCGGCTTCTACTACGAAGGGCACGAGCCTGACGCCGCCTGGCGCGCGGCGGCGGCCGGGCGCATCGAGAGCATTCGCAAGGCCGATATCGCCGTGGTGGTCCACGACGGCAACGGCAATCCGGTCCCCAGCGCCCCCGTCCACCTCAAGATGAAGCGGCATGCGTTCGGATTCGGCAGTGCCGTGGAGTATACGTCGCTCACGACCAACTCCACATACCAGAATGCCGTGCGGGCCAACTTCAACATGGCAGTTCCCGAGAACGAGCTGAAATGGCCCAACTGGGAGCCGAACCCCGCGCCAGCCACGAACATGATCAACTGGCTGCTCCAGAACGGCATCACGAAAGTCCGTGGCCACAACCTCATCTGGCCCGACCAGAGCCACCTTCCCGCCGACGTCGTCACCATGCTTTTCCAGGCCAATCAGGCCGCTCTGCGCACGCGCATTTACAGTCACATCGCCCAGATCGTGAACCAATACAAGCGCCAGTTGTTCGAGTGGGACGTCTTGAACGAGCCGATTTCGAGCCACGACGTCCAGGACCTGCTCGGCAACGCGGAGATGGCGGTGTGGTTCCAGAAAGCGCGCGAGACCGACCCGGCGGCGAAGCTCTTCGTGAACGACTACAACGTCGTCGAGGACGGCGGCTACAACATTCCGCGCCAGGATCTGTACTACCAGATCATTCAGACCATTCTGAACAACGGGGGCCCGCTGGACGGCATCGGAATGCAGAGCCACTTCTCGACTGGCGCCTTGACGCCGCCGACGCGGGTGCTGGAAGTGCTGGACCGCTTCGCGCAATTCGGCAAGGATATCGAGGTCACCGAGTTCGACGTCAACATCACCGACGAGCAACTCCAAGCCGACTATACCCGCGACTTCCTCACCGCCTGCTTCAGCCATCCGTCGATGAAGAACTTCATGATGTGGGGCTTCTGGCAGGCAGACCACTGGAGGCCCAACGCCGCGATGTTCCGCACCGATTGGAGCACCAAGCCGAACTACGATGTGTGGCGGAACCTGGTTTACGGCCAGTGGTGGACCGACGTCCAAGGCACCGCCGGCCCCGACGGCGTCTATCGCACGCGCGGGTTCCTGGGGGATTACGATGTGGATGTCACGGTGAACGGACAGACTCAGACACTGCCGTTGACCGTGGTCACCGGACAGCCCAACTACGTGCAGGCGGGCAAGCAGAACGCGGGCAATCTCGCCGCCGTGACGAACGCGGCCAGTTACGCCACCGGGGTGGTGGCGCCTGGGGAGATCGTCTCCTTCTGGGGTAGCGGTTTCGGTCCCAGCACCATCGCCAATGCCAACTTCGAAAACGGAGGATGGGCAAGTGTGGCGGGCGACACCAGGGTGCTCTTCGACGGAGTGCCCGCGCCGATGATCTTCAGCGTTTCCGGCCAACTGGGCGTCATCGTTCCGTACGGCGTTTCGGGCACTACGAATGTGCAGGTCGAGTACCTGGGGACCAGAACCAACGTGCTGGCGGTGCCGGTGGCTGCCGCGGCGCCGGGCATTTTCTGCTACCTGGAGGGCGGCGGCAAGGGACAGGCGGTGGCGGTCAACTACTACCGGGACGGCACCAGCGCCTTCAATAAGGATAGGGCCGCGACCAGGGACTCCATCGTCTCGTTCTACATCACGGGCGAGGGTCGGACCACGCCGGCGGTGGTGGAGGGGAGGCTGCCGGGCGCTCCGTATCCCAGGCCCGTCCAGCCCATAACGATCACCTTCGGGGGCAGGGAAAGCACGTGTCAAAACAACTTCGTCGGCCTGGTCTACGCAGGGGTGACGCAGATCAATGCGTGCGTGCCGGCGGATGCGCCCGTCGGGCCGGGAGTGCCGCTGGTGGTGACGATCGGCGGCGTCCCGAGCCTATCTGACGTCACCGTGCGGATAGAGTAGGTCAGTTCACCTGGCCTTCGCCGGCTTGCGCCAGCGTGATGCGGGTGCGCCCGCCTTCTTCCTGGATCGCGATGATGCGCTGGCAGCCTTTCTCGGAGTACTTGATCTCGACGCTGCCGTCGTGCCTGGCGGTGAAAACCCACTGCGGCAGGTCCTTGCGGTAGAACTCGATCACCTTCTCGGGCGGGTCGGTGGTGCTGTACTCGGTAGCGGCCACGTCGAAGTGCTTTTCGCTCCCGCCGAAGTCGAACTCCAGGTTGACCGCCTTGCCGGGCCTCGACGTCGCGGTTGCCCCCGGATAAACGGGCAGCCCCAGTTGCTTGGGGTCCAACCTGGTCTGCTCGCGGAGGCGCATCGAGCCGACGGGGGTCTCGATCCGGACCGTCTTGCGCCCTTGCGAGACGGACTCCTCGACCCGGATGTTGTGGACCAAGAGAACCGCCCCGGCGATCAGCAGTCCCAAGAGAACCAGGATGGCGATAGCGATCCCGGCTACAATACCGCCCGCCTGCCGACGTTTGCCGCGCATGGAACCTCCCCTTGCCTGAGAATACGCAGAGAAGCTGAGCGGTGTTCCAAGGATGGAGCCTGGCGGGCTGTAAGCCGGTTTCTGTCCCCTTGCGGGTGGCAGTCATTCGTCTGGGCCGGGCATTGCTGCCAGGCTCTAGCGACCTACCCGAGAGTCGGGCGGAGCGGGCCGCTCCTCCTCTCCTATTTGGTCTTGCTCCGCGTGGGGTTTACCCTGCCAGCCGGATCACTCCGGCCGCGGTGCGCTCTTACCGCACCTTTTCACCCTTACCCGGCGCGGAACCCGCGCCCGGCGGTATGTTTTCTGTGGCACTTTCCGTGAAACCCGCTTTGAGCGGGTCCCCCCGGCCGTTAGCCGGCACGCTGCCCTGTGGAGACCGGACTTTCCTCCCCCTTACGGGGGCGACTGCCCGCCCGGCAAGCTCCGCTCCCATTGTACCGTGCGGCAATGATCCCGCCGCAAGTGCAGGCATTTGCAGCAAATCGTGTTGCGGCCCCGAATTGAGTTGTGTACTCTGAATGCAGTTTCACGTTCACGCTGGAGGGAATGTCATGTCAGTTCGCAGAACCTTGGGAATCTTTGCCGTTCTGTTCGTTTGCACGGCCCTGCTCTCAGCGCAGGGGCTGACGACGACGGCCACCAAAGACGATTGGGAAGAGATCAATTTCGAGTTCAACTCTTCGATTCTTTCCGATGGCTATCCCAGCCTGTTACGGCTGGCCGAGTTGCTTCAGCAGCACACGGATTACAAGGTGAAGTTGGAGGGAAACACGGACTGGGTAGGCTCAAACCGGTACAACGACAAACTTTCCCAGGCGCGCTCCGAGACGGTGCGGAGCTTCCTGGTCAAGTACGGCGCCGGCGAGAGCCAGATTCTGATCATGGCCCACGGGAAGCGTGAGCCAAAGGTCAGCAACGTCACCAGAGAAGGCCGCTTCATGAACCGGCGGGTGAGCCTGATCGTGACCGACGGGCAGGGCAAGACGGTCAGCGCCGGCGGCATCGGCGAAGCCATCCGGGCGATGCAGACCGGCGCGGCTGCGGAGCAGATGCGGTCCCGCGACTGCTGCGACGCGGTGCTCAAGAGGCTGGACAAACTGGATGAAATCCTGGCGGCCATCAAGGAACTGAAGGCCGAGAACGACAAGCTGAAGCAGGACGTGGCTTCGCTCCAACAGGCCCAGGCGGGTGTCCAGAAGCAGGTGGCCGAATTGCCCAGAGCGCCCGAGAAGGCCGAGATGCAGAAGATGATGGACACCACGGCCGCCAAGGCGATCGAGCAGTCCAGGCGCAGCCGGTTCGCGCTACTGGGTTTGAACATCGGCCCGGCTCTCAGCGACTCGTTCCGCCCGGGCTGGGATCGCGACATCAAGACGGCGAGCAAGGGCAACATCACGCTCACCGGCAAGGGCCGCTTCTTCGCGCCGTTCGGGAAGGACCAGGAGCACGCGGTGCAGGCCGAGGGTGAATACATGTACTACCCCGACCGCCAGGAAGGGCAGTTCGACCTGGGACTGGTGAACCGCTGGAGCAACCTGGAACTCGGTCTGTTCAACAGCATGAAGTACATCCGGATCGCTAGTCTGGGAGGCGGTGGAACGCTGGGCCAGGGCGTGGTGACGGTGGACTACCTGTTCAAGTACGGCCGCATCGGGCTGTTCGGCACGAAGGGCTACCTGAACGAGCGCACGATCGCGCGCACGCCGGTGCAGGTGGTGCCGGGTCTGACAACCTTCAATGTCTTCGACGAGACCTACCTGCGGATCGTGGATCAGATCGGCGGGAGCACGTCCGTGGGGTTGTGGAAGGACGCTTACATGGATGCCAATTTCGGCGCCCTGTTCAGCCACGCCGGTTCCAACCGCCCGGGCGGCATGGTCCGGCTGGTGCAGCCCATCAACTCGATGTGGGCGTTCACGGTGGAAGCGGGCCTGAACGAAACTATGGTGGGTCCGACCACGAGCGGCCGGATTGCGTTCGGAGTACAGCTTGGGAATTGGCTGAAGCCGAAACAACTCACCGCGACGAAGCACGCGGCCCCGGTGGAGATTCCGCGGCTGCGTTATGAGCTGCTCACCCGCAGGGTGCGGACCGGGAACGCGCCGCCGGTTGCGGACGCGGGTCCCGACCAGATCGGCGTGCCGGCTGGAACCATCGCGCTGGACGGCTCGGCTTCTTACGACCCCGACGGCGACGCAATCACCTACGCGTGGGCGCAGATCGCCGGACCGGCGGTGAGTCTCTCGGCGCCAACCGCCGCCAAGACCAACTTCACCGCGACCGACGGCCAGACTTACAGCTTCCGCCTCACCGTCAAGGACACACTGGGCGCGCAAGGCACGGCGAAGGTTACCATCACCACGCAGGGCGCCCCGGTGGTACGCATCGTGCAGTTCACCGCCACTCCGGCCAGCATCAACTCGGGGCAGAGCAGCACGCTGCTATGGCAGATCGACAACGCCGACAGCGCCGAAATCGCGGGCATCGGCTCGGTGAACCCGAAGACCGGCACCTCGAGCGTCTCCCCGGCTCAGACGACCACGTATACCCTGACCGCGCACAGCCGAGCCGGTTCTGTGAGTGCGACCGCGACCGTGACTGTCGCCCAGCCGCAGCAGCCGGCGATTCTTAACTTCCAGGCGAATCCGAGCAGCATCACAGCCGGGCAGAGCTCCACGCTGACGTGGCAGACGCAGAACGCCGACCAGGTGAGTATCACTGGCGTCGGAGCGGTGGCTTTGAGCGGAAGCGCCGGCGTTTCGCCCACGCAGACGACCACTTACACGCTCTCCGCCAGCAACAAGGCGGGACAAGTAACGGCAACGGCCACGGTCACCGTCACGACAGCGCCCGGCAAGCCGCCCTTGATTGTCGGTTTCAGCGCGACGGCGAGCGACGTCGTGGTCTACAACCGAACGACCTTGATTTGGGAAGTGGTGAACGCGACCGACGTCTCAATCTCCGGAATTGGTAAGGTGAACGTGGTGGGCAGCCTGGACATCATGCCGGCGGACACCACCACTTACGTGTTGACTGCTTCGAATGCGAGCGGTCAGGTGACTGCATCGGTAACGGTGACTGTGCTCTTCCCCGCGACCATCACCTCTTTCACTGCGAGCCCGCCCACCATTACGGCGGGTCAGACCATCACTCTCACCTGGACCACGCAACATGCCATCGGTGTGAGCATCTGGGGCATCGGATCGGTGGTGGTGAACGGGTCGATTCAGGTCACGCCCACGGCCGACACGACGTACGTGCTGGCCGCCCAGGGCGCCACGGGCCCACCAGCCTTCGTGCGCCTGGGTGTGAAGGTCAATCCCGCTCCATCCGCGGCGCAACCCCCTGGGGCGAACACAGGCCCGAGTCAGGGTCGATAACCTACACGGAGGGCGGGCTCGACACCCGCCCTCCGTCGTTCACACCAGATCCGAATCGCTGAAGAAGTAGCCGAGCTCGAAGTGCGCGGTCTCGGGGGCGTCCGAGCCGTGCACGCAGTTGCGCTGGATGCTGGCGCCGAAGCGCTTGCGGATGGTGCCCTCGGCGGCGTGGGCGGGATTGGTGGCGCCCATCGCTTCGCGCCACTTGCGAATGGCGTCTTCGCGCTCGAGGGCGATCACGACGATGGGGCCTTCGCTCATGAACTCCACCAGCTCGGGGAAAAAGGGCTTCCCGCGGTGCACGGCATAGAACCCCTCGGCCTGCGGCCGATCGAGGCGCAGCATGCGCATGCCGCGGATGCGGAAGCCAGCCTGCTCGATGGTGGACAGGATCTCCCCGGCGATTCCCCGAGCCACCGAATCGGGCTTGATGATGGCGAGAGTGCGTTCGAGCTGGCTCACAGGACCGCCTGAACCTTCTCTCCGATCTCGGCGGGCGAGGCGCACACGATCACGCCGGCGGCCTCCAGCGCCCTGATCTTGTCGGAGGCCTTGCCGGAGCCGCCCGAGATGATGGCCCCCGCGTGACCCATGCGGCGGCCCGGAGGCGCGGTCTGGCCCGCGATGAAGCCGACCACCGGCTTGGCGACGTGCTCCTTGATGTAAACCGCAGCGGTTTCCTCGGCGTTGCCGCCGATTTCGCCGATCAGCACGATGGCCTCGGTCTCGGGGTCCTCATTGAAGAGCCGAACGGCATCCAGGAACGTCGTGCCGACGATCGGATCGCCGCCGATGCCGAGGCAGGTGGATTGCCCGATGCCGCGCCGCGTCAACTGGTCCACCGCCTCGTAAGTCAGCGTGCCCGAGCGCGACACGACGCCGACGTTGCCTTCCTTGTGGATGTGCGCCGGCATGATGCCTGCCTTGCATTTCCCCGGCGAGATGATACCGGGGCAGTTGGGGCCGATCAACTGCGTGTTGCGGCCCTCGAGGTAGCGCCAGACCTTCACCATGTCCAGCGTCGGGATGCCCTCGGTGATCGCCACCACCAGCGGCAGACCGGCGTCGGCCGCCTCCATGATGGCATCGGCCGCGAAGGCCGGCGGAACGAAAACGATCGAGGCGTTGGCGCCGGTCGAGCGAACGGCCTCCGCGCAGGTGTTGAACACCGGGAGGTCGAGGTGCGTGGTCCCGCCCTTGCCGGGCACCATGCCGCCCACCACCCGTGTGCCGTACGCTATCGACTGCTGAGAGTGGAACGTGGCTTCCCTTCCGGTAAAGCCCTGGACGAGGAGCCGGGTTTCCTTGTCGACGAGGATGCTCATTGTGCCAGCCTCACGACTTTCTGGGCCGCGTCTTCCATTCCTTCGGCTACGGTGAAGTTCAGCCCGGAGTCGGTCAGGATCTTGCGGCCAAGCTCGACGTTGGTTCCCTCCATGCGCACCACGATCGGCACCCGGATCTTCAACTCGTGCGCGGCCGCGACCACGCCGGTGGCCAGCACGTCGCAGCGCAGTATGCCGCCGAAGATGTTGATCAGCACCGCGCGCACGCCCCGGTCGGTAACCAGGATGCGGAAGGCGTTCCGGATCTGCTCGACGCTGGCGCCGCCGCCCACGTCGAGGAAGTTGGCGGGATTGCCGCCCGAGTGTTTGATGAGGTCCATGGTGGCCATGGCCAGGCCCGCGCCGTTGACCATGCAGCCGACGTTGCCTTCGAGCTTGACGTAGTTGAGGCCGAAGCGGGACGCTTCGACTTCGAGCGGGTCCTCCTCGTTGAGATCGCGCAGCTCTATCAGGTTCTTGTGCCGGTAGAGAGCGTTGTCGTCGAGGCTGATCTTGGCGTCGAGGGCGTAGACCTTAGCGTCGCGGGTGAGGATGAACGGGTTGACCTCGAGCAGGGACGCGTCCACGGCCTCGTAGGCCCGCGCCAGCGCCATCATAGCGGCCGCCGCGGCGTTCACGCTGGGGGCCGGAATGCCCATCCCGTAGGCCAGCTTGCGCGCCTGGAACGGCGTGAGCCCCAGCCCGGGTTCGATGGGCTCCCTCAGGATCGACTCGGGGTGCTTCGCGGCAACCTCTTCGATCTCCATGCCACCGGCCGCCGAGGCCATGAATACGGGCTTGCCCAGCGCCCGGTCGAGCACGACACCGAGGTAGAGTTCGCGTTCGATGGGCAGCGTCTGCTCCACCAGCACGCGCTGCACGACGCGGCCTTCCGGTCCGGTCTGATGGGTCACCAGCCTCATCCCCAGCATGTTGCGGGCGATCTCGACGGCCTCGGCGGTGTCCTTGGCGACCTTGACTCCGCCGCCCTTGCCGCGGCCGCCGGCGTGGATCTGCGCCTTCACCACCACCGTGCCGCCGATCTCCTTGGCCGCCGCCTCGACTTCCTCGACCGATCGCGCAACCTCTCCCCGGGGCACGGGAACACCGTACTGGGCGAGGATGGCCTTGGCTTGATACTCATGAATCTTCATGGGATTCGACGTGTGCTACGATTGGCGAATAGATTTCTGTACCTCAATATAGCATGTCGTTACTTCCCTTCCTCCACCGGGCGGCGGCGCACCAGGACCTCAGCGCGGCGCAAGCGCAGGAGGCCATGGCGATCATTCTCGGCGGCCGCGCCTCGACGGCCCAGATCGCGGCGTTCCTGGTGGCGCTGCGGATGAAGGGCGAGACCTCGACCGAGCTGCTGGGATTCGCCCGCGCGATGCGCGAAGTGGCGAGCCGGGTGACTCCCGAGCTGCGCGGCGCCCCCCTGCTGGATACCTGCGGGATGGGCGGCGACGGCCTCGGCACATTCAATATCTCCACCATAGCGGCTTTCGTCGTCGCGGGCGCCGGCGTGAAAGTGGCTAAACACGGCAATCGTTCGATCTCGAGCCGTTGCGGCAGCGCGGATCTGCTGGAGCGCCTCGGCGTGAAGGTCGCGCTCGGACCTGCCCGGGCCGCGCGCGCCATCGAAGAGATTGGCATCGGCTTCCTGTTCGCTCCCGCATATCATCCCGCCATGAAGCACGCCCAGCCGGCCCGGCTCGAGCTCAAGATGCGGACGGTGTTCAATATGCTCGGGCCGCTCACCAACCCGGCCGGCGCCACCGCGCAGTTGGTGGGCGCCTCCTCTCCCCGGGCGGCCGAACTGCTGGCCGAGACGCTGGCCGCGCTGGGGCTCCCGCGCGGGTTTGTGGTGCACGGCTCGGACGGGCTCGATGAAATCACCACCACCGGGCAGTCGCTGTTGCTCGAAGTCCGTGACGGCGCAGTCATCAGCCTGCATGTCGCTCCGGCGGAGTTCGGGGTGGCACAGGCGAGCCCGGCGGACCTGGCGGGCGGAGATCCGGAGAGAAACGCCGAGATCGCCAGAGCGGTGCTCGATGGGGAGGATGGGCCGAGGCGCGATGTGGTTCTGGTGAACGCCTCGGCCGCGCTGGTGGCGGCCGGGAAGGCTAGCGACTTCTCCGCGGGGACGAAGCTGGCACGGAAGTCGATCGACTCCGGGGCGGCGCGGGCAAGACTGGCCGAGCTGGCCAAGTTCTCCCAGGGCTGAGGCTGCCTCGGGCCTGGCATCAAGATCGATACCGAGCGAGTGATCGGCCAGGTCGATCCCCTCATGTTCGGCAACTTTACCGAGCACCTGGGCCGCTGCATCTACGGCGGCATTTTCGAGGAAGGCAGCCCGCTCGCGGATGCCGATGGGTACCGCAAAGACGTGATGGAGGCGACCCGCGGGTTGGGCGTCACCATGCTGCGCTGGCCGGGCGGCAACTTCGCCTCCGGCTACAACTGGAAGGACGGCATTGGGCCGCGAAACATGCGTCCCCCGCGACGCGACAACGCCTGGGGTGCGCTCGAATCCAACCGCTTCGGAACCGACGAGTTTCTGCGCTATTGCGAGCGGCTGCAAGTGGAACCGTATGTGTGCATCAACGCGGGACTGGGCTCGATCGACGACGCCCGCCACTGGGTCGAGTACTGCAACGAGCCGGGCGACACCTACTGGGCGCGCCAGCGCCGCAAGAACGGCCGGGAAAAGCCCTGGGGCGTCAAGTACTGGGGCCTCGGAAACGAGATCGACGGGCCATGGCAACTGGGTCACAAGAACGCCGAGGACTACGCCAAGTTCGCGCTGGAGGCCGCCAAGGCCATGCGGCGCGCGGATGAGTCCATTAAGCTGATCGCTTCGGGCTCGTCGAATTTCCGGCCCGACTCGGACTGGGTGGGCTGGAACCGCACGGTGCTGGACCGGCTGAACACGGAAATCGATTACATCTCGCTGCACACTTACACCGGCAACCGCGAGAACAACTTCGAGAAGTTCATGGCGATTTCGCGGGATCTCGACGACCGCATCGAGGTGGTGGAGGGACAGATCAAGGCGGCGCTGATCCGCTCGTCGCGTCCGCGGCCCATCCACATCGCCTTCGACGAGTGGAACGTGTGGTATCGCGCCCGCCGCGGGGCGACGGAGTCCGAGATTGCCTCGACGGGGTTGGAAGAGAACTACAATTTCGAGGACGCGCTAGCCATGGGGATGTTCCTGAACTCGTTCATCCGCCACGCCGACAGCGTCAAGATGGCCAACCTGGCCCAGCTTGTGAACGTGATCGCGCCGATCTTCACCAACAAGCAGGGCCTGTTCCTTCAAACCATCTACTTTCCGCTGGCCGAGTACGCCAAGCAGCGCGGCAACCTCGCGCTCAGCGCGCTGGTCCGGTCGCCCGAGTACAAGCCGGATAGCGGCCGCGCGCTGGGCTATTTGGACGTCTCGACGACTTACGATCCCAAGGCCGGCGCGGTCTATTTGAACGTCCTGAACCGCAGCGAGAAGATGGACATCGCCACCCGGATCGACAACGCCGTGGGCAAGCTTGGCGGCGCAGTCGGCGTCTGGGAGCTCAACTATCCGGATCTCAAGGCGACCCACACCTTCGGCGATGATCGCAAGGTTCGCCCGGCGATCCGAACCTTCGAGGCGTCACTGAGCGAAAACGGCTTCGTCCATACGTTCCCGAAGCACTCGCTGACTATCTTGAAGCTGGCGGTGCAGTAAGTAGAGGGTAAGTCAAAAGGTCCTGGCGCAACGAAAACCAGCGAAGTGGAAACGGTCGAGCGGGCTCTCGTAGATGCGACACGAAGAGTCGGCGAGGCTCCGGTTGCTGCCCCAGGCACCGCCCCGAAGCACACGGTACGCGCCGGACGGCGGCCCCTGGGGATCGACTTGCCGTTCCGCCGGGTATTGGCCATGCCAATCCCGGACCCATTCCCACACGTTTCCCCACATATCGTATAGCCCCCAGGCATTCGGTTTCTTCCGGCCCACCGGGTGCGTCTCGCCTTCGGAGCTCCCAAGCCACCAGGCCACGTCGTCCAGGTTCGGAGGCTTGTCCGGCTCCCTCCCGCCCGCCCGGCAGCCATACTCCCACTCAGCCTCCGTCGGCAGCCGGTAGCGGGTGTCCTTCTCCCTGGCGTTCAGCTTCCCCAAAAACTCCTGAATGTCATCCCATGAGACTTGTTCCACCGGCCGGTCCGGTCCTTTGAAGCGACTGGGGTTGGTCCCCATCACCGCCTGCCACTGGGCCTGCGTCACTTCGGTCGCCTGCAAGTAGAACCCCTTGCTCAGTGTCACGTCGTGGACTGGCCCGAAATCCCCCGAACCCATCTTGAACGAACCCGGGTCGATCCGGACGAACTTCATGCCCACCGAATTGGTGAACTCCCGTGGCGCCTGGGCCATCGCACCCAACGCCACCATCAGCAGCACAAGTCTCTTGCGCATCTCGCCTCCTTCCGCCAGCCGCTCGCACGGGTAGAGTATATTTCACGGTCGAGATCCGTGGCGCACGCTTCAGCGTGCCGCGTCGGCATTCGTGCCGACGCCCGGACCATGCGCCGACACGATTGTCGGCGCGGCCGGCACGAGTGCCCACGCCACGCTCAGTTTCCCCTGCGGGGCGAACACCGATTATAGAAAACCCCGAAACTGCCGATTCGTAAAGCGTGACCACTCGTATTCTGTCTGCCTGCCGCCGGGCCGCCTGCGGCCTGGTCGTTTTCGCCACCTGCGTGGCGTGCGCCGCGGACTCCCCGCAACGTCCCGCCCAGGACGGCTCGGCGGAATCCGCCCTGTTTGAAGAGCTGCCTGTAGTCGAGGCCGCCTCGCTCCACGCGCAGACGCTTCAGGAAGCGCCGGCCAACGTCACGGTCATCACCCGGTTGGAGATCCGCAAGTTCGGCTACCGGACGCTGGCCGAAGCCCTGGCGAACGTTCGTGGATTCTACGTCACCGAGGACGGCAGCGGGTATTTCGTCGGGGTGCGTGGGTTCTCCCTGCTGAGCGACTACAACACGCGCTTCCTGGTGATGATCAACGGCCACGTGCTTACGGACGACGTTTACGGCTCGATGTACATGTTCGGCCAGGACTTCGGCCTGGACATGGACCTGGTGGAACGGATCGAGGTCATCCGCGGACCCTCCTCCGCGCTGTACGGCAGCAACGGCGTCTTTGCCACTGTCAACCTGGTTACCCGTTCGCCCGTTGAGGAAGAACGGATCAGGGTCAGCACGGAGTCCGGAAGTCTGGGCGGGGAGAAGGTGCTCTTCTCCGCCTCCACCTACCTTGGCCGCGGCGCCAATCTCCTGATCTCGGGGTCCGCTTTCCGCAGCTCGGGCCGGGCCGCCTTCTTCCCCGAACTCGGGCAAACCGCCACCGGCATCTCGGCCGAGCGCGGATACCACACCTTCGCCAATCTGATCTGGCGCAACTGGAGCATCATGGCCTCCTTCAACGACCACCAGGTGACCGTTCCCACCGGCTGGTATGGAGCGGTCTTCGGAGACAGGAACACCCGGAGCGAGGACGTACACAATTTCGTCGAGGCCGCTTACACCCGCGCCATCGGCACCGCCGGCCACCTGCGCTGGCGCATCTATTACGACCAGTTCCGCTACCGCGGCCGTTACGACTATCCGCTGGAGGACGGAGTAGTGGAAGACAACCGCGACTTAGCCCTCGGCGACTGGGCCGGCACGCAGTTCTCCTACGCCTTTACCGTACCGCGCGTGGGCCTCCTGACTGTCGGCGCCGAGGTCAACTTCGACCTGCGCAATGTCCAGCAGAACTACGCGGTCGCTCCGGCCTATCACAGCTATCTGGATGTCTCCGCGCGGGACGTCTGGTACGGCCTGTTCGCGCAGCAGGAATGGAACCTCTCGAAAACCTGGACGGCCTATCTGGGCGCCCGCTTCGACGACTCCAAGAACCACTCCGCGTTCGTTTCGCCCCGCGTCGCGCTGGTCTACAGACCCACTTCCACAACGGCGTTCAAGTTCCTGTATGGCCGGGCCTTCCGCAACCCGTCCGCGTATGAGACGTTCTATGATGACGGCTCTCTCTACCTCAGGAACCTCTCGCTCCAGCCCGAAAGGGCCCACACCTTGGAGATAGCCTGGGAGCGCAAACTCGGGCAGCGGGTCGAACTGACGGCCTCCGCCTATCAGTACCGGGTGGCCGGCCTGATCGAGAGTGTCACCACCGAAAGCGGTCTCTTTCAGTACCAGAACATATCGCGAGCCCGCGCCAGCGGCGTGGAACTTGAGCTTCGAAGCCGGCCAGCCCGTTGGCTGGAAACCTCGGCCTCGCTCAGTGTCCAGCGTGCCAGAAACCAGACGCTCGGCCAGACGCTGGTCAACTCGCCGGGGCGGATCGCCCAGTTCCACGCCACCGTGCCCCTGGCGAACAACCGTCTCACTCTCAGCCCGGCGCTGCGCTACCTCAGCTCGCGACTTGGCGCCGACCGCGGGCGCGTGCCGAGCGTGTTCATCGCGGATGCCACCGCCGCGACCCACCATTTGCACCGGGATTTCGACTTCGTCTTTGGCGTGCGGAACCTGCTCGGCCACCGTTATTCCGACCCGCTCAGCCCGGAGCACCTCACACGGGAATTGCCGCTGCCGGGACGCACCGCTTTCATCAAGCTGATCTGGCAGCACGAGTGATGAACCGGCGCCCAATCTCGATTTTCCGGCCTCGCGTTCCGAGCTGCCGCCGAAAGGGAGCGCTCATGGCGCTGCTCGCGGGTCTGCTGACCGCCGCGCCGCTGGGATCCGCCGAGAAACTCCGGATCGTGGTCGTCACCTCCTCGGCTATCCTCGCCTACCGCGAGGCTCTCCGCGGATTCACCGAAGCCATGGAGGCGGGGCCGGGCGAGTTATTCACGGTCGACCTCAGCGACGGGGAGCAGCAGAAGAGGTTGCCCGCGCTCGTTGCCGGCATGAAACCGCGCGTCGTCATCGCCATCGGCTCCCAGGCTGCCGAATTGCTCGCCGGCGCACCGGTGGCGGTGATCGCGACCATGGTTCTCGACTCCGACCGGCGGGCCGCCAGCGGAGGCAATCCGCTCGCCACTGTTTCGCTCGAGGTGTCCCTCACCACTGTTCTGCTGGAGGTCAAACATGTTGTTCCGGGCACGACCCGTGTGGGAATCCTCCGCGACCCCGCGCGCGGCGGCCCCAGCCAGGCCGAGCTCGGCGCCCAAGCCAAGCGCCAAGGATTCACTCCGGAGTTCGCCAATTCCAACGGCCCACAGCATCTGCTCGACAGTTTCGTCTCGCTCAGCAACCGCGTCGATTTGGTGTGGTGCCCCCCAGACAGCTCGCTCTTTAACCCCACCACCGTGCAGCCGCTGGTCATGGCTTCCCTGCGCCACCGCCTTCCGATCATTGGCTTCTCGGAGAGCTTCGTTCGCGCCGGCGCCGCGGTCGGTGTCTATCCCGATTTCCAAGACATTGGCGCCCAGACCGCCGCGCTCACGCAACGGTATCTGGCTTCCCAGCCGGCGGCTCCCAGGGAGACTCCCAGGACCGTGAAAGTGGCTGTCAACCAGCGCATTATGCGGCTTTTCGGTCTCTCCTACTCCCAGTCCGCCGTTGCTGACGGCAGAATCCTGGTCATCCGATGAGCGAGCCGCGTGTCGTCCCATTGCCGAGGCAAAGAAGCCTGCTGGCCCAGGCGCTGGTGGCCAATTTCCTCCCTCTCGCCATTTCCGCCGTCTGTGTTGCCGGTCTCACCGCCGGCGCACTCTTCATTCAGCTCCGCGCGATCGAGCGCGAACTCCGGTTGCGCGCCGAATCGCTGGCGCAGTTCCTGGCCCGGCAAAGCGAATTCCCGATGCTGGTCGGCGACCGCGCCGAGCTCGGACGCATCGCCGCCAGCGCGCTCGCGATCGAGGATGTCCAGTACGTGGTCGCCGTCGACGCCTCGGGCGCCCCACTGCTCCAGGTCACCTGCCCCACCTTCCCCGTCTCGGCCATCCCGAAGAGTTCCAGCGTTCAGGGCCAGGCCCAGCGGCGCGTTCTCGACGCCTCCTGGCCCGTTACCACGAGCACCCGCCACAATCTGCTCGAATGGGAGCAGCCGGTGCTCACCCGCGCCAGCCTCGGCACGGTCCGAGTGGGTCTCTCGATGGAAAGGCACGATCTGCTGTTTCGCAAAACCGCGGGCGGCGGAATCCTCGTCTCGCTCACCGCCCTGGCCGCGATTCTCGCCGCTCAGTATCACCAGTTGCGCAGGTTGCTGCGGCCCCTGAAAGACCTTACCGGCTTCGCCCGGCTGGTCGGGAGCGGAGACCTTTCGCAGCGCGCGCCCGTCGTCCGCTTCGACGAGGTCGGCCAGCTCGCCAACGCGTTCAACCAGATGGTGGAGCACCTGGAGGAGACTCACCACGAGATGCAGGCCCTCATCGAGGAGGCACAGCAGGCCAACCGCCTGAAGAGCGAGTTCCTCGCCAACATGAGCCACGAGATCCGCACCCCGATGAACGGCATCATGGGCATGACTGAACTTACGCTGGAGACTCCGCTCACGCCCGAGCAGCGGGAGTACCTCGGCGTGGTCCAGGACTCCGCCCAAGCTCTTCTCACCATCCTCGGGGACATCCTCGATTTCTCGAAAATCGAGGCCGGCAAGCTGGGCCTCGAACTCGTCGAGTTCGACCTGCGCAGCTCCATCGCCCAGAGCGTCAAGGCGCTGGCCCTGCCCGCCTGCCAGAAGGGTCTGGAACTGCTTTGCCGCGTTTCCCCACAGGTGCCCGAGCGGCTGCTCGGCGATCCTTTTCGCCTCCGCCAGGTCCTCACCAACCTGCTGGGCAACGCCGTGAAGTTCACGAAAAAGGGTCAGGTGCTCCTCACCGTAGAGCCCGGTGAAAGCGCCGCCAGTGAGATCCTCCTGGAGCTCTCCGTCGCCGATACTGGCGTCGGCATCCCTATCGGAGAGCAGCAGCACATCTTCGAGCCGTTCACGCAGGCCGACGGATCCACCACCCGGCGTTACGGCGGTACCGGACTCGGCCTGGCTATCTGCGCCCGCCTGGTGGAGATGATGGGCGGAACCATCTGGGTCGACAGCACGCCCGGCCAAGGCAGCACCTTCCGCTTCACCGCGCGCTTCCGTCTCTCCGACGCCTCCTCTAGCGCTCACGCCTCCTTCCCAGGCGTGCGCGCGCTGGTGGCCGATGACAACCCCACCAGCCTGGCGATCGTCCGCGAACTGCTCTCGGCGTGGCAAATCGAGGTTGAAACCGCCGCTTCCGGCGCCGAAGCCCTGGCCCTCGCTCGCAGCCGCCCCTTCTCACTCGTGATCCTCGACGAGCTCATGCCGGACCTCGACGGTTTCTCCTGCGCCGAGCGCCTCGACCGCAGGTCCGCTCCCGGCCAAGCCATCCTCATGATGCTGGATCCGGCCGGCCTGAGTCCCGGCGCCGCCCGCTGTCGCAAGCTCGGTCTTCTGCACGTCGTCAAGCCAGTCACCCAGGCGGATCTGCTGCGCGCCGTTTCCCGTGCTCTCGATGTGGCCGAGCCCAGCCGGACGGACCACCTGCAGGTCGATGTCCCAACCGGACCCCGAAAGGCCCTCTCACTGCTCCTGGTCGAAGATAACGCCGTGAACCAGAGACTCGCGCTCCGGCTGCTCGAGAGGCGCGGCTACCATGTGACCGTGGCCAGCAACGGCCGGGAAGCCTTGGACGCCGTAAGCCGGCAGCCCTTTGACCTTATCCTCATGGACGTACAGATGCCCGAGATGGATGGTTTCGCCGCAACCGCCGCCATCCGCGCACGCGAGTCAGGTACCGGCGCCCACACTCCCATCCTCGCCATGACCGCCCACGCGATGAAGGGCGACCGCGAGCGCTGCCTGGCGGCCGGCATGGACGGCTACATCGCCAAGCCGATCAAGTCCGCCGACTTGTTCGAAGCCATCGAAAGCGCCTTCTACCCCGCCTGAGTCCTTACTTTATTCCGCGCTGGTTCAGCTCGGCCTTCAGGATCTCGACTGCCTTCTCGAGTTGCGCGTCGCGGCCAGCCGGCGTGCGGATCGTGAAGCTGGCGCTCCACCCGGCTGCCGTCTTCCCTGACAACCCAGATGTCGCCCAAATAGCTGAAGGCGACCTTACCTTGGTGATAGCTGGGATGGCGAAGCAGTTTCGCTTCCGCCAGAAGCATCGTCGGCGCACCGAGCAGCGCGGCGAAGTTACCCTGATCTAGCCCGCCCTTCTCACACAAGATCTACTGCGGCGCGCGATGAGCCTATGTCTACTTCGTTGCGCTCGGGCGACGTTCTCAGCGTACTGTTCAAGTACGCCTCCGGGCGTCGCCTCTCGCACGCCTCGTATCCACGGGCTCCTCACGCGCCTCGTCACGATCCTGCGTGAGAAGGACGGGCTAGCCCCCGTATGGGCAGCGCCCGGAACCGCACGCCGACCCCGGCGCCCCGCACGGGGCCGTCGCCGGGGCTGTCGATCCCGTATGGCTGGCAAAGGTGGAGAGCAGCCGCTCGACGCCGGCCGACTGGCACTTCGGGCAGGCCACTCCCGCGTCTGCGTCCTGCATGCGCCGCAACTGCTCGTATGTGGCGCCGCAACTCGGGCATCGGTATTCGTAGAGAGGCATGTCTACTACTTAGTTTACCGTTTCTGCGGCTGGACAAGGCTGGAGCCTTATCGTACTGGAGTCACCGGACGCGGTGCAGCTTCTCGGCGCTTTCGAACGCATCCGGGTCGGCGGCGTGGAGCAGGACGAACTTCTGCAAGTCGCTCGTGGGGGCGGTCAGGATCACCTGCTTGTCCGCCTCGACATACGGGAAGCCGGTCTCGCGGGCCTTCTGCTCGAGCCACTTGGAATCCATCATCTGAATCTGGAGTTCGTCCCCGGTGACCGAGACCTTGGCGAACAGGTGGCCCGGAATAGAGAGCGAGGGCGTGTTCTTGGATGTCAGGTCGAGGAAGCGGTGTTCCCCGAGGCGAACCAGCCGCATTTCAATGGGTTCGCTGTCCTTGTCGGTGGGACAGGTCGCCACGTAAACGTCGCCGTCCTTGCGAACGGCCCAAATGTCCTTGGCTTCGTCATCGGTCCACTTGCCTTCGAGTTGCAGGTCCGAGGCCAGGTCTTTCTCCGCGTACAGCGGGTGGACGGAGAGGGTCACGCCGCAGCCGGTCGCGAGCGCGGCTGCCGCCAGCGCTGCGATCATCAGAATGCTTCTCATGGTTTCCTCCTCATGGAGGAACAGCGACATTGGCGGGCGGGAATTGCAGTCCGACCGGGACAAGGCTGGAGCCTTATCGTACCCGGTGGAACTTGCCGACGTCGCTCTCGAATGCTTTCGGCTCGTTGGCGTAGAGGGCGACGAATTTTTGCAGCTCAGGAGTGGGCGCGGTCAGGATCACCTGCTCGTCCTCCAACTCCACGTGCGGTAAGCCGGCTTCGCGGATCTTACGCTTGAGCCAGTCGGAGTCCAGCGCCTGAACACGCAGTCCCTCTCCTTCCATCCAGACCTTGACGAACAGGTGTCCCGGGATGTCCAAGGAAGAGGTGTCCTGGGAAGTGATATCCAGGAAGCGGAGCTCCCCCAGCCGCACCACGTGAATGCCCACCTTCTCGGGATCGCTGGTGCCCGGCGACGTGCCCTCAAAGCCGTCCCCGGACTTGTGGATCGTCCAGACCTCCTCGTTCTCGGCGTCCGCCCATTTGCCTTCGAGCGGCAGGTCGGACGCCAGGTCCTTGTCGGTGTACAAGGGGTGCAAAGAAAGCGTTGGGCCGCAACCGGTCATCAGCGTGACGGCCGCGAGCGCCACCAGCAGCGAGATGATCTTCATAGGCTCACTCCATTATTGAGCCGAAAGTGAGGTCCAGCCGAGAATTTTTCTCACGCAGCCCAGCGCCACCAGCGGGTGAGCGCCAGCTTGAGCGGGGCGTAGCGGGCGGCGGCCAGCATCAGCACGAGCCCGACCGCAAGCAGGCCCGCGGGCCACATCGCCTTATCCTTGAAGAAGTTCTGCTGGAGCCGCACGATTCCAATCGCCAGGAAGAACAGCCCGGTTGCGAAGAAGTTCTTCATCTGCTTGGGGATGCTGCCAAAGACGAAGCCGCAGGCGACCAGGGGAAGCAGCAGCTCGAAGAGCCGGGCTTCGAGGCGCATCGCGCCGTTGGCTGGCGACTTTTCCCAACGCGCGGTGGCCTCCAGGCCCAGCAGCAGCAACGAGGTCATGACGTGCCCCGGGATCAGAAACCGGAAGGCCTTGGCCACGGCCCGCATCTGCGCCGAGCGAAACCGCTCGCACAGGGTTTGCAGCGCGAAATAGAGGCCGGCGTTGAGAATGAACAGGTACTCGAGCTGCCCGCGCGTCCAGGGGGCCGCCGAGTTCAGCCATTTCGCGTAAGGCTCGTGGAAGGTGACGACCCCCGTCAGCGCCACCATCGTGAAGACTACAGCGATGGGATAGAAGTACCGCGAGTCGCTGGTCTCGCGCAGCCGCTCCAGCGCCATGCCCACCGTGAGGAACAGCAGCGCGCAGGGGATCAGGTAGAAGTAGGGTTTGCCGGGATCGTTTTCGATCCACTCCAGCATGCCCAGGCGCAGCAGCGTCGTGAGGGCGACGAGCGCCGCCATCACCGCGAACACCAGCGAGAAAACCGAGGCGCGGGTGAATCGCCGCAGCCAGTAGTATGCGGGCAGGGAGAGGAGAATGGCCCACCACAACTGGGCATTCGTGGTGCGCTTGAACGCGGGCAGCTTGGAGAACAGCTCCAGGTTCTCTTTCCCTTGCGTGAAGCCGGCAAACGCGCCAGACTCGCCCATGGCGACCAGCAGCGCGATGGGCAGCAGGAGGCAGAACGCCAGCAGATAGGCCACCGCAATGCGGTGCTGGTCTCTCCTCCAGGATCGAATACCGATCCACAGGGTGGGCAGGGTGGCGGCCGAAACCACGAGCACAACCGCGCTCCCGGAGAGCTGCGCGTACCGGAACAGCACCATGAGCGCCGCACCGACCACCAGGATCCAGGCGCCCAGGTACAGGCTCACCTGCGGGAGCGAGAGCCGGCGCACCTCCATGATCCAGGCGTCCTCGCGCTCGGTGAGGCGGTCGTACCCCTTGCGCAGGGCGTCGTACTCGGAGTCCGACAGGATCTGGTCCTGCCGCCAGCCCTCCAGTTCCTGGAGATGCTGAGCGACCTTGCCCGCCATCCGCCGGGAGTAGGAGGCGGGCGCCGCCGCCACGGCCTCACCCGCCAGAAAGCGCTCGAGATCCGCGGCCATCTCTCGCGCCGAGCCGTAACGGTTCGCGGGATCCTTTTCGAGCGCTTTCATGCAGACGTTTTGCAGGTCGCCCGGCAGGGACGGATCGATGCGCCGCGGCAGGACGGGGTCCTCCTCGCAGATCTTCCGCATCTGCTGCGCGGGCGTGGCGGCGGGAAACGGAAGAGCGCCGGTCAGCAGCTCGTAGAGAATCGTGCCGAGGGAAAACACGTCGCTGCGGGCATCCAGCGGCGTCCCGGCGCGCGCCTGCTCGGGAGAGAAGTACTCCGGCGTGCCCATCACCTCGCCCGGGTGCGTGAGCCGCCCGGCAGGGTCCGCGACGTCGAGGGCCAGACCGAAGTCGAGCAGCTTTGGCTCCAAATCGGGGCCGACCAGGATGTTGCCCGGTTTGAGGTCGCGGTGAATCACCTGGTGTTGGTGGAGGAACTCGACGGCTAGAGCCACCTTGCGCATCAGCTCGGCCTTCTGGCCAAGAGTGAGGGCTCGGGCGGCGTCGGTGAGCGGGGCGCCCTCGACGTGCTCCATGACGAAGTGCGGCGGCTCGCCGTCCGGGCCGAGGCTGTAAATGCGCGCGATGTTCGGGTGGACCAGCCGTGCCATGGCGCGCGCCTCGTGCATGAAACGCGTGCGCAGGGCGGGAATGTCCGCATAGCGCGGGTTCAGCGTTTTAATGGCGACCTTTCTTCCGAGCCTCTCGTCGAGCGCCAGGTAGACTCGCCCCATGCCGCCCGATCCGATCTCGCCCAGAACCCGGTAACCGGAAAGCCGCTCGGGGGTAGCTGCTAGCTCGGGAGGTTCCCCCAGGCGGTCGATGTCGGCCAGCGCTTCGAGCTGGGGCCGCAGATCCGATGCGAGATCCGGGTGCAGGCGGCAGAAGCCTTCGGGATCGATGGGTTCCTCGCGGGCCTGGCGGTCGAGGTAGTCGGCCAGCGCCGCGGCCAGCAACCGTTCCCGCTCTTCGGCGTCCGGCATCAGGCTCCCCCGGTGAGTTCACGGAAGCGCTTCACGGCCCGGTGCAGAAGGAGCGCAGCCGCCTCGCGCGACCTCCCCATGCGTTCGGCAAGCTCGGCGGTCGAGAGCCCTTCGATTTTCGCCAGCAGGATGGCCCGGCGGTAGTCCTCCGGCAGAGCGTCGAGCCGTTCGAGCAGCCGGGCAACGTTCTCCTTCTGGGCCAGCAACCGGCTCGGCGTCTTGGTATCGGCGGGCTCGGGACCTTGGGACAGGGGTACCAGCTCCGCGGGCCGGCGGCGCTCGCGGCCTTCATAGCGCGCCGCGTCGACAATCACGTGATCCGCAATGGAGGAGAGCCAGCTCAGGAAACTGCCCGGCGCGCGATAGTGAAACTGGCCGATGTCGCGAAACGCCCGGAGCAGCGTCTCCTGGAGAACGTCATCCACTTCGCGGGAGCCGCGCAGTTCCTCTCCCAGCTTGTAGTAGATCAGGACGGCCAAGCGGCGGCTGTATTTCCGGAATAGCCCGGAGAAGGCCTCGCGATCTCCACCCTGGACCTTTTGGACCAGGTCGAAGCTCGAAGTGGGCGCGCCCATGGCGTTGGGATTCAGTCCAGCGCGGCCAATATAGCATAATGGCAATATGGGCCAGCGCTCGCGGATGTGGGTCGCACTTGCGGTGCTGGCGGCGTGCTGCCTGCCCGGGCAGGTCATTCGTTTCGAATCGGGCGGCTTGAAGTACCAGTCGCAGAGCAAGCAAGGCGTTACGGTGATGTTCGCCCAGCTTCCCGCGCACCTGCGCGACTATTCCATCTTGCAGGTCGGCGTAATGAACGGGTCGGAAGAGGCCTGCACGGTCCGTCCCGAGGACTTCAGCTTTCGCCGCGAGGACGGGACCATCATCTTCGCCGAGCCCGCCCGGACGGTGGTGGATCATCTGCTGGAGCACGCCGGCCGCGACGACGTCATCAAGCTGATCTCGACCTATGAGATGGGGCTGAGCGGAATCACGCGGTTCCGCTCGACCAACGGATACGAGCAGCGCCGGCAAGCGTTCCTGGCCGAAATGGGCGCGAGCAAGCTCAAGGCCGCCGCCACCGCCTCCGCCATCGCGCTGGTGTCCACCCGCCTCGCGGCCGGAGAATCCACCGACGGCGCGGTGTTTTTCCTGACAGGCGGGAAACCGTTGGGTCCGGGCTACCTGAAGGCTCGCGCCGCCGGCCAGCTCTTCGAGTTCGAATCGGAAGCGTCCTCGAGCGGCAAGGTGCTGCAACAGCGCCCGGCGCCGCCCTCGCCGGCGAACTGAGGCCAGCCTGCGAGTGCTAAAATACCGCGTGACGCCGCACAGCGATCGCCGGCGGACCGCGAGCCATTATGGCTGTTCGTCTCAAAACCGCGCTTGGGAAGATCGGGCGCCTCGAGTGGGTGTTCCTGACGCTGCTGGCGCTGGCGCTGATCGCCAAGCATGTCTCTCCGGCCAGCGGCACGGAACTCCTGCTGGCATTCGCGGCATTCGTGGCGGGTGTGCTGGTGGCGTTTCGCTGGGTGATCGTAGTCATCAAGAAGGTAATCTGGAGGCTGCGCTACCGGCTGCTGGTGGCGTACCTGTTCATCGCGGTGGTCCCCATTGCGCTGATCGTGATCCTGGTGTGGTTGGGAGCGGAGAAATTCACCGGGCAGATCGCGGCGTACCTGGTGACCTCCGAGCTCGAACGGCGCACCAACGAGATGTTCGGGCCGGCGCGCGGGCTGGCCTGGACACCCCCGGCGAGCCGCACCGAGCGGGCGCGCTGGCTCGCGCCCTACTACTGGAGCCGCTTCCCGGGATTTGAGCTGTTGATCCGCGACGAGACGGTCTGGCGCTACCCGGAGAATGCTTCGATCACGCCCCCTCCCGAGGCATGGCGGGACGCGAGCGGCCTGATCCTCAAGAACCGCGCGCTGTATGCCTGGGCGCACGCCATTCACGAGTCGACGGAAGTGACCATGCTGGCCCCGGTGACCCCAGAGACTCTGGCGAGCCTGGTGCCGGGCTTGGGCGAACTCGCGGTGCGGGACCTGAAGACCAGGATGGACGTCGTGCCGCGGGGCCGGGACCCGATTCCGCCGCCGGCGAACGCATTCGATTTGGAGGTCTCTTACATCGTGCCGTTGAAGGTGGCGGTGTGGGATGCGCCGGGCCAGACGCAGAACCCGGCGCTGATTGTGGTGACGCGCTACTCGGCGGTGCTGCAGACGGTGTTTGGCCAGCAGGGCGAGTGGACGCAAGGTTTCGGGGCGGCGTCCCTGACGGGCCTGTTACTCTCGTTCTTTCTGGCTCTGTTCCTGGTGGTGGAGCTGGTGTCGGTGGTGATCGGCATCCGGCTCACGCGGACGATCACGGGCGCGGTGCACAGCCTCTATGTCGGCACCCAGCGCGTGCGCGAGGGCGTTTTCTCGCACCGCATCGAGGTGCAGGGCAACGATCAACTCGCCGAGTTGAGCGACTCGTTCAACCGCATGACCGAGAACCTGGAGCGCCTGGTAGAGGTGGCCAAGGAGAAGGAGCGGTTGCAGTCGGAGCTGGAGATCGCGCACGAGGTGCAGAACCAGCTCTTCCCCAAGAGCACGCCGGTCTCGAAGACGCTGCGGCTCACGGCGGCCTGCACGCCGGCGCGCCTGGTGTCGGGCGACTACTACGACTACCTCAATCTCCACGGCTCCGAGATCGCGCTGGCCATTGGCGACGTAGCCGGCAAGGGGATCTCGGCCGCGCTGCTGATGGCGACGGTGCAATCCACGATGCGCACGCAGTTGCGGGCGGAACGGGAGTTGGCCGCCCCGGGGGGCGACGGCGGGCAGTACGTGGCGCTGTCCACGGCCGCGCTGGTGTCCCGGCTGAACCAGCAGCTTTACGCCTACACTCCGCCGGAGAAATTCGCCACCTTCTACTTCGCCATCTACGACGACGAAACCGGCTGGATGAACTACACCAATGCCGGGCATCTCCCGCCCATCCTGGTGCACAACGGCGTGGCGTCCCGTCTGGAGGTCACCGGAACCGTCGTGGGCGCGTTTGCCTTCTCGGAGTACGCAGAGAGCTCGGTGCGTCTGGAGCCCGGCGATCTGCTGGCCTGTTTCACCGACGGCATCACCGAGCCCGAAAACGAGTTCGGGGAGATGTTCGGCGAGGACCGGCTCACTGAAGTCATCGTCAAGAACTCCGAGCGCGACACCGGGGAGATCGTCACGGTGGTGATGGATTCGGTGCGCCAATGGACCGGTTCCCCGGAGCTTCAGGACGACATGACGCTGCTGCTGGCGAGGAGGATCTGAGGCTGTCATGAGCCCGCTGAAGCGCCGTTTCCTCTATCTCGGGCTGGCCATCGCGCTGACCCTCGCCATCGGCACGATCGGATTCACCATCATCGAAGGCTATCCGCCTTTCGACGCGTTCTACATGACGCTGACCACCATCACGACCGTGGGCTACAGCGAAATCCGCCGCTTGAGCCACGCGGGACGGGTCTTCAATTCCTTCCTGATCGTGTTTGGCGTTACCACAATGTTCTTCGCCATCGGCGTGATGACGCAAACGGTCATCGCCCTCGAATTGGGCGAGTTTTTCGGCAAACGGCGGGTCAAACGCATGATCGACAAGCTAGAGAAGCACTATATCGTGTGCGGCTTTGGCCGCGTGGGACGGAGCGCCGCCGGCGAGTTGCAGCGGGCCGGCGTACCGTTGGTGGTGGTGGACCGGAATCCGGACAGGGTCGAGCAGGCGATCCGCGAGGGCATGCTGGCGACTCTGGGGGACTCGACGCAGGACCAGACGCTGGCCGAGCTGGGCGTGAGCCGCGCCAAAGGCCTGATTGCGGCGCTGGCCACCGACGCCGACAACCTGTTCCTGATTCTGTCGGCCAAGGGCCTGAACCCGGGCCTGAAAGTGGCGGCGCGGGCCAACGAGGACCAATCCGAACAGAAGCTGCGGCGGGCGGGCGCGGACACGGTGTTCGCCCCGTACCGGCACGCGGGCCATCAACTGGCGCTGTCGCTGGTGCGGCCGCACGTGGTCCAGTTCCTGGATGTCGCTTCGCAGGACGTCGGCCTGGACGTGGGCCTGGAGCAGGTGCGGGTGTCCGCGGGAAGCGAACTGGTGGGCAAGTCGCTCAAGCAGGTGCAGCTCCGGCGCGACCTGGGCGTCATCGTACTCGCCATTCGGAAGGCCGAGGGGAAAATGCTGTTCAACCCGCCGGCGGACGCGGCGCTCGAGTCCGGCGATTTTCTCATCGCGATGGGCGAGCACGAGGACCTGCGCAAGCTGGAGGCGCTGCTGGCGGAGGTGCACGCATGAAAGTCCTGACCGCGGCACAGATGAGGGAGGTGGACCGCCGCACCATTGAGCTCGGCATCCCGGGAATCGTGCTGATGGAAAACGCCGGCCACCGCGTGGTGGAGTTCCTGGCCGAGACCTTCGCGCCGCTCATCCGGCACCACATCGCGATCCTGTGCGGCAAGGGCAACAACGGCGGCGACGGCATGGTGGTGGCGCGGCAGCTCTTCACCCGCATCCGGCCGCGCGCGCTGCACGTGGTTCTGGCCGGCGAGCCGGAGGAACTGAAAGGCGAAGCGCTCGAGAACTTCCGCATGCTGACAGCGTGCGGCTGCCCGATCGCGCGCGCGATCACTGGCGAGATGCGCGACGCAACCATCGTGGTGGATGCGCTGCTCGGCACCGGGCTCAAGGGGCCGGCGACAGGTCCGATGCGGGAGTGGATCCGCGAGGTGAATTCCGGCTTCCCACGGGCCAAGGTGGTCGCCGTCGACATTCCCTCGGGCCTGGCGAGCGACACTGCCCAGACGGAGGGCGAAGCGGTGCGCGCGGATTACACCGTGACTTTCACCGCGCCCAAGGCCGGGCAGGTGCTGGCGCCGAATTTTGAGAGGGTGGGCGTACTGCGCGTCGCGGCCATCGGCAGCCCGCCGTCACTTTACGAGCGGGACGATTCGATTTTCCTGTCGCTGGTCGAGCCGGCGCTGTTCCGGGACCTGTTCGGCCCGCGCAAGCCTTGGGCGCACAAGGGCGATTTCGGGCACGTGCTGGTGGTGGCCGGATCGCGCGGGAAGACCGGCGCGGCGGCCATGACTGGCATGGCGGCGCTGCGGTCGGGCGCGGGGCTGGTCACGGTGGCGTCGGCGGAGTCGGCGATTCCGGTGATCGCCTCGCACTGCGCGGAACTCATGACGGAGCCGCTGCCCGAAACCGAGACCCGATCAATTTCGTTGAGCAGTTTCGACTACAACCTGCTTACGAAGATCGCCGAAGGCAAGGATGTGGTGGCCATCGGCCCGGGGCTGGGCACGTTCCCGGAGACCGCCGACACGGTGCGGCGCATCGTGGCGGAGTTCCCTCACCCGATGGTGATCGACGCCGACGGGTTGAATGCGCTCGCCGGAGGGCAGTTCTCAGGCCGCGGCCGCCTGCGCATCCTGACGCCGCACCCGGGCGAGATGGGGCGGCTGGCCGGGAAAACCACGGCGGAGGTCGAGGCCGACCGCGTCGGGGTGGCCCGCGCGTTCGCCATGGAGCGCGAGGTGACGCTGGTGCTCAAGGGCTGCCGCACGTTGATCGCTTTTCCCGACGGGCGCGTGTGGATCAATCCGACCGGCACGCCCGCGCTGGCCACCGGCGGCGCCGGCGACATCCTGACGGGCACGATTGCGGGCTTCCTGGCGCAAAGCCTGGATGAGGCCGACTCCGCCGTGGCCGCGGCGGTCTACGTGCACGGGCGGGCGGGCGAGCTGGGCGCGGCGGAGTTGGGCGAGAAGGGCCTGATCGCGACCGACCTGCTGCGCTTCTACCCGGCGGCGATGCATGAGTGTCTTTGAGACCGCGTCCGAGGAAGAGACCATCGCGCTGGGCGAAGAGATCGCGCGGCAACTCCCCCGGCGGTGCGTGGTTCTGCTCATCGGCAACCTGGGCGCGGGCAAGACCATGCTGGCCAAGGGGATCGTGAAGGGCCTCGGCGCGGCCTCGCCCGACGAGGTCTCCAGCCCCACCTTCACCCTGATTCACGAATACGGCGAGCGCGTGTATCACATCGATCTCTACCGCATCGAGAACGAGCGCGAGGTGCGCACGCTCGGCCTGGACGAGCTGCTGGACCGCGATGCCGTGATCCTGGTGGAGTGGGGCGAGCGCTTCCCGCGCCTGTGGCCGGCGGAACACATCGAGATTCGCCTGGAGGCGGTTGGCGAGGCGCGCCGGATCACGCTCAGCAGTCTCGGGGACGGGCAAGCGGGCTGAGTTTTCCGGAGCGGTCAAACGACTCCAATGGACAGGGTTGGATGTATAATCGGTGCTGGCCAGGATGGCAAGACGGAGATCCTCGGTCGGAGGACGAAGGCCGTCACGGCCCTGGAAGGCGAGAAGGATCGGCTTCAGCGGATACGCTCAGAGGTTCAACTTTGGATGGACCTGCGCAACGGAGGTGAATGTGCTTCGCATATCGGTCTTCTCTCTTGCCGTCGTTTGCCTCGCAGGTTGCTCGCTTCTGCGTTCTGAGGCTGACGCCGCTCAACGGTTCGTGGACAAGTCGTTTTCCCGTTGTGGAAACTCCTATTTGGGGGCTGTGCCAGGGCGAATAGGCACCTCGTTTAGTGAGATCAGGGGACTCTCCGTTTCAACACGATCCAACGGTATCACGGACGCAGATAGACTGAACGGCTACGAGTGGAGTGGCAATATTCTGATTCAATGTAACTCCATCCGCGATTTCAACAGCTTTCGCGGTTGGTCCGAATGGTACTCGGGTTGCGCGTCGCTCACTAGCTCTGTGATCACGGTTCCGCTGTCCGAGCGGAAGGGGCGATGGTTCTTTTACGGAAATGCCCCGGACACCGAACCGGCAGGGGGCTGGGCCGGACTTATGTCGGGTGCCGGCCTCGCTGGAGCACAGAGTGAGGCTTCGTACAATCCCAAACGAATCAGTTGCACCGTAGTCCCCAACGACCAGTGAGGGCAAGAGCGTGGTGGGATGGGATAACGCCGAGCCAGAAGCGAAACTCCAGTTGACTTGCGCGGCCTTCATGCCTACATCGGCACGGAGGGAACTACCGCTTGCACGGGCTTGGAGCATGCCGGTCTGCGCGCCGAACGCACCGACCGAGCCGGACGAGGAGTCTCCGAATGAGTGTTCTGCCTTTTCTCCTGATTTTCGCAATCTTCTACTTCTTCGTGATTCTACCCATGCAGCGAAAGAGGAAGCTGCAACAGAATGCGCCGACTGCGCAGGACGCACCGCACGAGCAGACGGCGCTCACAGAATGTCCCGCCTGCAAGATTTCGGTTTCCACCCAGGCAACAAGGTGTCCAAAGTGCGGACATCCATTCCCGATGTCACCTCGGACGCGGCAGCGCAATGTGGGACTGGTAGTCGGACTGTTGTTCCTTGCGCTAGGAGTATGGTTGGTCCAACAACCACGCTACGGCCTTCCTTGGGCGCCGCATGACGACACGCTCCCTTGGGCGTTGTTCGTGATAGCCGGAGGGTTGTTCTTCCTATTCTCTTCCTACTTTCGCAAATGAAACCAGCAAGGGCCGTCTGCTTGCCGCGTTGAAACCCAATAACCCTAGCACCGTCTCCCAGGTGATCTCGATGGTCCGCCGGACCGTCTCAAGACACGACCAATCCTGGTTTACGGGATTGTGTTCCACGTAGCCAGTGAACGTAGGATTCACGTGTCCAGTATCTGGCTCGCCTTTCGCCCAGTGAAACTCTTCACCGAACGGGTTGGACGAGCTGCTGGACCGCGATGCCGTGATCCTGGTGGAGTGGGGCGAGCGCTTCCCGCCCCTGTGGCCCCCGGGCCACATCGAGATTCGCCTGGAGGCGGTTGGCGAGGCGCGCCGGATTCACGCTATAATTCCGCGTTGACTCCCACTCTCTCAGCCGGCAAACAACTGGGGCCTTACGAGGTCGTCGCGCTGATCGGCGCGGGCGGCATGGGGGAGGTTTACCGCGCGCGCGATTCCCGGCTCCGCCGGGACGTTGCCATCAAGGTGCTCCCGCCCGCTTTCGCGCACGACCCGGACCGCCTGCGCCGCTTCGAGCAGGAAGCCTGGGCGGCGGGGATGCTGAACCATCCGAATCTCATCACGGTCTACGACTTCGGATCCTACGAGGGCTCGCCGTACGTCGTCGTCGAGTTGCTCGAGGGCGAAATGCTGCACCAGCGCCTCGACGCCGGCCCGCTGCCCCCGCGCAAGGCCATAGACTACGCCATCCAGATCGCTCGCGGCCTCGGCGCCGCCCACGACAAAGGTGTCGTCCATCGCGACCTCAAGCCCGCGAACATCTTCCTTACCCGCGACGGGCACGTCAAGATCCTGGATTTCGGCCTCGCCAAGCTCATCGTCCTCCCCGGAGCCGCCTCCCCCGGGGACACCGTTCTGGCCCATACCGAGCCCGGCATCGTTCTCGGCACCCTCGGCTACGTGTCCCCCGAGCAGCTCCGTGGCCAGGCCGCCGACCATCGCTCCGACATCTTCGCCTTCGGCATCATCCTCTACGAGATGCTCACCGGCAAGCACGCGTTCTCCGGCGACACCACCGTGGAGTTGATGAACGCCATTCTCAAGGACGAGCCGCCCGATTTCGCCGCCATCGGCCGCGCGGTTCCGCCCGGCCTGGAGCGCGTCGCCAGCCACTGCCTGGAGAAGAACCCGGAGGACCGCTTCCAGTCCGCGCGCGATCTCGGTTTCGCCCTCGATGCGCTCACCGGAGCCTCCGAGGCAAGTGCACCCTCGTTCGCCGCTCCCCCGAAATCGCGTGCGCCGGCCCGGCGCCTACATCTCGCGCTCGCCGCCCTGGGCGGCCTTCTCGCTGGCGCCATTTTGACTTTCTGGCTCGCCCGCCCCGCCGCCATCCAGCCCCCCACCTTCCGATATCTCACCTATTCGGGCCACGACTATTCGCCCGCGGCGTCTTCCAGCGGCCGCTTCATAGCCTTCACCTCCGATCGCGACGGGCGGGCTCGCATCTGGATCAAGCGACTCCCCGGCGGCGAGGAGCGCCCGCTCACTTCCGGCCCGGACGACTTCCCGCGATTCGCTCCGGCCGGCCTCGTGATCCTGTTCACGCGCACCGAGAACGGCCGCAGTTCTCTCTACCGCGTCGACGCGCTGGGCGGCGAGCCCCGCAAAGTGGTCGACGACGCGGTCGAGGGCGACTGGTCCCCGGACGGGTACCGCATCGCCTTTCTGCGCTGGAAGACGGCGAGCGGCAAACTCACCTCCGCCGTCGGTCTGGTCTCCGCCGACGGTTCGGCCCCCAGAGAGATCGCCGTGCACGACCAGAAGCTGTCGCACATCCGCTGGAGCCCGGACGGAAGCCGTCTCGCGGCGACGGAACTGGCGCAATCGGGCGCCTTGCACCCCATCTTCCTGGTCGACGCCGATGGCGGCGAGAAGCGCTCCATCCTGACGCCACGCGCCGGCTTTGCCATCTCCTCGCTGGCCTGGAGCGGCCGCGAAGAAGTCATCTACTTCCAGAACGAATCGGCGCTGGAAGGCGGTCTCGGCACCAACGCCGGAACCGCTAATATCATCCGCCAGAACGTCCGCACCGGCCAGGCCGAGAAGATCTCCTGGAGCCCCGACAGCAGCACGCTGCTCGACATTGTGGGGCCCGGCCGGCTGGTCTTCGACACCTGTTCCCCGCGAGCCAGCCTGCGCGAGGTCGCGCCCGGCACGCCTCCCGGCCGCTGGCTCACTCGTGGCCAGGCCAACGACCGCCAGCCGGCCTATTCACCCGATGGCGAGTGGGTGGTGTTCTCCTCCAATCGCAGCGGCAATCTCGACCTTTGGGAAGTCTCGACCAAGTCCGAGGTGGTGCGGCGGTTGACCGAGGACGAGGCCGAGGATTGGGACCCCGTCTTCGCCGAGGGCGGCCGCCAGATCCTGTGGAGCTCCAACCGCACCGGCCACTTCGAGATCTGGGTGGCCGACGCCGACGGAACCGGCGCGCGCCAGTTGACGCACGATGGCGTGGATGCGGAGAACCCCACGCCCACTCCCGACGGCCGCTGGATCGTCTACGCCTCCACCAACCCGGCGAAGGAGGGCCTCTGGAAGATCCGTGCCGACGGCGCGGAGGCCACCCGGATCGTCCCCGGCAACTACGCCTATCCGGAGGTCTCGCCCGACGGCCGCTACGTCGTCTATTGCGCCGACTACCTGACGGAGCGAGTCTCCCTGCGGGTTGCCGAGGTGGCCACCGGCGCTTCCGTCCCGTTCGAGATCCGTATCGGCGTTCCAGCCGGCAAGCCCGGCCTCGCCCTGGGGCGCGCCCGCTGGATGCCCGACGGCCGGGCCATTGCTTTCATCGGTCAGGATGTTAAAAGCGTGAACGGCGTCTACGTCCAGGATTTCATCCCAGGCCGGGATACCGCCCGCAGCCGCCGCCCCCTGGTGGGTTTCGACCCCGAGCGCACCACGGAGTCCTTCGGCATTTCCCCGGACGGCGCACGGGTGATCATCGCAAGCTGGGAGCAGCTCTTCAGCCTGGTGATGGCCGAGCGCGTCCCTGGCGTTGTGCCTCCGGGCCGCGCGGCTGCCCGCTGAGCGCGGGCTACCCCTCCCAGCGCCGGAAGGCCAGGACGGCGTTGAGCCCGCCGAAGGCGAAGGAGTTCGAGAGGGCGCATTCGACTTCGGCGCGGCGGGCCTGGTTGGGCACGACGTCGAGGTCGCACAGCGGGTCGGGTGTGGTGAAGTTCGCGGTGGGGGGCAGGACGCCCTCGCGCAGCGCCAGCACGGTGGCAATGGCCTCGATCGCCCCCGCCGCCCCGAGGGCGTGCCCGTGCATGGATTTTGTGGAGCTGATGGCGAGCCGCTCGGCCTGCGCTCCCAGCGCCGCGCGTACTGCCGCGACCTCGGTCGGATCGTTGGCCGGGGTCGCCGTCCCGTGCGCGTTGATGTAGCCGATCTGCTCAGGCGCCAGGCCCCCGTCGGCGAGCGCGGCGCGAATCGCCCGCGCCGGGCCTTCCACGGATGGCTGCGTCAAGTGGTGCGCATCCGAGGACATGCCGAATCCCACGATCTCGGCATAGATCCGCGCCCCGCGCGCCTGCGCCGCCTCGAGCGGCTCCAGCACCATCATGGCCCCGCCCTCGCCCAGTATCATGCCCCGCCGGTCCTTCGAGAACGGCCGGCAGGTATCCGGCGCGACCACCCTCATCGCCTCCCAAGCCTTGAGGTGGCCCATGCTGAAGGGAGCTTCGCTGCCCCCCGTCAGGGCCAGCTCCACGATCCCGTCCCGAACCATCCAGAACGCCTGCCCGATGGCGTGGTTCGCCGAAGAGCACGCCGTCGAGACGGTGTACGTCGGCCCGCAAATGCCGGTCTCCATCGAGACGTAACTCGCCCCGGCGTTCCCCATCGTGCGCGGGATGGTCAGCGGATTCACGCGCGGCTTGCGGAGCAAGTACAGGGTCTGGAAGCCTTCGTCTTCGGATGCCTTCCCGCCCACACACGAGCCGGTCACTATGGCCGAGCGCTCCCTCAGACCGGCCGTCCATTCCACCCCGGCGTCCCGCACCGCCTCGCGCGCCGCCACCACCGCAAACTGCGCGAAGCGATCCAGGAAGTCCAGCTCCTTCTGTTGGAAGTGTTCGGCGGGGTTGAAACTCCGCGCCTGCGCGCCGTTCTGGAAGCGCATCGCGCTCATGTCGAGCAAAGTGATGGGGCCGATCCCCGGCCGGCCCTCGACCAAAGCCTGCCAGAACTCCCGCGCGTCCCGGCCCAGCGCCGATACGACCCCGATCCCCGTAATGACTACGCGCCGGCGCCCCATGATTCAGGACTGCGCCACGGCGCCAGTATTCGCCCCGCCGGATAACAGCTTCTCCAGCGCTTCCACCATCTGCCGGACGCCCCGAATCCCCTGAACCCCTTCGTCCGGGATGTTGATGTTGAACTCGTTTTCGAGCAAGAACAGGATGTTCACCCCATCCAGGGAATCGATCCCCAACTCCTCGAAGGTGCTGTCGAGGGTGATATTCTCACGGGGGATCTTCTGGCTCTCCGCGATGCAGGAGATGATTCTCTGGATCAACTCGTCGGACATAGTATTTGGCTCACAGTCTCAAAATGAAAGCCCCGGGCCCGCAGCTCGGGGATGAGGCGGGGTACGGCCTCCAGCGTCTCTTGGACATCGGGCCGGGACTGTAGTTCCCGGCCATCGTGCAAGCAGAGTATAGCGCCGTTCCCAGCGGCCCCGAGCAAGCGTCTCACAATCGCGCCAGCGCTCAACTTCCAATCCAAAGCGATCGCCGTCCACATCACGCCTTGCAGCCGGAGGCGCTTCTGCACCCCTCCCAGCCCGAACCACCGGGCGCCGAAGGGAACGCGAAACAGCACCGGCGCCCTGCCGGTCACATCCTCGATCACCGCTTGCGCGCGCGCGATCTCCGCTTCCATGAACGCCGCCGACCGCAAGTAGAAGCGCGGGTGGGAATGGCTATGGTTGCCAATCTCATGCCCGGCCTCCACCACTTGGCGCGAGATCCCCGGGAGTCGAGTGATGTTGGCTCCGCACTGAAAAAAGGTCGCCTGGACGCCCTCCCGCACCAACACCTCCAATAGCTGGGGCGTGGATTCGCTGGGCCCGTCGTCGAAGGTCAGCGCGATCGCCCGGCGGTCCGGCGCCCCGCGCCACACCGACGGAGCGAACATATTGGAAGAGCGCGATCGGACCCCGTAGGTCATCAGCGCGGCTGCGGCGCAAACGGAGCCCCCAACGAATTCAATCCACATGCTGAGGAAACCAGGATATCAGAAACCCAAGGCCCGCCAAGAAAGAGCCGCCCGGACGGCCGGGCGGCACGTTAGGCACTGCGCTTGGACGCGGGCTAAGACTCGCTGATCCTCAATGCAACCCTAAGCGGGAGAACTTCAAACATGCGCAAGGTAGTAGAGAAGGAATTCACGGTCATCGGATCGCCGCTAGGGCGATTCGATGGAGCCCGGAAATCATAACCACAAAGACCAGAACCCACACCAACCGCCTGGCAGTCATGCGTTCCCTCCGTGGCGCACAATAGGCGACAATCGGCAATTTGCCACAGACTGGCTCGGGATACAAGGGTTCAGCCGCGAAAGGGCGTACTGGTACGGTCTAGTAGTATGTTAACTGTCCCTCGCCCGTCCCTCCCACTTCACACTGTGGTCCGAGCTCACGTACCAGGTTTCCGCCGGCGACTCCAGGGTGAAATGCGTCCACGGTCCGGGAATCCAGGGATACCGTTCCATCACGCTCTCGTTCACCTTGACCCCCAGCCCGGGTTCCCGGGGCACGATCAGGTCACCCCGCTCGATCTCGAGCGGCGCGGCGAGAATCTCCTCGGCCAGCGGGAACGGGTACATTCCCACGCGGTCAAAGCCCGAGTAGCAGGGGTACTCCAGCCACTCCACCACCATTTCCGGCCAGCAGATGCCCAACTGCGCCGCCGCCACCAGCTCCAGCGCCGTCCCCCAGCTATGGAAGGCGAACCGCAGACCTTCTCGCGCAATCTCGGTGAGGATCAAGCGCCCGGTTGGGTATCCTCCCTGGCACACCACGTCCATCTGCGCGTAGTCGACGCTGCGCGACTGGATCAGGTCGATGAAGCCGTCGTCGTTGGGCTCGTGTTCCCCGCTGGCCAGCGGAACGTACCCCTTTTCCTTCAGCCGGTGGTAGGCTTCGTGGTCATCGGGCAGCCAGGGCTCCTCCAGCCAGAGGATGCGCTGCGGCGCCATCCCTTGCGCCACCTGTTCGACCGTCTCAAACGAATAGCTGAGGTCGCCCATCCGCCACCAGGCATGCGCGTCCACCATCAGTTCGACATCCGGTCCCACCGCCCGGCGCATCAGCGCCACTGTCTCGACGTCCTTCTCCGGACCGAGCGCCGGCCTCATCTTATAGGCGGTAAAGCCCATTTCGGCGATCGCCGCCGCTTCCTCCGCATACTTCTCCGGCGCCATGTACATCCCGGCGCTGCCGTAGAGCCGGAGGCGGTCCCGCACCCGCCCGCCAAGCAACTCGGAGACGGGCACCCCCAGCGCCTTCCCCACCAGGTCGTAGAGTCCGACTTCCACCGAGCAGTAGACCTTGGCCAGTTCCGGGTCCCCTCCGGGGCCATGCAGGAACAGCACCCGCAGCGCATCCGGATCCGCCAGCGTTCGCCCTTCCAGGAACGGGGCAATGGTCTCCTGGATGGCTCGGTTCGCCTTCTCGCTTCCCTGTCCGGGCGCGTACCCCACCAGCCCGTTGTCGGCCTGGATGCGAATCAGCATGGCATCCCGCTTCAGAACGGTCCGCTCACCGCCGTAGAACCGCATCTTGAGGGGCTCGGCAAGCGGATACGACATCAGAAAGGAATCCACCCGGGTGATTTTCATCTGGGTTACCGACTATCAGCTATAACACAGCTACGGCGTCGCTGTAGGGCGCGATCCGCACGGCGGATGCGCAGGCTGCCCCTACATGAAGTAGTCTTTGACCTTCTCGAAGAGGCCGCGTTCGCTGGGCTTGTTCTCGGCGGGCAGGGTTTCCTTGAGCTGCTCGAAGAGCTTGCGCTGCTCGCGGGTCAGCTTGGGGGGCACTTTGATCTGCACGTGCACGTAGAGGTCACCGCGTCCGTGGCCGTCCACGTCGGGAACTCCCTGGTGGCGCAGCCGGAAGGTGGCTCCGGTCTGGGTTCCCTCGGGGATCTTCAGCGACTGGGCGCCGTCGAGAGTAGGGACCTCGATCTCGACGCCCAAGGCGGCCTGCGCGACGTTGATCGGGATGGTGCAGTGGAGGTCTTTGTCTCGGCGCTCGAAAACCGGGTGCTCCTCCACCTTGACGAAGACGTAGAGGTCTCCCGGAGGGCCGCCGTTCGCGCCGGGCTGCCCCTTGCCCGAGAGCCGCAGCCGCGTACCGTTATCCACGCCGGCAGGAATATTGACCTTGAGCTTGTCCGGCGAGGTGGTGTATCCCTGGCCGCGGCACTGCGGGCAGGCCTTGCGGGCGACCTGGCCGGCGCCGCCGCATTGCGAGCAGGTCCGCCGGATGGAAAGGAAGCCCTGCTGGTAGATCATATCCCCGCGACCCCGGCAAGCGGAACAGGCAGCCAGATCGCCCGGCTCGGCGCCCTTGCCGAGGCAGCGGTGACAAACCTCCTGCCGCGGGATCTGGATCTCGGCGGCCATGCCGTGCACGGCGTCTTCGAAGCTCAGCTCGAGGTCGTAGCGCAGATCGTCGCCACGCTGCGCGCGCGTGCGCCGGCGGCCGCCGGGGCCTCCGAACAGGTCGCCAAAGCCGAAGAAGTCGCCCAGAATATCGCTGAAGTCGGCGAAGGTGTTGGGGTCGAAACCGGAGGAGGCCACGCGCGACACGCCGGCGTGCCCGTACTGGTCGTAGGCGGCGCGCTTCTGAGGATCGCTGAGCACGCTGTAGGCTTCGGCCGCCTCCTTGAAGGTTTCCTCGGCCTCTCTGTTGTCCGGGTTGCGGTCCGGGTGGAACTTGAGCGCCGCCTGCCGGTAGGCGCTCTTCAGCTCCTGCTCGGAGGCATTGCGGCCGACTCCCAGAACCTCGTAGTAATCGCGCATGGTCACCGCTACAGGGCTACGGCTGGACCGCGACCTTCACCATCGCGGGTCGCAATAGCCGTCCTTTGAAATTGTACCCTCTCTGAAGCTCTTGGACGACCGTGTGGTCCTCCACTTTGCCGGTCACGACGGTCTCGACGGCGTGGTGCACGTTGGGATCGAACTTCTGTCCTTCGGCGACCTGCGGCTCCAGGCCGATTTTTCGCAGGGCATTGAACAGCCGGTTGTAGATCAGCTCCATGCCCTTGGCATGCTCCTTGCCGGAGGACGGGGCCTTGAGGGCGCGCTCGAAATCGTCGAGGATGGGGAGCAGTTCGCGGACCGCCTCCATTCCAGCGAACTCCAGGATTTCCGAGCGCTCCCGCTGGGAGCGCCGGCGGAGATTCTCGAACTCGGCGCTGCGACGCAGGAACTGGTCGTAGAGATCCGCCTTCTCTTTGGCCAGTTGATCGCGTTCGGCCGTAATGGCCGCTAACAAGGCAGCGGGCTCGGTCACCTCAGCCAAATCGGTTCCCGCAGCCGGCTCCGGAACGGCGTCCGCAGACTCCGTGAATTGCTTCTCTTCGCTCATTTTGCCAATCGCTCGAAGCTCCCTAACCCACAGCTTCTCGAAACGCGCTGCCCACCTGCCAGACGGCGGACATCACCCGCCCGTAGTCCATGCGGATGGGGCCCAGCACAGCGATTTTGGCGGACAGCCCGCCGGCCAGAACCACTTTGAGGCCGATGAGGGAAAGCGCCTTCATCGCCGGGTGGGCGTCGCCCAGGCCGACCTGCACGCCAAGCTCGCCCGAAGGCTGCTCCAGAAACCGGTCCAGCAACTGGAGCATCCGTTTCTTCTCCTCCAGCGTCTGGAACAACTCCCGCATCTTTTCCCGGGTGAGATGGAGGTCCAGGCCGACTAGGTTGGAGGCGCCTTCCATGTAGATCTCGGGCGCCCACTCGATATCCAGCAGTCCCTTCCCGTAAAGCACCGTGAGCCGTTTGAGGATGGCGTCGTAGGCGGCGCTCTCCTGTTCGAGCCGGTGCCGGAGCTCCTGGCGCGCGTCCGGGAGGACCCAGCCGCCAAAGTTCTCGTTCAAATAGTTGCGGATGGAATTCAAGTCATCCTGAGAAATGTCCTCGTGGAGGGACACCACCCGGTCGCGCACCATGCGGTCGCGCGTGACCACCACCATCAGGACGCGCCGGTCCACGAGCTTGATCAGTTCCACCCGGTCCAGCGTCTGGCTGGAAGCCGGAATGGCGGCGGCAATCCCGATGTTATGGGTGATCTCGGTCAGCACGTGCGAAGAACACTCGACGCGGCCGGACAGCGACTCCGCTTCGCTCAGATCGGCCCGAAGTCGTTCCAGGTCCAGGACGGCGCGGCGGCCCGCAGTGAGGGACTGAACATACACTCGAAAGGCCTTCTCGGTTGGAATCCGCCCTGCGGAGGTATGCGGCTGGGCCAGGTAGCCTTCCTCGAACAGATCCGCCATCACGTTGCGGATGGACGCGGGGCTCAGAGAGTCCTTGCGACATCGCGAGATGGTTCTGGAAGCGACCGGCTCGCCGGTGGCGATGTAGGTCTCCACAATCGAGTAGAGAACTTCTCGTTCCCGGGGGGTGAGCGCCGGCTGACTGGACATAATTCGACCGCCCTGATGCTCCACCTCTTATTCTAACGGTCCAGCGCGTTGAAAGCAAAGGAAAGGCCGGACTGCTACAATGGCATGTCCCAGCGTCGGCAGGTTGGCCGAGCCGCGGCAGGAGGGTCTCCGGTGCGAGTCGTGGGAGTGGTTCTGCGAGTCTTCAGCTTTCTGTTTCACATCCTGTTGATGGCATTCATACTGGCGGCCTCGATCCTGGCTTGGTCCGGCGGCCATAACCTGACGATCGAGATACTTCCCTGGCAGGGCGCGGCGCTCACCTGGTGGCTGTTGTTCTCCGGGCTGGCGGGTCTCATCATCGCCGCGCTGGCCCTGAAAAGGATTCTGCCGGTGCTCTTCGTGCTGTGGAACGCGGCCGTGCTGGTGCTGCTGGTCCGCGGGTACTTCTTCAGCTCGTATGGCTTCGGCCCCGGCGGGGGCAGCCTCTCCACCGCGTTGTGCTTCGTCCTGGCGGCGCTGGTGGCGGGCGTTGGGAGCTGGGTCCATCTCCGCGGTTCACGCCGCGCCAGGTGAACCGGCAACTGACTCGTTGAAACTCGTTCCCGCACTGGCGCGTCTGAATCTGCGAGTGAAGCCAACAATCTTAGCTATCGCGATTCTTGCCGTGCCGGCGGGCCTGCCGGCCCAATCCTTTTATCCGCACCACAACTTCACCTTCGGTCTCGGCGCCGCCCAGCCCCGCGGCGACCTGAACGGGCTGTTTCTCAACCGGCCCGGAATCTCGGTGGGCTACGGCTACCGTTTCCAGCGATATTTCCAGATCGATGCGGGATTCGAGACCGTGTTCGGTGGAGCGGACGTCCACGACTATCTGAGTACGGGCATCGGGCCGTTGCGCATCCGGGACTTCCAGTTCTTCTTCCCGTTCGGCGGGCGCGCGATCCTTCCACTGGCGGGGGGACGGCTGCTGGTCTCGGGCGGGGGCGGCGGCGCGTACCTGCGGTACAGCGAGCTTCTACATCAGCCCAGCGAGGACTTCCACGTGGACTGCCCGGTGTGCAGCACCCGCGACGGCTGGGGCTACTATGCGCTGGCCGGGGTGAGCGCTTACGTGGACCGCGCGCAGCACTTCAGTGTCGGGGTTACCTCCAGAGTCTACCGCGGCCACACGGCAGGCGACGCGCTGGCCGCCGTCCCCGCCATCCGCACCCGGGATCACTGGATCAACACCTACGCCCAGTTCGGGTTTAGTTTCTGAACCCCGCCCGATCGATCCCCCCGGTCGCGGCGATACCGGGAGCGTGATCGCGTCAGCCGACCAGGCGGGACTCAAGGATCAGCGCCGGGCCGAGACGTTCGTTGGATTCGCGCAACTGGTACTCGATGCGAATCAGCTTGGCGGCTCGCGGAAGCGTGTACTTCTCCAGTTCCCACGAGGACTCAGTGAAGGTCTTGGCGAAGAAAAAATCGAGGAAGCGAACCCTGTAGACAAACGAAGCCTGGCCGATATCGATTTTGGAGAAGTTGACGTCGTCGAAAAGAGCCTTATGCGGCTCGGCAGGGACGACTCTCCCATCCGCCATCACCTGACGGATCTTGATGCCCCAGGTGGGATCGGCATAGATCTTGGTGTCGCCGAAACTGGCGACCACCAAGGGCACGATCAGGTTCGAATCCCAATCATTGTGAGTGGTCATGTACCGATTGCTCATCGAGCATTCTCCTCATCGTCACTTCTGCGGGATGTCCCACGCGCCATACTTCTTCCGTTGCGGCAATCCCTTGGCCTTGCGCGCCTCATTCTCGGCGCCGGTCGCCCGGATCTCCATGTCTTTTACCTCCCCCGTAAGAGCACCCTGGGACATCTCACTGGCGTGCACGGCTTCGTGCGCGAGCGAGCACTCCGGATCGCGCTCCGTGCCGTCCGACAGGTTCCCTTTCTTGTTGGGGTCGAACTTGATGGTCGAACCGGAACCCTTCTTCGGATCCGCCGCGTCGGTCCAAGATCCGGGAGTTGTACTGTTGCCGCCCGGCCCGATTTCCAGGACCGTCTTCTTGTCGCTGTTCTCCAGGGCTTCCATCGCTTCGACGGTCTTCGGCTTGGTCCCGTCCGGCAGGCGCCGCTTCTTGGCGTCTTCCCACATCTTTTGAGCGGCCTTCAGGTCTTCGTCAGTGGCGCCAGGCGCCTTCTTCCATTCAATGCCACCGGTTTTGGGAGAGCAATTGACCGAAGGGGAGTCCTTCGGCAGGTCGGGCTCTTTCTTGGCGCTGTCGACTACTTTTTCCCGGTCACCCATTCACGGCACCCTTCTCTTTCCACGCCAGAAACCGGTCCACGAGGGCGATGAAGGCCTCGTACAGCCTTCTTTCTTTCGGCGCCCCCGAACCGGGCTGCACCGGCTGGCGAAGGATCTGCGCCAGCGTCGGAAGCTGCGGATCCTCGTCAAACCTCCAGCCAAGCAGGAACAGCAGGGCCGTGTAGACCACGATGCCCGCCGGCGAGCGGATCTCATAGAATTGCGATTTTCCGACGGCCTCCTCAAACAGGTCGCGGAGGGCACTCTCCGGAACCCGGGCGAACTTCTCCGGGAAGGACTTCTTCAGCAGAAGGGCGGCTCCGCTCTGAAGCTCTCCCCGGCAGGCCTCGGGGATCATCCTTGGCCACTGCTGCTTGACGGTGGTTGCCCACTCCACGAGCCGCTCATCCTTCTTTCCCTGACAGGCGTCCAGGAACTCCATGGCTCGCCCGACCAACCGCTCGATTCGGACCCTCGATTCGCGGATAGCGGAGTCGCGCAGCACTTCCGTTGCCCACGGCAACAAGGGGTTCTGGTCGAAGGAAGCGCCCAGCGACGGCAACAAAGTCAGGTAAAGGCAAATTTCGCGCTGAGTCGAGAGTCCATAGCTTTCCGCTTTGCGCGTGGCGAAGCCAACGATGGCGCGGGCTGTCTGGGGGCCCCACTGGCTGTAGTGAAAAGGGAAGTTCTCTCTCAAATGATCGACCATCCGACGCTCGAAGTCCTGCGCCGCCTTCTCCGAGAAGACGGTCATTTGCTCCTGACGAATGATCATGGATCCCTCAGGTTTTGTAGTGGATTCCTCCGCTATTGGCGCTCCGTGGACACCGATTATAGCAAGATTTACATCATGCAACGCCGGAGCGAAGGAATTCCCCCGATTTCGGCTCCCGAGGAGAGCGCAGGCGCTCGGAATGCCGCTTTGTAGAGGAGGAAGGCTCTGGCCTGGCACAGGCGGAGGGCCTGTGCCGCCGCTACTTGATTTCGGGGCTGTTGGCGGTGGCTGGCTCGGGACCCCAGTTCTCGCGATAGACCTGCGTCTGGTCCGAGAAGAAGCTCCGGCGGCCGGTGCTGTTATAGGTGATCGGGTTGACGTTGATGGTATAGCCGGCGGGCCCGCCCTGGAGAATAAACTGGTACCCGCTCTTGAGCCCCTTAGCGAGGTCCCCGGGAATGAGGTCGGCGGCAGCCGGACTTGCCTGGCCGGTGGGCGGCGGCCCGAGTTCCTCCAGTTTCGTCGCGAACTTGCCGAACTGCGAGTAGTACTGCGTCTGCGCCGTGTGGATGGTCTGCATCTGTTTGACGGCCGCCATTTCCCGGGCGTTCATCAAGACGCTGGAAACCTTGGGCAGCGCGATCGTCAGAATCGTGAGCACGATGGCAATGACGATCAAGAGCTCGATCAGGGTGAAGCCCCGGCGTTTCCGGTTTTTCATGACAGCCTCCCGACAGCGCACACCTTACATGGTACCTGACGTTTCGAGTGGCCAGTTCGTGCAGGGCGTTCAGGCAGGCTACGGGCCCGTGGTGAAAGTCCCGTTCAGCTCGGGACGCGGGCGGAACCGCCTGCGCCACAAGGCGAAGCAACGACTTGGGCCAGTGTGGGGCAGGCGGTTTCGCCTGGCGCGGACTCTCGCCACAGGCTGCTACGCGAGCACGAACAGGCAGCCCTGCTTTACGGGACCCTCTAGCGGAAGGCTCTCACGCAGGCGTCGATCCGCCGCAGCCGGTCGAGCAGCGGGGCCAGCAGATCGAGCCGCACGGCGTTCGGGCCGTCGGAAAGGGCGCGCTCGGGAGCTTCATGAACCTCGATGAACAGCGCATCGACGCCCACCGCAACTGCCGCGCGGGAGAGCGGCTCGATGAACTGGGCCTGGCCGCCGGAAGCCGTGCCCGCGCCGCCCGGCAGTTGCACGCTGTGCGTGGCGTCGAAGACCACCGGGAAGCCGAGCTCCCGCATGATGACCAAGCCGCGCATGTCCACCACCAGGTTGTTGTAGCCGAACGTGGTGCCGCGCTCGGTCAGCAGGATTCGGGTGTTGCCGGTGGAGGCGACCTTCTCGGCCGCTAGCCGGACGTCGTGCGGCGCCAGGAACTGGCCTTTCTTGAGGTTCACGATGCGGCCCGTGCGTCCGGCCTCGAGCAGCAGGTCGGTCTGGCGGCAGAGGAAGGCGGGGATCTGGAGGATATCGGCTACTTCGGCGGCCGGGCCGGCCTGCCAAGGCTCGTGGATGTCGGTGAGGATGGCGTGACCCGCCGCCTTGATGCCGGCCAGGATGCGGAGGCCTTCTTTGAGTCCCGGCCCGCGGTAGGCCGAAATGCTGGTGCGGTTCGCCTTATCGAAAGAGGCTTTGAAAACGAACGGCCCCGCGATTCCGCCGATTTCGGCGGCGAGGTACGCCGCGTGCGCCTCGCTCTCGATGATGCACGGCCCGGCGATGAGGACCAGCGGGTTCCCCGCCCCGAACACGATTCGGCCGCCGTTCGGCGTGCTCAGCTCCACGGGAATCATGACTGCTCGACTTCGGCGGCTTCGGGCGCCTGCGATCTTGCCTTGCTGTACTCGTGTGCCGCGCCGATGAAAGCGCGGAAGAGCGGGTGCGGCTCGAGTGGCTTGGACTTGAATTCCGGGTGGAACTGGCAGCCCAGGCCCCAGGGATGGTCGGGGTACTCGCAGATCTCGACGTAGACGCCATCCGGGGTCTGGCCGGTGATGCGGAGGCCCGCGGCGGTGAGCACCCGTTCATACTCGCGGTTGAACTCGTAGCGGTGGCGATGGCGCTCACTGATCTGGCGCGCGCCGTACGCGCGGTGCGCGAAACTCCCTTCGGCCAGGTTGCAGGGGTAAGCCCCCAGGCGCATAGTGCCGCCGAGCTCATCGACCCCCTTCAACTCGCGCAGCTTGTAGATGACGCGGTGGGGCGCGGCCGGGTTGAATTCGGTGGAGTCCGCCTGATCGAGCCCACAGAGGTGGCGGGCGTATTCGATCACCATGGTCTGCATCCCCAGGCAGATTCCGAAATAGGGAACCTTCCTCTCGCGGGCGAAGCGGATGGCCCGGATCATGCCCTCGATGCCGCGCATGCCGAAGCCGCCGGGCACCAGGATGCCGTCGAATCCCTCGAGCTGATTGCAGGCGCCAGGCGCGACCAGCTTGTCGGACGCAATCCACTCGATGTTCACCTTCACGTTGTGAGCCAGGCCGCCGTGCAGCAGGGCCTCTTTGAGGCTCTTGTAGGAATCCTCGTACTCGGTGTACTTGCCGACCAGCCCGATCGAGACCTCGCCGGCGGGGTTCTTCAAGCGGTCCAGCATCGCG